>ERZ1370068.10277-contig-899_pt1 | contig 76729 bp, 119 predicted proteins | sample MGYA00561227_ERZ1370068 | MGnify/ENA primary metagenome ERZ1370068 (study PRJEB38410, sample SAMEA6850437) | metagenome | study: Metagenomic assessment of the ecological functions of the soil: analysis of the soil microbiota associated with the... | reverse complement strand
GTGTACTTCGTTCAGTTACGTATTGCTTGCAATATGTTCCTTTTGCCGCTTTTGCGGAACCACTCGCGCCGCTGCCTGCAGCTAATGCCGGTCAGGCGGAACTGGACGCGCGGCAAAACACCAGCGCCACGCCGCAGGTAAGCGAGTCCGATGCCTTTGGTGGCCGGGCACGAGATCATCACGCTTCCCTCTGCTTCGGTGCTGGCAGTATTGCGACAAGAAGCAGCGGGTCGCGAGCGACCGCCAAAGAGACGGTCGCTATCTTTTGCCGATCCGGTTTTCGATGGCGCGCGACCACGCGCGTGACAATCGGTGGCCAGAACAAAACCTGAATCCGGAATGCCGAGAGCTCGTCGACCCCGGAGTTAAGAGCTGGTCTGCGGCTGGACCAGGGGTTGATCGAGTTTTGCGAGATTGCGATTCAGTCGTCAGGAAGCTGAACAAATTGTACGGATGGCTTCTTCGGCCAAAGAGCCTCGCGGCCCTGGATTTCGCCGCCAATCGCGCTGCGGCAACCGATAGCACCTTGCACGCGCTTATTATCGCATCGTTGCGCTTTGCTACTCACGGTCTGATTAATAATAAGCATGCTCAACTGCTCGGGCATTGTGTTGCCTCTGGTTGACGAGCGGGGCCAGCCCCCAGAACGGCTTTCTGAGGCTCTATAGAGGTTTATAACCTCACTTGAGATCCGATCTGGTAGTTCTCTCCCAGCCTGCCAGACAGCTCTGGGTAAAGGAGCATTAAGGGTGAGGGCCTGGTAGGTCTGACTCGCGCCTTCATGTACGCCGGCGCAAGCCGCGTGGTGGCCAGCCTGTGGCAAACCGAAGATCGTTCGACGGCCACACTAATGGGCCATTTACAACGAGGGCATGCTGGCCCGGGATCTAAGCCCGGCAGCAGCTTTGCGCAGCGCTCGAAGGTGTCCATGTGGAAGGACAAGCGTTGGCGCCAGCCTCGTTGCTGGGCTGCGTTTACGATCCAGGGCGAATGGAAGTAACCGGCACGGCCGGACGTCGAGTTGAGCATCAAACCGAATTCCAGAGATTCTTTGGCGGCGGCACCGCCCCATCGCAAAAGTGGTCCCTCACGCCAGGAAGCCTTCGAACCTGGCTGTTGGCCTGTCTCGCGGATGACCGCGAAACCGCCGGGGAAAAGTATCTCGAGATCCGTCGCAATCTAATCCGTTTCTTTGAGTGGCGCGGCTGTCCTTTCCCCGAGGACCACGCGGACCGGGGCCGTCAATCGATGTAGCCAGACGACTCTCCGGAAGGCGAAGAGCTTCAGCAACCCCAGCGCCTATTTTATCCGGGGTCAGCGCGTTTGCTCGTGCTCGGGATTGTCAAAAGCGCGGGCCAAAGAAAGTCAGGCCCTGGAAGAAATAGGTTTCTCGACGGTCGAGCCGGTTGAGCCAACCGGCGATGAACCCCCAGATCGAGTGCCTGCAACAGTGCCTGGGGACCCTCTCATCCGAAAATCGCGCCTGGAGCTGATCACCGCAGTGGCCCATCAGGGCAAAAAGAAAAAAGCGAGAAAATCAGGAACCGCAAGCAGCTGACCACTCGACTCCACGGAGTGCCAGCGGTTAACACTCCTAAGAATAGGGGAGCCTTGCGGCTGCGCGAGAGATTGCAGGGGTGCGTAGAGCAGTGTGTTAGCGAAACTGGAGTGTGACGAATAAACGATTTTCGCCACACATAATTGAGAGAGTTCTGTGGATGTAAGAGAAGCCCATCTGGACGCGAGGATTTGATCGTTCGCTATCTGCTGCGGTTGAGTTGCCCGAAACGCAGCAGGTAGAGATGAGAGGACTCTGCCTTCCAGAATCAGCAACACATGCAGGACATCCTATCGGTTGAAAGCGATTTGATCGATGAATACGTTCGTGGCGAAATTCCACGACATCACCGCGAACGTTTTGAAAAGCATTTTCACTGGCTGCCCCCGAAAGACGCCGCAAAGTCGAATTTGCGAAAGCGCTGGCCGCGGTCACTTCTAGAGTGCACCCGCAACGATGCCGAGCGCGATGAGGTTCGAATCCCCGGCGCCCAGGAACACCTTTTGGGCTTTTCTCTCCGGCCTTCGTCCTCTGCCGGCGCTCTCAATGGCAGCTGCATTGCTGGCGGTAATAATCGGCGCAGCCTGGCTCATAACCGAGGTTTGCGGGTCCGTTCACAATTGAACCAGCTGCGAGCCAATCAACAATCGCGCAGGACGCTCAACGGCGAGAGCTCGAACAGCAAATCGCTGGAGAACGCGCGCGCAACCAGGATCTCACGGCGCAGCTCGATCGGGAACGAAACGCCGAGTCTGAACGCGCGGCTCAGCGTGAAGCCGAGAAGCAGACCAATCCTGTCAGCCCCGACACGATTGCTTCGGCTCATCCTGATGCCCGGGCTGGCGCGCGGCGGCAACAGCCGGGCGAAGCTGACGATATCGCCATCGGTACGTAGCGTGCGGATGTCGGTGGGAGTTGAGCCACAGGATAGTTACTCAAGTTTTCGCGTCGAGCTGCTCACCCAGACAGGACAGAAGATTTGGTCACAGGACAAGCTGTCAATGCATAAGACTGCAGGCCGGAGGCGCGATCGTTTTTGAATCTGCCGGCCAAAATCCTGACTGCGGGACGTTATGAGCTTTCCTTAAGAAGGAACTAACGCCTCGGGCGCTTCGGAAGACATTGGTTATTACTATTTCGACGTGCTCAGAAAATAGGAGTGCCGACCGTGTTTACAATCATCCTTCTCATTTCTTTCATAATCGCGGGCGGCGCAGAGCCTCAGTCCTGTAACCCCGCGGTTGTCGGTTATGTTGTGCGCGATGAAAAAGGGCGCGTCCTGAATGAGGCGGAACTACAAACTATCTACGCGCAACTACCGGAGAAAATCGGAAACGCCGGGCTTGAGGCCGGCCAGGTTTCGGTAGCAGAAAACGGCAGAAACTTTTTATTGGCCTGAGTCTGTCAATTGGTCCAGGGGCCGGAAGGAGCCGGCCCTGGAGTTCACCAACGCCAGCCACCTGTACGATGCAACTCTCGGAAGTAACCCTTGTTTATCACGATCGAAGATGCGTCTGATCTTCAATATCGAGATCGACCGAACCATGCCAAATCGCCGGCCGGTCGTTGATTCCCTGCCCTTCCAGGAAGGCACCTTTGTGCTGGACTTGAAGAATTGGGCAGGCGAGCGGGATAGAATAATCCCCGCGCATCATTGGAAGAAACTCGCCGCAGCGGCTTTGTCTGAAAGCGGCCCATCTCATTCACACCGGGCTTTAGCCCGGTGACCCAAAGCTGTGAACATTCAAAAACCGTTTCAACGGTTTCTCGGCTGGCTGGTGACGTAACTCCTTCGGGCTCAACCACTCAGTGATCTGTCAGAAGGCAAACCGTTAAAACGGTTTCACGCATCTTTTCGTGCCGCTCATCACCGGGCTAAAGCCCGGTGTGAATGAAGAGGAACTATTCGAGTTTTGAGGCAAAGCCTCGCTGCCGCGCCTTGAAGGCAAAGCGGCCATCTCGCGTAACAAACTAATCGAGTTACCGCCACGTCCATGCAGCGCAGACGTCAGTCTGCACCACGCAGAATCCGGAGCGCTCTCGCCAGGTCCAGGTTTCCATGTGATGTTTTCCGCCTCGTCGCCACCTGTAATGGGAACAGATTCCAGGAGAGGATCGGACAAATGGAAATCAGACTGATCGACGTAGAGCCAATGGCCGATATCGCGATCCGAACGCAATTCAGCCACTACATTTTTCGCATCACCGAACCGCAGGCACGCAGAGGCTTTCTTAGCGGGGGACACCTGGGAACAAAACAGCACGAAGCCTTCCTGGTCTGCACGTTTCTTCCGGAGACTTTCCGCACCAGCGGCAAATTAGATCAGTTGGAAACCGGACATCGCGCCATGTTTTATCTGGAAGGAAGCAGAACCCGTACTTTGACCACGTCTGTTATTACTGAACTGGGATTCGTCGCAATCCAGGCTACCGCAGGTTCAGCGGGAGACTGTTGAAGTGACGAGACTTCCCGAGTTCGAGGAGACCTTAAAATGAGCATCAGCAAATCGTTTCTTTCTTTGACGTTTGTCCTCGCGCTGACCTCGATATGCGCCTCGCTCTCTCCGGCCCAAACGCCCGCCGCAGGCCGGCAGCAGACCATTGCCATCCGGGTTAGCGAAGGTACGGATCTTGGCTTCGACCTTTCTTCGGACGGGCGGTTCATAGTGTTCGACCTGCTGGGTCAGCTCTGGCTGGTTCCGGCGCAAGGTGGTAAGGCCCGCGCGATCACTGACGCAGTGCGCGATACGGCTGAGGACCTGGATCCTTCCTTCGCGCCGGATGGCCGTCGCGTGGTGTTTCGAGGTGAGCGGAATGGGCGCACAGGTTTGTGGCTACTGGATCTCGAATCCGGCGCCGCCAGTCAGCTGACCCAGCTGTCCGATCCCGAGGGTTTGACGGAGTGCCGCCTGGTCGCCGGATGGTCAGGTCATTGCTTTCGAACACGCCGTGCCGCCGAATTCAGCCGGCCGCAAGTGGCGCGTTGCGATCATGTTGCTCGATGCTGCCTCCCGCACCGCGCGCGAGCTTTCGATCGCGAATATCCCGGATTCACAACTGCGCGACCCTGTGTGGTTACCCGGCGGGAGCGAGATCGCATTCGTGGCCCGCAAGGCGCAGAGCGCAGGCGGCGGATCTGGATCGTTGCTGCCACCGGTGGCCAGGCGCGCCCCGTCACCGCAGAGTCCGTGCAGGCGCTGGCTCCCACTTTCACCGCGGACGGCCGGCACATGGCGTATTTGCTCCCGACTCGACGGGCCGGATGCAGGTTTGGGTGCAGGAGATCGCCAACGGCGGCGGCGCCGCCGGCTCACCAATCCGTTTGACAAGCAACGCCGATGTCACCACCACGCGGATCCGCTGGGTCGCTGACGGCAGTGCATTGTTATATTCAGCCGACGGTCGCCTGTGGAAGGTCGCCGCATCCGGCGGCCAACCCAGGGAGATCCCTTTCACTGCTGAGCTCGCATTCAAACGTCCGCTTCGCGCGCTCCCGCCTGCACGATTTCCCGAACCAGGTCAACAGGAGCTCGCGAGGGGTTTCATGGGACTGGCCCTCTCGCCAGACGGGCATCAGATTGCGCACGCTCGCGCTGGGCAAACTGTGGCTCACGAAGATCGGCGGAACCCCACGCGCGATTGCTGACGTACCGTTGAACGCAACTTCACTGACCTGGTCGCCGGATAGCACCGAAGTCGCATGGTCCGCCGGAATGGCAAATCAGGAGGATCTGTTCGCGACCGATCTGACGACGGGTACCACCCGCAGGATAACTGCGTTACCCGGTCGCGAGGTATTCCCAGCCTATTCCCCGACGGCCACCATCTCGCGTTCGTACATGCTACAGGATGAAGACGGAGTGCTCCGGGTGATCGATGCCGGGCCCGCGTCGTTGCGGATGTTGCTCAGACCCGGAATTTGGGATCGATCAGCTTGAATGGGACCAGCTCGCCGCAATGGAGTCCAGAGTCGGATGGGCTGCTGGTGTCGGGCGGCGCAGGTCTACACCAGCCAGGTGGCGCGACCTTTGTGACGCTATCGGGCGGGCGGCAATCGGTGACGCGCTTTCCTGACGCGCCCATCTTTCTGCAGTGGACACCGCAACACACAGATTGTGTTTGTTCGCCATGATCGACTATGGCAGAGCGCCTTTCGATCGCACCGGGATGCTGTCTGATCCGAAACCAGTGGGAACTGACGCAGCGCTCTACGCGTCATCGTCGCGCGATGGCGCGCTGCTCTTCGTCTCTGACGGAGGACTGCGTTTGCGCTCACCGGACGGCCGGGATCAGAAACTCGGCTGGCCGCTCTCCTACACACCAGCCATGGCCCAGCCAATGCTGATCCGGAACGTTCGGATCATCGACGGAACCGGTGGGCCGATGACGGCTCCGCGCGACATTCTGATCGAGCAAGGAAGGATCGCCCGGATCGCTTCCGCCGGCAGTATCTCCGCCGGCGGCGCTCAGGTGCTTGATGCGAAAGGACGCATCGTCATTCCCGGCCTCATGGATCTCCACGCGCACACGTACCGGCCGGACCTGCTCCCCGGTTTCCTGTATTTCGGCGTCACCACCGTGCGCGATCAAGGATCCTCCATGGCTCCGCCTGGTTGCGTATCGGGACGCCATCGCAGCCGGAGTGCTTCCCGGACCGCGGGTCGGCTACGGCGGCTTTCAGTTCTACAGTGACTGGCCCTTCGATGAGGAGCAGGGACGCGGGATCGAGCCTGAGGCGGATCGAGAATCACATCAAGCGAGCCGTGGATCTGGCCGCAGGCCTTCGGCGCGCAGCACATTAAGACCCGGACGTTCCGGCGCTGGGACATCAACGCCCGGATGATCACTGAAGCCCATCGCCGTGGCATGCGGGCGACCGGGCACTGCTCACACCTTCTGCCGCTGATCGCGCGCCGGCATGGACGCGAAAGAGCATACCGGCATCTGCGAACCGCGGGGCGACTCACTACATCTACGATGACCTGATTCAACTGTTCCGGGCTGCCGGAATCGGAGTCGTACCCACGATCGTCTATCGTGACTTTGCAGTTCGGCTCAACGAACGGCCAGGACTTCTCGATGACGATCGGGAGCTCGCCCCTTTCGCTGCCGGCGCGCGAGGACTTCGACTGGATGCTCAAGCTGAGTGCGGCGGCCCGGCAAAGCTGGGCCCAGGACACTCAGCGCTCACGTGAAGCGACGGCCAAATTGTGGCGCGCCGGCGTGACCATCGGCACTGGCACCGACATCTGGCAAATTCCCATCGGTGTGCACATGGAGTTGGAGCAGTTGGTCGCAGCGGGCTTAACTCCGGCGCAGGCGATCCGTGCCGGCACCGGCGGTGCCGCCCGCATACTCGGGGCGGATAAGGATCTTGGCACCATCGAGGTGGGTAAGTGGGCCGATCTCGTCCTCCTCGAAGCCGATCCGCTCGCGGATATTCGCAACACCCGCCGGATCTGGCAGGTGGTGCACTACGGCCAGCTGGTCGATCGACCAGCGATACTAAAAGCGATCAGACCCGATAGCCACCCAGGTTCTACGGTTTCTCTAACGTTGGGAAACTGAGTTTTTGCATCGATCCGCCGTTTGCCAAATTGATTCGGGGTAGCTGGTTTGCTAAGGTCGTCGTCATGTCCGAGCGTTCCCCGAGCAGATAGATGAGCAGATACGCGAATTGCTCGACTCCCTTTATCGCGTGGATTCGGGACGAATCCTGGCAACTCTGATCCGCTTGCTCGGTGATCTTGATCTTGCCGAGGAGGCGATGCACGAAAGCCTTTGCGGCTGCGCTGAGCCTGTGGCCGAGCAGTGGAGTACCCGGCAACCCGCGACCATGGTTGATTTCGACGGCCCGATTCAAAGCCATTGATACTCTGCGTCGACGGGCAAGATTTGATGCGTCTCAAGACGAGCTCGTGCGATATCTCGAAGCGCAATGGAGTTCGGCCGGAAAGATCCAATGAAGAGGACAGCCTTGAGGATGACTCTCTTGAAGATGATCGGCTGCGCCTGATTTTTACCTGCTGTCATCCGTCTCTGGCGCCGGAAGCGCGCGTTGCGCTCACCTTGCGTGAGGTGTGCGGGCTGACCACCGAGGAGATAGCCAAGGCCTTCCTCATCACTCCGCGTACGCTGGCGCAGCGCATTGTGCGCGCCAAGGCAAAGATTCGAGAGACACGGATTCCGTACGAGGTGCCGACGCCGCAGGAATTGCCGGAGCGACTGGGCGCGGTGCTTCACGTCATCTATCTCGTCTTTAACGAGGGTTATTCGGCTGCGGCGGGAGCGGAGGTAACGCGGGCCGAGCTAACCGGCGAGGCGATTCGACTGGGCCGGTTGCTGACCGAACTCCAGCCAGAGCCGGAAGTCATTGGAGCTGCTTTCCCTGATGTTGCTACAGGAATCCCGTCACGCCGCGAGAACCTCGCCGACCGGAGAGCTGATTCTGCTGGAGAACCAGGATCGCTCGCTCTGGAACCGGGAGCAGATCGCCGAAGGGTTGGCATTGCTGGAGAAAGCCCTGAAGTCCCGACGCTTCGGCTCTTACACACTGCAGGCTGCGATCGCGGCCGTTCATGCGGAGGCGGAATCGACCGCTGTGACCGACTGGCGACAGATTGTTGCGCTTTACGACCGATTGCTACGAATTCACCCTTCGCCAGTTGTTCAGCTAAATCGTGCCGTGGCCATTGCAATGCGCGATGGTCCAGAGGCCGGTCTGACGCATATCGACGCGGTGTTGGAACATGGCGAATTGGCAAATTATTACCTGGCGCATTCAGCCCGCGCAGATATGTACCGCAGGCTCGGCAGGACAGCTGAGGCTCGGTCCTCTTATGAGAAAGCTCTGGCGCTGACCCAACAGGAACCGGAGCGGCAATTCCTGCAGGAACGAATTCGGCAGTTGAAATAAAGAAAGATAGCCCGCGTGCATGCCATCAAGGGGCAGCACATTCGTTTACCTTCTGAGAGTGCGCGGCACTGTACACGTTGAAGAATCGCAAAATCGCAAGCCTGAAGCCACAATCATCGTCACTCACGATTGATCTCTTGCGGCTTGTTGCGCGTTTGACATCGAAGTCAAAGTCCCTTGATACTCCCGCTAGCGCGCTGACAGGGCGCCACCAACCCGCGGCAAGGGAAACACTCCCACCTGTTTCATTTGGGTTGTGTGCGTTTGCACCTTCTTTCAGCCTGGTTTCAGCGGGGCACAGGCGATTCATGAAAGGAGGTCGCTATGACCACTTCGAAGTCTCTTCCGCATCGTCCCTCTCTCGAGTCTCTCCGTAAACAAGCAAAAAACTTAGCGCGCGACATTGATGCCGGTGTATACAGACGCCATCGCACGGGCGCAGCTGCAGCTGCCAAATATTGAGCTGCCTTTAACGCAACGCAACGCGCAATTAGTGATCGCGCGTGAGTACGGTTTCGCTGGTTGGCAAGACCTAACGGCCGAGGTGAGAAAACGTCTCGGTAACGATTTGGAACGGGCAGCAGCGCACGCTCAACGCGCTATTCATAACAACAACGTCGAACGTCTAACGCAACTGTTGGCCGAATATCCCGCATTGCTTTCCTGGCATGATGACGGTGCTGAGCGCGGTCTGTTGGGAATGGCGACGGGCTCTTATGGCGATAGCTTCGACTCGCTCAAGGAACAACACTTCACCCGCGCGGACTGCGCAGAGTTGTTGATCGACGCCGGCGCAGTCGTGGCGTCATCCGTGTGTGACGAAATCCTCAGTTCCCGCGCCAGGGGACTGCTGCAGCTGTTTCAGCGAAAAAGGTCTGCTGCCGCGCACTCTCAAATTCTTTGCGGCGCTTGGCGATATCGACGCCGTCCGCACGGCGCTCGATGAAAACGTGAACGATCTACCCGCAGTCACTGAAGCGTTCACGAGCGCCTGCAGCTTCGAGCATGAGTCGATCGCATCGCTATTGCTCGACGAAGTCATCGCGCACGATCCAGAGCTTGGCGCACTCATCGACCGGAAGCGTAGGACGACTGGCCTTCGCGAGGTACTTCATCGACAACCGCCCCGTGAGCACGCAACCGAGCTCGGTCTCTGGAAGGCGTTTGTCATGGAGCACGTCAATCGCGCGGTCTATTCCTGGAGTGGCAGCGAGACTTCGCTGAAGGATCGACGCGGAGACAGCGATCTAGTCCGCGTTCGTTGAACTCTTGCAGCGGGAATCGTGGCTGCTCGGTGAGGACTTCGTGGAGTTTCAAACGGAGATCATCGGGCGCGCAGCGCTGCAGGGTCGCGGCGAATTCATCACCGCCTTGCTCGACTTGAATCCCGCGATACTACGGCGTCAGCCGCCACCGAGATCGCAGGCGATCGAGTTCGCATTTACGTACGCGAACACGGACGTGATTCCGATCCTCACTCGGATCTGGCCAGTGCCGGACGATCTACCGCATGCGGCTGGCATGGGCAATCTCTCACGAGTGAAGGAGTGGTTCGACGACTCGGGTGCGCCTGCACTGGGTGGAATCGAGAATCACTATCCCTCCAGTCCGTACATGCCCGAAGGATCGCGTCGCGGAGTACTCACGCCAATCGGGCCCGCTGAACCAGCAGCGTGTGCTCGATGTAGCGCTCGCCTGGTCCGTCATCAACAATCACCTCGACGTTGCCGACTTCCTACTTCAACACGGAGCGGACATCAACACGACCTGGAGTTCCCATGAGCCGGCAAGCATCCTGCACGAACTCGTCTGGCACCGAAACTATGCGGCGATGCAATTCCTCATCGACCGCGGCATTGATATGACCATCAAAGACTACCGCTGGAATAGTACTGCGCAGGGCTGGGCGCGTTACGCTGCAAATGACGAAAAGATGGCCCAGTGGTTGGAAGAAGCCGAACAGCAGCAGGAGCGGTGAGTACTAGGCACAAAAGTCGTTGTCGACAGCCAGAGCTCGACGCGTAGCGTCGATATGAATTTAGCCCGGCCTTTCAAGGCCGGAAACAATAATTAAACCAGGAACAAGTGCCCTCCGAAAAGTGCGTTTAGGCAATCGCGTCATCCGGCGATTGTACATACGGAGTAAACCCCACGGAAAGGAATGGGTGAGTGTTATCCCTGGAGGCTGACACTCGCGCGGAGAGAGTTGCCTGTCGCTGAGCCTGAATACTCGTGCGATGTCAAAACGTAAAATCGCGAGTCAGTTTGAATTGCAGGCTGTAAGACGGACGTTCCAGTCCGGCCCCGGTGCTCTGATTGTAGATGATGAAGAAGTCGCTGTTGGGCCGATAGATGTAGCGCAGCCGCACGTTGATCAGCGACAAACGCGCGGCGGAGTTCAGTTGCACCAACGCGGAGGTCAGCAGCTTGCGCGAGAAGTTGTAGTTGAAACGTCCGGTAAAAAGGCTCGTGCTGAAGTCGCCTTCGCGCAAATGCACCTGGTTGTAGCTCTCCGAGAAGTCGAGGAGGAAGTGAGAGTTCGGTCTCCAGGTGATTCCTCCTGAAGTTTCATTACGTGTACCCGTATAGAACTTTCCCCACTTCTCTCGGCCCGTGAAAATAATCTTCTTACTGAGATCGCTGGTGAACGAGATTTGCGGCCGGTTGAATTGATACGCGCCTGCGGGAATCGTAATTCCCGGCCGAATCTGAAACGGCTCGGTGAGAACATCATTCACCGCTTCGATCGGACGGAAGAAAAGCTCTGATGAATTCTTGAAGATCGTGTCCCAGGAGAGCTCAGTCTGCCGAGTCGCCAGCCGGTTGTGCGCGGTCTGTGTAATATTCAATCTGGGTCTCAAACTCCATCTGCTGCACATGCGGAATGAACTTCGGTCGCGGCTTGTAAGCGAACTGGCCGAAAGTATTGATGAATGCCGTTACGTTCGATAAAGCCAACTTCAGGATTGAAGTTTGAACCTACGTCTTCATAGACCATGATGAAGCGATAAAGATCGTTCTCAAAGATCGATTGCAGGCGCGACGAGCCGTAACCTGAGTGGACGCCCGGCGTAATCGAGCCCATCCAGAACGCGGTTGCCTTGTAGTGGTTGGTGAGATTGAACTCCGAATCGACGCCGGCAACGCGATTATATGCGTTGCCTCCCGTCGAGGTGGCGCCCGGGCGATTGACGAAAATGCCGCCGATGTACGATCGCTTCAGCACGTCTCGCTTGACCCGCAGCACGGTGAATTGATCGACGTGGAATTCCGAAGCCCGTTGAAGCCTCACCGAGTTTGCGGGTCTGCACTTGCAGGAAGCCGACGTTGTATCGACCGATTCGTCCGGTGACTTTCGCACCGTAGTCAATTGGCACCGGCGCGCCGTCGTCAGTCAGTCCGATTCGTCGCGTGAAGAAAGCCTGGTTCTCTCCTTCGCCGACCAAAGAGAAAGATGCCGGAGTTCTCCAGAAAGAAATCGCGCTTTTCGGGAAGAAGACGGAGAAGCGGGTGAGGTTGACTACCTGATTATCGACCTCGGCCTGACCGAAATCAGGATTTGCAGTGAACTCAGCAGTCAATGATGGCGTGATCCCAATCTTCGCCACTTCCAGCCCGACTTTGCCATTGACGCCGGCATCGAAACCCGGTGTGCCAACAAGCGGCACACCCTTGTCGCCATCCTCCAGTACCGTAAGGTTTGATCTCGTAGAGACGGCGACGCTTGATCTCTGCGACTCCGGCAAGCTCGCCAGCCTGCGAAATACGCTCAAGCCCGTACGAACGTTGCCAGCTACTCCAAAGGTTCTCTTCGTTTTCCGGCGGATTACGCGTGAGACGTTGAAGCCCCAGCTATCGATGCCTTCAGTGAATCGGAGCGTCGTCAAAGGAATCTCAATCTCAACCACATAGCCCTGCGTGTCGAAACGGCCGGCTGATATCCACGAACTGTCCCAGGACAGATTGATGTTCTTACCTTCGTCGGTGATCAGCGCGTCCTGCTGCGTGCCGAGCGGATTAACCGCGAAGCGAAAGGCGTTTCGCTGATCGTGATAGGTATCCAGGACGATCTCGATGCGATCATCCGTGCTGAAAGTCGAGTCCCGCACCAGATCGCGTGCGTTTATTTTTGCCGGCTCAGAGTCAAAAGCGCGAATACCGATGTAGATGTTCTTGCTGTCGTAGAGCACGCGCACTTCAGTTTTCTCTGACGCCGGCGCACCTTCGGTTGGGCTTTCCTGACGAAAGTCGGTGGCGGGTTCCGCCTGTGACCACGCCGGCTCGTCCAATCGCCCGTCGATCTTAATCGGTTCGGTGAGGCGCAGGATGCGAATGCGATGAGAGCCCTCTGATGGCGTGGTTGTTTGAGGCACAACAATTGGAACCAGGGCCAGCAGGAGGCCCGTCGCGCAGAGTAGTTCGAGCTTCTTTGTTTTCACCGTGTGTATTAATGCTCGTGCCTGTGATGGATGTCCGGGTAATGCGGATGACTATGACGAAGTCTCTCATGTTTATGCATGTGAGTATGCGTTTGCGCCAGCAACTCAGGTTCGAGGTGGTGCTGATGATGCTCGTCGTGACTGTGCCCGTGTTCATGTTCCAGCGCTTCGTGAACGTGCGCGTGGGCATGCTTCTCCGTCAGGTGTAGCCACACACCAACTAGCATGAACACTGCGGCCACCGCCAGAGCAAAGGTAACCTGATCCTTTAACAGAATGATTGCCCGCGCTGCGCCCGCAAATGGAGCGACTGAAAAGTACGCGCCGGTGCGGGCAGTGCCAATCCGCCGTAACGCCAATACAAACAGAACGAGGCTGACGCCGTAACTCAGAAAGCCGAGCAGGGCTGCCTCGCTGATCGCGTTCATCCGCGGCAATGAAGCCCCCACGGCGAGCGCAATAATCAGATTGACGATTCCGGCAACCAATCCTTTCGCGGCGGCAATCTGTATCGGATCACCTGCAGAAACTTTCCGCGTGAGATTGTTGTCGATGGCCCAGGCCAGGCACGCACCCGCAACGAAGATGGGTCCCATAGAATTCCCACCTGAGGTTTTCCCGCCCATGACAGCGCAACGCCACCGGCAACGATCGCGATCATTCCCAAAGCGATGCGGAGATCGAAGTTCTCTTTGAAGATGAACCAGGCGATGGTGGCGGTGAACACACCTTCTAAATTAAGCAGCAACGAAGCCGACGATGCCGGTGTGAGGCTCAACCCAACCAGCAAAAGCACGGGGCCGATTACCCCACCGGCAAGGATGGCGCTTCCCAGCCAGGGCAGATCATTTAGCTTCAATCCGGCTTCACGGGATCGTTGACGCCGGAAGGTGCGCAGAATTAGCCAGGCCGAAAGGCCAAGGCCCGATCCTAAATAGAGCAAAGCTGCCAGAAGGATTGGTTGTGTTTGCCCAAGCAGAAGCTTGGCGAAGGGGTGTGCTCGCGCCGAACAGGGCCGCTGCGAGCAGAGCGTATGCCGGGCCTTTGCGATCAGTTGAGTCGCTCAAGGTGTTGCTACTTGTCAATGGGAACGGTGATTCGGAGTACGGGTTTGCCGCCGACATTTTGCAGCGGCCAGTAGACACAGTGCGTGCGTGAATCGACAGCGACCGTGTGAGCGTTAGCGGCGAAAAACCCCTTGAAGACTTCTTTCAGCGCGCGATCCTGTTCGTCGAAAATCGCGATGTTCCCGCTCTCGGCGGAAACGTAAAGTCGATGGAGTCCAATATCGAACGCTAACACGTCCGGGTCAGCGCCTGCGGCGAGCGTGGCCGTAGCTTTCTTACTTTGCAGGTCGAAGACAACCAGCTTTGAGTTCTCTTCACAGGCAACGAACGCAAGGCGATTCTCGGAATCAATCAATAATCCATGACTGCCTTTGCAACCGCTGAGTGGATAACGTGCCGCAACTTGATCGGTGGTGGGATCAATTTCCGCCAACTCTTCGCGGCCATCGACGGTGACAAAAATGCGATCGCTGCGCGCGTCGTATTGACTGTTGCCCGCGCCGCCGCCAAGTTCAATCGTAGTCAGACGTTGATTCGTTTTCGCATCTATCACGGTGTCCGATTGTCCATGCAGATCCGAAACATAAAGCTTGTTCTCTTTGCTCGGCGTAGGCGATGCCATCCGGGTAATCGCCGGCAGGCACACGAGCTACGATGGCGAGACTTTGATCGTCAATTACTACGAGCTCATTGGTGCCGGTCGCCGACGCATAAACGCGATGAAGTTCAGGAACTGCCAGCACGCCGTGAACCTTCTTCAGATCCTTCACGTCACCGACTACGGACTGCTTGTTAACGTCGAACACCGTCATCAGGTCTGAGCCGAGATGGGCGATGTAGAGCCGGCCACTCGCGCTGTCCAGGCTTTGATAATCGAGCCGGGTCGTGCCGCCGGTGAGCGGAACGTCGGCTACAACTTTCAAAGGCAGGTTGCCGGCAGCAACGTTGGCTGAAGTTGGTTGAGTGCTGGTTGAGTCCGATGGATGCGCGTCGACGGGAAGGTGTGTTTGATTGGAACACGCAATCAAAAAGGCGAGCATCCCCAGCGGGAGCCAACTAAACACCGATGATAACCGCACACCCTGGTACATCTCGCACCTTCCTACTCAGAACGTAAACCTGGTCTGGAGTTCAAAGCGGCGATTGTTCGCCGACTCGGAAAATCCGAAGCCTCCGGCATCAGAAGACTGATTTGCCAGACCAAACAGGGGCGAAGTGATGTTGCCGATAATCGGACCGGGATTCGTGTGATTGATGATGTTGCGAATCGACATCGAGATACTCAGGCTGTATCGATGACCCGCGGATAAAGATGCCGGCCCACCCGTTCCGCCGGCCGGCGTGAAGACTCCCGGCGTGCCGCCGCGCGCGGACCGCTTCCTGGTTGACCGGTCGATGCCGCGCCTGAGTTCTCGCCTCTGCCGAATTCAAAAATCTTCTGCACGCGCAGATTCAGCATCAACTGATCCGGGCCGCGCCCGAAATTGCGCAGAGCGTTGGTTGATTCAGAGTCGGATTGGGATCCAGCAAACCATATTTGGTTTGAATCAAACCTGGCTTGTTGGGATCAGACACAATCCCCGGTCGCGCATTGAACAGCGTGGTGCCGTAGATATCACGGCCTACTGTGATATCGAACGGTGGACCCGACTGAATCACTACAAACGGGCTGAGACGAAAATTCCACCTGGTATTGATGGTGCCGTTGAAAGTGAACCGGTGCCGCACATCAGTCGCTGCCGGGCCGTACTCGCCGGTGAAGTCGTACGGCTTCGCCGGAAGGTGCCGAGTCCGTCAGTGTTGCTGCGCGCGTAATTCAAAACATAAGAACCAGAGAAGGACAGCTTCTGGCTGTAGCGCGAGTTGAGGAATGCAATAAGCTGGTTCTGATTGTAGATGCCTGATGACTCCATTTGAAAGATCGGACCGGGACTGCCCAGGGAAAGACGCCGCTGTTCGGAATGAGCGGATTGTAAGTGCCCGGCAATGGCGCGTTGATGTCCTGCGAGCGCAGTTGATGCAGAACCGCGCGCATTCGCATAGGTGATGGCCAGCGTGGTGTTTCGTGGTAACTGTCGCTCGACACTGACCGCTGATTGCATGATGTAGAGTGCGCGCAGAGTGGGGCTGATCTGCTGAATGGTTTGCGTTGTTTGAAATGCCGCGATTACCGGAATCGAAGGGACGACCGGGAAAGAAATCAGGATTCGTGACGACGTACTGTTGCTGCACGACGCCGTTGTAGCGTGCCGCTGTCAGGAGTATTCGCTAAGGCGAACCGGTCATAGAAGATTCCAAAGCCGGCGCGAATTACGGTGCTCAACTTCTTCGTTTTAGAATTTGCGCCGGGGCCCAGAGCCAACGCCGAGCGCGGGCGAAGTCTCGCCAATCAGTGATGTTGCCCTGCGTCTCGTATCGCAACCCCCAGTTAAAGGTGAGACCGGGATTCACTCGCCAGTCGTCGCTGACAAACAGACCGATATCAAACTGACTGCCTGAGATCGCAGGATTGCCCGCGTTGATAGTGAACTGGGTCGCGCCGCCGCCGAGCGCGCGAATCTGTGCTGACGAACAGCCAAGTCCCTGAAAGATCAGCGTTCGTCGATATCGCTCTATGGAAGTAATTGCCACGAGCGCCGGGTTAGCCGGTACAGCGCAACTCGAAGGATTGACCACCGATGGCACGAGCGCGTTCCCGCCGCCAAACGTGAACGATCCGCCGAAGTTCTGGGGCGAGATATTGGACACTTTGTCTTCCCGCAGCCGCGCGCCAGCCCTCCAGAAATGTTTGCCGGCGGCGATTGAAGTGTTGTTCTGCAATTCAAAGCTGTCCTGGGTGCTGGAGGCATGACCCGTTTGCGCGCCGCCGCCATTGAATGCGCCGAGCACGAATAACGCCGGATCAGCGCTGTTGGGAATGGTCTCGCCGGTCGCGCGAATAAACTGAAAGCGCGTCTCATTGATGGTGGTGTTGTTGATAACGGCGGTTTTCCGTGAGCTGCAGCGTGTGGCTGGTGTTCTTTGTTTCGAAAGCGCGTGAGGCCAGATTGAAACCTCCAATGCCGGTGTCGCTGATGTCGCTGTGATTGAAGTTGTAGCGAATGACCAGCGTGTGCTTTTGATTGATCTGATAATCGAGGCGCGGGGTGAACCCGAAACGTTTCTGCGGCGTAACCGGTGTGTCGGTGAAAGAAGTAACGGCCAGTGTTCTGCGGATCGAGGACGACCGCGTTCACGATGGCCCCGTTATCAATGTCATCCCGCCTCACATCAAGGAAGAAGGATGCTCGTTTGTTGATTGGTCCCGTGATGTTACCGCCATACTCATGCAGCATGAAAGGCGCTTTCTGCGCCGCATAAGGGTTTCGCGAATTCCAAAACTGATTGGCGAAGTTGTAATAGGCTGACCCGCCAAACTTTGCTGAACCCGGTTTCGTCAGAATCTCGATACGACCGAAGCCCAGCTTGTCGTATTCAGGTGAGAAGGATTCTGGTTGATCCGAATCTCGCGGATTGAGTTTTTCGATGGCAGTTGCCCGCCGCTGAAGCCGTCAATGAAGATTTGACCGCCACTCGGTCCAGCTGCTGGGCCGGCGAGAGCCAATAAAGCCTCCTGAAGATCTTCGGACTGTCGCCCAGCGCATCAAGGTCCTGGCCCTTTAACACCTGCGCGCTGGCATTGGAATTCGAATCAGTGCTGACAGCGGTGCGGTTGTTCTCCTGCACGGTGATGCTCTGTTCAGGAATGAATATGGTGAGCTGGAGATTGAGCGTCTGAGCTCCGGCCTTTAACGTAATCTTCACCGGTTCTTGCAGCACCAGACTGGCAGCGGAAGCTTCAATCGTGTATTCGCCACTCGGCAGGTTTGCGAAAGAATAGACGCCAGTTTTGTCGGTTGTAACTGTCCGAGTCTGACCGTTTGCTGACCGCGCGGTGACCTTTGCGCCGACAACAAATGCGCCGTTCTGATCCGTGACCTGACCACGCAGAGACCCCGATTGGCCAAGCGCGTTCGTGGCCCCGAGAGCAAGCAGCGCTAACGAAAAAGCAGTGTCCAGATTCTACGTTTCAGACGCTTAAACCTCCGTGGCCGGTACCAGACTGTCTGACTTCCTCTGACCAGGCGCCAAGGCTTAAAGAAAAACAATATACGAGGTGAGAGGGGTTACGATACTATTCCGAACACGTACTGATCAATTAACGCGCGGGTGGTTCGGTCGCTTACCATGGAACGAATACTCATAACCGCAGCTCTCCTCATTCTGTTTAGCCTCGGGCTATGGAATGGGCACTTCGATTCTGAGGGAGTCCGCGCAGGCGCCGGCCGCCGCCTGCAATCCCATCCCTCCCCACCCTGTAAGGAAGGCGCTTCACCGGGTGTAATTCAAATAATCCCTGATGGGAGCGCAAACAAGTTGAAGCTCGCGCGTAAGCGCTCTTTTCTTTCTTCCTGTCCATTCAATCTGGCTGCGAACGTAGACGTAACGACCGCTCCTGCGCTAAGTGCGTTTTATAGCCGTCTGGGAGCAAAGCCGGAGTTAATCAAGTGGTTGGAAGAAAACCATTGCGAAACCATTTACTGTCGAGCGCTCACGACGAATGAGGTTAATTGTGAAGGCGGAGATCAGAAATGCGTGGCGGAGTTCAAAGAGGCTTACCGGAATGCGCTGGCCGACCTCAAAGGCAACGCCGATCTCGCGCTGAAGATGATCACGAATTACCCACCGCTCTCCGATCCGAAGCTGCGCGTCGGGTTTTTTGAAGCCCGCGCTGAGTGGCTCAGGAATTCAGTCAGCAAAATTGAAAGCGCAATCGCCAGTGACTATCGCCTGAGAAGCACAATCACGGACAAGGATGGCATCGGATTCTTCTACGACCTCTGTCCCGGTTCTTATTACGTATCGAACGTTGCGCCGATCGATATTGACGGAATGAAATGGTTTGGGAGAGCGCGAAGCCTATCAATGTCGATGGGCCACCTAACAAGAACGACGCCACGAAAGTAATGTTGGCATTTGCCGCCGGCAATAAGAAGAACACTATCGTGAGCAAACCAATCAGCGAACTGGCGAAACCGAAACCGGCTGCGCAGTAAGTCATCATTATCGAAAAACCAATGAACCGAATCGGCCTTTACATCCGTGAAGTTCATGACGGCGACGACATTCACGGTCGCGTTATTTGTTCAGGCCGGCAGCGTTCGCGTCTCGACTCTGGCGCAGCGACGTTCCGGCCAAAGACGACCTGCGGCAAAGAGTATTCCCAAAGCCTCCCGGGACTACTCAGTCTTCAAACACGAAGATCACCGCAAAGATGCGAAGAGAACGCCGTTGGAGTGCTCGGCTTGCCACATCATTTCTTCGCCGGCTCAACCTGATCGAATCAGCGCCAAAGACAAAGCCGGAATCGAAATCGGGTTTTCCTTATCACGATTCCTGTTTGGTTGTCATCGTGAACAAGTCTATCGCGGCGATAAGCCTCAGATTTGTTCCGTCTGCCATACGCGCGTTTCACCGCGCGCAACGGCGAACGATCTCTACGCGCATTTCCCAGAGAGAGGCTGGACGATGCAATCGCCAGAGAGTTTCCCGGCTATTATCCGCACGGGTTACATGAGAGCGTGTTTGCGCTCAATCGATCGAATGATCTGAATCGGCGAGGACTGTTCGTCAACACATCTTTGGTCGAACCGCAATCGAGGATTCAACCAGAGACATTTGCGCGACCTGCCACTTCACAGACGATCGCGGAGTCATGCCGCTGCCTGGTTCTGTTCAAGCGGACGCCTACGTTCAAGCAGATCGAAGGCGACACCTTTCGGACCATTCCGGGGTTCGGCAGGGAAAATGGTCATGCAGCTTGCTTCAATTGTCATTGGCAGGCGCAGAAACCAACGCATGATGACTGCAACGGCTGTCATCTGGCAGCCACCGACTACCAAACGAGAGCGCTGACAATCATTCAGCCGCCCGCGCTTTCGACGAATGCGATCAGATGGTTTAGGGGTTGGCCCAAAGGTGTGCCGAAGCGCTTCTCGCTCAAGTTCCGTCACAACACGCACACGCGGTCACCGGATGGCTCGGAAGTTAACAACCATGACCTGGGCTGCACGACGTGCCATATCAACATCGCGCAAATGACCACGCTCAATATTCCGAAGGCGGACGTGCCCTATTGCTGCATGTGGTCCGTGCCATGCTTCCCTCAAATCAATTTCCACGGGACCGAATACGAGCGAGACTATCTATTCTGAAATCACCAACAAGCAGGATACTACGAGGAAGTACACCTGCGTGGCGTGCCACACATCTGTCATGGGACGCGAACAGCCGCCGTGCACGCATTACCAGGTGATAGGTCAACCGTGTCCCGGAGAGAGGCGCTTGGCCCGTCGATAATCAGCTTTTTGCAAGTGCGACTCACTACTTTCAATTCTGGAACGATCCGCCAGGTGTTGCTGGCCATCTGTGTTGGTGTATGCGTCTGCTCTGTGGGCGAAACGAAGCATCGGCTCACCCAGCGCGTCGCCGGCGAATGCTGATTACCTGAAGTTCTCACACTCAAGTCCACGCGAACATGCCAACTTAATGGATCGCAGGAACTGCGGATCGTGTCACCCGCCGAGGCGCTGGTACGGCTCCCGCTTTTCCGCTACATAAGGACTGCACCGGCTGCCACACGGTTCAATTCACAGCAGCGAATCGAAGCAGTGAGGTCAAATCCGATCTGCACCATCTGCCACACGCCTGAGGGGCTGAGTTCGTCAAATCCGCCCACGAAAAGTTCTCTTCCTGCGGAGCTTTCGGGCTGAGTTTGATCACGCAGCACCTGCAGGGAAAGGAGAACGCATAAACCCTCGGCGGGCTGCGCGTCATGCCACTCACCCGCAAGGGGAGGCGTAGCTCAAACGATCCTGACGGGTTTGAATGCCCACCAGAACTGTTATGAGATGTCACTCGCCCGGCAAACCGGCGAGTGATCTCTCATCTTGCGGAGTGTCACTCGTCTGGGTCATACTCACCGACTTCCACCAGTGCGGCGAGTTACCGGGTGAGCTTCAGCCATGCAGACCATACCGGCCGCGCGCGGCTTGTCTGCACTGCGTGCCACAACGTGAAGCCGCACGGATTACCACAGGGCCGACAGGTTAGCTCGATCTCCGGAGTTGAACACTTTCCCAGGTCGAGTTCGCAAACCTGTACCACGTGCCACAACGGACGCCAGTGCTTTTGGCGACACGCGGATACTCATGACTGTAAGCGATGTCATAAGCGCGAAGGGTTTCGATGTCGGAGTGAATTGGCCGCAGCATGCTGTTCGGTGGTGACCCAAGTCCTCGAAGCGCTTTCTCAGCCCAGGCGTTTACGCCTGGGTGAGAAACAAAAGAGCACCATGAAAGCCCCATTAATGGGGCCTTTTGAAACTAATCCTTTTTCCCCTTCCCAGAGCGTAAACGCCTGGGCTACGCAAAAGTCATTCAAATCAGGGCACTGCCTGTAGGTTCCCATTTGTTTGACAACATCGGTGAGCCTAACTATTCTCACGCTCTGACAAAATTAAACGTTAGCCCCTTCGAATCTCGGTTTTTGCTCCTTTATTCTTTCCCCGCTCGGTATCTTAAAGCTCTGACGAATCTAACCGGGAGTGACGCGGAATGAAATTCAGATTGCTATTTGGTTTGGCGTTGGCGTTGAGTTTCCTGACCGCGGGTATGCTGCTCAACACGCGATCCGCCAGAGGAGTTTCGAATTATGTCGATGGCGAAACCCGCCGCACGCGGTCTACACCGATGGGAGCAAAGTCCCTTCCTCAAGCGCGTCCCAGCCCTGACAAGCCGATCATCTTTTCCAAGGACAGTAACGATCCAAAATGGGGCGAGTGCAAACCTGAAGCTGCTTTCGATCACACCAAGCACAACACTGACCCGAAACACGCGATGGACGGGAAGAACTTCAACGCGTGTGTCTACTGTCATCACACCGATCAGCCATCGGCGTCGGGCGGCGAACCTTACTTTAAGAAATTTGAACGGAAAGCGATCTTAACGGCGGCGCAACTGGACAGTTCGAAGGAACCCGTGAAAGGATGCCGCAATTGCCATTTTCAGGAAGCCACCGAGGAAACCGCCGAGTTCCCACCCAAAGGCGTGGTCTATCCGAAAGCTACCGGCAAGCCACCATCAGGAAAACTCACTAACGACGTCGCCTATCATGCGAAATGCATTTCCTGTCATGAGATCTCAAAGCAGCGCGACCCAGGCTTGAAAGCGACGCCACCGGCTCGTGGCGACTGTCACGTCAAGAAGTGACGTTGCTGCCGGTCCTGCGCGCTAAGATTACCAGGTCGAACATGGCTAGAATTCCTTTCTTCAGCCTTTGGGGATGGTAATGCCAATCGATTGCAGGAAGGCGGTCGGGGGCGCGCCGCCGATTAGCGCAAAGACGTAATCGTTCGGTATGGTTCCTTTGCTCCTGCTGCGTGAGCGTGTCGGCAATGACCACCTCAGTTTCGCGAACCTCTTTGACCGTCGTGCCGAATTGAATCTTCACTTTGCCTTCATCGATGCAATGATAGAGCTGCTGCTTGTTGAGAAACTTCACGTCGCGGGTAAAGTCAGACCGCAGTACGAACGTCACGTCGTTGATTTCTCCAGGCGGGCGAAACTCGATTTTGTCGCCCTGACGTTGCGCGACGAGGTCAACGACCGCTTCGACCGAGGCGTTGCCGCCGCCAACCACAATCAGCTTTTTGCCCTTGAATACTTCCGGATTCGACAAGGCGTAGAGAACTTTCTCCTCGACCTGGCCATTGCGTCTGAGTTTCAGTTCTTCGCCAGGCGCCCGCAGTTTCATCGGCGCGCCTCGGGCCCCGAGCGCCAGCACTACTCGACGCGCGGTGTAGGTGCGCGGCCCTTCTGCTCACCTTTGCGGTTTCAATCGTGAAGTAATCGCCGTCCGTCGCCCGCTTCACCGCTTTACACTCTTCCTGTTCATGAATCAGCACGTCATAACGAGTCATCGTGGTTAACCATGCATCAAGCAAATTCTCACGCTGCATCCCGTTACCATGAATGGGAATCGCGCCGCGCGCCTCCATCGATTCTGGTTTGAAGAAGAGGTATTTGTTCTTCGGATAGGCGGCAATCGTCGCCAGCACTTTGTCTCGCTCAATGGCGACGTATTTCAGGTTCGACGCGCTGGGCCATGACTGCGGCCGATAGCCCGCCCGGGCCAATCCCGATAATTGCCACCTCGAACTCGGCCCTGGGCTCACGAACCGGCGTCCTCAGTTCGCGCGCGAGATGCTTGATTACATCCGCGCCTTCGTTAGCGGCGTTCTTGATTAGCGGGTGCCGGAAACATCTCCAATCAAATAACAGCCGGGAACATTTGTCATGAAGCTGGCATCGCGAACCGGAACGGGACGAGGCTTAATAACCTTGGTGGTATTCACCACAATGCAGGCCTTGGGCGAGACCGGACAGGCGATTTGGCATGAGGTGTCTTCCATGCACTGCTCGCGGGCGACAGGCACGGCAAGGTTATCGACCATTGCCAGCACATCGTGAGGACAAGCTTCGACACATGCCTGACAACCAATACAACGATCGGCAATGACCACCGGTGCGGATAGTCCGGTCCGGCCGGATCGTACCTCGAGCAACTCCATTGAGAGTTGCAGGCTTTGTTTATTTTCGTCCAGGTGTTTCTCCACCGGTTCTTCGAGCAGCTGTCGGGCGCGCGCCGCATCTCTGCAGGGTGAAAGTTATCCCCAACAAACAGCAGGAACAGGGCGATGCCGCCCCAGCCATACCACGGCAGGCCACCGAAATATCTGCGCGACAGATCGTTAGTAAAGAACTGATTGATCGCGAAGAGCGCGAAGAAAAAGAGCAACAATGATGAGTAACTGCGATTTCCGCATTGGCGTTTGCTTTCAAATCTTCGCGCGCAGTGATGCCGCCCAGCGAGTGTCCTTCACATGCTGCACATGACACGAAGTGCAGCTCACTGTTTCCGCTTTTGATTTGGCAGCTGAAGGTCTCATTAAAGACTTCCGCATTGTGACACTTGCCGCAGGTGGTGCGCGGAAACGATCGATCGACATTTACTCCCATATAGCCGGTCTTATGACAACTACTGCAGGAAAGAATCTGGTTACCGGCTTCGTCAGGCGTTCCATCGACGCCCGGCACGACCCGAATGTTGTTGAGATGAATCCCGTGGAACTGAGCATTACGCCATTCGTCCTGGCGAGTGCGATCCGCGCGGTTCTTTGTAGGAAGGCTACCAGGGCCGGCTTTTGCGCCAGCTCCTCAGCGTCCAGGCCTTTCAAATCCACGCGCCGTTCACCGTACGGGTAGCCATATGTGCCACCGTGGGGCGTGTGCACCGTCTTCTCCGTTGTGAACGGTCTGGTTCTGATCGTTGTGACATCTGGCGCAGGAGGCCAGCGCATAATTCAACGGGCTGAAACTTGCGCCGCGATGCTCTTCGTGACAGGTAACGCAGGTAATACCCGCCGCCCGATGTTCGGGAATGACTGTCGCCACAAAGGTATCCGTGTGATGACATGCCTCGCAGTTGGCATTCATCTTCTCCTTGTTAGCGACACTGATACCGATCGCGTGACAGGAAGTACAGGAGTTCCCATTAACCCGAGTCGCGATGACGGGCGTGATCGCCAGACTCATTCTGGTATGAGGATCGGAGATGGCTTCAGGCGCAAAAGCATTCTTGTGCGCATACACTGCCAATACCGCGAAAGCTGCAATCACCGCGGCAGCCCAGACGAAGATCGCGAACGGCCACGGCCGAACCAGATCGCGCGACGGGGTCCAATTGAAGCGGGCCTTTCCCAGCCGAGGCGGTTTGCGCGGATGGAGTGGCGAAGGTCTACCGGCCTTGTCGCGCGTGCGTTTGGCCCAGAACACTTGCAGCGAATTTGAGAGTTCTGCGACGCCAGCCGGTCGAGTCTCCGGCTTCTCAATTCCCTTCAGGTCCAGCGATCCCGTCGGAGCGCGCAGCGCGCCACTATCCAGCATGTAATTGCTTCCGATAGCTCTCCTGCCGGTGGGCGGTTTCGTGCTCTCCGACGCTGAGAGCGTACTGAGACTGATTTTGACGCCCAGTCTTTGCCCGAGTTTCTCAATGCGCAGAAAGAAGGGACCGATTTGAATCTCATCCCCAGGGACTATGGCTTCGACTTCATTAAAGGGCACCACGCGGCCATTCAGCGTCGTCGGACTCGAACCGCTGAGATTTATGAGATAGAAGTCGTCGCCAACTCGGTTAATGCCGGCGTGAAGCCGAGACACCTGCGGGTGATTTAACCAAACATCGGAATCTGGCAAGCGCCCGATGCGCAGCCCTTCGGCGATTACAGTCTTTGGATCTACCGCGCGATCCTCGCGGCTGACTATGAAGATGCTCTGTTGAACTTCGGCCATCGAAATCTCAGCGCACCGAAAACAGCGTCACCTGCACGATGTGCACGCACATCAGCGCAAGCATCAACGAAGCCGACACGACGTGCGGCGCCAGCCAGAGTTTCAGCAGTTGGTGCAGATAAATCAGCGAGTCCACCCGGCGCAAGGTTACGGTTGCCTCTACTGCTTCGAGCAGCGACCGGCGATCTTTGGGATCGTTCAGCGTTTCGGCATCCCTCCGAAACTCTTCACGCGCATCGGCCAGTACCCTGGTTAACTCCTCCCGTTTGAAGTATTGGCGAAGTAAGTATCCAAACGAGAAGAACCGCTTGCGCATTTTCAATTTGACCAGCTTCCGCAGGTCGGGATTGCTGGTGTCAATCAGGCCGAGTTGCTCGCGCAGCTCTTCTCGGCGGGCGCGCAGATCTTCAATGAGCAGCGGGTCTCCTTCGATGCTCGTCATAATCCGCGGTACCACGAAATAACAGGTGATCCCGAATAGTCCCGACACGATCACCAAATCGAACGAGATCATCAGCAGTGAAGTAAGTAATCCTCCTGAGTCGCGACCGCCATGAATCAGGAGAATCATTCCGGCCAACACGCCCAGGTAGACGTGCGCCAACTTCCAATAACGAAGCGGCCCGACGCGTCGTGTGTAGATCTGCTTTCGCGCTGAATAGCTGACCACTGCCGCAATGCTTCCCAGACCAATCAGTCCCGTGATCCATCTGAGCGTCAGCCACGTTCCTTCGAGATGCCCGTCAAGCGTGTGCTTGCGCGCGCCCCAAAGCACGACCGCGACCACCGCCAGAATCGCCAGCACCCCCACGGTGTGAAAGACCAGAGCCGGAGTGTCGCGCTGGTGAATGTTTCGGCCAATCGCGTGCGTTTGATCTTTGAAGACGATGCCGATGGCGTTCTTTGCTTCCGCGAAATACTCGCGCGGATTGACGCGCACCAGCGCTCCCGTAGGGCAGTTTTCCTGACAGGAATAGGCAGGCTGCTTCGACCTATTCGGATTGAGCGGCGGATTGAGCGACGTGTTCGCGCACAGATTGCATTTGACTGCGAGCAGATCAGACGTCTCGGTAACGGGCGGAGGAACTGCCGGCATCGTCAGAGTCAGCCAACTCTTGATGGTCGCGGTAATGCCCAAAGGCGGCGCCACCACCGGTTTGCGCGGCACCATGGAAATGGCGTTGTAAGGACACTGAGTAGCGCAATCGGCGCAGCCGATGCAGGTCGAAGGGTTGATGTCGATCTGGCCTTCCGCAAAGCGCCCAATCGCACCGGTCGGACATCCCGTCAAACACTCCGGGTCCTTGCAATGGAGACATACTGAAGGTGACAACACGTGTTGGACCGCTCGTCCGTTGGGTTTGAGAGGACGGGCGATGTGTATGCCGTGACGCAGCAATCTGGATTGGCCATGAACTTTGTGACAAGCGAGTGAGCAATTACCGCAGCGAATGCAGAGGTCCATGTCCATTACCAGCAAGTTGGTGGCATCGACCAGGCCGGTGGAGATCTCTTTCGCGGCGGCGGCGATGACTCTCTTGTCGATGGGAGGCTGAGGTGGTCTGTCATCCACCGACGAGAACGGCGGGAAATACTCTGAAACGATCTTGCGTAACTCTGGATCGGCATATAAATCAGCGACGGAGATCTCCAGCGCCTCAGTTCGCGACATGACTGTGGCGCCATAGTTCCAGACTGGCGGCTCAGGGTTGGAAATGGCATCGAGGCCGAGCCAGTTTCCCGCGCCCAGAAAATCAAACCCAACATTGGCGTCGAGCTGCGTGATCATTTCGCCCAGCATCGGCGCCGCCGTCATGTGTGGCGGCAGACTTAACATCTGAGGTAAGGTCGCGGATGCGTCTTACCCAGCCACTGTTGATGAAGATCAGTTTTTCGATCGGTTCACCGGGTTGAAAGAGCACATGGTCTTTCGCATAGACCGTGAATCTAGCGGCAGCTTTCAGCCGATTGAGCAGTTCAGGCTTGAACGCGCTGGAAGTTGCTTCCTGTACTTCTACCAACGTCCGTTCCAGTCCATATCGCCGGTAACTCTGTTCGAGCCGGCCACCGAACTCTCTGAGTTTGCGGAGCAGACGCAGGGCTGGACGTTGAATCTGCAGGACGGTAGCTTCCACGCCGGCGGGCACGACAACGGTGGCGTTACGTGGCCGGCCAGCAAGCACCGACATCTCGCCAAAACTATTCTGGACTTCAACCGCGCCGACCTTCCGGTCAACACCCTGACCGTCTTTGACATAAACATCCAGCCGTCCGTCGATCAGGATGTAGAACGTATTACCTCCCCACGCGCCTTCGCGGATGATCGATTCTTCCGCCGAGTAAACCAGCAACTTCGCGTACGGACCCACGCGCTGGTCCGCATAGCTGCGGCCGTAAACCATCAACTCAAGGTCTAATTCGTATTTGTAGTGATTGTCGTGAGTGTCCAGCAGTTCGGAAATGAGGCCGCTGGCGCGAATGGCGTCAATAACCCGTTCGTGATGTGCTATTTCTCGTGGCATAGCGCTGAGGAATTGTCGTGAAACACCTGGTGGGAATCAATTAATTTGGCCCAGCGGAAAACTGCATGTCGGGGGTTCAAAACGAATAGCGCAAGAACACAGTCGCAGCGTTCGCGTGAGAAGTCGTAAAGCGCGCATCCAGAAACAACTGTCGCGGCGTCGGGGCGTTTGCCCGTCCGCCGGCGGTAATCAGAGTTGGTCCGGTGTACGGAGACAAGTTGTTCAAATAATAATCGTCCAGGCGATAGGGTTCGTAACGGTACTGGCCGCCAATTTCGAAAGCCGCACTAATCTTATAGGTCAACGTCGCCGTTGGCTTCCTGCTGCCGGTTGATGACATCGGGATAGTTATAAGCGCCGGCCTGAAGTGGCGAGTTTGCGAGAATCGGAAATGGGTTCACGGTATGCGGTACGATCTTTGGCAAAGCCCAATCCATAAGAGACATCGAGAACCATCCTTTCTCCCGCACTCGACGCATTAAAACCAACCTGGAACAAATCCAGCTTCGCGCGGGTGTCGCGATTGTAGGTGTTGCCAAAAGGAAACTGGGCGCAGCAACCCGTGACTGTTCTGCACCGCGTTCACGATCAAGTGACCAAGGTCCCTATAACCATATTGCTGCTGTTCGTGAGAATAGTCGGCGTAGAAATAAGCGTTCTCTTTCGCGAAGTATGTCACCTGAGCGTAAACGGTCGAAGTTACATCGTAATTCAGACCATAAGCTTGCTTGTCATAATCGTCACGGTGATAACGATACGAAGCCGAGTACGTCAGCTTATCTGACCGGCTCAATTCAAGCTCAACGCCGCCGTCATTCCGCAGGCGCTTGTCTTCATCAAACCGGCGCAACAGATTGAACTCCAGCGGCACGCCGCGAATAAATGGTGTGGTAGGAAGAGCCACAAAGCCACCGAGCGCGCTGCCGGCGATCGGCGTAATGAAGGTCAGTGGCTGCGTCAGATAGTAAGTCGGCGTGCGATCTCCGTAGAGATAATCCGCTCTAAATGTAGCGCCGCGAAGGAAGTCGGGCTTGTAACTTAATCTAGCCTGGATACTGTGTTCGTTGGTGCGTGGAGCATCCCGATTCTTGCGGTTCCAGATGTCCCAGTTGTATTCCATCTCCCAACTGAATTTCTTGTTCGGGTCCCATTGCCATGTGCCGGTGATGATCTGATGCGTGTAGGAGGTCGGCAGCGTTTCAATCGGCTGATTGTAAAAATCGGCCGCGGTACGCTCAGAGGAGTCACCAAATGCAGCCTCGGCCGGGAAGGTAATGCCGGCGCTCAGGTTGTTACGGCTATTCGAGCGATACTGCATTAAGAGTTTGTTGTGCTTCCAGGGGCGGCTGGCAATCGTGTAATCCTGATCGATGGTGTGGACCAGTCCATTTAGCGAAGGTTGCGGCAGCGCTCGCCCAAACAGTCCCGGGACACCAGCGGGAAGGTTTGCGGTGATCAGAGCCGAATTCAATGTGTAAGGTGGGAAAGGATCGTCTTGTGTGCCTTGCCCCCAGGTGAATTCGCCACGAATCTGAGTCTCGCGCGGCAAGTCGACGCCGCCATGAATGCTGATACTCTCAAAATCGTTGTTGGGCGGAAGATCCAGTTGGGCACGGACAAATCGATTACGACCCACGGCGAACTGTGGCGCAATCGCGATGGCATCAGTCACCCGGAATGGATTCTCCCACGTTAGCAAGGGAATCTCGTTGCGAAATAGTGAGACGTTGTAGTCGAGGCCTATGCGCCACCTGGGCTGAGAGTATTGAACTCCGAACGTCAGATTGGTCGTCCGGTATTGGACAGGTTCGGGCAATTCCATCCCCAGCGATTCCCATACGCCGTCCAACGCCGGTCCCACGCCCTGCCGGGCAAAGGTTCCGGTGCTCTTTGGGCGCGTCCCATTCAAGCGCAGATGCTGCGCGCGAAAATAGAGTTCCCAGTTCTTGTTCGGGTGAATTGAGAACATTACCAGGGCCTGGTCCGCACGGGTGCGCAACTGGATCACCGGCGCTGTGGCGATGAATTGTCTCACCAGATTTGGCAGTGCCGGCCCGAGCGTCTGCGGTGGATTGCCGGCGTCCGGTACCGCCTGCAAAGCCGCGCGGATGCCTGGATCGACGGTCAGCAAACCCGGCGAGGTCATCGTATGGAGCGTGGTGCCGGTGGAATAGTAGTGCGGAATCTGATCCCAGATGAATTGGAAGTGGTAGTTTCCAACTTTTCCGAATTCTGTTTCATAGTGCGCATCGCGCTCAGCCGCCTCGTTCACGCGGGCCATGAAGAATGCTTTCGAGTCTGCTGACTCAAACTTTAGAAAGACATTCCGCATCGTCGGTCCCGTGCGGAAATCCTTGAACTGCTCGAACTTTCCCGGTTTGTCGCCCGAGAGATCGCGGAAACGAGTGCCGAAGTCGATAGTGCCTTTGATGCTTTCGAAGAAACCCTTCGGTTTTGGTGGACTCTTCGGTGAAGTTGTTTGCTGCGTGCCCTGGCTCTCTGAACTGGCTGAATCGAGTTGCTGCCCAAAGCTGTTTTGAATGCCAGACGCAAATGTCACCATCACGGCTGCGAGCATGATTGCTGATTGAAGCAGGTTTGTGAAACGTAATTTCATCTTCGCTTCCTCAACGCGTAAGAGCTCTGCCCGAAGGATGGTTCGAACCGTGAATGTTCGTGTGGCAATTCATACAGCTTCGGTTGAAAGTGAAGATGTCGAAACCGGCTGCCGTCGAATGCCGTGGCAGCAGGTTGACGTGACATTGCTGGCACAACTGATGTGTCCGGCGCGTCAGTAACTTCTCATTGTTCGAGCCGTGGGTCGTGTGGCAAGTCAGACAATTCTCCTGGACCGGCGGGTGCTCCCAGAGCATTGGCCCGCGCTTTTCAGCATGACATGCGTAACAAACCTCATTAGTCGAGTGCGCCACCAACATTCGCTTGCCGTCGCCGCCATGCGGATCATGGCAGGAGGTACAGGTAACCTTGAGTCCGACCGCCTGATCGTTTCTTCTCGTCAGCCGGCCGTCGGTCCAGGTTTCCGAGCGGAACAAATGTGTCGAGCGCTGGAAGAGTGCTTTGCGTATTTCGCCATGACAGCGCAGACAGGTGTCTTCGACTGTGAAATTGAGCAGGTCTTTCTCCGGCAAGCGGCCGTTGAGAATTTCGGCGAGTTCAGGTCCTGTCTTGTCAGTTAGATTAGCCGCGAATCGATCCATCATCGTCTTGTGATGGACGGAGTGGCACGACAGACAACTCATATCGGCGCGGTCGTGCTTGCCCCCGTTCCAATTGAAATGAGTCCGATCCATCGAATGACATGTGAGGCAGGTTTGATTAAGTTCGCGCCCCGGAATCTTCAAGGGGTTGATCGTGCCTTCCGCCGACTTGGTCCGCGAACTATTTTCGGCGTGCTTGTCGCTGTTGCCGTGACAGCTCTCACAGACTGAGGCGCGCGAATCGCTCAGGAACTTTCCGCTCTTGCCGTGGGCGTCGAGAGCAAAGGCACTGACGATTACCTGATGACACTGCCGGCAATCTCTACCGATGACCTTTTGCTGGGGAGACTGCTGCGCGGTCGTGGTTTGTGCGGATTGGGCTTTAGCGCCCTGCCTAACAGTCGAAACCAGGCAGACCGCTGCCAGCGTGCTCAGAGCAAGAAGGCTGAGGATGAATATCCGCCGGGTGCCTGGCGGAAAACCTTCCCTGTCGGGCTCTCTCATGCGAGTGACCTCGGAAAGAGACGATGCCTATTTCTTTAAGTAAACGAACAACACCGAAAAGAGCGAGGGGGAAATTATGGTGCGCAGTTTACACCCGCATCAGGCGGTGTCAAGGTTTTCTGGGACATGAACTCTTGTGAATTCCTTGCAGCGTGTGGTCTCGCGGTACTTGGGCGGTCGATGAGCGACAGTTGAGAGCCATGCGGGAGTTATGAGCGAAGAGATTGCCTCAGCGCCGACAGTTTGCCAGGGGAAAAGACAAAGTTAAGCCGCCGCATCCGGCCGGTCCCGTTCAACTCGCAGTGCATCGTGAAGAAAGATGCGTGTCCCGGCTTGACCTTGCTTCGCTCTACAAGAATTGCCGGCTCGCCGTTGACTACGCGCATTGAGGTGCTGGTAACGCTGCGGTTTGCTTCGTACAACCTGGTGAGAAGTCTGAGGACCTTCGGGCGCCCAAGCATTGGTTCAGCCAACGCGTTAATCTCGCCGCCGCCGTCAGAAACCAGCACGACATCGGCGGCTAACATTCTCTTTAGCCCTTCGACATCACCTTCTGCCAGTCGAGATAAGAAGCGTTGCAGGGTGCCGCGCAGTTCGTGAGCGCGCCGTGAAAGAGTGGCGACCCGATTCTTGTTATATGCTTCCATGATGCGACGCGCCCGATGAAGGGTAACCTTGACGTTGCTCTCGGTCATTACCACAGCCTCAGCAGTCTCAGCCGTTGAATAATCAAGCACGTCTCGTAGCAGCAGCACCGCCCGTTGAGCAGGTGTCAAAGCTTCCAGCGCCAACAGAAAAGCAATCGTCACACTTTCGCGCAAGTCATATGCAGCCATCGCCGATATGTCGTTTGCAGAATGCTGATCAAATTCAAAAGGCGTATCGTCTTCGGTGTTAATGGGTGATGGAAGCCACGGACCGAAATACTCTCGCCGTCGTCTCCTGCGAAGTTGATCTCGACTTAAATTCAGCGCGATCTTAACCAGCCAGGGTCGCAGAGGCGATTCCGTGTCGGCCGGCGGTTTTTCCAGTGCCTTAACAAAAGCATCCTGAACGATGTCCTCAGCGTCAGCAGCGCTGCCGGTCATGCGGTAGCAGATGCCCCACAGGAATCTTCGGTGCTCATCAAACGTCTGGGCTGAAATTGTCATCGAGTCTCAATAGCTACGGGGCCTTGGCTCGTAACCTAACGATCGACGCGGGGCGCCATACCGATCGCGGCGCTCTTCTTCATTCGACAAAGATATTTGGCGCCCGTCTTTGTCGCCGCCGGTCCAGATTTGAAACAAGTAGAACTTTTCCTGACGGCGCATGAATATTAGAGCCGACACGCGCGCTCGGGCTTTCGCTTTGAACGCGTTGAGTCAGCATCAAACGAGTAATCCTGGCGTCGGCATTTTTCAACATCAGGACATTTGGTTTGGCCGGATCAATTCGCTGCACCAGATATTTGCCTGCTGGAAACGTTCGATCCTCCAGGATAAACGGAAAAGGAATCTCCACCTCAAAGCTGTGTGCACTCTGGGCCTTAGCCGCACCCGTCAAAATCACAGAAAGACACACCAGGATAATGAGCCGATTGGCAATTCGCCTTCGCATGTAACCTCCTTCGCTTGCGGGATCAGTAATTTTCTTCCGCAGAGCTTTGCCAGTTAACACGCTGCAGGTCGTCAAAAGGTTACATCGTGACTTGCGTCCTGATGTAACAGTAGTTACACTGCCGACATCGTTACCAAGAATACCAGCCAGGCAGCCCCGAGCCAAGGGTGGATGTTGCTGATCCATCAACTCCCGCCCAAACCTACGAATCTGCGCGTGCGTATCTGGCGCAAACTGCAGAAGCTGGGCGCGGTGGCGATCAAGAGCTCTGTCTATGTTCTGCCCGCGAATGACAAGACGAACGAAGATTTTCAGTGGCTGAAGCAGGAGATTGAATCTGCGGGAGGCGAAGCGGCGGTCTTCCGCGCCGATTCAGTCGCGGGAGCAACTGACAAGGAAATCATCTCGGCGTTTCGCAAAGCGCGGGAGGAGGAGTTTGCAGGACTCACGGCCAGTCTCAACGGATTAGCAGGTTCCATCCGTGAGCAGACCAGGAGGAAACATCTTTCGGCCGGGCGTTTGGCGAATCATGAAGCGGAGATTGAGAGGCTACATGCCGAATTGGAACGCATAGTCTCAAATGACTACTTTGGAGCAACGGGTCGAGCGCCGGCAGTTGCTGCCTACGAAAGGTGTCAGAATCTGATTCGTTCTTCTCAGAGACCGGCGGTCAAGGCTTCAGCTTCCGCAAAAGCGCGAGCAACTCGCCACCGAGGATTATCAAGGCCGACGCTGGGTTACTCGATGCAACATACATATTGACCGGCTGGCTTCCGCCTGGTTGATCAAACAGTTCATCGACAAACATCCACGATTTTACTTTGTCGCTGAAGGCGAAAAGGTTGAGAACGCGATCCCCTTCGACATGTTCGACGCGGACTTCACCCATCACGGAGAGGATTGCACCTTTGAGACGATGCTGAAGCGCTTCGGTCTGGCTGATGTCAAAGGCTTGCGCGAGCTGGCGGAGATTGTTCACGACGTCGATCTGAAAGATGACAAGTTCCAACGGCTCGAAGCCTGTGGTGTTAAGGCGATCGTCGATGGTTTGAGCGAGACGTTCGCTGATGATCGCAAAAGGCTGCAACAGGCAAGCGTGATCTTCGACGGCTTGTTCAGACTCCTGGATAAACAATCCCCAAAGAAGCAACGACGAACCCCCGCCAGACGGAATGTTTCCCGCAAGAAATAGTTATGGAGCAGGCAGCCAGGAGAGAAATGGAAAATGGCGACGGACATCGAATGCCTTCATGGCGCGAGGTGTTTTTGTACTTCCTGTTTCTCGGTTTCGTGAACATCGGTGGCCCCGTAGCGCAAATCACCATGATGTTCAATCACATGGTTGAGAAGCGAAAATGGCTGACCAAAGATCGTTTCGTCAAAATCATGGCGTTTTGTCACATGCTGCCGGGACCGGAAGCCTTGCAGCTCGCAATCTATGTTGGCTACCTCAAGCGCCGGCTCGTGGGCGGAATACTCGCCGGAGTTACTTTTATCGTGCCCGGCGCCGCCGTGATGATCTTGTTAAGCTGGCTGTACGTGAAATATGGCAAGCTGCCTCAAGTCAACAACGCGCTTTACGTCCTCAAGCCCGCCGTGCTCGGCATCATCGCCGCCGGAATTATTAAGTTAGGCAGAGCCGCGATTCGTAATTGGTTCCTCGGCGTCCTGATCGTTGCCGCTTTTATCGGCATGCGTTTTGGTGGAATTAACTTTCTGCTTATCCTGCTGATTGCCGGACTGCTGAATCTACTAAAGAGGGCGGGATACCCAGATTAAGAAAAACCGCCCCCTCAGTACGAGTCACCGTAATCGCTCTCGTCCTGCTGATTCCAATAATTGATTCACGCTTATTTCAAATCGCCTGGTTGTTTCTGAAGACGGGCCTATTCAGCTTTGGCGGCGCCTACGCGTCGCTCGTCTTTGTGCAGCGTGGGGCGGTGGCAGAGTATCACTGGTTAACGGACGGCCAACTGCTTGATGGGGTGGCCTTAAGCGTGGCGACGCCGGGGCCGTTCATGTTGTTTTCGACATTTACCGGATATGTCGCTGGCGGTGTTCCTGGCGCAATCCTCGCAACTGTTTTTGTGTTCTTGCCTTCGTTTGTCTTCGTGCTGGCTGGCGCACATTACGTAGAAAAAGTCCGCGACAACAAAACCATTCAGGCATTTCTGGCCGGCGTTAGCGCGGCCGTGGTTGGCGTGATCATAGTTGTCTCTCTCGACTTGATTCCCGAAGCGATCGTCGGTTGGCCGAGCTTCTTCATTTCTCTAGCCGCTTTCCTCTTAATCGCGCTGTTGAAGCGTGATGTCGCTTTGGTCGCAGGAGCGGCAATGGTCGGTGGAATCGGATATGCGTTCACGCGTGCACTTTTATGAACTCAGTTCGGGACTTCGCGAAGGTGCCATGGTGCGAGTCGAAGGCGGCGCGATGACCTTAAAGGGCCGTCAGGAGCGCGCATCTTTCGCAAAGGACTTGACCCGGCAGAAACACCTCCGGGAGACCGACTCGACGGGTACTTTGCCGCAACTCATTAGGAGTGATTCGATGAATCGTAACGGAACACTTTTGCTTACTCGTCGTGATGTCGCCTCGCTGCTGACGATTGAAGATTGCACGGCCGCCGTTGAACGTGCCTTCAAGATGCATGGCGAAGGCCAGACGCAACCGCCGGGAGTGCTCGGCATCCACGCGCGTGAAGGCGGGTTTCATATCAAGGCTGGAATCCTGGAACTCGATCGATCCTATTTCGCGGCGAAGGTCAACGCTAACTTTCCACAGAACGCAAAGCGATTTGGATTGCCTCTAATTCAAGGCGTGATTGTTCTGTCGGATGCGGAAGACGGTTATCCGCTCTCCGTGATGGATTCGATTGAGATCACGATTCAGCGCACCGGCGCAGCTACGGCAGTCGCAGCTAAGTATCTTGCACGGCCAGATTCCCGGACGCTCACCATTGTTGGATGTGGCAACCAGGGCCGGGTTTCACTCATTGCGCTGGCAAAACTCTTCGCCTTTGAAGTGGTTTTCGCCTATGACGTTGTTCGAGGGCAATCACAGAGGTTTGCAGACGAGTTGTCCGCAGGATCTTCCCTGCGAGTCGTGGCGGTTGAGACGTTGGCCGACGCGCTGAAAGGAAGCGATGTAGTTGTTACTTGTACGCCATCAAAGCAGGCATTCGTCAGGCGGGAGTGGATTCGTCCCGGCACGTTCATCGCTGCCGTGGGCGCCGACAACGAAGACAAGCAGGAGTTGGAACCCGAACTGCTCGCGCAAAACAAGACTGTAGTTGACGTCCTTGAGCAGGCAGCTACGATCGGAGATACACATCACGCAATCGCGTCAGGCGTAATGAAGAAGAATGATGTCCATGCCGAATTAGGTGAGTGTGTAGCTGGAGATAAAACCGGACGCACGTCAACCGAGGAAATCACCATTTTTGATTCGACCGGAATGGCTCTCCAGGACGTGATCGTGGCCGCTGCCGTTTACGAAAAAGCCGTTGCCGAAGGTCTTGGCCGGCTGATTGACTTTGGCAGCCAAAACACGAAGGCGAGCGCCGCATGATCTGTTCCAGTTCATAAGCGAAGCGGCATCGCTACCATAATGGCTGCTCTTAACGATTGGGGGACGGTGTCTCACTTAACTTCACCAGGAGATGGGCTGGCACGATTACCACGAATGCGGTGAAGCCGTTATCGACCGGAGAGCACTTACGAGTTTCATTACATCGGCGGACGAGCTATACACGGATGGGGTCACGCGGATACAGTCGCCGGCGTCGGGGCCGGTACGGCGTACCGTCAGGACGCCAAATTTTTCGGCAAGGTGTTTCGTGACCGCATCGTTGGCCTTTGCTGTGACCACGCCGTCGAGCCGGAAAGAGGTCAGTGCGGCGACCATGTTTTTGTCGTCGGGCGTAAGGACGGTCAATCCTTTCATTTTCCGGGCGTGGTCCGACCCAGAGGTTTCTGAGATATCTCAGGCGTTCTTCTTTGGCTGCGGTGCCGATCTTGTTGTGAAAGGCAATGGCGGCCGGTATCGCCATGTGCGCGGCGAAATTCAGAGTTCCAGTGTCGATGCGACCGTTGATGTCCGCGGGAGACCGACGGTTTTCCCATATACGGGTCGATTTCGTCGATCCGGTCCTTCTTAATGTAGATAACGCCGCAGCCGATCGGTGCCCCGACCCATTTGTGCAGGTTCACACCGATAAAATCGCAGCCCAGAGCGTTTAGCTTGAGATCGACTTGCCCGACCGAGTGCGCCGCGTCCAGGATCACTTCAACTCCTCGTTCCCTGGCCATTTTTGAGATCCTGGCTACCGGTATGATCAGTCCGGTCCAGTTGTTGAGGTGTGTTAGAAGGAGAAGTTTCGTTCCGGGATTGGCTGAAAGAGCTTTTTCGTAGAACGAAAGAATATCCTGCTCTGCGAGCGGCTTATCGGCGGTCGGCTCGGGAAACGTAAGTTTGACGGCCTTGACCCCGCGGCGTTTTTCGAGCCAACGCATCGCGTTTTTCATTTCTGAGTAATCGAGGTCGGCGTAAAGCACGGTATCGCCGGGTTTGAGTTTATTGTATCCGCCGATGAGGGCCTGCAGCGCCTCGGTCGCACCTCGTGTCAAAGCAATTTCGTCGGTACCGACATTCAGGAAACCCGCGACAGTATCGCGAATGCCGCGGTAGGTCTCTGAATATTGTAGTCTCGCAAAAAGGTGTTTTCCTGGTTTATGAATTCCGTCAGACGTTTGTATTCGTTTAGCACCGGAATAGCCATGATGCCCCAATATCCGTTTTCAAGGTTGGTTATTTTAGTCGTGACGTCATAGTTCTTCGCGATCGCCTTCCATCCGGCCTCGTCGTCCGGTTTCAGCGGGCTATCAGGCAAAGAATCGCCGAGCGATCCGGAAAAGCGTGCAGAATAATCTTCCCAATCCCGCGCGCTCGCAGGCAACGCTCCACCAAGCGATATCGCCCCCGCAGCCGCAATACCGCTTCCCAAAAATTCCTTCGTGAGACTGGATGTTTTGCCATAAGCAATGTTCGTACGAATGTTAGTGCCGTTTGCCGACGGCGCCCGATGTCCGGACGTGTTGCAGCTTTTCACGATTCTTTAGTCATGTCCACTACTCTGGCTTCCCCCAGAATGCCGGTACCAAAACGCTGCGATCGTATTGCGCTGCAAATCGTGTCGTTAAGAAACTTCCTCAACACCCGGGGCTCAATCAACACCAAACTCTTGTTAGCAAAACTTGAAATGAACTTGTGAGAATGATATAAGCCGTGTCCCCTAACACAGCGCATCTTAATAAAACTGGACCAAAGCGTTAACGGAATTAACTCAAGCCGGCGTGTAATTACAGCCGGGCGTTTCTAAAAGGTGAAGAAATGAATCGAGAACAGGTTGTTGTAAACTTTTGGAATGCGACACCGCCAATGATTGGCAAGTGCCCAAAGTGCCAGGCCGAGATCTTCGCCAGCCACGAGTACTCCTGGTGCACCGCGTGCAAGGAACCACTTCCTTACGGAATCAACATCGAACGGCGGCCAATTATGTATGGAACGATTAGAGTCACGCCCGCGAGTTATACCGATCAAAGCACGCAGTCCCGCACTCACTAATTCGGATCGATAAGCCAGCAGTTGAGAGCGGGTGTTGAGTTTCAATGTCCTCCACCCAACCAATCGTGCATAGGCTGATGTCGTTGTCGTTTCGGCCTCTTCAAGATTTGGAACAGATCCGGTGACGAAACGCTCCAGACAAATTAAGTATCAGCCAGCCGAGGCAAAACCATCTCAGCCCGCCTCGGTGTGGAGTCCTCTGCGTCACTCGGTCTTCCGCGCGCTTTGGATCGCGAGCATTGTGTCCAACATCGGCTCCTGGATGCAGGACGTGGGCGAGAGCTGGTTGATGACATCACTTACGCTTTCGCCTTTGCTGGTCGCACTGGTCGAGACAGCGGGCAGCTTACCGGTCGTATTGGCGGCGTTGCCGGCCGGCGCGCTCGCGGACATCGTCGATCGACGCCGCTTGCTGATCGTCATGCAAGTGTGGATGGTGATCGTGGCGACTGCGATGGGGGTCATGGCGCTGACCGGTCATATGACTACCGGCCGTCTGCTCTCCCTGACTTTTCTTCTCGGCATCGGTTCGGCAGTAACTAATCCTGTTTGGCAAGCAATTACGCCCGAGTTAGTTCCCAGCGAAGATTTGCCGGCAGCTCTCTCGCTTGGCGGTGTGGCCGTGAACATTGCGCGGGCTATTGGCCCGGCCATCGGCGGCTTCATCATAGCCGCGTCAGGGCCATGGGCCGTTTTCTTTATTAATGCCGTTTCGTTCCTGGCAGTATTCGTCGTCGTCTATCGATGGCAGCCTGCGCCGCGAACGAGCAAGCTGCCTCCCGAAGAAATCATCAGCGCCATGCGTGCCGGCACACGCTACTCTGCGTCACTCACCGGAGCTGCAAACGGTGCTGCTCCGCTGCGCTGTCTTCATTATTTGCGCCAGCGCCTTGTGGGCGCTGTTACCTCAGCAAGCCCGCCGCGGCCTGGGACTCAGTTCGTTTGGCTATGGAGCGTTGCTTGGCTGCCTGGGCATTGGCGCAATTGCCGGAGCATGGCTCTTACCGACACTTGGAAGCGGTTCGCCATCAATCAACTGGTAGCGGGCGGCAGCATCGTCTTTGCTCTCAGCGCGATTGCTCTCGCCTACGTTCATTCATTTCTGTTCCTGGCTATCGCATTGACAGTGGCAGGGATAGCCTGGATCTCGGTGCTGGCGAGCCTGAACGTTTCGGCGCAGACAGCAACGCCTTCGTGGGTGCGCGCGCGGGTATTGGCAGTGTACTTATTGGTCTTCACCGGAGGTCTGGCGGCAGTGGCAGCGCTCTTTGGGGGTTCGTGGCCGGGCGCTTCGGAATATCGAGTGCGCTTCTGATTTCGGCGGTCGGGCTCGTGATTGGCGTGCTTTTCACCTGGCGTTACCGTTTGGTCGCCGATAAGAATTTATCACTCGCGCCTTCAAATCACTGGCCGGAGCCGGTGATGCGAATCGAGACTGACACATCTGCGATGGTCCGGCCATAACTTCGATTGAGTATCGAATCGATCCCAAGACGGCGGAAGAGTTTTTGGACGCGCTGAAAGACTTGAGACGAATCCGTCTCCGTGACGGCGCGATTCGTTGGAACGTGCTGCGCGACTCTGCTGATCCGGAACGATATCTCGAGATTTTCGTGACTGAATCCTGGGGCGAACATTTACGACAGCACGAAAGGATCACAGCCGAGGACAGGAAAGTAGAGCAACGCGTTCAAGCCTTTCATGTTGGCGCTCAACCACCAAAAACAACTCATCTCATCGCGGAAGAATTGCCGAAGTAAATCAATTCATGATGGAGACTCCACCAGGCTTGTCGCGACTGACAAGAAAAGTCGTGGCCCAGCGTGTGCAGAGGACTCTGGGTGGGACCAGAGTCCTCGTAGAAGATCTCAAGCATCGATACAAGAATCGAAAGCGTTTGAACTGGCTGTTAACCCAACCCGCCGGAGGCCTGAGTATTTCTCCGGTGATCCATCCGCTTTCCGAAGAGGCCAGAAAAGCCGCGACCGGCGCAATGTCCTGCGGCTGGCCGATGACGCCCGAGCGGCGTTTGCGCAATCATCTGCTTCTCGAAAGTCGCTGCCAGGCATCCCCAGAGTGTGAAAGCCTTCAGTCTCGACTCCACCGGGATTGATCGAGTTCACGCGGATCTTCTTTGGGCCAAGCTCCTTGGCCAACACCCGGGTAATCGTACTTACCGCACCTTTGGTAGCCGCGTAGACTACTGTCGCCGGCGGGTTCAGAGAAGTTATGGCTTGAGCCAATGTTGACGACGCTGCCACCGTCGTTGCCAAAATACTTCACTGCTTCGCGCGTCGCGAGAATGATGCCCAGAACATTGGTATTGAATTCCCGATGAAACTCATCCTCGGTGACTTCTTCGAGAGGGGCAAACCGATAAACGCCGGCGTTGTTGATTAGAATATCGAGCCGGCCGAATGCTTTGTTTGCTTCCGCGAACAGATGCTCGATGTCTTCCGTTTTCGCCACATCGCCCTGAACCGCGATCGCCTTTCCACCACGCGCCGTGATCTCATTAACCACATCATCCGCGCCTTGCCTTGAAGACGCGTAGTTGACCACCACCGCCGCGCCTTCGGCGGCAAGTTGTTTGGCAATGCCGGCGCCGATGCCTTTCGAGGCGCCGGTAACCACTGCTACTTTTCCTGCTAGTCTCTTGCTGTCCATCTTTCTATCCCCTTCTTTCCTGGTTTATGACCATCCAAGCCCAATCACACCTGGGCAAAACCACCACCTACAAACAAGTTCCGCCCCGCGACGCAATCTACTTCATCAATTCATCCTGCATAGTGTTATGCAACCTTCTGCTCGGCAGCTTCCAGCCGCGCGTGTTTTTCGATCAGTCGTCCAATCGACTCCTTGCCCGTGGCCCCGACAATGCGCTCAACTTCCTTGCCGTGGTTGAAGAGAATCATCGTCGGAATGGCCTTGATGCCGTAAGTTCGCGGCCGAGATGGGATTGTCATCCACGTTCAACTTCACCACTGAAGCGCTGGCGGAATATTGTTCGGCGACTGCCTCGATCGTAGGCGCCAGCATGCGGCAGGGACCACACCACTCCGCCCAAAAATCCACCAGCACAGGCTTCTCAGATTTAAGTACTTCCTTTTCGAAGGAATTGTCCGTTACTTCTCTAACTCTTTCACTCATTTTCGTGTTACCTCTCTTTGTATTAGATCGCTATGGCGATTATTTGTTATCTCGGTTCTGTGATTCCTCGGGGTCACGTCGATGGTCAGTTTGTCCGTGCCTCTAATCACCGCCAGCGACGACTTCCGTCCGATTCGCTCCTCAGTCAAAAGCTTGTGTAGATCGTCAATTCCGGCAGTCGGGTGATCGTCAAAGCCGATGATGATGTCGCCTTCTCGTAATCCGCCTTTCCTTGCCGGGCTGTTCGCTTCGAAAGACACCACAAAGATTCCACTATCGACCGCGAGGTTATAGTAGCGAACGATGCGCGCGCGGCAGCGGCACATTCTGTCCGGCCAGACCGATGTAGCTGCGACTGACTTTGCCGTCGCGAATCAGACGACTGGCGACGAACTTGGCCGTATCGATGGAAGTGGCGAAACAGATTCCCTGAGCCGGCAGAATCATCGCCGGTGTTCACTCCGATCACTTCTCCACGAGAGTTCACCAGTGGCCCACCCGAGTTGCCGGGATTCAGCGCGGCGTCGGTTTGAATCACGGCATCCATCAGACGGCCCGACTGTGCCCGCAGCGATCGCCCCAGGGCACTGACGACTCCGGCAGTAACGCTGTATTGGAAGCCGTAGGGGTTTCCGATCGCGATGACCAGTTGTCCGACACGAATCCTTTGCGCATCGCCGAGTCTGTGCCGGAACCAGATTGGGCGCATTGATTCTGATCACCGCCAGATCCGTATCTAGGATCGTCGCCAATCAGATCCGTCTGACATTTGTGACCGTCTGACAGCGTCACCTCGATTTTCCTGGCGCCGTGAACGACATGGACTGTTGGTCAGAATGAAGCCATCCGGCGTGAAGATGAAACCCGAACCGCTGCCGTGACGCTCCTGCGGAATTCGCGGTGCGGCAGGTCTTCGACTCCTGATTGGTTGCTCAACTTCGATGTAAACGACCGACGGGCTGACCTTTTCCGCCGCCGTGATGACTGTGCGCGAATATGCGTCCAGTAGATCTTCGTCAGATTGTGAATGCGCCGGACGCTCGCTGGCGGTCTCGTGGTTCTGAGACTCGAAACGTTCGTCGCCTAATAATTCAATTTCCTGTTGCATTCCATGAACCTCGTCTCGTTTTTTCCTACTTTCATTGACGCATCATCAAGTCGCGGTCAAGCCGGCTTCTTCGAGCGTCGGGTAATCCGTGTAACCGTGCTCGCCCGGCACATAGAAGGTTGACCGGTCCGGCTCATTCAGCGACGCGTTGCGCCTAAATCTTTCCGGCAAATCCGGATTCGCCAGTAGCTTGGTGCCGTAGACAATGGCATCGGCCCCGCGTTGTTCCAACAGCGCGTCGCCTGATTCTTTTGTAAATCCCCGCCGGCAAAGTAGACGCCTTTGTATACGGCGCGCAACTTCGCATGCGCTTCGCCCGTGTAATCGGCGACGTGGACGTAAGGCGATATTCCGATCGTTCAGCGCTTCGAGAATGTAGGGGTACAACACTTCGGCGTCAGTCTCCTCGACATCGTTGAACTGAATCTGGGGAGAAAACTTCACCCCGACGCGCTCAGGACCGACTGCCGCGATCATCGCCTCCAGAACTTCGAACAAAAACCTGGCGCGGTTTTCGATCGAGCCGCCATATTCATCCGATCGAAGATTTGCGTTAGTGGAAAGAAACTGTTGCACGATATAACCACTAGCCGCGTGGAGTTCGATTCCGTCGAAGCCGGCGGCGATCGCGTTGGTGGCTGCCGTACCAAAGTCCCGAACTGTCTGCGAAATTTCTTCTCGAGTAATTTCGCGGGGCCTCTACGAATTCTTTCATTCCTTCGTCGGTATAGTTCTGCCCTTTGGCCCGGACCGCGCTAGGCGCGACCGGCTGGGTTAGATTAGGTAGAAAATCAGGCAGAGCGATTCGTCCCGTATGAAAGATCTTGCAGGAAGATTTTCCCACCCCGCGCATGGACTGATTCGGTGACCGGCCGCCAACTTTCGATTTGGTCCTCAGTGTAAATTCCCGGCGTCCGGATATAACCCCGGGCCATCGGCGAAATGTTCGTCGCTTCGGTGATAATCAAGCCCGCCGAAGCGCGCTGCCCGTAATACTGGGCCGCGAACGGCGGCTGAATTCCTTCATCATCAGCCCGGCTCCGCGTCATCGGCGCCATGATGATGCGATTAGCAAGTTCCAGATTCCCCACCCTGATCGGGTCAAATAGTCTTGTCATCAAATTTCCTCCCTCAAAGCCAATCGGTTCTGGAACATTCATTCCAGAACAACTCAAAAATTTTTAGTCCAGTACTGAAAGCGTGACTTTAACCACATCATTCAGCAGCTTTCGATCTCGCGAGGCCTTCGCCGTCAGCACCAGACCCTGCAGAACGCAGTAGAAAAACGCGCGACCGCCGCGCGTATCGTGAATCCGAAATTCGCCCTGTTCGGTTCCGCGCATTAACGCGCGTTGGAACGTTTTCTCCGCTGAAGCCATGCTTTTACAGGTTCTAATGGCTGTTTCTTTACAACGACCGGCGAGTTCTGACGTTGCATTCCCGACAGAAACAACCACGACGGCCCTCCTCTGACAGCGCGCGTTCAACCGCTTCTTCGAAGAGAAGTCGGACATTCTTCTTGACCGAACCCGGACGATCCAGAATCTCAAACACTCTACGGCTCTGAATCTCGCGATAGCGGTCCAGCGCCTGCAGGAAGAGCGCATGCTTGTCGCCAAAAGTGTCGTACATACTTTGGCGATTGATTCCCATGTGCTGCACTAAGTCCTGGATCGAGGCTGCCTCATAACCGCGCCTCCAGAAAACCTCCATGGCTTTTTGAGGACCTCATCTTGATTGAACTCTTTCTGTCGCGCCATTCGTCTCGTCCCGGCTATCTTTATACTCTTTCTGGAACGAGCAGTCAAGAATCAAAGCCTTGCCTCGGCAAGTAACCTCTGAATCAATCGTTCGGCCTCGTCATAGCTCGCCTTCACCCTGGTGCATCCATCGAATTCGTCCTTGCTTATCCAACAGAAAGGTGGTGGGCCAGGCTTCAACGTGATAGGCGCTCCAGGTCTGGTAGTCGTTATCAGTAACTACAGCGTAACGAATCCCCAGAGAAGTAACTTCGCGGCGGAGGTTCTCGACTTTCCGTTCTTCATCAAACTCAGGCGAGTGCACGCCAATAACGGTCAAGCCTTGGTCCCGATAGCGCTCATGCCAGGACTTAACGAACGGCAAACGTGTTGCGGCAGTTATAGCAACCGAAAGTCCAGAACTCGATTAGCACGACACGACCGCGCAGCTCCTTGAGCTTGAGCGGTTCTGAGTTTATCCAGTCACCAGCGGCACAACTCCGGAGCCGTAGCAGATTCCGAACTTTTGTATTCGGTGGAGCTGCCAAACGAACTGCGTATTAGCTTCGTCAAACCCGTGGCATAGCTCAACGCCGCCACAATGACGATGCCCGCAACAATTCCGATTAACATGTTTCTTCGGCTGTCCATTAGATCCTGTTCTCATCGCCACGCGTTGCGCTCCGGCACAATGCTCACCACTCATGGCTAAGAGCCCGGATGTTGTGCCCAGGTTGTCTTCGCCAGATCAAATAACGGTGCGACAGGAATTGGAAACGAGGTGAGCCGAAAGAATGATCGCTCACCCTGCGCTCGCGCCGGTTTTAGCCCGCCACCCCGGTTTGCGTTCTTTGCTTGCACTTGCCAATGCTCGGCGAACTCCTTCGGCAATCCTTTTTCTTCGACATTCTACTTGAGCGCTGAAAAGCTGGTCGGATCCATGAAGTAGCTGTCGATGTGCTTCGCCAATGGTCCATTGATTTCCGATTCCGACTTTCACCTTCTTCCACTCAGGATCCGCCTGGAACGCAGCCCAATTCTTTCGGGCATCGTCTCGACTGGGATGCTCAAGAATGTAAACAAACATGTTCTCGGAAAACGGCGCATCTTGCGGACGCCAAAAACCAACGCTCTTCATGTTATGCCGCTTGAAAATGGCGTCGGTATGATCGCCGAAGCGAGCGATCAGAGCATCCATCTTGCCCTCGTTAACCTGATACAGCCGGAGTTCATAAACATGTTGCTGCTTTGCCGGTTCCATTAGAAATTCTCTCGACGGATTCTCAACCTTCATGTTCTTTCCTTCTATGCCAGACGTGCGATTGCAGACACTCAGGCCGCTTTTGCCGACGCGGTGAATGTCGCCGCATTCTTCCTGACGAACTCCTGCACGCTCAGCGGCCCTTGCCCCGTTAGCGTGAGCACGTCGTCCGACATCCGGTCGTAGCGTCCCGCGCGGTGCAGATCGGCCATCGTCGCGAGGTGGTTCACCAGGTGAACCGGCAAGCCGCGCTCGAGCAGCCCGTCCCGCCACGGCTCGACCGGAATGTCCTGAAAGGTGATCGTGCGGCCAAGCGCCTTCGAATACTCCTGTGCATAGAAATGCATGTTCTCGGACTGCGGACCGGTCAGGTGATAGATCTTGCCGATGTGCGGCTGCGGATTGGCGAGCAGCGCGGCGACCACACGTGCAACGTCTTCCGCTGCGACCGGCGAAGTCTTGCCCTCGCCGAACGGTAGTCTGATCTGATTTGATTCCCTGACCGAATCCGAAGTGAAAATCAGGAAGAAGCCTTCGAGAAACACTGTCGGCCGCACGTGCACGACCGGCAGACCGGACCAGTTCAGCGCCTGCTCGGCGAGCCAGTGCAGCTTGTGCTGCGGGCTCGCGGTGGTTTCGGTAATGCTCATCTGTGAGAGCGTCATCTGCGACATATTGATGAACGCCTTCACGCCGTGATGCTTCGCCACCGCCGCCGCATTGACCGTCGCGGCCAGATAGGCATCCGAAACCGACATGCCGAAGTACATCGTCTCGCAGCCGGCAATCACCCTATGCATCGAATCGAGATCGAGCAGATCGCCGACCACGACCTCCGCACCCATGTCGCGCAACGCCTGCGCGCGTTCGTCTTCATTTCGCACCATCGCACGCACCGCTTTGCCTTGCTTCAACAGCAGTTCGGTGACCGTGCGCCCTACCGCGCCGACGCGGCCCGCCGCGCCGGTGACCAGAATGGGATTTGCCATGCTTTTTCCTCCTGTGCGTTCACCAAGATCGATAGTCAAATCCGTTGAATGCGGGCGTCAATCAGTCGATACGGCGGTCGCCCTGCGCGCCCCAGTGGACGACGACCACGTCGTAGTAGCTTAAGTCGGCAACTCTGCGCCCGCTCTGCTCCGCCGCCATGTACTCGGCGTACCAATCGGACCAGTTCGCGTCGCGCTGACCACCCATGCGCTTCTCGTGTTCGCCGTGAGCAGCCTCGGCGACGCCGCATCGCGCTCGCTAAGTCGCTTGCGGAGCCGAACGACGTCACGCCAGTGTCGATGCGCCCGGGCAGTCGCAGTCGTGATCTCCTGCAGGCAGCCAACTGTTTGCCGTCGGGATCGCTAAACAGCGCGAGCGAGCGGTAGGTGCCATGCTCAGGATCCAGACCGCTAAGGAGTCCCTCCGATGTCCAAAGTGGAAGATCTCGCCGCACGTCGATGCCGGCCGCGAGCAGCGCGTTCCGCGTGACTTCAATATCAAAGACGATCGAGGTAAGTTTCTCTGGTCTGAGCCAGGCGCCGCCAGACGTGAGGCCCTTGCCGAATTGCACCGAGCAGGCAGAGCCGTGCGGCGTGAATTGGAATACGCCGGAGCCGGGAGGTGTAACGTCTTGTCGCCATCCGAGCTTACGGTAAAACTGCTCCGCGCGGGCGGCATCAGAGACCGGGATGACGATGACCTCGAGCTTCATGTCAATGTGTCGCGAGTCCGGCTTCTTTCACGTGTGTCATGGTTTCTCCTCCGCTGAATACACTGATCGAAAATGATTTGTGGGTCACCATAGATTGTGACTTCTAAACATTCGGTGACTTAAGACAACTGAAGTGTCCCTACCTCGGCACGCCCAGGCACATTAGTAAAACATAAAAGCTCCGATCGACCTTGCGGCCGACAGGGGTTAGGTAACGATCTGAAACGCCCGTCGTGGTCACTATGGCGTTGGATAGTCCCAAACATCAGGCGGCAGCTTATCCTTGAGTGATGCATACATGGCATCGCGGAACAGTTTCAGCGCCGGATACGGCCGCAGGGCAATAGTGCGCTCCACTATCAGCCCCTGCTCGTTATCCACGATGACCTCCAAGCTCTCGATCTTGTGGCCATCCATGGTTCCCACCCAGCGCAAGAAGGTGGTGTGCTCATCGAGCTTAAACTCGGCCGTATAGGTACCGGAACCACGCGTAGAGCTCGACTGAGCGAAAATCGTCGCGATGACTTCACGGCCCTCGATCGGCCGAATCAGGATCGGGCTGTTGAATACAATGTTTTCGGCAAGCAGCTCGCTCACCTGGGCGGCTGTAGGCTTACCGGATTCCCGTAGTTTGCGTAAAGGATGCATTGTGATTCCTCCTATGCTATGTTGCGGCGAGCGTAGGCGAACTACAGCGACGGGCTCATGGAAAGCTGAGAGCAGCTGAAGCATGGCCCCGACTTCGTTTAGGCTTTTGCTGCCGCGCTGATCTCGTAGTTCCGTGCCTCGATGGCTTTCAGGGTCTTTGCAAACCACTTCTCCAACTGTCCCTTGCCGACGATGCCAAGGAACGCGCCGAGCAGACCGCCCCTTGAGGTTCTTGCCCTCGCGCACAATCACGACGTCAACGTCGGTCGTGCCGTTGGGCTGCCGCGTTAAGGTATAAGTGTGACCTGACCGGCCTCCCCACAAGGTTCGAGTCAGTGGTGGTAAGAACTATGTGTGTGGGATCGGACCAGTTGTAGTTCAGTCGTTCCCAGATACCTCCCGAACCCTCTGTGACGTCGGCATAGTTTGTGCCCTTCTTGTGCACCTTCAGGTACTGATCGGTGCTATTGCCAAAGATCTTCTCGCGGCCCGGACCGAAGTCGGTGAGTCCGGCGATGAACTGCTCTGGAGTCGCGGTGGTTGTCTTTTTGAAGTGAATTATGGACATGTCTGCTCCTTGATTGAGTTGCTTCAAGATATTCAGATGGCCTCGTGGCTTGTTTTCATTTCGGCCAGTTTCAGGACTCCCTGGCGGCGAAGTGCTCGGCAATAGGAGTGCCCGCGAACTTCTCACCCAGCAAGCGGGAAAAGAGCAGCAGCGAGCTGCGCGGCCGGTAACTCGCCACGACGTGCTGGGTCTGCCCGGCGGCGTTATAGGTGACCAGGACGACACAGCCGATAGGCTCGCCGTGGACCTCAGCGACGTAGTCCTCGAGGAAGCCGTTGTCGCTGTAAGGGCCAGCGAACTTGTGCTCCTGGCGGTCATACAGCGAGCGGATAGTGAGCACGACCGACCGGACGGCCTCCGCGCCCTGCACGGCGCCGTCCAACATCGAGCCCTCCACGGTTGCGTCGTCGGCCATGTTGTCGAGCCACGCCGGGTAGTAGTCTTTGAGAGCGGGATCGCCGCTACCGAGATATTGGGGAGCGCGTTGGCTTTCAGTGGAAATAAGTAATTCCTCCTTTGTTGGGATCAAACCCATGACAGCCGATGCGCGATCATTGCTGCTTCCGTAAGAAAGGGATCTTCCTTGCCGGGCGGGATTGCTCCTGTTGCTGCGTGCTGGAGGATTACAATCCAAGTGAGGAAATTGATCTATTATACGAAGGTATCGATCGATACTTTCGTATTAGAGGTGAGCAGTTTCGCATCACACGGTAAGGATTGATGTGCAATGAATCCGTAACACAGATTTAATGGACAGGTTGCTAAAGTGTTGCATCCTGAGCAACAAATCTCGAGGGATCGACGATGAAGAAGTCCGCAGCAGCCGTACCGTTCGCGGAACAAAGGGGTTCGCGGAGGAGATTGATCGGCGTGTAGCCCAACGCACTGCCGAACTAACGGCCGCCAACGAACAACTTAAAAAGAACTCGCCGAACATAAGCGAGCGGAAGAGGCCGCTGCGCGAAGGCGAGATCAATCTTGATTTGATCGTTAATAGCATTCCGGTCCCGGTTGCGGTCACCTCGCCGTCCGGTGAAGTCGAGGCACTCAATCAACCAACCCTCGAATATTTCGGCAGGACCTTCGAGGAATTGAAAGGTTGGAAGAGCTCTGACGTCGTTCATCCGGATGACCTTCAGCGCACGGTGGCCGCGCAAGCTGGAGGCGCACCAAACGGGCAGTGCCTATAACGTCGAGAGCCGCCACCGCCGTGCTGATGGCGTCTATCGCTGGTTCAATGTGCTCGGCTTACCCTTACGGGATGCACAAGGACGCATCCTCCATTGGTTTCATCTGCAGATCGATATTGATGACCGGAAGCGAGCTGAAGAGGCATTACGGTCTGCCGAACGCAATTTGAGCCTGACAATAAACACCATCCCAACCTTCATACAAGTGTCGCGACCCGATGGGACCGTACTGTCGGTGAATCAAGCGGTGTTGGATTACCACGGTATCAGCCCTGCAGGATGTGCAGAAAGAGGACTTTCGCGCTCGGGTTTACCACCCGGACGATGTGGAAAGGCTGCGCGAGGAGCGCAAGGAGGCCCTCAAACGCCCACTACAGTTCGAATATGAGCAACGCGCTCTGGGTAAGGACGGCAAATATCGCTGGTTCCTGGTCCGCTACAATCCTCTGCTCGATGATCAGGGAAGGATCGATCGATGGTATGCGACCGCGTTCGACATCGAGGACCGAAAACGGGCCGAGGCGCTGCTCGCCGGGAGAAACGGCTCCTTGAAATGGTAGCCGGAGGAAATACGCTCACCTCAATTCTGGATGTCCTTGTGCCGGCTGGTGGAAGAAACTGCCAGTGGATGCATCTGCGGAATTTTGTTGCTGGATACAAAGCGGCACCTCGGTGGAACTCGCGATGGGACCCAGCCTTCCACCTGGCTACAACGAAGCGATCCTGAACTGGCCGGTCAATCCCGATTCGGGTCCATGCGCCAGAGCGTTCTTCCTGAAGGAGCAGGTCATCGTCGCCGACGTCGCTGCGGACTTACAATGGGATGAGTATGGTTGGCGTCCTCTGGCACTGTCCTACGGGCTGAGGGCGTGCTGGTCGACGCCGATCTTGTCATCGGAAAATACGGTCCTGGGAACCTTCGCTCTGTATTCGCGTGAACCCGGCGGGCCTACCCCGCAGCTACAGGATGTCATAGGACAGATGACGCATCTGGCGGCGGTGGCGATTGAGCGTCAGCGCGCCGTAGAGCAACTGCAGGCCGAGCAGGAGTTGCTCGACCTCGCGCAGAAGTCAGCAGGCGCGATGGCCTTCGACTGGTACATCCAGCAAAGAGATCAACTCTGGTCGCCCGAACAAGAAGCTTTATTCGGACTGCCGCCCGGCACTTTCGACGGAACATACCGAACATGGAAGAAGATGATGTATGCGCCCGACTGGCCCACAGTCGTCGATGCGATTAAGCATGCTCACGAGACCGGAAGGGTTGCGGCCGAGTATCGCGTTGTGTGGCCTGACGGAAGCCTTCACTGGCTTTCGACAAATGGGCAAATGTTCTTTGATGACGCGGGCGAGCCGCTGCGAATGGTGGGATTTACTTCGGATGTCACACGCCGAAAGATCATTGAGGAGGAGCTTCGTCGGAGCGAGGCATTTCTCGCGCAAGCGCAACAGCTAAGCCGCACTGGCAGCTTTTCCTGGCGCGTCGCTACAGACGAAATCGCCTGGTCCGAGGAACTCTATCGCATTTATGAGTTCGATCCGAGCATGAACATCACGTTCGAGATCATCCGCACGCGCGTGCATCCGGAAGATCTCACCTTGTACGAGAAAATGGTTGAACAAGCACGAAACGGCGCGGATGATTTTGAATGGCAATACCGCCTGCTGATGCCTGACCAATCGATTAAGTACATGCATGCAGTTGCTCGCGCGACGCGGGATCACGAGGGACAGCTGGAATACATCGCGGCGGTTCAGGACATCACGCGCCGGAAGCTAATCGAAGAGGAACTGCGGCGCAGCGAAGCCTTCCTGGCCGAAGGTCAACATCTCGCTCGCATGGGCAATCTTTGGTGGCGTGTCAGGACTAATGAAATAGTCTGGTCCGAACCGATGTATCGAATCTTCGAGTTCGAGCCGGGTACAGACTGATAACCCTTGAGCGTATCGCCAGCAGAGTTCATCCCGACGACATGCCTTCGCTTTCCGACATGATCGAACGGGCCGAGCGTGGCGAAGATTTTGAATACGAGCACCGGATCGTTATGCCTGACGGCTCTGTTAAGTACCTGCACTTGATCGCTCATCGTAGTCGTGACGATCACCGAGGCCCCGAGTACATAGGTGCAGTGCAGGACGTAACTCAGCGCCGCATGTCGGAAGAAGCGCTCAGCAAAGCACAGATCCGAACTCGCCCATGTGCCAGGGTGATGAGTCTCGGCACGCTCACCGCTTCGATTGCGCACGAAGTAAATCAACCGCTGTCGGGCATCATCACCAATGCGAGTACCTGTGTGCGAATGTTGGACGCTGATCCGCCCAACGTGGACGGCGCGCGCGAAACTGCAAAGCGCACGATTCGCGACGGTCGCCGCGCTGCTGATGTGATCACCACGACTGCGGGCGCTCTTTGCGAGAAAGGAGACCGTAACCGAGTTGGTAGATCTGAATGAAGCGACTCGGGAAGTGATTGCATTGTCGCGGAGCGAGCTGGAGCGCAACCGCGTGATCACGAAGACTGAACTTGCCGAACAATTACCGTTAATAACAGGTGACCGGGTGCAGCTCCAGCAAGTGATAATGAATCTGCTGCGAAACGGCTCAGATGCGATGACTGACGTCGATGAGCGTCCGCGGGAACTGTTGTTCAGAACTGAAGTTGACGAAGGCGATCGTGTTCGCGTAAGTGTCCAGGATGCCGGGAGTGGCTTCACTGGTCAAAGTCTTGATCAGCTATTCCAGTCATTCCACACAACCAAACAGAATGGGATGGGAATCGGCCTTTCGGTCAGTCGCTCAATAATCGAGAACCACCATGGACGTTTGTGGGCTACGCCGAATGATGGTCCCGGGATGACGTTTTCGTTTTCGATTCCGTGCGTGATCGACGCGCTAGAGAGATCATAGCTCAACCTTAGAGGGGCAACGCTGACGGTTCGGTAAGGCACTTCGAGGGCTGATGTTGAGCGCCAGCGTTAACACCAATTCACATTAATCTCACGGAAGGTTTCGCCCTTGCCGTGCTGCAATACCCAGAAGTACGCGTATCAATCGTCACTGTTCTTCGGGGCCATTGACGCGCATCTTCAGTGCGGTCGTCGCAGATGTGAGCGCCGACTTTTCCATTACGGTTTATTCGGCTTAACTAATTCACAACAACAAGTTCTCAATCTTCATCGGCACTTCACGCACTCGAACTCCGGTCACAATCAGACGTCGAGCCAACCATCGTCGGTTCGCTTCGGATCGTTCCGCTCTCGTTCAATTACTCAGCCTAATCCGCTCGCCTGTCTCAACACGACTTTCGTCGAATCCTTCAGCTCGGTGATGATCAGATACTTTCGGCCTGAAGCAGATGTTGGCGGTTCTCCTCTCACGAGTGTCTTCAGCGGGCCGATTGTCTGTACAGTTCCGGCGCCGTCTGGATTCGTATTCAAAACGGCGAGGGGCGACAGCGTTCCGAAAGGCGCATGGTCGGACGCAGCGAGGAACACTTGATATTGGGTTTTGGCTGTGAGACCTTCCACCGCGATCTGAACGAGATCCAACAGACCGAGTGAGTTGACGGCCGCCCAGCCCTGGGCACCTTCCGCGGATCCGAAACCCAGAAGATGGAGGCTCGCGCTATTACCCGCCTCGCCAAGCGGAACAAGATTCTCGGTTCCGACACCGCTTGGAACTGCGTTCGGAACGTAGACTAAAGCCTGGCTTGTTTGGCCGATGGGCACATTGGCGATCACTTTATTCTCCAAAGTATCAATCACCGCAGCCTGCACACCGTTTTCCAAGGCTACGTACACTCGAGATCCGTCGCCAGATGGCCAGACGCCATGCGGCAGATTTCCGACCGGAATAGTGGCAACCAGTTGCGGAGTTACGCCCCGGCGGAAAACTTTCACTTCGTTTGCGCCACCAATAGTCACGTAGGCAAACTTACCGTTGCGGTTGTTAACCAGATTGACATGATTGGTAATCGGCCCAGTTTCGAGGAGAGCTTTCTGTTCAAAGGGAGGTCTGGCGCTAAACACCTGCACTTTGCCCACGTCTTTCAGCGTGATCCAGATCTCGTCGTTCTCAGGGCTCACGGCAATGTTTGGACAAAAGGGACTCGCCTGGGTGATGCGCTTGACGATCTGATAAGACGCTGCGTCGATAACATCGAGTTCGGGCGTGAAGCTGGAACAGACAAAACCGTAGCGGCCGTCCGGACCGAACATTGTCATGCCCGGTCCATTTGCCAGTTGGATACGACGAACTTCAATCATCTTCACGGGATCAATTACTGAGATGTAATCCTCGCCGCGGACTGTGACCCACAATTCGCGTCCGTCCGGAGTGAAGAACGCCTCATGAGGCGAGCGTCCGACATAAATTATTTTCTTAACTCGATTGCTCGCTGTATCAATCAAGGCTACGGAGTTCGAGGCGATCGATACGACGGCCAGCGTCCTGCCGTCAGGAGAGTAGCCAAGACCATGTACGAGTAGTTGGCCTCGGTAGAGCGGCCCCAAAGAGCCCGGCACCGGGTCGCCGAGGCGAATCAGGCCCAACAGCTGGTTGGTAGAAGGATCTATTACCGAAACCGTATTTGAAGTTTGATTCGCCGCGTAGACTCGGTCGTGAGTTGAGATGGGAATATCTGGGCGTCCCCACGGTGCTTGTTGCGCGAAGGAACTCGACACCAGGAATAGGAATAAGAACAGACCCGTAAGTTTCATGCTAATACCCCTTGCGTGCAATGGGTCTTCGCTGAGTCACACTCGACGACTCCAGGCCATTTTGTTTCAGCCAAAGATTCATCAGCTCAATTTCGGATTGCTGATCGGTAATGATCTCCTCGGCTAGTCTGCGCATCTGGGGATCCTTGCCATACAACAATTGTGTCTTCGCCATATCGATTGCTGCCTGATGATGGGGGATCATTAGTTTCACAAAGTCGGTATCACTATTACCCGTAGCCTCAACCGACGTCATCGCCGCGTGCATTCTCTCCATGCTTGATTGCAGTTCGGCCCATGCGGGATCGGTCCCAGACTTGCCACTTGCGTGCTTGTGCATAGCTTGTTGCGCGGGGATGGCCACTACAAAGAAAAGTATCAAGATGATTGCCAATCGCCATTTTATTTTCATTTGTTCCTTCCTCCTCAATATCGCACGCTCCGCGCTGCCATCTGCACGCGCCCCATTCACACAATTGATTAACTAATTCAGATCAAAATGCATCCACGTCAAAAACCGCCTGAGCGAATGCCTGCGGCGCTTCTTGCGGCAGGTTGTGCCCAACGCCGCCGCTTGACCAAACGGTGTTCATACTTGCCCGAAAATTTTTTCGCGTAAGCAGCCGGTTCCGGGTGAGGCGCCCCATTAGCGTCACCTTCAAGCGTGATGGTGGGCACGTTGATTACCGGACCTTCCGCCAGGCGCCTTTCAAACTGGTCGTACTTTGTCTCACCTTCGGCCAGACCGAGGCGCCAACGATAGTTATGAATAACGATGGCAACATGATCGGGATTGTCGAACGCAGCCGCAGTGCGTTCGAAGGTCGCATCATCGAAATTCCATTTGGGCGAAGCCAGCCGCCAAATAAGCTTGTTGAAATCGCGCCGATACTTTTCGTAACCTGCACGCCCGCGCTCGGTGGCAAAATAAAATTGGTACCACCACGTGAATTCGGCCTGGGGCGGCAAGGGTAACTTGTTTGCTTCCTGACTGCTGATCAAGTAACCACTCACAGAGATCATCGCCTTACATCGTTCGGGCCAAAGCGCAGCGATAATGTTGGCGCTGCGCGCTCCCAAATCGAAAGCACCTATGACTGCCTTATCGATCTTAAGCGCATCCATCAGCGCCACCGTATCGGCTGCCAGCGCCGAAGGCTGTGAGTTACGAACTGTATTGCTCGAGAGAAAACGGGTGGTGCCAAAGCCACGCATATACGGAACGATCACTCGATAGCCTTTCGCCGCCAACAGCGGAGCTACGTCAACAAAGCTGTAGATGTCGTAAGGCCAGCCATGCAGCAGAATGACGGGACTGACCGTTAGCCGGGCCGGCTTCCGCATACCCGGTGTTCAGAAGACCGGCTTCAATTTGCTTGAGAGGCCCAAACGATGTGTGGCGCCGAATTGATGTGGTGCTCTCCTCTTTTGATTCTGCGACAGAGGAGAACATTCCAAGTTGTGCAGCAGCCATCGTCATCGCGGCAGTTCCCATGAACCGACGGCGATCGTATTTGAAGTCTTCGTTCATCATGATTCTTCCCTTTCCGGTAAATGAGTAGTTGTCCCGGCGCATCAGCGCACGGAATCACCGCGAATCGCGCATTTCGCATTTTCGCCGAGCGGCCTGCCGTCTTCACGTATCTCGGGCCAAGCGGCCCGGATGCGGCCGATGCCGTCACCTGACTGACGTACTCTCCGACTTCGCCCAACAGCAATGCGATGCTAGCAGGCTAGAACGATCACCGCACCTCGGATGGCAGTGCGGGCATCACTTCACCACGCCCGGCGTTGAACCGATCGTGTGCCGGGCGCCGAGTCCGGATGGCATGCCGGCAAGATGCTCAGGCTGCCGGGGCAGAACTCCAGGCCCGGTCATGCTACGTGACCCGGTTGGTCAAGGCTGCCTCGGTGACCTCAGGCGCACCGAACCGCGCCACGGCATTCACGTCGCCGCAAGCTATCAGGCGAATGTTTCCGGTCAGACAATCGCTCTCGTGGTTCACTAACCCGACTGTGCCGCAGCACGATTTGAACGCCGCGCCGCATTTCGCCGACGAACAGCTTCCCGGCCTGCTCCCACAGCCGCGAAGTGCGTGCCTTTGTCGTGCTTGTTGTAGAAGATGAGTTTGGCATACGCCTTCTCAGCCCAACTCTTCGGCGCCTGGTAGATCTCTTCGGCGAAAGCGCTCACGGCGACCGGGATCTTGATGCCTCGCACATCGAAGAAGCCGCCGGGCGGAAGATTATGCCGCGGTGTCCCAGTAGAGCTGTGCTGAGGAGATCGCGGTGTTCGTCAGCCAGTAGAGCGTGACGTTGTCGAGGACGTCGTCTCGCGTCAGCCCTTCCGGCTTGCCGTCGAAAGCGCGCGCGATCATCTGGTAGCTGCGAATGTCGTGGTCGATCATCCACGCTGCAAGGCCGACCGGAGAATCGACGATTCCGTACAACGTCTGCGGCCGGTTGTTCATCTCGAGGGCGTAGCCCAACCCGTTCTTGTAGAAGTCATCGAGTTGATCCCACGCGTGTTTTTCATCAGGCGAGAGGCCGGCGGGCGGCGGGCCGCCCATCGCAAGGGCCTTCGACACATCGGGCGGAACGGTGGCTGCCATGTTGGTGTGAATGCCGAGCAATCCCGGCGGCTGTTGCAGGGCCATCACCTCGGAAATGGCATTGCCCCAGTCGCCACCCTGCGCCACGTATTTTGTGTAGCCGAGGCGTTGCATGAGCGTCGCCCACGCTTTCGCAATGCTAACGGGATTCCATCCCGGCTTCGTCGGCTTGCCTGAGAACCCGTAGCCCGGCAGCGACGGAATCACGAGATGGAAGGCGTCCGCCGCGTCGCCGCCATGCGCGGTCGGGATTGGTGAGCGGCTCGATGATCTTCAGTCTGCTCGATGATCGAACCGGGCCAGCCGTGCGTGACGATCATCGGTAACGCATTTTCATGCTTCGAGCGAACGTGAATGAAATGAATGTCGAGCCCGTCGATCTCGGTGACGAAGTGCGGTACGGCCTTCAGCTTCGCCTCGCCTTTGCGCCAGTCATAGTCTGTTCCCCAATAGCGCGCGAGTTTCTGCATCGTCGCGAGCTGCACGCCCTGCGATGCATCGGGCACCAGTTCGCGTTCGGGCCACTTGGTCGCGTTGACGCGCCTGCGCAAGTCGGCAAGTTCCGCGTCCGGAAAATTGAATTGAAACGGACGAATAGCCGTTTTGTCGGCTGCCTGCTCGGCTGCCTGTAGCTGTGGTTTGCGTCATGATGTTCTCCTTCTTAGTAGTTCCGGCCTTCGAATCTGCAAATGTTTCGGCGATTGTCCCTGGGCTGAACGCGACTGCCAGACCCAACATCGAGCTCAGCTTTGAGAAAGTGGCGGCGCGATTCCTCGTCTGCTTGTTTCATCTATTCTCCATTTGAGTGGTTCGGGATCGGGTGGCGTCCCCGGGCTCTACCCGTGGCTGTTCCGTGGCTGCCCGTGTCAGGGTGCGTAGCGCGTGAATACCAGGTCGCGCTCCTTTATCTTCTGGTGACAGGGAAAACAGGTCTTCATAAATGCGTCGTCAACTGGTTTGCTGTCGCTGTTGAAGTGGCCGAATCCCCAACCTCCGGTCGCGGCGTACTTCTTTGAGTCCTTGACCATAAATTGAACGTTTGTCGGAGGCCCGGCAACGAACGATTGATCACGGCCGAAGACTTTGTTGTTCTCTGCAGACGGGACGAAGCGGTAATGCAAGGCGGCAATGATGGCGCCGTCTGGGAACGGAAGCTTTCCCTCGCGGTAGGCCTTGATCGCGATGTCGTTCCCCAAAATGGAACCGAAACTATTGAGGTTGCCTTCTTCGTGGGCCACGGAGATAAATGTCCATTCGCGGTATCCCGCCGGAATTTCGGTGACGAAGATGGGAACCTCCGCTTGAGTTGCGGGGTCGAAACGCACGCGCGCTGAAGGATATAACGCTGGCAACGGCGGCAATCGAAATTAGCAGGAAGGTAACTGCGCTTCATTGTGACTTCTCCTTCCGAGATGCGCGACGCGAACTCGAAATCGAGTGAGCTATCACTGTTTTCGGTATCAAGGGTGTAGCGCGTGAAAATGAAATCGCGATCCTGACAGCCTGGTGGCAGGGAAAGCACGTCTTCATCGCTGCCTCAGTCCGTGGGTTTGCCGTCCTTATCGAATGACGAGTACCCCCAGCCGCCGGTCGCGGCGTACTTCTTCGAGTCCTTGACCATGAACTGAAGGTAAGCATCCGTGGGTGAGCCGGCCACGAAAGACTGGTCACGGCCAAAGGTTTTGTTGTTTTCCTCAGACGGGACGTAGCTCCAGGCTATTCGGCCAACGATCGCGCCTTCCGGAAACGGAAGCTTGCCTTCCCGATATGCCTTGATCGCGATGTCGTTCCCCAGAACGGCGCGAATATCGTTGAGATCGCCTGCTTCGTGGGCCACTGAGACCACCTTCCAGTCACGGTATCCAGGTGGAATTTTCTTTACGAAGATCGGGGCGGCCTCTTGAGCGGTGACGTGACGAGATGTGGTTGCGGTGAACACGACAACGCCAAGCCAGTGTTGCAATTCCAACCAGCAAGAGAGTGAACTTTTTCATAATGGTGCCGCCTCCAGATATCCAGGTTGAAACGCTGCTACTGCCTCCATCCGATTCGTTGGGGTTCACTGAGCGGGCGGGAGTAAATCACAAGTAAAGATGTGGGTCTATTGGACCAAAGTATCGATCGTTACCTTGGTATTGATCGCGATGGGTACCGATACCAAAGTATTATGGACATGCGAGCTCTGATAGGCGCATTCTCCGTAACTACCCTGAATCTCGAAGGGATCAGAACAATGTTGTTGCGAGGCATAGCTGATGGTTAAGCGTCCGCTCATATCAGTAGTTGACGACGACGAATCAGTACGGGAGTCGCTGCCCGATCTACTCAGGGAATTTGGTTTTGAGGCGCAAACGTTCTCGTCCGCTGAAGAGTTTCTTACTTCTGAAGCAGTTGCTGATACGAACTGTCTATTACTGGATGTAGCGATGCCTGGTATGAGCGGACCTGATCTTCAGCGAGAGCTAAAACTTCGTGAACAATCGATCCCAATCGTCTTTATCACGGCCCAGCGTGACGCTACAGTGCGGCCCCGCTTGATTGCAGAAGGCGCCGTTGAGTGTCTGTTCAAGCCATTTGAGCCGACGGATCTTTTGCAGGCACTTAACACCGCGCTTGGCGTGAGTTGAGTCGTTTCAACCGTTGTATCGATATGACGGTAGCAGCACCTGAAGTCGCAACAGCAGCCGATCGTCTTTGTCGTTGACGATGACGTTTCGGTGCGCGAATCGCTGGAGCTGCTGATCAAATTCGCCGGCTGGCAGCCGGAGACGTTTGCATCCGGCACAGAGATTTTCTGGCGCATCCACGCACGACCACGCCAGAGTTGTCTGGTGCTCGATGTTTCTCTTCCGGACCTAAATGGTCTTGAGTTGCAGAAGCTGATCGCGTCGGATCGGACAGACATGCCAATCATTTTTATTACGGGGCATGGCGACGTTCCCATGACGGTCCAGGCGATGAAAGCTGGCGCCGTCGAATTCTTAACCAAGCCATTCGACGACGAGGTGCTCTTATGCGCGATTCGAAACGCCATTAAACGCAGCGCAGCGGTGCTGGAGGATCAAGCTGAAATAACCGCCCTGCGCAGCAGTTACGATTCGCTCACACCTCGTGAGCAGGATGTGATGCGATTAGTCGTCGCTGGAATGTTGAATAAACAAATTGGTTTGAAACTGGGGATAAGTGAAATCACGGTGAAGGCTCACCGGGGAAAAATGATGCAGAAGATGAAGGCCGACTCAGTTGCCGATCTGGTAAAGACGGCAGTGAGACTCGGGCTCGCACCCGCGAGAAATCCGTGGCATGCGGCCGATCAATAGCCGATCAAGAAGACTCCGAACGGAGGTCGCGAAAATGCCAGCAAAATCTAATTCAGACTCAGTCGATCCGTCCCGACGGAAGTTTCTAAAGGCGACCGGAACTACGGCGGCAGCTGGCGTGATCTCGGCGTACTTGCCTGTCCACGCGAGTAGCGCTGTCGAAACCGAAGTCAGTGGCCCAACCATAGAGGGTGCGGTTCCAATCACGCTGCGCATCAACGGCACGGATCACAAGTTAAGCATTGATCCGCGAACAACATTGCTCGATTGCATCCGCGAAACGGTGGCGCTGACCGGAACGAAGAAGGGTTGCGACCACGGGCAATGCGGCGCATGCACGGTGCATGTCAACGGCAAGCGCGTGCTCTCTTGCCTCAACCTCGCGCTCCTACACGATGGGAATGAGATCACCACGATCGAAGGTCTTGGCACACCGGAAGCAATGCACCCCATGCAAGCGGCGTTTGTGCGAATGTGATGGCTACCAATGCGGCTATTGCACGTCGGGGCAAATCATGTCGGCAGTTGCGCTTACTCAAAGAGCCGTGCGGTCGCTGACGATGCAGCGGTGAAGGAACTGATGAGCGGCAACATCTGCCGCTGTGGCGCCTACGCCAATATCGTCGCCGCGATCCAACAAGTTCGAAAACGCGCTTAGACCGAGCGCAGGAGAGATCTCCATGCATACCTTCGAATTCATCCGACCACCAGATCCCGTCAGCTGCGATTGCCGACCGCCGCGCAATCAAAGACTGCGCAGCAAGGCGCGGACGTGCGATTCATGGGTGGCGGAACAACATCTATTCGACCTGATGAAGCTGAACGTCGAGACTCCTAACCGCGTGCTCGATATCAATCGCCTGCCACTCGACAAGATTGAAACCACGTCCGATGGCGGACTGAAGATCGGCGCAACAGTTCGCAACTCAGATCTCGCGTATCACGCAAAAGTGCAAAGCGATTATTCGGTGCTGTCGCAAGCGATCCTGCAAGGTGCCTCGGCGCAGATCCGCAATATGGCTACTGTTGGCGGGAACCTGTTGCAACGCACGCGCTGCGTCTACTTCCGCGACACTGCCATGCCGTGCAACAAGCGTGAACCCGGCACCGGATGCCCAGCGATCACCGGCCACAATCGCACGCTTGCAATCCTCGGTACGAGTGATCACTGCATCGCGACCAATCCGTCGGACATGTGCATAGCATTGGCGGCGTTGGAAGCAACGATCCACATTCAAGGTCCGAAGGGTACACGCGCCGTCGCGTTCGGCGATTTTCATCTTCTGCCCGGCAACCACGCCACACCGCGAAACTCGTGCTTGAAGCCGGGCGATCCTAATCACCCATGTCACGCTGCCGTCGCCAGTCAGCGGAAGCAAGCACCGTCTATCTCGAAGTTACGCGACCGCGCGTCTTACGAATTCGCTCTGGCGTCGGCGGCAGTGGTGCTCACGATCACCAGCGGCAAGATCGCGCGAGCCCGTATCGCGCTCGGTGGAGTGGGCACAAAACCGTGGCGCTCGCCGGAAGCGGAAGCCTGCACTGATCGGCAAGACCGCAAACGATGCGACTTTCCGCCTGGCTGCCGAAGCCGCACTGCGAGGCGCCAAGGCCGCAGAGCGAGAACGGATTCAAGATCGAACTAGCCAAGCGCTGCCTGACGCACGCGCTGCGCACGGCCGCTGCCAGCTGAATTTTCAGGAGCAACCATGGCGACAACACAGCAATCATCCGCGACTTCTCCGATCGGACGCGACACAGTGCGCATCGATGGACCGCGCAAAGTCACTAGGACTGGCGCAGTACACCTCAGATTTCAATTTCCCGGAATGCTGTACGCCGTGCCGGTGGAAGCCACGATCGCGAATGGCAAGTTGCTCACGCTCGATACTTCCGCAGCAGAGAAAATGCCGAATGTACGTGCTGTCTTTCATCGCGCGAATATCGGGAAGATCTTTCGGTCAACTCCCGCGCCTGGTTTTGATCGAGTCTGCCTCGAACGCCGTCCTCCGTTCGAAGACGACGTAATCCGATACTACGGTCAGTACATCGCTCTCGCCGTCGCTGACACTTTCGAAGCCGCTAAAGCTGCCGCTGATGCAGTCCGCGCGACCTACTCGAAAGAAAAGCCTAATGTTGATTCCCGCCTCGAAGCCGGCAATGATCCTGATGTTGTCTTCACCGGCTACGGACCAGTGGCGCGACTGCAAAGCCATCGCGGCGATGCCGCAGCCGCGTTCGCCAGCGCGCCCGTCAAGCTCGACGAAACTTACGTAACGCCTGCTGAAACCCACAATCCGCTCGAACTGCATTCCACGACTGCAATGTGGGATGGACGAGAAGCTCACGCTGTACGACTCGACGCAAGGTGTGGTCAACCTGCGAAGCGTAATGGCGCAAATGTTCGGCTTGCCCAAGGAGAACGTGCGCGTTATCGCCAAGTTCCTCGGCTCTGGATTCGGGGGCAAGCTCTATCCCTGGACACACGTTCCGCTCGCCGCCGCTGCAGCGCGTCAGTTAGGTAAACCAGTGAAGCTGGTAGTCAGTCGCAAGATGATGTTCCAAACCGTCGGACATCGCGCGCGCACACAGCAGCGTGTGCGACTAGGAGCAACGACCGAGGGCAAGCTCGTTTCACTGCAGCACGATTATCATCTATCACCTGTCGATGATCGACCATTACCACGAGAACTGCGGCGAAGCGACGCCATTCCATTACAGCGTTCCGAACCTGCGCGTGAGTCCTTCGGACGCGCGCGGCGAAACATCGGCGCCACTGCCGACATGCGCGGTCCCGGCGCCGTGCCCGGACTCTACGCTACCGAATCGGCAATGAACGAAATGGCTGAGCGACTGAAGATCGATCCGGTACAGTTCCGCCTCCTCAATGAACCCAAAATCGACGAGTCACTCAACCTTCCGTTTTCATCACGCCACTACGTTGAGTGCTTGAACCTTGGCGCGGAGAAATTCGGCTGGTCGAAACGCAATCCGGCCGTCGGCTCGATGAAGCGAGACGGCCTGACACTGGGCTGGGGCATGGCTGGTGCGGCATGGATAGCAGGTGCGATTCGCAGCCGAAGCGAACATGCAATTGCGCGACGACGGCACCGTGCGCATTGCCTGCGCCACACAGGATATCGGCACAGGCACTTATACGATCCTGGCACAGCTCGCTTCGGAGAAGACCGGTGTGCCAGTCGACAAGATCGAAGTTGAGCTGGGAGACAGCGCCCTTCCCGATGGTCCGATCTCGGGCGGTTCGCTGGCCACCAGTTCTGTGATCCCGGCAGTCCTTAAGGCCGCCGACCAGGCGATCACGTCACTGCTGATTGTTGCCGTCTCGACACCCGGCTCACCTTTCCTCGGACACAAACCTGAAGATCTCGCGCTTGGAAGGTGGTCGCATCTTCGCTAAGTCCGAAGGAGTCGCCAAAGGAGTTGCGTTCGGCGATGTGCTCCGCCAGAGCGAATGTACGGTTGGTCACAGGCAGCGGCAGTTCTGAACAGACAGCTTTTGCTCCGAACCCGAAGTTCTCCATGCACTCGTTTGGCTGTCACTTTGTCGAGGTCACGTGGCAGCCGGAGATTGCTCGTTTGCGCGTAAGCCGCGTGGTGAGCGGTGATGGATGCCGGCCGCATCTTGAATCCGTTGACGGGGCGGAATCAGATCCAGGGCGCGGTAGTGATGGGCATCGGCATGGCGCTGTTTGAAGAGACCACATACGATCCACAGAACGGCGCGCCCATCAACAGCAACCTGGCTGACTACATAATGACCGTGAACGCGGACGCGCCTCCGATCGACGTGCACTTTCTCGACTATCCGGACAAAGAGATCAACGAACTCGGTGCGCGCGGTATCGGCGAGATCGGTCTCGCCGGAATCGCCGCCGCGATCACCGAAGCAGTCCACCACGCTACCGGTGTCCGTGTCCGCGAACTACCAGTGAAGATCGAAGACCTGCTTGCTGCTCATTGAGGTTCGAGGTACGCGCGATAATTTGTCATGACAACGGCTAACAGATCGTACCCGATGATTGTCGAACCTGCTTTCTTAATCACCTGATGAAAGTAATTCTCTTCGGGGCTACCGGGATGGTGGGGCAAGGTGTCCTTCGTGAATGCCTGCGTGACGAGGGTGTCGCAATCGTGGTTGCGGTCGGTCGCAGTTCCCTTGGCCTAACACATCCGAAACTGCGTGAGCTGATTCGCAAAGACATGTTCGACTTCCACGTCGACGACGAGTCACCGAGATTCGATGCGTGCTTCTTTTGTCTCGGCGTTTCGTCTGCAGGCATGAGCGAAGCAGATTACACTCGCATGACGTTCGACCTGACCTTGGGTTGGGCGCAATTGCTGGCCCGAGTTAATCCGGAGATGGCGTTCATCTACGTCTCCGGAGCTGGGACGGGCGGCAGGTCGATGTGGGCGCAAGTGAAAGGTCGAACCGAAAACGCCTTACTCGAGTTGTTCCCCAACGCGTACATGTTTCGCCTCGCAATGTTGCAACCAATGAACAGTGAGACTTCAAAAACGCGATGGACGCGAATTGGCTACAAGATTTTTCGCCCAATACTCCCGCTGGTACGAGCGATTGCGCCAAACGCAGTAATCACAACCGAAGAACTGGGTCGGGCAATGCTTCGAGTTGCACAAAAATGGTGGACCGAAGCATGTACTTGAGAGCCGCGACCTGATCGCAATCGGGAGTTAGTTGTCGATAGGCATAACGCAAGTTTCAATTCACTACAAAAGGAATCAATTCATATCGCTGCTACACTGTCGCTTGAGTACAAATTTCAAATTAAAGCCGAACCAAAAAACACATGATCAAACCTTTGTCAGGAACGCTACTTTCTGTCTGGTGTGATTCTCTTCATTAGCTTGGTCTCAAATACGACCGCTGAAGCCCAGGGCGTGATTCACGATCGATTTGCGACTGTTGGAGACGTTCGGCTTCATTATCTCGAAGCTGGAAAAGGTGAGCCGGTTATCTCTGCTACACGGCTACGCGCAGAGAACAGTCACATGTGGCAGACCGCTGATGGTTGAGTTAGCTAAAACTCGATTGGTCATCGCACCCGATCTGCGCGGCTTCGGACAATCATCAAAGCCGAGCTCGGCGGTTACTGACAAGAAGACTATGGCCCAGGATGTTCATGCCCTGGTCACTTCACTGGGCATCAAGCGAGCAAGCGTAGTCGGTCACGATATCGGGCTCATGGTTGCCTACGCCTATGCCGCGCAATATTCGAGTGAAGTCGATCGGATTGTACTGATGGATGCTTTCCTTCCGGGAGTTGGCGACTGGAAGAGTGTATGGCTGCTTCGAGACTTATGGCATTTTCATTTTTACGGCGAAACGCCACTCAAGCTGGTCGACGGTCGCGAGCGAAGTTTATTTTGAGCACTTTTGGAATGACTTCGCAGCCGATCCAAAACATTCTGTGCCTGAAGCTGATCGTCGATTCTATGCAGATGCGTATGCCCAGCCGGGCGCCATGCGGGCAGGCTTTGAAGTCTTTCGTGCGTTTGAGAAGGATGCCAAAGACTTCGCTGATTTTGCGCAGACCAAACTTACGATGCCAATGTTAGTGCTGACAGGAGAGAAAGCGTCGGGACAATTTCTCATCGATCAGGCAAGACTCGTAGATACGAACGTTGAAGGAGTAGTTATCAAAGGCTCCGGTCATTGGCTCATGGAAGAGCGACCCAAAGAGACGATCGATGCGCTCACAGGATTTCTTTCCAAATAACCGAGCTTGGACCCTAATTAGACATCCAACAAGGAGGAAGCCATGTCGCGAGAATCACGAATGCTCGCTGGGGTCTTGCTAATCGTTCTTCCAACCGTAATGTTTGGCGGTTTGTCACTCCTCCGCTTCCCTAACTACCAGTGCCCCAGGCTATGTCGATAATCCGATGCGCCACGATCTATGGCGGGCCGGACAGCGCACGCCGGAATCTATCTGGTTCTTTCACTTGTGATGCTCCGCTATGTTGACGAGGCCGCCCTCGGGCCGTTTTGAAATGGCTGGCGCGAACCGGAGCGCCGATCGCCGCTATCCTGATACCGGCAGCCTTTTTTCTTTCGGCGCTGTCGCCAACGGCAAAAGAGCCGACTGGACTAATAAACCTCGCTTACGTCGGCGCAGATGTTCTGGCGGCCACCAGTTCTGACGTTGGGAATTGGTCTGGTTCGCGCCGCGCGACACCAAAAATGAAGAGGCAAGGCTCAAACTCGTATCACCCGCTCGCAAGAAAAAGTTAATCAGCAAGCGCGTAGCTTCTCGAATTTTCCAGCCTTAAGTCCGTTGGCTGGATCTGTTTTTCGTGTCCTATGGATTGCCTCTATAGCTTCCAACCTCGGCACGTGGATGCAAGACGTCGGCGAGTCATGGTTGATGGTCTCATTTACCAAGTCGCCGGTCCTCGTCGCGCTGGTCGAAACTGCCGGTAGTTTGCCGGTCGTACTCCTGGCCCTTCCCGCTGGAGCCTTGGCGGACATTTTGATCGCCGGCGTCTGCTCCTGGTAACTCAATTCTGGATGTTAGTGGTTGCAGCCGCGATGGGAGTTCTGGCAATTGGCGGGTTGATGAGTCCCTGGTTATTGCTACTGTTGACGTTTACGTTGGGACTTGGCTCAGCACTAAATAGTCCCGCATGGCAGGCGATTGTGCCGGAGTTGGTACTCGCACAGCGAATTGCCGCGCAGCAATGACTCTGGAAAGCGTGGCCTTCAATGTCTCACGTGCTGTCGGACCCGCTATTGCTGGATTCCTCGTAGCGGCGATTGGATCAGGTCCCGTTTTTCTGCTGAATGCGGCGTCGTTCCTCGGCGCGTGATTGTGGTGATTTATCGCTGGAATCGCGTTGGCGAAAAAAATACAACACCGCGTGAGCATGTCTGGGGCGCAATGCGTGCCGGCATTCGTTACGCTCGTCATGCGCCCGAAGTGCAAGGCGGTCTTAATTCGAACTGCGGCTTTCACCTTTTGCGCTAGCGCGCTATGGGCGTTGTTGCCACTGCAAGCCAGAACGAAACTTGGCCTGGGTGCTGTTGGTTACGGTGTGCTCCTTGGTTGTTTGGGAACCGGAGCACTGCTAGGCGCAGGATTCCTTGCGCGGGCACGCAAGAAATCTCAAAACAACATATTAGTTGTGGCCGCCAAGTGTTTTGTTTGCAGCAGCGAGTTTGGTTCTTGCTCATTCAGGATTTATTTTGCTTACCGGCGCGGCGATGTTGCTTGCTGGAGTCTCGTGGATTGCTTGTGTGTCGAGCTTTAACACTACTGCGCAAACCGTTGCTCGCGCATGGGCCGCGTGGACGCGTGCTCGCGCTATTCACCCCTGTATTGCTGGGCGGACTAGCTGTCGGCAGCGCCGCCTGGGGCGGCCTTGCCAGCCGTTTTGGTATTACTAACGCACTGGATGTGGCGGCAATCGGGTTAATCGGCGGATTGTTTTTCAGCTTGCGATATCGACTGATCAGACTCGAGGATTTAAGTCTGACTGCGTAGAGTGCGTGGCCTGAACCCGTGGTTGTGGTTCAGCCAAAACTCGACGACGGACCAGTGTTGGTTACAGTCGAATATCGCGATTGATCCGAACCGCGCGCATGAGTTTCGTCGTGTCATGAGGGAAATGAGGAAGAGTTCGAAAACGCGACGGCGCCTTTCGCTGGGGATTGTATGGTGATACCGCCGATCCGAGTCGGTTTGTCGAAACATTCGTGGTGGAGTCGTGGGGGGGAACATCTGCGTCAACATACACGGATCACTGAAGCGGACCGAAAAATCGAAGAGCAGGTCAACTCATTCCACCTGGATGATGGTCCACCGGAAGCGAAGCATCTCATCGCGGAACGTGTGTAAGGGTAGTAAGACGTCGAACAAATGAACCCAAAACCACAAACACCTCTGCCCGGCTCGTCACCCGACGAAATGTTTCCAGTACTTACACCGGAGCAACAAGCTCGCGTACTTGCTCACGGGCGAGCGCAGGTTGCTTCGGGTGATACGTTGATCGAACTCAATCAGCAACCGACGAAGATTTTTGTCGTTGTACAAGGAAGACTGCAGCTATTTCGATTCAGTGACCAGAACGAAGAAGTCGTGGCGGTTTGTGGACCGGAATGTTTACCGGCGGGTTGAATGTGCTCTCAGGCAGGCGTGGACTGGTTAGTATCCGTGCGGTAGAAGCTTGCGAGTTGATCGAGATCGAACGCGAACCGTTGCGCGCACTGGTGCAAGCTGACAGTGAACTAAGCGATATCTTTCTGCGTGCTTTTATCCTTCGTAGATTGGAGTTGATAGCTCGCGGGATGGGCGAGATCGTTTTGATCGACTCTAGTCATTCGCTCGACACCTTTCGCATCAAGATTTTCTCACCCGTAATTATCAACCATTTTCGTACATCGATCTTGGGCTTGACGCTGCCGTTCAGGATTTGCTTGATCGCTTCCACCTGGCTATCGGTGACTTGCCGGTCCTGATTTGTCGCCGCAGCATAGTCCTGCGGAATCCGACGAAGATCAGGAGATCGTAGACTGCCTGGGTTTCAACGAGGTGTGGATCGCAGTCACGTGCGCGACCTTGTTGTCGTTGGTGCGGGTCCGGCGGGATTGGCGGCTGCAGTCTACGGCGCTTCAGAAGGGCTCGACGTGCTTGTCATCGAATCAAATGCTCGGGCGGACAAGCGGGAGCAAGTTCAAAGATCGAAAACTACCTTGGTTTCCCTACTGGCATTTCAGGACAGAACGGCCGGAAACGCTTACGCGCAGGCGCAAAAGTTCGGCGCGCAGCTGTTGATTGCCAGGGACGCTAAAGGCCTGGCGTGCGATCGACGTCCTTATGCTTTGAAGTTCGACGGAGACGAGAAGATTCCCGCGCAAGTTGTGATCGCTACCGGTTGCTCAATATCGCAAGCTTCAAATAGAGAATCTATCGAAGTTTGAGGGGGCGGCGTCTACTACAGTGCAACTCACAGCTTGAATCGCAGATGTGCGTTGGAGCAGATGTGGTGGTGGTTGGCGGAGGAAATTCTGCCGGACAGGCTGCCGTATTTATGGCGCAGACCGCTCGCCACGTTTATATGCTTGTTCGCGCCGAGCCTTGCGCAAACAATGTCCGTTATTTGATCCGGCGGATCGAAGGGAGTCCGAATATCGAACTGCTCACCAACACTGAAGTCATTTCTCTGGCCGGGAGCTGATCAGCTGGAAGCAGTTGAATGGCGCAACCGCACGACGAGAGAGATTGCCAGGCACTCAATTACCGCGTTGTTCTCAATGATTGGCGCCGCGCCGAACTCCGGCTGGCTGGAAGGCTGCGTCGCTTGTGATGGCGCTGGCTTCATCAAGACCGGATCGGATTTGTCATCAGATGATCTGGCCCACGCCAAATGGCCGTTAAGTCGCGCTCCTTACTTACTCGAAACGAGCCTCCCCGGCGTCTTCGCCGTAGGCGATGTCCGCTCCGGCAATACGAAGCGAGTGGCATCTGCAGTCGGTGAAGGTCTATCTGCCAAGATCTCGTTTGTCCATCCAGGTGCTAGCTGAATGAGGGAAAGGTTCGCAGTGAGGCTATTACAAACTTCTTCAGGCGAAAGCTAGATCGCTTACTGCCTAACCAAAGAACCAGCCCACCATTTAACAACTCCGACACTTAGTCTTAGCGCTCTTGCTCAATTGTGCATATCTAACCTCACGTTCGAAGAAACAAATTTGATTAGTGCACCTGAGTTCCAACTACGAATTCGCAGTCACCATTTTCTCTTAACCAGGAGCGAACAAGTCATGAATCAAGCAAGCCGCCGAGTCGTATTCAGATCGTTTCTAGTGGCCCTAATACTTTTCTGCGCTACTGCAACGGTGTTTTCACAGGTCGACTCCGCAGTTCTGACAGGAACCATTAAGGATTCGAACAACGCAACGATTCAGTGCTCGCGTCTCAATCAAAAACATATCGACAAACCTGTCGCTTGAAACCACGTCAGCAGAAGATGGTTACTACACGTTCGCGAACGTTCGACCGGGAATCTATCAGGTAATCGTCGAGCAAGCCGGGTTCAAGCGTGAATCGGTAAACAATTTCAATTGTCGGTTAGTCAGCGCACGCGACTCGATTTTACTCTTACAGTTGGACAGGTAACGGAAGCGGTAAACGTTACGAGTGAATCAGTCGTCCTGCAGCGTGACGATGCCTCACTCGGTAACGTTGTTGACAACCAAGGATTACTACGCTTCCTCTGCTTCAACGCATCTTGGGATGACTTGTTAACTCAGGTCGCCGGAACACAAGGCGATCCCTATACCGGAACAGTCGGAGGATACCGCATCAGGAAGAACAGGAGCGGTTAACATTCATGGAGCTCGGCTCCCTCACCAACAATTTCATACTTGATGGACAGGACAACAACTCCGTTTCTGAAAACGTTCAAGAGTTATCGACTCAGATTGCCCGGCCTTCAGTAGATGCCATCGGTGAGTTCAAGGTGATTACGTCGCAGTACTCGGCAGACACGGGTCGATCGGCGGGTGGTGTCATCAGCGTCACCACGAAGTTGGTTCAAACAAGTTTCATGGCATCGCGTATGAATACCTGCGAAATCGTGTGTTCGATGCAAACGACTTCTTTTCGAATCGATTGGGAAGGAGAAAACCACAGCGTGTTCAGAATCAATTTGGCGGTAATATCGGTGGACCTATCGTTCGCGAACGCGCGCTTCTTCTTCTTTGACTATGAAGGCACACGGATCAGACTAGGGTGTGCTGAGAATCGCTACGGTTCGCTAGCTGTTGAGAAGGCTGGAACTTTTCTGCGAATCTTGGTTCGGAGATTCTCGTCGGCGGTCAAAAGTACCAATCTTAAATACGGATGGGACACCGTCAGGACAATTCGTTCGTCAGGGTCAACTCTTTGATCCTCGTACCCAGGTTGCCAACCCTTTGTTCAACTTCATCGCAGCCGGCTTCGGTGTTCAATCCCCAATTTATCCGTCCAACCGTTCGCAGGAAACATCATTGCGAACATTGACCCTACCGCAGCGAAGTTAGCTGGCGCTCTATCCTTCGCCTACATTGTCGGGCCGCCCGGAACAACTTTTTGCGCGTACGCCGTCCCTGTCTGACGACCAGGATCGGTTCATTCAACACGCGTCGACTACCGACTTGAACTCCCGCTAACGATCTCTTTGGCCGTTACGCCTTCACAAAAACGCAAGTCGCTTTCGTTCCCGGCTTCTTTGGTGGCATCCCGGACGGCAACAGACACTTCCGCCTGGGGTAGATAGCGATATCGAAGAGTCATTTCAACGAGTTGGATGGAACCGGATTGCATCGGTCTCAACGATCGTGAACCAGTTTCGCTCTTGGTTACTCGCTGATCAACGGCAGACACGGTGCAGGATCCGTTTGGACGAGGGCACTCGCCAGCGATTTCGTGCCTGGCGTGCCAATGATAGCGAAGCCGTGCAGGGTGGTCTGCCGGCGATACTCGATCTCGGGCTTTTAGTCCACGGCTTGGGTTCGCCAGATCTTCTACCGAAGTTCCAACACTCACGGACAGTTTCAGTACACGAATGCCGACGCAGTCGGACTCACGGTGTGCATGTCATTCCGATTTGGCACAGACGTTATGTTGCCTCTCGAAGCTGAACTATCTCGACGTCCCCAATACTGCGGAGTCGGCTCACTTACGATGGAAGCTTACACGCAATTCGCCGGAGGCTTGTCAGCGCAGGACTGACGCTACTGGCTGACTTTCTCGTTGGCGCGGCGCGCAACGCCGCTTCTCTCAAAATCTCAACATCGTCAACCAGCGCCGGTTCACGTACGCGTTCTTCGGACAAGACGATTGGAAAGATCGAACGGAACCTGACGCTCAATCTGGGTCTGCGCTTACGACTTCAGGTCACGCCGGCGTACGAGGTAAACAATCGAACTGGCCCACAAACTTCGATCCGGTGGCAGCCAGGTGACAAACAACCAGCAAGCGCGCAAGTTTGCGGATAGCCTCAGATGGAAGTCTCGCGAGGTCGAGCCGCGGAGTCAATCCGATCGCACAAACTTTGCTCCGCGAATCGGGTTCGCTTACTCCCCGACGGATAGTTGGGTTGTTCAGTGGTGGGTACGGTGTGTATTACAACTTGCTCGATCGAATGGGTTCGGAGGATCAACTGTCTTTGAATCACCGTTTCTCGTAAACTTCAACTTCACCAGCAACACCATTACGCCCGCAGCAGCGCATCACCAGCTTTCCGCCGAATACGTTAGACCGGCAACAGTGGTTCTTACGCAGGTTCAATTGCGCGCTGCGAATCCCAACGCCAGTACTTCATACATACAGCGAACAGCATTGGGATTCAGCGCGGAGTTGGCACGTGACTGGTTAGTCGAGGTCGCCTATGTCGGATCGAAGGGAACACCTCTACGTTGCGTGACCTGAATCAGCCACTTCCAGGTCAAACTAATCTCCCACGCGCACAACGCTTCGTCTATCCGGCTTTTGGTCTCGTGGAATACCGAGACGACAATGGCGTATATCAAACTACAACTCAATGGAGTTAACGCTAGCATTTCAAGCGCTTTCAACGCTGGCTTTATACGATCCGCGCTTTGCCCTATACTGTCTCAGTCGCTCGACAATTCGTTTGAGCATTCTCACTAGTGGTGGTTCTAACTCATTCCCACAAAAACGCACGCGACCTACATTCGTGGTACGGACTATCCGACTTTGATGTCCGACATCGCTTTGTCATATTGGATTCTCGAATTGCCGCTTGGTCGCGGCCGTAAATACTTTCAAAATGGATTGAGTGCGAAAGCTTTGGCGGTTGGGAGTTGAGCGGTGATTTGAATCTTCGCAGTGGTAAACCGTTCACTGTAACTCAATCTGGAGATCCCCTCTCGCTCGGTAGTTTATCTACAATACTTCGGACTTGGTGACAGATCCGAGCGTACCTGGTCCAACAATAGATCGCTGGTTCAACCCTGCCGCATTTCAATTATTAACTGCAACCAGCAACAGGTTTGGTAGCGAGGTAAACGTGCTCATCGGACCAGGCTTTGCCACACCTCGACTTCGGCATCCATCGCCGATTCGGGCTCAGGCGCCGAGAATAGGTATGTCGATTTCCGTTGGGAAGTATTTAACGCTCTCAACCGCGCCAATTTCGGCTTACCATGAACCATCAATAGCTCAAACGTAGGAACCATAACTACTCTCGCTGGTGATCCACGTGAGTGCAGTTTGCTCTACGATTGAACTTTTGATTGTTTTGATGAATCGCTTCTTTCTTGCCTGCGTTCTTCTACTGATTGCCTCTCCAGCCAGCAGCATGCAAATAGGATCGCCATTAGCGAACGCAGGAAATTGTTAGAGCCTTCCATCGATCCTCCCGCGCGAACCAATCACGCTACTGTATGATGCCGTTTGATGTTCCCGTTAAGACGAAGAACATCGAGGTCAGTTACGACTATGACCGTTCGAATGGTGAGAACGTTCTGGACATTGGGCTATTCGATCCTCTGTCAATGATTCTCCCCTCGACACTACTGGCTTTCGCGGTTGGGCGGAGGGCGACGAAGCAGTTTTGCAGTTTCAAGAGAGTCGGCAACGCCAGGATATATTGCTGGAAACTTTCGACCGGGAACGGAAGATAATTCTCGGCTTGTATCCAGTAGGCAAGTCGGGGTTGATGTAAAAGTTCGAAATCAAGCTCACATCGGATCAAAGACAGTGAGACACCCACGCTGGACCGCCGCCATCTCGGTCGCTTCCGTGGCTCGCACTATCTCAGTCGAGAACACTACAACCGAACAAGTACTATCAAAGAAACGTTGGGTGAGTGGCGATCTCCACATGCACACTGTTCACAGCGACGGCGATTGGACTGTTTCGAGTCTAATGGACGCTGCGGTAGCAGCTGAGCTGGATTTCATCGCAATCACCGATCACAATACTTATAGCCACCATTTGAGATCGATCAGCGAAAACGACGCGACGGATTCCACTAGTCATTCGTGGAGAAGAGATAACGACTTACGGCGGACATGCAAATTCATGGGGATTACCCTCTGGTACTCTGATCGATTTTCGTGTCACTCCAGGTGATGCGGCTGCAATGAAGCAGTGTTGTCGATCAAGTCCATCGTCGGCACGCCTTAATTTCGATCAATCACCCATTGCTCTGTGTGCAGGTTGTAGCTGGTCGTATGGACAAGAGGCAAAGGTTTCCGATGCGATCGAAGTGTGGAACGGAACCTGGGACGCCTCCAGATGAATCAGCGTTAAAGATGTGGGATCGTTTGCTGCAAACTGGTCGGACACATCATCGCAATCGCGTCAAGCGATTCTCATCGTCCTACAAATGCTATCGGGCAAGCGACAGACTCATGTTAGATTCCCGCTCTGCTTTCCGAAGAAAATGTCCTTGCTTCGATAAGCAGCCGGTCAGCGTTTACTTGACGGCGAAACCGAAGAGTCCTTCCCTCGTATTCGAAGCCCACCGATGCGGCGACCGTGTTTGGAAGGAAACGGGCGACGATCGGTCTATCTAAAGTCTGGAAATTGTGTTTTAGATTTCAGGCAAACGATTTACCTGGGTCATCCACTATTTCACTGATTTCAGATGGGCAAATAGTTGACTCAACGTCTACCAATCAACAAGGTCCTATCAAAACTTTTTGAGGTTAGAGCGGACCGAGGATTATATTTTCGCATCGAGATTGCAGTGAAGGCGGAACGATGTTGGCGCTAACAAATCCAATCTATGTGGCAGCTTCGTCAAGTTTTCGCACTGGTCTCATCGTCACTACGTTCTCTTGGTGGGAGTCATCTTCTTGTCAGCGCGCTGGTGCGCTGATGATGAGCCAGCGCTAAGGCAACTCGCTGCGAAAGAGATCACGCTTCGCGAGGCCTCAGAAGTAGCGCCGGAGATCACTGCGATCGGTGGATGCCTCGTGGGCAATTAAAGAGAGCTGAAGCAGCCGCCGCGTTGATCGAGGTCGATGGAGTCTACAACCAGGACATCCTACTGTTTGCTGCAGGCAATACCTTTTTGTCTATCGCGTGTCGCTGGGGGAGCTGTCGGTGGGAACTTGCACGCGGGATGCGTAGCAAAGCTGAACTCGATCCGTTCTGCGCCAAATGCCAAACAGGGTTTTGATCCTGTCGCGTGCGGCCCGTAGTGACTCAGCACGCTGGGTGTCACCCGACGATTGTGGCTGGCAATCACTAACTCGCCGGTCACTTTATCAAAGACCGAAACTCGACTCGATCCCTTTTTTCTGATATTCCGGTTGTTATGTATTACGAGGAGTGTTTCCATCCGAGACAAAGAAGAGTGTAATCGTTCGTTACACGACGATATTTACCAACGAAGATGGTGCGCGCACCCTCCGCTGCATTAATGGCTCGTTGGGGACGAGCTACTGACATTGAGTGGGTCTACGAATTTCGCGCTCGCAATGGAGAAATAGTTGAGGGAGAACTATCAGAAGCAGTCTCCCACGAAAACGAAACCCTTCAAAGGTAGACGGATAAATGGAGATCATGCCGGTCCTCGGGTAGCTACTGACCGTAACTTCAATTTTTCCGATGAACTCCGAGGTCACCAATAAGGTTCGCACTTCTTGGCACAGTACGGGCCAACCTGGATCATGCCGCGCGCGAGACAATCATGGATCTCAACCCATGGTCCCTATCGGATCGTGACTGAAGAACTAGTGCGAGAGCGAAAGATCACAACAACTCCTTCTGACTCCAATACCATCGCTGATCACGCGAATACGTCTACGTCAGCAATACGTAACT
>ERZ1370068.6320-contig-531_pt1 | contig 76731 bp, 125 predicted proteins | sample MGYA00561227_ERZ1370068 | MGnify/ENA primary metagenome ERZ1370068 (study PRJEB38410, sample SAMEA6850437) | metagenome | study: Metagenomic assessment of the ecological functions of the soil: analysis of the soil microbiota associated with the... | reverse complement strand
TAGTTACGTATTGCTCGTCGAGGCAGTTGACATCACGAAGGCTCTGAAGCCCAAGCGAAGTGTCACGAAGACGAGCAGCTCGTTTGGCCACGGAGTCACAGAGGCACAGAGAAACATGCGGATTTGGCGAGCGCCGATGCGGTTTGCCTGCGGAGCAGGCCGAGTCTCTGGCAGATTAACCCGCCAGATGAACGATTTCCTCTCGGTGCTGGTTATCGTTCATCTGACGGGTTTCGTGCCGGAGCCGCGGCGCTGCGCGGCGCTCGCGTCGAGCGCCCCTGTGACTCGGTGGCTCTGTGGCAGCCCTTCAGCTCGGTCGATGCGCGAGCGGCGAGGTCGGAGGAGCTGTTCAACCTCGAGCGGCGTCATCGCGCCGTGCAGGGTCTCGGATTCCAGCCGATCGAGTCGCTTGTTTGAAGTGCGTCTGGTGATGAAGCGGCACGTTCAAATAGGTGGATCGTCGACGATCGTCCTGACGATCAGCCACGAATCACCGTTGGACTCGTTGACGCGATCGTAGTATTCCGGTTATCTGCGCGTTGGCGCTATAGGGAACACCGTTCTTCCGAAGATACCCAGCCTTCAACCGGGTCGTCGTGACCTTCAAGCCGCCGCCGGGAATCGGACCTCGCGCTCCGGCCGCCACGTCCCAGGACGCGACCGAAACGCCCTGCCAATCTCCCCTTTCGCGACAACAGCAGCCGGCGCGCCAAAATAGAGTGACACGTGTCGCGTCCCGCTGTCCATCTCGACCTTGAGCGTATTGGCGTCCTGCCATGTGATGTGCAGGCGTCCTGGCACGCGCATGATGGCCGCCGCTCCATAGGACTTGCACTGATTTCCCTGCAGCTTCGTCTTTGACGGCATCCCACGCGTCGGCCACTTTCGGCCCTTCAGCGTTGAGCGGCACGCTCGTGTAATCGCCCTTGGCCGGCGTCACCATCCGATAGAGCCAGCCTCCGTCACGACCGACACCCAGCACTTCGGCGAGATCGATCGATGCCGCATCCTCGGCGTCGCGCCTCGCTGTGGCGCGTTGGGAGCCTGAGCGTTTGCTGATCCGGGCAACGAGGGCTCGGAAGAAGGGCAACGGCGAAGGCATTGCAGCAAATGTCTTCATCTACTTCTTTGCCGTCAGCTCCTGTAAATAGCCTCGACAAATCCATCTGCGTACCAGGCCAGACTTCGCTCCGTATCGCCCGTCGTAGTCCTTCGTCAGTCCGGAAGTTTTCATCCTGCTCGAGCGTCACTGCCTTTGCCGATCGCCGCCTGAACGCGGTCGCGAATAATGGTGACCATGTCCCGCACTGAGCAGATCTGCCTGATCGCAGATGCGGCCGTGCCCGGGAACGATGTAGGTGCCCCTTCGTCCTGGAACCCCACGACCGTGAGCTCGGGGATCTGTTCAGCGCGTCGATCTCACCTGGATGCTGCCTCCCCGCTCCAGGTCGATGAAGGGATAACTGGTCGTCACAAATATGTCCCTGTGGCGACGACATCGGAGCGTCGAAAGAAGACCAGGCTGTCTCCATCGGTAGCAGCGCCGCAGGCTGGTGAATGACTTCGACCCCTCACCGTTGAAAAGAGCTGTTTACGCCCTGACCGGATATGTTTCCGTGGGCCATGAGCCGAAAGGAACGTCGGCTCGCTGGCCGGCTGGCGCGCTCATCCGCAGGCGCACGTTGTCAGTGAGCGTAGACCTGGCCCCGACTCCAGCGTCCTCAGATCGTGCCCGTGACGTTCGCCCCGACATAGGTGAGCCCCGCTTTGCGGACCGTGGCTCGTTGCCACCAGTGTGATCCGGATGCATGTGCGTGTTGCGAGTTCCACTGAATCGGCTTGTCCGACAGCGTTCGAATCGCAGCCACGACTTGATCGGCCCTCCGCCACGCCTGTCCACGACCAGGACTCCTGTGTCTCCAACCTGCACGGTGATATCTTGAACCGGCGCCGGTCAGCAGGTAGACGTTCCCCTGGACCTTCAGGATCTCGATGCCACCGGAGCTCTGTTGGGCGAGCGTCGAGCTCGAGGCGAGTGCGAGACAATCGCCATCGATGGCGACCTAGCGCTCTCATTTGGCACCTGTCTTCTTCCAACGTCGCCTGTGCATTTCCCGATAGATCGTCTCGGCTCCTCCCCAGGGCCGCTTCTCCACCGGGATTCGTGCATTGGCCCGCGAATTCGCGGAAGAAACGGGTTCGCTCCAGGTTGATAGTGAGGCATCGGCAACTCAGCCGGCCGATCGATCTCGACGACCGACTCGCACGGGTACGGCCACGTCTGGCCGTTCTGCACTCAGCATCAAGTCCGTCGTTCTGACCAGTGGTCTCGCTCAGGGTGATTGATCGCTCAGGACGGAAGTGTGTGTGAGGTGATCGCCGTGGCGGATGAAATGTTCGGTCAGCGTCGCCTGATCGGTGTGGCGCAGCCCGTTGCGTCGAATCCATCCCCACTTGAGGTGCGTGGTATTCACGGTCAGGATGTTGCCTTCCCACTTGCCGGTCGAAAAGCCCATCCAGGTGTGCGGCGCGGCCTCTGACGGATGGGCGTCGATCGTCCATCCAGATCGTCCGCGTCTGCTGGTAGTTGTCGAGTAGCGTTGATCGCGATCAGCTTTTGAGAGACCGGATCGCGTTCTTCCCAGATCCGCAGGTTATACGGTCCGCGGTAGATATAAGAGACGATGTGAACTTCGCACTGGTGTTCGGGGATTGTGAAGCGTGACGGCATCCCACGCGAGCCCATACATTCGCGCGCCGTCAGTGAGCGGAATCCCGAGATAATTCACCAGCTCGGGACCAGGCCCTCGCTCGTGCTGGTCTTCGTGGAAGACCGGGCCCCAACCGCCGGCCAGGGAAACACCAGGACCCACCGGGTTGTAGCCACCGGGTCCCATGCGTGAGCGCAGCGACACAGATGAAAACGGCTCCCAACGTGATCGCGAGAGCCGATGCCTTGAAACGCTGGCCACCTTTCATAGTTCCTCTGGCAAAAAAGGCCCGATTATAGCGCGACAGTGGGGTTCGCCTCCCATGGGAAGATAACGAACGCCGGACGAAGCGATTACGCGGCTTTCTCGATGTCGCCGGAGCCTGGTCGTCGAGATCTTAGCCGGAGAACGCGCGACATCGCGACGTGCCCCAAAACGTTGAGGAGCCTCTGCCGTCGCCGCCGCGTTCGGACTGGAACTGTTCGCCCCCTTTTCGACGACGGCCCATAATGCCCTCACCCTGAAAGAGACGTGCGGAAGCCCGAGCTTCCACAGCGGCACCGATGCGATCAGCGCCGGCACGCGGATCGGGCAGCATGAAATCGACGCCGCTCGGCGACGGCGGCAGCGGGCGTTGTCTATCGCGCGCTCGACACGAAGCTCGAACCGTCCGGTCGCCATCAAGTTCCTGTCCGAGCGATGCTGCGCCGACGCCGACGGCTCGCCGCCGGTTCCAGCGCGAAGCCCAGACGCGCATCGCTCGTTGAACCATCCCGCACATTCGTCACGGTGCACGACGTCGGCGAGTTCGATGGCCGTCAGTACCTCGTCACCGAGTTCGTCGACGGCGGCACGCTCAAGGACTGGGCGCAGGCGCGAACGCGCACGTGGCGGCAGATCGTCGAGCTGCTCGACCGGTGTGGCCGACGGCCTGGCCGCTGCGCACGCCAGCGGGCATCGTCCATCGCGACATCAAGCCCGAGAACATCCTGGTCTGCGAAGAACGGCTACGCCAAGCTCGCCGACTTCGGCCTGGCGAAGCTCTTTGACGCCAGTCGACAGCGCGGCGACGACGCCGAACCGATGACCATGCACACGCGACCCGGGCATGATCGTCGGGACCGATCGCCTACATGTCGCCGGAGCAGGCGCGCCGGCAAGCCGGCGGACGCGCGCAGCGACATCTTCTCGTTTGGCTCGGTCCTCTACGAGATGCTGGCTGGGCGTCAGCCGTTTAGCGGGCGCGTCTGACTCTCGAAGTGCTGGAGCGCGTGCAGCACCAACCGGCCGATCCGCTCGGCGAAGAGATTCCGCCGGCGCTGCGAATGGTGGTCGAGAAGGCGCTGGAGAAGGACCCGGCGGAGCGCTACCAGTCGATGCGCGACGTGGTCGGTCGATCTCCGCAGCATGCGACGCGCACGACTGGCGAGACGAGCACGCCGGCCGCCACGCACTCGCGCCGAGGGGTCGCGATGGCGCCGCCGCGCTCGTGATCATCGCGCTCGGTGCCGCGGCGCTCTGGCGGACGAGACCGACCACGACGCACGCGCCGCGCATCCGCTCGCTGGCCGTGCTGCCGCTCCAGAATCTCTCGCGCGATCCAGACCAGGAGTTCTTCTCCGACGGCACGACCGGAAGCGTTGATCTGCAATCTGGCGCAGATCCACGACCTGGACGTGATCTCGCGCACGTCGGTCATGCGCTACAAGGGCACGACCAAGACGGTGCCGGAGATTGGCCGCGAGCTGGGCGTGGACGCGATCGTCGATCGGATCGGTGCAGCGCGTCGGGGACCGCGTGCGGATCACGGCGCAACTGATTCGCGCGTCCACCGACAAGCATCTCTGGGCCAGCGAGTACGAACGCGATGCCGCCGATGTCTTGAAGCTCGAGGCCGAGATCGCGCGGACCATTGCCCAGGAGATTCAGGCGCACCTCACGCCCGAGGAAGCCGCGTCGTCTCGCCAGCGCCCGACAGCATCAACCCGGACGCCCGCGAGGCGTTCCTGCTCGGACGCTACCATCATTTCAAAGACAATGAAGCTGACTTGAGGCAAGCGATCGAGTTACTTCCAGCGAGCCATCCGGCTTCAACCCGACTACGCCGCGGCGTATGCCGGCCTTTCGCTGACAGCGCGGTTATTCAAGACCCGAGGGTTCACGCAAGAGGAAGGGGCCGCGCGGACGGCCGCGCTGAAAGCGATTGAGCTGGATCCGAACCTCGGCGAAGCCCATGCAGCCACGGCCGGGCTCAAGTTCGACGATTGGGATTGGACGGGCGCCGAGACCGAGGCTCGGCGTGCGCTCGAGTTGAATTACGTCGACGAATACTATCCGAGTCTCTTGACGATCACGGGGCGCCATGCTCAAGCGATTGCCGTGGCCGAGCACGTGGCCAAAGTTGACCCGCTGTCTCCAATAAGACAAACCACGTTCGGGATCGTTCTCATACCACGCACGTAGGTATGACGACGCGCTGGCGCAGCTCAAACGGTCGATCGATCTCGATCCGCGCAACTATGCCGCCACCCTCATGCTGGGGTGATGTACGAAGCGTTGGGGAAACCGCAGGAGGCGTTGGCCATATTCGACCGCCACCCCGAATTCCGCGAGTCCCCATATATTGCGCGGACGTATGCGCTGCTCGGACGGCGCGACGATGCGCTCAGAGTCCTGAGCGGTCTCGTCAAGCGAGGGGGCGCGTTCGACCTTCATCATGATGGCCGTCGCCTATTTCGCGTTGGGAGACAACGACCGTGGCTTCGAGTGGCTCACCAAGGCGTTCGACCAGCGGTCCGGCTATGTGCCCTGGGCGAACGTCTACCCGGCGTTTGACGGCGATCCGTTCCGATCCGCGCTTCAGGCGCTGGTCGCGCGCCTGAAGCTGCCGCCGGACTGAATCCGAAGACTGAAGGGGACGGATCTCCTCCAAGATGCCGTAGAAATCGACCTACTGTTTCGGGAGGGCGAAGCTGAGGATCAGATCTCCGCCTCTTCGTCCTCTATCGCCTCCTCCCGACGCCACCGTGACGAATTCCTCTCCGTTCACCATATAGACAGCCGGGGACGAAAAGACCCCGGAACCGGTGTTGAACTTCCATAGCGGTTCGCCGGTCTTAGCGTCGTAGGCAAAGAAGTAGCCGGCGATGTTACTGCCGCTGCCAACAAAGACCACGCCGCCAGCCGTGACGACGGAGCCGGCCTGCCCGATATCCTTCGAAGGTTCGCTGCCACACCAGTTCCCCCGTCGTCGGATCGAAGGCAGAGAAATAGCCTCGCGCTGGACGTCCGGAATTCTGCGGGCTGTCAATGGCCGCGACATAGAGCAGCCCGGTCTGCGGGCTGTAGGAAATCGGGCTGTAGTTCGCGCCGCCCCCGCTTCCGGGCGCGCTGATCTGGTTGGGGCCTACAGGCGTGAAGTGCGGAACGAGCTTCCGTGTCGCGAGCTGCTCGGACGGAATATCCACGGGGAACACCGGGCACACCGGACTCATGGGTTGCCCGTTCGCCTTATGCGGAATCGGCTGCGTCGGCCAGGGGTGTTCGCCGGGACGTGTGGTTTCCGTCGGCACCGGTGTTTCCTTGATCGAATGGACCGGCTGTCCCGTCTCGCGGTTCAAGATGTACAGGTAACCCATTCTTGCTGGCTTCGCGCGAGCGCCTTGACGCGTTGCCCGCGAAGCGGCATGTCAAACAGAATCGGCCGGCCCGCCCGAATCGTAGTCCCAGACGTCGTGATGTGTTTGTTGGAGATACCACTTGAGCTCGCCCGTATTCATGGTGAGCGCGAGGATCGAATCGGTGAACAGGTTGATTCCCGTTCGCTTCGTGCTGTCGCCGAATGGATTGCCCACTGCCACGCAGAGCAGGCCCAACTCGGGATCGATTGAAGGCGTCTCCCAGATCCCGCCACCATTGCGTTCCCCACCGACCCAGGTGGGACCCGCGATGTCTCCAGCCCTGATCGTGTTCATCTTGGGGAACGGTGTTGAAATGCCAGAGGACTTTACCGGTCCTAGCATCGACGGCAAGCACATGGCCGCCGGGGATGTGGCTCTCGCTTCGTGTGCTGCCGATGTAGAGCACGCCGTCGTACACCTGGGGTGCAGTCGTGAACCAATATCCGAGGCTGATAGCCGTCTTGACGTCCGGGTATCGTGTCCTGAGCACATCGAGAATCACACTGGCCTGGCCGTCGGTGCCGAAACCCTGGATAGGCTTGCCCGTCTTTGAATCGAGCGCGAACAAGAATGAACCAGCTGCCGTGTAGATGACACCGTTCGCGTAGCAGACACCGCGGTTGCGGAACACGTAGCCCCTCGCGCGCTCCGCCTCCAATAAGGTTCGTCACGTCGTACGTCCATAGGAGATGCCCATCGGCGGCGTTCACCGCATAAACGCTACCGCGAGAATCAGTCACATACATCGTCCCGTCGACGATGACGGGTGTTGTCTGATTGCTGACGCCGTCGATGACACCGTGCTGGAAGAGCCATCTCGGAACGAGCGACTTGACGTTCGATCTGTTGATCTGATCCATGGCCGAAAAGCGGCTGCCGGCCAGGTCGAGGTTGTGGAGCGCCCAGTCAACCGACTTGAGGGCGTTGGTCTGAGCACGCGCTAATGGAGTGCTGAGGCCCAGAATCGTGATAAAGCTGAGGAAGGCACCGAAACTTCGTCCCTTCATTGCGTGACCCCCGCGATTTCGCGGGTGACCGAGCCGTTACGCCTTGAACCGTGGGAACAACCGCTCGGCATTGCCTCGCGCCTATCATCTGCATGAACTCCTTCGACAGCCCCAGATTCAGGAAGTTCGTCGAGAGTCGTTTCGATCGGCTCGGGCGAGTAGTCCGTGCCGAACAGAATGTGGTCTGGAGGCATGAACTTCATCATCGCTGCCATCGGGAATGCAAAGCTGGCATGCGCGATGTCGTAGTACCACTTCCTCAGCTCGGCCCACAAGCCATTGGGAATGATTCTGAGACGCTCTCCGTCTCCTGGATACCGATCTTTCATGCGTCCAGCCAGCATCGGCACCGTTCCGCCCGAATGCACGGTGATGAAACGGATGTTGGGATGACGGAACATGACGCCGTTGGCAACGATGCTCGCGACGGCGCGGGCGACGTCGAAATCATACTCGAGCATGCTGGCCGCCGGACCGTATCCAAGATTGCTGCAGCATGTCGGTGCGAGCGGATGCACGAAGACAATCGCATTGCGCCGATTGAGCTCCTGCCACATGGGCTCGAGCTACTTGTCGCCGGGCCAGCGGCCTTTGTTGTCGTTCGTGTAGATGCCGATGCCATCGACTTTCAGCGTGTCGTAGCGTATCTCGACTTCCTTCAGCGCCCCTTCGATGTCTGGGAGCGGCACACCGCCGAACAAGCCATAGCGCTTCGGATACTGCTGCACCAGCTTGGCGCCGTAATCGTTGCCGGTCCTGACGGCGGTCCGTCCACTTTCAGTGCCGCTGTAGAGCAGATCGCCCATCTGCGTCATGGAAAGCATGGCCACGCTGATGCCAAACTTGTCCATCGCTTCGAGAGATCGCTCGGGCGTCCAGTCGCTCCCCGCCCTCGACCTCCGGCCGCGCCGGGAGGTGCCGCACCCTCAGTCCTGCCGCCGCGCCTCGCCCACCGTTCAATGCGGGCGGCGCGTGGTGATGATGCACGTCGATGGCCCCGCCGCGGATATTCATCTTGGTGACGGGCTTTTGAGCTGACAGTGCGACGCGGCCCATCGCCGCAAAAAGCGCCGGCGGCACCAACCCGTTTGAGAAATTCTCGACGGGACGCGGTGATATCCGGCGAAAGATGCTGGTGATCGGTCATGGCGTCACCTCGCGCGAATGTCGTAAGAGGCCAGCGTTCCCTGGTTGCGGATGTACAGCCGTCCGCCAGCCACGACTGGATGCGCCCAGCTCGGCAATCCTTGATCCTGAATCTTGAATCGGCCCTTTTCGATGTAGTTGCCGGGGCACAGCCTCGGCCAAGCCGACGACGTTGTCTTCGCCCAGGAGATAGAGGTTTCCGTCGGCGTAAGTCAACGAGCCCTTGCCGACACTGCGGTGGCGCCACATCGTGTTGCCAGTCGCGAAGTCGATGCACGTGAGGATCGAGTTGTTGAAGCCGTAGATGTACCCGTTCACCAGCACGACGCCACCGTGATGGTTCTGCAGCTCGCGCGTGAAGCTACAGTTCCTGCGCTTTGACTTCGCCCCTTGGGCCGTCAGGGCCAGCAGCGCAGCGCCAGTGCCGTAGGCCGACGTGAACAACACCTTGTTGTCGCTGAAAATCGGCGTCGTGATGTTCGCCGTGTTGTTCGCGACCTTTGATATCGCCACATCAGCTTGCCGTCCGAGGCGCGAACGCCGACGGCAGCGCTGCCGGTCAGCGTCATGATCGTCCGAACGCCTTGCACATCGGCGACGATCGGGGACGAGCACCCGGCCTCGTCGCTCAGGTCCTTGCTGGTCCAGACGGTCTGACCGGTCAACTTGTCGAGCGCGACGATGCCGGCGCCTCGTCCGCCGGGAGACACGATGACATGGCCGCCATCGACGAGCGGCGACTCACTGATCAGCCAACCGATATTGCGTCCGTTGAAGTCGCGCAGAATGTTGCGCTGCCAGACGGCGGAACCGTCCTGCGCCTTCAGGCAGGCGAGATCGCCGTTCTCGGTCAGGACATACATATAGTCGCCGTCAAGCGTGGGGTGCCTCGTGGCCCCGAGCCTCGATCGTTAGTACCGGCCGGTCCGAGCGCTTTGGACCAGACATTCTTCCCATCCGCTCGGTTCAAGCTGAACACGATGCTTCGTCCGCCGCTCGAGCCTTGCACGAAGATCCGATCGCCTTTGATGGCGAGCGAGCCGTAGCCCGCTCCCACACCCGAGGCGGACCAGGTCAACGGTGGACCCGACGAGGGCCATTGCTTGAGGAGTCCGACCTCCTTCGACACACCCGTGCGGTCCGGTCCCAGCCATTGAGGCCAGTCCGCCGCAGTGTTGGATTGGGCGACGACGATTGTCAGGTTAACGACCGCGACGAGAGCCACGATCGGCATATGTTTCATGATGGATTCCTCGCTGCTGTGAAGCTACCAGCTTCCAGCCTCCAGCTTCCAGTAAAGCTTGCTCTCAGCTGACCGTGAATTTGTCATGTGGCTTCCGCCTTTAGGCGGAAGGGAGGCGGCCGGCATCGATCTTCCGGCTGAAGCCGGAAGCCACACACGTGATGGAGTCACAAGCCCTCAGCCAGTTTCCAAGTTTCAGCTTTCAGCCCTCGGTCTTCAACTCTGAACTACCAGCTAGCAGTTACGGCTTATCGGAGCAGTTGGCTCGACTGGATTATCACCTTGGAGCCAAAGCTGAGAGCTGAGAACTGATAGCTGGGAGCTTCATGTGAGCGCAATAATAGTCGCTTGAGTTCGGCTGATAATGGATGGCACAATTTTTCGCTATGCTCCTCATTTCGTTCAGACTACGGGATATGTTCAGAGCTACTCTCAGATGCTCCACTGCGTCGGGTGCCGGATTCGTGCTGCTGAGTCTGCTCGCTCCTTCGGCCGCGCTCGCACAGGCCGCCAGCAATCCGGCGCAGACCGCTCAGGGATCCTCCACTGAAGACGATCAGAACACAGGTCAGATTCGATTCCGCCTTCCGACGATCACTGTCACGGCGCAAAAAGAGTCCGACGACATTCAGGAAGTGCCCATCAGCGTGACGGCGGTGACGGGCGACACGTTGGAAAGCGCCGGCGTCACGAGCGTCAGTGAGGCGGCGCACTACGCGCCGAACACCTCTTCAACGAGTTCACGGCGCGCAAGCTGAGCAATCCGCGATTCCGCGGTAGTCGGCGCCAGCCCGGCGAACCCGGGCGTGACGACGTTCGTGGATGGAGTACTCCCAGTTCAACGCGAACTCCTCGAGCTTCGAGTTGCTGGATATCGATCAGATCGAATTCGTTCGCGGGCCTCAGGGCGCGCTGTACGGCCGGAATACGGTTGGTGGCCTCGTCAACATCACGAGCAGGCGTCCGTCGCTCAAGAACTGGACCGGCCAGCTGACCGGTCCGTTCGGAAACATCGGCTATGGCGCCATCCAGGGCACCGCATCAGGCCCGGTCGTGACGGACAAGCTGGCCGTTGGCGTTGGCATCGGTGCTCGAGACGAGATGGATACACCGTCAATGACGTCACGAGCAACGATCTGGACTTCCGATCGGCCGTATTCAGCAAAGTTCAGGCGTTATGGACTCCGGCTCCGGGTTGGGACGTCCGTGGCATTCTGAGCACCGAGCGCGCGCGGGATGGAGATTACGCCCTGCACGACCTCGGATCTCTTCGCGCGAATCCCTACCACGCGTCGCACGACTTCGAGGGCTTCACTCACCGCAATCTCGTCACGCCGACATTTCTCGTCAGTCGGCATCGGGTAAGGCCGTGGATTTCTCGTCGACGACCGGTTGGGTCTGGTGGAAGACCGAAGACGCGACTGATTTGGACTACACGCCCTTGCCGCTCATCACTCGCGACAATAACGAAAAGGATCTGCAGTTCACCCAGGAGTTCCGTTTCGCCTCCGCCAAGAACGTGTCGGTCGCTCTCGCCGACAATCTCCGCGCTGAAGTGGCAGGCGGGCACGTTCTTCTTCACGCAGAACTACGAGCAACTGGCCGTCAACACCTATTCACCCGGTGTCTTGCCGTTCGGACCGTTCCCCGTCGACGAGCACTCACCCGAGGCTCAGCTCGACGACCACGGCATTGGCATCTACGGGCGGGCCACCTTGACAGTCAATCGCAGCCTCGACGCGATCGTAGGACTGCGTGGCGACTTCGAAACCAAGAAAGCCGTCATGAGCTCGCATCTCGTGCCGCTTCTCGCCTTTCGAACCGTCGTCGACACGGAGCGCGATTTCAACGACGTGTCACCACAGTTCACCGTGGCGCACTACACGACACCAACGGACCACCTTCTATGGAACCGCCGCACGGGGATTCAAAGCCGGGGGTTCAACCCGGCGTCCCCACCCGGAACCGAGGCCTACGATCAGGAGCACAGCTGGAATTACGAGGGCGGCGCAAAGACTTCCTGGTTGGCCGAACGTCTTGTCTTCAACGCCGCGGCCTTCTTCATCGATTGGAACGACTTGCAGGTGAACGTCCCCAATCCTCAGGTTCCGGCGCAGTTCTACATCGGCAACGCCGGCAACGCGACGAGCAAAGGCTTTGAAGTCGAGCTGAGCGCGCTGCCACGCCGCGACCTCGATATATTCGGGGGATTCGGTTACACGAACGCCCGCTTCGGCGATGGCAGCGTATCGGGCGGCGTCAACGTCAGCGGCAACCAGATCGCCGGCGCGCCCGACTTCACGGGCAACGCCGGCGTCCAGCATCGCGGCCGGTCTCGATCGTCGACGACCGCATTCGGTCGGGCCGAGATCGTCGTGTATGGCAGCCGGCAATTCGGACGATGCGAACACGCAGGAACAGGGGGCGTATTCGATCGTCAATTTTCGCGGTGGCGTGCGGGGCGGTCACATCTTCGTCGAAGGGATGGATCCGAAACGCGTTCGACACGTTCTACGTGCCGACTGCGTTCCGCGCATGACCCGCGCCTCGCGCCGTCGGGATTCATCGGCGAATCTGGCGCTCCACGGACGTTCGGCGTCAGGGCGGGGGTGACGTTCTAAACAGATGTCGGTTCAAGGTTCAAAGGTTCATGGTTCAAGGTGCGGTTCACGTGCGGGGTTTCAAGGTGCGGTTCTGGGTTCAGGGCTCCGAACCTTGAACCTTGAACGTTGAACCGAACCCTGAACCAAGAACGCTGAACCCTGGAACTTCTGATTGTGAGTGAAACGCGCGGCGTGTGAAAGGCGTAGGTCAATTGATATGAAGACACCCAGCCTGGTTGCGGCGCTTACGGTCGGGGCGGCGTTGCTCGTGTCAGCGCAAGGCCCGCGGCGAATCAACCTCGGCGACTGGCCGGAAGCGCGAGGACCGAACCGGGATGGCATCTCCGCCGAAACCGGTCTGTCGGACAAATGGGCGCTGAACGGCCAGAACTTCCTCTGGCGCGCACCCTACGGCGGTCGATCGGCTCCCATCGTCATGGGCAACCGCGTCTACGTCCAGAACCCGGCCGAGCTAGGTGCGACGCTTCAGGAGCGGGTCATGGCGCTCGACGCGGATACCGGAAGGTTGTCTGGGAACAGGTTCAACATTTTTCAGAGCGACGTCCCACCCCACCGTGTGGATGGGCATCGCCTGCCGCAGATCCTGAGACCGGCAACATCTACGCGCTATCGGTTGGCGCCGAAGCCATCGCGTTGAGTAAAGACGGCAAGAAGCTGTGGTCGCACTCGATCGGTGAGGAATTCGCCGCATTCACCACCCACGGCGGACGGACGATGTCGCCCATCATCGATGGAGATCTCGTCATCGTGAGCGCTGCCATTTCGAGCTGGGGGACGGCGGCCAATCGTGCGCACCGCTTCGTCGCGCTCGACAAGCGCACCGGCGAGATCGTCTATGTCGCCAATCCTGGCACCCGCCCGCATGACACCGCCTACGCCGCACCGACGATCGCCACGATCAACGGCCTGCGTCTGTTGATCAGCGGCCTCGGAGATGGTGGGATCCATGCGATCAAGCCACAGACGGGCGAGAAAGTCTGGAGCTTTGTCGCAGCCAAGCGCGCCATCAATACAGGCGTGGTCGTCAAGGGCACGTCGGTGATCGTGTCGCACGGCGACGAAAACCTCGACACCAGCGAGCTCGGGATGATCGGCGCCATCGACGGTTCCCAGACCGGCGACATCAAGATGACCAAGTGGGCGGCCAAGGGCGACCAGTTTGGATTCTCGTCTCCGGTGATCGACGGCACACGCGTACATCCAAGTCGAAAACGGATCGAGGCTGAAGGCCTTCGACCTCGAGACCGGACGCGAACTCTGGAGACAGCCGCTTGGCACCGTTCAGAAAGGCGCCGTTGGTCCTGGCCGACGGAAAGCTCTACGTCGGCACAGAAAGCGGCAAGTTCTTCATCGTCCGCCCGCAGGCCGACCGCGCGGAGGTGCTGAGCGAAGTTGAATTGCCTTTGAGCAAGAGCAGCGTGCAACAGGCTGAAGGCACACCTGAGCCGATTCTCGCGGGTGCCGCCGTTTCACGCGGCCGGAATTTTCTTCGTCTCGAGCGACGCGGTCTACGCGATCGGCCCAAAGACGGCGAAGAACGTCACGGGGTTTGCCCTCGATGCGCCGGCCGAAAAGGGCGAAGGGACTCCGGCGTTCCTGCAGGTCGAGCCGACCGAGCTCGTGCTGAAGCCTGGGCAGGCAGTCAAGCTCCACGCTCGGCTCTTCGACGCGAAGGGCCGATTCCTGCGCGAAGATTCCACGGCCACGTGGTCCCTGCAGGGCCTGAAGGGGACGGTGTCAGACGGCCTCGTTTACCGTGGCGTCGGATCCCGTCGAACAGGCGGGACTCATCAAGGCCACCTCGGGCGCTTTGTCCGGGAGGCACGCGCCCGAGTCGTCCATCCTCTGCCGTGGACCGAGACGTTCGACTCGTACGCCGACGGCGCTGTCCCGCCGGGTTGGGTGAACGCAGTGGCCGGCAAGTTCACAGTCGCCACCCTCGACGGTCAAAAGGTGCTGCAGAAGGCGCCCGACAACACGATCTTCAAACGGACCCGGACGTTCATTGGGCCCGTGGACTGGTCGAACTACACGTTCGAAGCCGACGTGCGCGGGACGACCAGACGCCGGCAGATGACCGACCTCGGCATCACGGTGCAGCGATACTCGCTCGTGCTGTACGGCAACTCTCAACAGCTGAAGCTCGAACCGTGGGAGCCGGAGACGCAGCGGACCACGGCTGTGCCGTTTGCCTGGAAGGCAGACACGTGGTATCACCTGAAACTGAGGGTCGAGAACACAGCCGACGGAAAAGTGGAGAGCGCTCGGCAAAGCCTGGCCGACCGGCGAGGCCGAACCAGCGCAGTGGGCGATTGACAAGGTTGACCCGAATGGAAACCACCAGGGCGCACCGGGATTGTTCGTCGATGCGGAGTTCGGGGCGTATCTGGATAACTTCAAGATTACGGCTAACTAAGCGCTCAGGGGCTGAGAGCTCAGGGCTGAAAGGCTGAGGGATCAGGTCACCAAATCATGCGCAACACATCTCGAGTTCTGCTGGCGGGTGTCGTCGTGCTGGCGGCCGCTACACAGTCGACACGCGTGGTGGCGTCCGATCCGGGCAGCGGCGATTGGCCGATGTGGGGCGGCACTCCCGACCGCAATATGGTTTCGAACATGAAGGGGCTCCCGGTCGAGTGGGACGTCAAGACCAAGAAGAACGTGAAATGGGTCGCCGAACTCGGCTCGCAGAGTTACGGGAACGCCGTGGTTGCGGGTGGGATGGTATTCGTGGGCACGAACAACGAGGCGCCACGCGATGCTAAACAACCCGGGGATCGCGGCGTGCTGATGGCGTTCCGTGAATCCGACGGCGAGTTTCTCTGGCAGCAGACGCACGAGAAGCTGTCGTCCGGGCGCGCCAACGACTGGCCTTACCAGGGTATCGCAGCTTCTCCACTCGTCGAAGGCACTCAGCATCTACTACACGAGCAATCGCGGCGTGGTCTGGTGCCTGGATATCAACGGCTTCCGCGACGGCAAGAACGACGGCCCGGTGACCGACGAAAAGCTCACCGGCGAGCACGACGCCGACGTCATCTGGTCGTTCGACATGATGGAGGAAGTCGGGTCGTACCCACACAACATGTCGAACTCATCCCCGGTTATCTCGGGCGACCTGATCTTCGTGAGCACGTCGAACGGGCAGGACGAAAGCCACGTCCACATTCCATCCCCCAAGGCGCCTGCGATCATCGCCCTCAACAAGAACACCGGCAAGCTGGTGTGGGAGGACAACTCCGTCGAGGATCGAATCCTCCACGGTCAATGGTCCACTCCGTCGGTCGGAAATGATCGGGGGCGTCGTCCAGGTCGTCAGCGCACAGGGCGACGGCTGGGTTCGTGGCTACGAGGCGCAGACCGGCAAGAAGCTCTGGGAGTTCGACACCAACCCGAAGGACTCGGTGTGGCCGAAGACCCGCAATGAGGTCATCGGCACACCGGTCATCTACGAGGACCGCGTCTACATCGCCAACGGACAGGATCCCGAGCACGGCGAGGGTGTCGGCCACTATGACGCGATCGACGCCACGAAGCGCGGCGACATCACCCAGAGCGGCCGGCTGTGGCACTTCGACAAGATCCGCCGGTCGGTCTCGACGGCGTCGATCGTCGACGGCCTCGTTTACATTCCAGACTTCAGCGGCTTCCTGCACTGTCTCGACGCCAAGACCGGCCAGGAGTACTGGCAGCACGATGTTTTTGCCGCCGTATGGGGTTCGACGTTGGTCGCCGACGGCAAGGTCTACCTGGGCGACGAAGATGGCGATGTGGTCGTTCTACAGGCTGGCAAGGAAAAGAAGGTGTTGGGAGAGATGAACATGGGCAGCGCCGTTTATGCGACGCCCGTTCCGGCTCACGGCACGTTGTTCCTCAACAACCGCAATCAGCTATTCGCGCTGGCGGCCAAGTAAGAATGCGGGCGGGTCGCAGTGTGGCATCAGTAGCCTGTGTGGCTTCCGGCTTCAGCCGGAAGTCCAGTGCCGGCGACCTTCTTCCGCCTGAAGGCGGAAGCCACATGAGAAGAATTCACAGACTCTTCACGGCTGCGGTCCTGTCGTTCGTGCTGCTGCTTCAGCCGCACGGCTCCGCTCAAACACCGACCGGCACCTGGAATCAATTCCGCGGCAACGCGCAACTGACCGGCATCGCCGATGTCGCGCCGCCCGCCTCCCTGTCTGTCAAATGGACCTACGATGCCGGGGATGCGATCGACTCGTCGCCGGCGATCGCCGACAACGTGGTGTACATCGGTTCGGCCAAGGGCGAGCTCCTGGCTATCGATCTGGCTTCGGGGAAGCTGCGATGGAAGTACGCGACCGGCAGTTCGATCGGCGAATCGTCGCCGGCCGTCAGTGCCGACGCCGCGTTCGTCGGGGATCTCGATGGCACGGTCCACGCCGTCAACGTCCGCGACGGAAGCCGGCTGTGGACGTTCAAGACGGCGAGCGAAATCAAGTCGTCGCCGACGCTGGCGGAGGATCTCGTTCTGATCGGCTCGTACGACACCCATCTCTATGCGCTCGATGCCCGCACGGGCAAAGTGCGCTGGAAGCTGCAGACCAACGGACCGGTGCATGCGACGCCCGCGGTGCGCGATCGCGTCGTCTACATCACAGGCTGCGACGAGAACTTCAGAGGCGTCCGCCTCTCCGATGGCGCCGTGCTGTTCACCATCCCGACCGGGCGCCTACACCGGCGCGTCTCCGGTGATGGACGAACGCCGTGCGCATTTCGGCACGTTCAACTACGACGTGCTGGGCGTGGACCTGAAATCGCGCAAGATCGTCTGGCGATACCGCAATCCCGACCGTGAGTTCCCGTTTTACTCGTCGGCGGCTGTCGTGGACGGCCGCGTGATCCTCGGCGGCCGCGACAAGGCGGTCCACGCGATCGACGCGGCAAGCGGTAAAGGCATCTGGAAGTTCATGACGCAGGCGCGCGTCGACTCGTCACCGGCGATCGCCGCAGGCCGGGTCTACGTGGGATCGAGTGACGGACGTCTGTACGTCCCTCGATGCCGCCACAGGACGGAAACAATGGGAGTTTGACGCCGGCACGGCTGTCACCGGATCGCCTGCGATCGCCGCCGGTCGTGTGGTGATCGGAGCGGGAGACGGACGGATCTACTGCTTCGGATAACGAACACTGACGGGACCTCTCGCCTGTTTTTCACGATTTCCTTAGGCCGCACTGGCAAACGGCCCGTTGAAGGGCTGCAGCATAATTGCGAAGACTGATGAGTGACACCGCGCGGACCGCTTTCGCAGAGCCGACCGAGGTCGGTAGCTATTTCGTGGCGACGTATCCGCCGTTTTCGGTCTGGTCCGAAGCGGCCGTGGATCGCGACGCCCGGCCGGCGCTGAACGCCGCACCGGACCCGAATGTTCCGCTCGGCCTTTACCTCCATATTCCTTTCTGCCGCAAGCGCTGCCACTTCTGCTACTTCCGGGTTTATACCGATAAGAACGCTCAAGAAGTGGGTCAATACCTGGACGTGCTGGCGCGGGAATGGGAGCTGTACGGGAGCTGCCCGCCTTCGCCGGCCGGCCGCTCGACTTCGTGTACTTCGGCGGCGGCACTCCCTCGTTTCTCTCGACCCAGCAACTCGACCGTCTCGTGACGCGGCTATCGCGCGTGGCTCCATGGGACAAAGCCGAAGAAATCGCGTTCGAGTGCGAGCCTGGCACGCTCACGGAGAGCAAGCTGGCAACCATCCGCCGGCTTGGCGTCACGCGCTTGAGCCTCGGGATCGAGAACTTCGACGACCACATTCTCGAAGTCAACGGCCGAGCCCATCGCTCGCCGGAAATCGGTCAGTCCTATCGGTGGGCGCGGGCGCTGCAGTTTCCGCTAATCAACATCGATCTGATTGCCGGAATGCTGGGCGAAACCGACGGGAATTGGCAGGTTTGCATCGACAAAACGCTGGAGCTCCAGCCGGACAGCATTACGGTCTATCAGATGGAGCTGCCGTTCAACACCACGATCAGCCGCGATCTGATGAAACGGTCGGGGCGCTTCTCCGATCCCGTCGCGGACTGGAAGACCAAGCGGCGATGGGTCGAGGAGGCCTTTGCGGCGTTCGAAGCGAACGGTTATCACGTGAAGAGCGCGTACACGGCTGGTGAAAGACCCGACGAAGACTCGATTTGTCTACACCGATCGTCTCTGGCAGGGAGCCGACATGGCCGGCCTCGGGTGTCGCGTCTTTCGGCCATATCAACGGCGTGCACGTCCAGAACGTGGATACGTGGGAAGCCTACAGCGCGGGGATCGAGCGCGGCGAGCTCCCGCTCCATCGGGCGTATCGGCCGACACAGGAAGAACGCCTGATCCGCGAGCTGGTGCTGCAACTGAAACGGGGAACGATCGAGCCACCCTTACTTCAGGACCAAGTACGGCGTGAACATCCTCGAGCGTTTCGCCGATCCGCTGGCCTCCCTCCAAACCGACGGCTATCTCTCGCACCTGGACCACGGCAGGGTCTCGCTGTCGAGGCCGGGATTGCTGCGAATCGATTCCCTGTTGCCGCGCTTCTTCCTCCCGCAACACACAGGGATTCGCTACACGTAGCGCTGTCGTCCTGGAACCACAAAGGCCACCAAGCAACACCAGGACGTATGTCGAATCGTTGAACTTCGTGGTCTTTGTGGTTCAGAAGATCACCGTGTAGGTTGAGGGCTCGATACACTCGATGACGCACAGCGGTGTGCGTGAGTTCCGTCTCAAGCGCCGAGTCAATTTCTACGAAACCGATGCCGCCGGCATCGTGCATTTCAGCTGGTACTTCCGCTACATGGAGGAAGCCGAGCATGCCTTGTGGCGCGAAGCCGGCCTGAGCATTCACGAACAGCTCCAGCGACGTCGGCTTCCCGCGGGTGGCGACCTCATTCGACTTTCATCGTCCGCTGCGCTTCGAGCAGGAATTCGAAGTGTGGCTTCGGATTGCAGCGATGACGAAGAAGACCATCCGCTACGGGTGCCTTCTGACGGATGGCGCGTCCGATCCGGTGAAGATTGCGACTGGCTCGTTGACCATCGCGTGTGTGCGGCGCCTGCCCAATCACACCATGACAGCCATCGAAATCCCGGCCGACATCGCCTCGCGTTTTCAGGTGGCGTCCGACGTCGAGGCCTGAAAACCGTTGATTCCCGAAGCGACTATTCCTCAAGCCGAGCGCGACGACCGCACCGTCATCGAGACGCGTCAGGCCGGCGGCTCGCCCAACTGCTGACGACCACGCTACGGGCGGAGCCTCTTCTACACGCGGAAACTGGATTCGGCAGGCCTCGGCAGTCGTCTCGGGACTCTTCGATTCCCCGAGGACCTGGCGGCACTGCCGCTCACGACAAAGGCCGAGCTCGTCGCAGATCAGGAAACCACTCCACCGTGGGGGCAGTCCTGACCGAACCGCTCGATCGCTACACGCGCTACAACCAGACGTCATCGACCACCGGACGGCCGCTGCGCTGGCTCGACACCAACGAGAGCTGGCAATGGATGCTCGAGTGCTGGAAAGCCGTCTACCGCGCCGCGCACGTCGACCGGGCCGATCGAATCTTCTTCGCGTTTTCCTTCGGACCGTTCCTGGGTTTCTGGACGGCTTTCGATGCGCGCGTGTCAGGTAGGCGCTCACGCTATTCCGGCTGGCGGCATGTCGAGCCAGCAGCGCCTGGCGCTGATCGACGCGACTGAACCGACAGTCGTCTGTTGCACGCCCACCTATGCCCTTCGCCTGGCCGAAGTGGCTGCCGGGCGATCTGGAACCAGGCCCTTGTCCGAGAGCCCGTGCGCGGCGGTCATCGTGGCCGGCGAACCGGGCGGCTGTATCCCGCGACGCGCGAGCGCATCGAGAAAGCTGGGGCGCGCGGGTCGTCGATCAGTATGGCCTGACCGAAGTTGGCCCGGCCAGCTTCGAATGCTGGGAAAGTCCCGGCGCCCTGCATCTCAACGAAAACGAGTTCATCTGCGAAGTCCTGGACCCCGCGACTCACGAGCCGGTCGCCGATGGGCAGCCTGGCGAGCTCGTTGTGACGAACCTTGGCAGAACCGCCAGTCCGGTTCTTCGCTACCGGACCGGAGATATCGTCGTTCGGCGATCGGAGCCCTGCAGCTGCGGCAGAACGTTCGCGCGGCTCGAGGGAGGAATCCTGGCGCGGACCGACGATATGGTGAACATTCGCGGCGTCAACGTGTACTCCGACAGCGGTGGAGTCGATCGTTCGCCGGTTCGATGAGGTCGTCGAATTCAGAACGACAGTCTCTCAAACGGGAGCCCTTCGTCGCCTGGCGCTCGAAGTCGAGCTCGCTGCGGCCGACGCCGATCCGGCGGCGACGACCGCGGAACTGGCGCGATCGCTCGCGAGGCGCTCAGGTTGAGACGCATGCCGGTGGAAATCGTCGGGGCCGGCACACTGCCGAGGTTCGAGATGAAGGCGCGGCGGTTTGTGATACAGATCTGAAAAGAGACGGATTCCAGAGTTGGTGTTTGGCGAGGCGGTGATGAGATGATGTTGTCGTCGTTGGTGGCGGTCCTGCTGGATCGACCGTCTCGACGCTGCTGGCGCAGCAGGGTTGTCGAGTCGAGCTGTTCGAGCGCGAGCGTTTCCCGCGTTTTCACATCGGCGAATCGCTGATCCCGGAAACCTACTGGGTGCTCGAAGCGGTTGAACATGCTGCCGAAGATGCAGCAGAGCCACTTCGTCAAGAAGTACAGCGTGCAGTTCGTCAACGCGAGCGGCAAGCTCTCCGCGCCGTTCTATTTCTGGGACAACAAGCCGCACGAGTGCTCGCAGACCTGGCAGGTGGTGCGCAGCGAGTTCGACCAGATGATGCTCGACAACGCGCGCGAGCACGGGCGTGACCGTTCACGAGGGCGTCACGCGTGATCGATGTTCTGTGGGACCAGCGATCGCGCGGTGGGCGTCACGATCCGCAACGAGGACGGATCGGTCCGCGACGTGCGCGCCAAGGTCGTCGTCGACGCCAGCGGACAGGCCGGCCTGATTCAGAATCGACTGCGCCTGCGCGTCTGGGATCCGATTCTGAACAAAGGCGCGATCTGGACCTACTGGGAAGGCGCGTATCGCGATACGGGCCGCGACGAAGGCGCGACCGATGGTGTTGCAGACCGCCAGCAAGAACGGCTGGTTCTGGTATATCCCCCAGCACAACAACATGGTCAGCGTCGGCGTCGTCGCGCCGCTTCGATTATCTGTTCAAGAATCGCGGCAATCCGCCAACTACGAGCAGACTTACTGCGAAGAAGTGGAGCGCGTGCCCGGCGGTGAAGCAGCGTGTCAGCGCAGGGCCGGCGAGCGGCCGGCTATCTTCGCAACCAAGGACTACTCCTATCGCGCGACGAAGGTGGCCGGCGACGGCTGGGTGATGATCGGCGATGCCTGGGGATTCCTCGATCCGCTCTACTCGTCCGGCGTGCTGCTGGCGCTCAAGTCCGGCGAGCTGGCAGCCGACGCGATCGTCGAGGGATTGGCCAGCGGCGACACGTCGGCCGCGCAGCTGGGCAAATGGGGCGACCTCGTTCAACGAAGGCGTCGACCGCATGCGACGGTTGGTCTGCGAGTACTACGATGGATTCAGCTTCGGAAACTTCGTCCGCCACTTTCCGGATTTGCAGCGGCACGGTGACCGACTTGCTGATCGGCGATCTCTTCACCGATCGCGTCGACAAGGTGTGGCAGCCGATGGAGTCGCTCTACCCGCCGGACAAAGCCCCCATTCCGCGGTGGAATCAAGGCGTCCCGCTCGAATCAGCGCCGGAGAAAGCCAACGAGCTCAAGCTGCCCGAAGGCTGGAAACCCTGACTACTGACGTAAGATAGGCATAAGGAGATCGTAATGATGGCTCCGAATGCCTAAGGGTTTCTCTCAGCTTCTTCTTGCAAGCCGTGGTTCTGGCGACAGCCTCGCTTCGCCAGAGTCGGCTCAACAGCCGACACCGCCGAGGGCGGAACGCCAGAGGGGCCCGCCACCCGGAGGCCGTGGTGGTCCACCGCTTCCCGCGCGTCCGCTCCACTCCCGGCTCCCGAAGAGCCCCGGGTGTTCGACACGCCGCTTGACCCCGGAACGGCCATCCGCGTCGTCCCACTTGTGAAAGGGCTCGCGTCTCCGTGGAGCCTTGCGTTTCTCCCCAACGGCGACATGCTGGTCACCGAAAAGGTCGGACGTTTGCGCGTCGTGCGAAATGGAACGCTCGATCCTCAACCGATCAGTGGAGTGCCGCAGGTTCTGGCGATGGGACAGGGCGGCCTGCTCGAGTGATGCCGCATCCGCAGTTCGCCGAGAACCGGTTCGTCTCACCTCACGTACTCGAAGTCGGGCGAGCGCGGAAACACCACCGCTCTAGCGCGAGGCCGGCTCGAAGGCAACGCGTTGGTCGACTTACGCGACATCTTCGTGGCGGACGCCTGGAGCCAAGGGCCGATCCATTTCGGATCGAAGCTCGCGTTCTGGTCGCGACGGCGCCTGCCACATGACAGTTGGCGAGCGCAACGACCGGACCCGTGCGCAGGAGACCACGCACCACGCCGGCAAGGTGTTGCGGCTTGCGACGACGGCTCGGTGCCGATGGACAATCCGTTCGTCGGAAAGGCGGGCTTCCGGCCCGGGATCTATTCGTATGGTCATCGCAACTTTACAGGGCCTGTGCGCTTTCACCCCGAGACTGGCGTCCTTTGGGAGGACCGAGCACGGTCCGCAGGGCGGCGACGAACTGAATATCATCCTAGGCCGGTAAGAACTACGGCTGGCCGGTCGTCGCTTTCGGCCGCGAATACTCGGGTGACGATCATCACCAACCAGCCGTGGCGCGAAGGGATGGAGCAACCAGGTGACGATCTGGGTGCCTCGATCGGTCTCCTCGGGGTATGGTCTTCTACCAGCGGCGAAGCGTTTCCCGGCGATGGAAGGGCAACCTGTTCGTCGGCGGCTCGCCAGCCAGGTACGCTCAACGAGGTGGTGTTCGCGCCTGGCGGGCCCATCGGTCGAGAATCGTTGCTCGCCGACCTCAAACAGCGAGTTCGCGATGTGCGCCAGGGGCCCGACGGTCTGTTGTATGTCGTCACGGACGCTGAACCCCGGCGCGATCCTGCGTATAGAGCCGACACCGAAATCGACTTCGTCGGCGAGCGTTGGACCGTAAGCTATCCATCCACCACTGAGGACGCGGGGACGCGGGTGAGATCCAGTGTCCACCGTGGGCGCTCGGCTTACTCATCGCCGTTTTACACCCGCTTAGAATACGGCCAGCACATGAACGAAGGCGTGTGGTATGCCGTCTGCGCTGTACGTCTGCTGGGGACTCTTTCCCATCTACTGGAAGCAACTGGATCGAGTTCCCGCCCTTCAAGTTGATCGGCCACCGGATTTTGTGGTCCTTCGTCATGCTCGCCGCGATTATTGGCGCGACGCGGCAGTGGCAGGCCTTTCGACGCGCCAGTTTCAAGACGCCCGTCGCTTCGGATCTATGGGGTGGCGGCGGCACTCGCGTCACGGTCAATTGGTTCACTTTCGTCTGGGCCGTGAATTCAGGGTACGTGGTCGAGACCGAGTCTCGGGGTAGCTTCATCAATCCGCTTGTGAACGTCTTGTTTGGGGTCCTTTTTCTCCACGAGCGGCTTCGCTTCGGGCAATGGATTGCCATCGGGCTTCGCTGCTGCGGGCGTGTTGTACCTGACCATTCCTATGGCTCCCCCGCCATGGATTGCTCTGGTGCTCGCGCTCAGCTTCAGAAGCTACGGTCTCGTGAAGAAAGGGGCTGCTCGGCTCGGTTCACGGACCGGACGCTGGAGACCACCATCCTGACGCCTCTTGCGATTGCGTACTGTTGTACCGTCGAGCGCGGCGGCGACGGCGCGCCGCTTCACGGCGGTCTCCGCTCAGACTTGCTGCTCGCCTTGGCACCGGCGCGGTGACGACGATTCCACTTCTTTTTCGCATCGGCTGTGCAGCGGATTCCACTCTCGCTGTTGGGAGTGCTGCAGTATCAGCTCCGACGATGCAGTTTCTGTTCGGGTTGTGTTGCTCTATCGAGCGCCTTTCACGCCAGCTCAGTTCGTTGGTTTCGCGATGGTGTGGGCCGCACTCATCGTGCTGGGCGTCGAGGATTTCTGGTGCACCGCCGAGGACCTTGTATCGGCTGCAGTCGGCGAAATGCCGGGTTGACGGCGGTCTGACGTTCGCTCGCGAAGGCCAACAAAGTATGTGTCATAAGATCCGGCCAACGGGGAAGCTTCAGTGAATAGGACGGAGTTATGGAAGCTGAGCGTCTTGGCGCCCCGCGGATTCTCGGGAAGCGTAATCCTGTGCTTTCTGGCAGGCGCCTCGCCGGCGCAATCGAGCCCGCAGGCTCCGGCCGCTTCCGGTGCAGCCGACCACGCAAGCTGGGTACGACCTCGAGAAAGCCGACGCGTTCCTGGAAGCCGCCCGCAAGGGCGATGCAGCCGGAGTTCGGAAGCTTCTGGACGAGGGTGTGGACGTCAACACCAGGTTTCGCTACGACCGGACGGCACTGTCGTACGCCTGCGATCGCGGGCACCTGGAGGTCGTCAGGCTGCTGCTGCTCGATCGCGGCGCCGACGTCAACGTCGGGACAACTCTCTACCATGCGACGGCGCTGACCTGGGCGGTGAACCCCGCGATGGGTCGAACACCGCAGCACTCCGGAGATCGTCGCACTGCTGTTGACGAAGAATCCAAAAGGCAAAGAGGGCGCGCTCATGGCGGCGGTCGCAGCGGGCGCATGTCGCCATGTCCAAGATGATTCTCGACGCCGGTCCGCTACCCCGCAGGAGCGCTGTCGGACGCACTGGCATCGGCAACGCGTGGCAACAAGAAGGACATCGTCGCCCTGTTGGAGCAGGCTGGAGCGAAGCCCCGGCCAGAATTCAAGATCGACCCGGCTCAGCTCGCGAAGTACGCCGGCACCTTCAGCGGACCCGGCGGGGCCGAAATGGTCTTGACCGCATCCGGCGCCAGTCTGACCGGCGCGATCAACACCGCAGCGGCTCACGTTCGTCGCGCGCGACGCAACGACGTTTGGGCGTCGCCGAAGCGCCAGGGTGACGCTTACGCTCCACATCGAGGGCGACAAAGTGACCGCAGTCGGCTTTCCGAACGACGCGACACGGTGGACGAGGGTGGAGGGCAAGTAGATCATGCGAAAAGCTATCGTCCGTTGCCGTGTGGGTATTGGCAGGCGCAGCGATCTCGGCCCAGAACTGGCCGTCGTTCAGAGGGCCCAATGCGTCCGGCGTGGCCGAGGGACAACCCACGCCGTTGAAATGGGACGTCGCGAGCGGGGACAACGTGCTGTGGAAACCCCGTCCCAGGGATGGCGGTCTCGAGTCCCGTCGTGTGGGGCGATCGCGTTTTTGTCTCGACGGCGGTCAGCAGCGATCCGAGCGCGGGCATCAAGACCGGGCTCTATGGCGACGTAAAGCCGTCGAACGACGTCCCGATGCACTCGTGGCGCCTTCTGGCGCTCGACAAGCGAACGGGCAAGGTCCTCTGGGAACGCGTCGCGCGCGAGGGCGTGCCGAAGACGAAACGCCACCCGAAATCAAGTCAGGCGTCCGCAACCCCGGTCACCGACGGCCGTCACGTCGTCGTCTCGTTCGGATCCGAGGGACTATACGCGTACGACTTCGACGGCAAGCTCCTGTGGACTCGGGACCTGGGCACGTTGAATGCCGGGTGGTTCTACGATCCAGACTACGAGTGGGGAATCGCCAGCTCGCCGATCATCTGGAAGAATTCAGTGATCGTGCAATGCGACATCCAGAAGAACTCGTTCATCGCCGCATTCGACGTCGGCGACGGGCAGCCCGCAATGGCGCACCGCCCGCGAGGAAATCCCTTCCTGGTCGACGCCGACAGTCTACGACCGCGACGGTCGCACCGAGTTGGTGGCGCAGGCGACCGGATTCACCCGAGGCTACGACCCGGCAACCGGCAAAGAGCTCTGGCGCCTGTCCGGGAATTCTGAAATTGCGATTCCCACTCCGATCGTCGGACCCAATCTGATCATCGTGACCAACGGCTACACGCCAATCCAGCCGATCTACGCGATCAAGCTCGGCGCCAGCGGCGACATCACGCTGAAGAAAGATCAGACCAGCAGCGAGTCGGTCGCCTGGAGCATGCCTCGAGGGGGCCCGCACATCCCGACGCCTGTCAATCTATGGGGATCACCTCTACGTGCTCGCCATCACCGGGGTTCTCACTGTCCTACGACGTCCGCACACGGACAGCGCATCTATCAGCAGCGCGTGCGGCATGGGGGATCCTTCAGTGCGTCGCCTGTCGCAGCCGACGGAAAGCTCTACATGCTCTGAGCGAAGACGGTGATGTCTATGTCGTCAAAGCCGGGCCGCAGTACGAGCTGCTGGCGAGTAACTCTATTGGCGAGGTCCTGATGGCGTCGCCCGCGATCTCGGATGGCACGCTCTTTTTCCGCGGATTGCGAAACGTGTTCGCGATCAAGCAGAAACCTTAGAGCAGGATCCTGCTTTGTGAGCTTAGGCGATCTTTGTGGTTCATGACTGAGGTGGAACCAGACAACGAGGTAGCGACCGATGACTTTCAAGCCAGCATGCTCTCGCAGCCATAGTTCTCGTAACCGGACTCTCGGCGGCAATCCACGGCCAGAATCGTGGACCTGACTGGACGCAGTGGCGCGGCCAGAACCGTGACGGCGCGGTGACCGGGTTCTCCACTCCAGCGTCGTGGCCCGAGAACCTCGTCCAGAAGTGGAAGGTCGACGTCGGCCTTCGGCTACGCATCCCCGATCGTCGTGGGCAACCGGCTCTACATGTTCTCGCGTCAAGGCGGCGACGAAGTGATGAGTGCGCTCGATGTAGACACTGGAAAGGTCGTTTGGCGAACGGGCTATCCGGTCACGTTCACCATGCATTCGGCTGCTGTGAAGCACGGGATGGGACCCAAGTCGACACCGACCTTTTCGGGCGGGCGGCTCTTTTCCGATTGGTATGACGGGCATCGTGACGGCATTCGACGCCAACACCGGCAAGCAGCTCTGGCAGAAGCCAGGGTCCGAGCCGTACCGCTGTTACACCAGTCATTCCTTCTCTCCGCTCGTCGATCGCGGCCTGGTCATTTTCCACGTCGGCGGACACAATCAGGGCGCGCTCACGGCCTACGACGTCAACACGGGTGCCGTGAAGTGGAGCTGGAACGGCGACGGTCCGGGGCACGGGTCGCCGATTCTCGTGGATTTAGCCGGCACACGACAAATCGTCACGATCACACAGGGCAAGATCGTCGGCGTCGATCCGGCCAACGGCACGTTGCTCTGGGAGCGTCCGTTCGTCAGCGCCAACTTCTACGAATGCCGTCACGCCGGTGCTCTACGGCCAGACGTTGATCGTGTCGGGCAACGGCGGTCCAACGACGGCATTCACGGTGGCGAAACAGAGCAACGAGTGGACGACGCAGACGGTGTGGGAGAACGCGGACATTCCATATCGCCTGAGCAACAGTGTCCTGGTTCATGACGCGCTCTTTGGCTTGACCACCAAGAACAGCGGCCAGTCATTTCAGCGTCGATGCCAAGACCGGCAAGACAGTGTGGACGTCGGAGCCGCGTGCGGCCGCGCAGGCCGCCATCCTGCAAGCAGGCGACCTGGTGTTCAGCCTGCAGGACGATGGGAACCTGGTGGTCTTCCGCAGCGGCACGGCGGCGTTCGAGCCCATCCGCCGCTACCACGTGGCGGATTCCGAAGACTCTGGACGCAGCCGACGATTTCCGGCGGCCGGATTTTTGTGAAGGATGTGTCCAATCTGGCGTTGTGGACGTTGAACTAGGGACTGTCGCCAACTGACACGCAACACTTTGAGGGCTGGCCGGCGCCGCCTACGTCGGCATGGTCCTTGGCGGCGTCGCGCTGTTTCTGCTCGTCCGCCGCTACGGTGAAACGCTCTGAGCGCGCCGGCACCGGCTGCCGTAGCGAGCGCCGCACCTTCGGCGACAAGCGCCGCGCCGGACACCGTCCTTCATCTCCTGCTGGCGCTTGCCGCTGTCGTTGTCATCGGCCGTCTTCTCGGTTTTGCGCTGCGATCTGTCGGACAACCCCCGGTCATTGGCGAGGTCGTCGCGGGGATCCTTCTCGGACCTTCATTGCTCGGCCGCCTCGCGCCCGAACTTGCGTCGGCACATTCTTCCCGCATCGGTGGCGCCGTTTCTGAACATCGTCGCCCAGCTCGGCGTGGTCGCCTACATGTTCCTCGTCGGCCTCGAGCTGAACGTCGATGTGGTGCGGCAGCGAGCTCATGCCACCGTAGCGACCTCGCACGCCAGCATCGTCCTGCCATTACCTGCAGCAATCGGGCTTTGCGCTCGGTGGCCGGCGCGCGCAGAGGCACCGTGATGTTTGCCGACATCCGCGGCTTCACGGCGATCGTGGAAGTGCAAACGCCCGAGGAAACGATTGAGTTGCTGAACACGTGGTACACGTTGATGTTCGAGGCCATCTCGTCACAGGGCGGCGTGGTCAACCAGATGATCGGCGACGGCCTGATGGCGATTTTCGGCGCGCCGCTGCCGCTGCGCCCGAGCCGGCGCTGGCGTCTGTGCGCGCCGCGTTGGACATGGTAGAGATGATCGACTTGCTCAACACCGAGCGCCAGGCACAAGGCAAACAGCCGATCGCCATCGGCGTGGGCATCGCCACGGGGACGATGATCGCGGGCTATACGGGTACCAACCAGCGGGCCACCTACACCGCATCGGCGATGCGGTAAACCTTGCGGCGCGTCTCGAGGCGCAGACCGCGGTGGTGCAGCGCACGATCTGATCGATGCCGAGACGCAAAGGCGCTCGGCAATCGCTTGCCCACCGAAGCGCTGGGGCCATTGGCGCTAAAGGGCAAGGCACAAGCCTCCTACGTGTTTGCAGTCGGTGCAATGCGGGCGTGAACTGCGAGCCATTGCCGATTTGCAAAGAGTGAGCGCTCGAGGAAGCAGCGACACCGGCGATCGACCTCGGCGGAGCATTTGAGCCGGGGACCTCCGAGCTGAGCAGAGCCATCGCTCGGGATGACCCTCGGCCCCGAGCCGTCAGGCCCGTCATAGTTAACATAATATACATTGTGGCGTATTCACATTGGCCGACTCAGGCCTGTGTGCATAGGCGCAGCTCAACTCACAGCAAAGTTCGCTGGAGTCTGCATGGGCTCGAGTTGGACACGGACCGCTTGGAGACAGTTGTCGCGCTGGCGCAGCTGCTGGAGTGTGTTGAAGCACTGGCGCGTGCCAGCACCAAGCGCCGAAGGATATCGGCGCTTGGTGCTGCGTTTGCAAACGGCCCTGTCCGAAGACATCCCGCTGACGTCCTGGAGGCCATCCTCAACGCATATCCGGCTGCCGGCGAAGTCTTCGAGAACTTGCAGTACCAACATTCCGGACTCTGTCGCGCTTTGCTTGAGCTCTCAGTGTTCTCGGAGCAACTCGCAAAGCATGTCATCGCGCATGCGGGCGCGTGGTGTGCGCAAAGCCTGAGGCGCTGGTACGTCAGGAAAAAGACCGGCACACGGCTTGCTCCTCCAACGTCGCAACGTGCATAGCACGGCGACGAAGGAGATTCAACCATGAGTCTCGGCCTCATTCTGCTGATCATCGTGATCCTCATGCTGGTTGGTGCGCTGCCCACCTGGCCACACAGCACCACCACTGGGGCTACTGAGCCGAGCGGGCTCGGCTTGGTCTTGGTTGTGCTCGTCGTGTTGCTGATCGCCGGACGCATCTAGCGACGACCGCGCTCGAGTCGCGCCGACGCTTCGACAAACGCATAGCCCAGCAGCGCCAGCTCCAGCGGCACAAGGTAGTACACCGCCCGATAGCTCAACAGCGCTGCTAGCACGCGGGTCGACCCCCAACTCGGCGCTCAAGCAGGCCACGAACAGCCTCGATCACACCGAGGCCAGCCGGCGCGATGCGTGGCCACGCCGGCTACCGCAGCCAACAGCAGCACGGGCAGCACATTGGCGTACGGCACGGCGCGGTCCATCAAAGCCAGACGATGAGTCCATCAGCGACCAGTTGGCTATCGATACCGCCAGCTGCCACAACGCCACCGCGGGCGGCGGGAGCGAAAGGCGCAGGCTGCGCACGCGCAACTGGTGGCCGTGGCGCCAAGCGCACAGGGCCGCAGGCCGCGGCCAGCGTCGGCATCACCGCGCCTAATGCCGCTCACCGTTGTGGGCGACCAGTCGATCTGCGGCGGCAATTCTGGTGGCGCCAGCGCAAGCACCAGGCCACCGAGAGCGAGGTAGCCGATCAGTTGGTGACCACCGCCACCACGATGATGCGCGCCACCTGCTGCGCCCGCAAACCCGCGCGCGCGTACAGCCGCAGCTTCATCGCGAGCGCGCCGACTAGCGAACCGAAGTTCAGGTTGAACGCGCGTAGCACACCGCAGCGATACCGAGCGTGCGTGGTGCCGACAGCCGATGGCCGGTCTCGTGGCGCGCCACCAAGTCATAGCTGCTGACCAGCGCGTGGCTCAACAAGGCCAGAGCGGCGGCGACGGCCATCGCCGCCGGTGCCTGTTGCAGCAGTGCTTGCGTCACCGCACGCCAATCCACTGTGCCGGCCTGATGGGCCAGCAGCGCCAACACCAGCAGCGCGAGCGCCCACGGCGCAATCTGCTTGGCCCTTTCGCCACAGCGCAGGCCAGTGCGGCCATGCGCGCAGCGCCATCGCCCGCGGCATCACCGCGCGCCCGCCACGCCCTCGCGGCCGCATGGTCGCTCTGGCGCTGGAGGCGCGATGCTGGGCGCAGCTTGATCTCGACCTTCGGCGCGCCCTTGGGCAGCCATTGCACCCAGGCTGGAAAGCGATGCAGAAAGTGGAAGGACGAAGAAGCCGCGCACCTGCGCCAGCGCTGATGAGAGCTGTCGGCGCCGGCAATGTCACGTGCTGGCAGCCGTTCGCGACCAACTCGTCGAGGTGCTCGCGCAGTTGCAGCGCGAAGTCACGATCGCGCACGATCACGTTGGCCTTCGAGGTTGAGCGCCAGGCTCAACGGATCGAGGTTGCTCGAGCCGACGGTGGCCCATGTCGTCGTCGATCACTGCCACTTTGCCGTGGAACGGGCGCCTGCAGTACTCATGCACGCGCATGCCGAGCAAATAAGGTGCGAATACAGCATCGACGCCGCGAACCGCACAATCGCCATATCGGGCTCAGCCTGCACGATCAGGTCCACACGCACGCCGCGCCGTGCCGCGCGCCGAATGTCTTGCAGCAGGTGGAAGCCAGGAAGAAATACGCGTTGGCGATCACCGCGCGTCGCCGTGCGCGACGCAACGCAGCGCGGTACTGCATCTCGATGTCACGCGTGTGGTGCTCGTTGTCCGCGTCACCAGCGCCGCCGTCGTCGGGCCCGGCTTCCCGCCGAGGGTGGTGTCGCCGCGATCGTGGCGCCAATGCAGGACGTGCCGCCGTGGCTGCGGCGTCTGCAGAAGCTCGCGGCAGACAGCGCGAATTTGCCCCACCAGCGGACCGGCGATCTCGATCGCTAGTCCTGCTTGGCCATCGGCCCGTACTCGGCCAGATGGTCGATCGAGTGGATTGATGCCACCGACGAACGCCACGGTATCGTCAACAACCACCAGCTTGCGATGCATGCGGCGAAACACGTTGAGTCGCCGGCTCGAACAGGCGCGCGCGCCGCGCTCATGGGTCCGCACCTGCACGCCAGCGGCGATCAGCGGGTCGACCATCTCGGGGCCGAGGTCTGGTGAGCCCCAGCCGTCGACCAGCAGATGCACTTCCGCGCCACGGCGTGCTCGCGTGCACCAATGCCTCGCTGCAGCGCCCGGCCCACCTTGTCGTCGAACAGGATGAAAGTCTCGACGAACACTTCGTACTGCGCCTGCGCGATCGCCTCGAAAACGCGCCGGTAGTGCAATCGACGTGCTTCGTCAGCAGCGCGATGTGGTTGCCGTGGGTCCAGTCGAGGCTCATAGCTGAATCTCGGCGGCGAGCGGCGCGTGATCGGACAGCGCGTCATCCAGGGCCTGCGTGGCAATGGCAAAGGACGTGCCGCTGCCACCTGCCTCACATAGATGCGGTCCAGCCGCAGCGACAGCGGCCAGCAGACCGGCTGTGCATGCTCGCCATGCGCTTCGCGAAACACTTCGACCAATCCCGCAGCGCGCAGTAGCGCATCGGCGCGGCCGCGCCAGTCGTTGAAGTCACCGGCCACGATCAGCGGTGCATTTGGCGGCACCTCGCGTGCCAGTGGTGCGAGCAACCGATCGAGCTGGCGACGACGATGCGACTCGCGCAATCCGAGGTGCACGCACACGCCGTGCAGCAACTGGCTGCCTCCGTCGGGCAGTCAGCACGCAATGCAACAGCCCGCGCGACTCGTCACCGGGCTGCGACATCGTGATTGGTGAAGCCGATGATCGGAAAACGCGACAGCAGCGCATTCGCCATGGTCGAGCCCGTCGATCACCGCCGCGTTGCGCCCATAGGCGTGTTCGCTCCAGATCTCGTCGGCCAGGTATTCACAGTGAGCGCCCTGCACGCCATTGCGCCATGCACGCGGCATCGGGTCGCGCGCGCCGGGTCCGGACACTTCTTGCAGAAAGACCAGTCGCTGCGCACCGCGCGTACGGCTTCGCGCAATTCGTGCAGCATGAAATGGCGGCGCAGCGGCTGCTTCCTTGTGGACGTTGACAGTCAATACGCGCAACAGCGGCGGCGGTGGTTCGCTCAGCATGCCGCATCGTCGCGTGCCTCTGCTCATCTAGCGATCGGGCGAAAGCAGATGCGCGCTGTAGGACAACACCGCAAATGGCGGCGCGCATCGATAGCGCCAGTAACTCGCCAACCGGCAGCAACCCTCTTTGCAGCGGTGCGATCACTGCCGGAGCGGAGACAGTGAAGCACTCACAGGCGTCAGCTCAGCACTCGCAATCGGAGGTGCGTGCTGCTGCTGCGCAAGTCAGCGAACTCAATCTCCACGCCGTCACGCCGCGGCGCAGACCATCAACGAGATTGTCAGTAGATCGTGCCGAGTTCGGTGTCGCCGATCGGCTCGCGGACGTCGTCGGCGACGTCATCGAATGTGCGCTGGTCTTCGCTGTCGCGCTTTGGGGATCAGTGGCTTGTCCAGCGGTCTCCCGCAAACGCGGCTGTTGAGCGCGCCGAGGCGCCCCGACTGTTCGATCGCGATCAACACGGCCTGCGGATTGATCGGCATCGCGCAAAGGGATCGCCGATGTCGACAGTGTCCTGGGGGTTCTGCATTCTGAAGCTCCGTGCGCGTGTCTGTGCGGATGCTTCGGACTGTGGCGCAGCGAACGCTGGCTGTCATAGCCATGGCAGGCATCCGTTCGTGCCGGAATTCGTTGCCGCGCGATGATCCTGTCATCGCGGCTGCACGCGTTCGCTGCGAGCGTGATTCTAAGTCGCCCGGTCAGGGATTCGCGGCCCGCAATGCGCGCAAAGTCTGCGGCGTTCAAACCACGGTCGTTGCGAGCGGTTGCATCGGCGTGCTGGGTAAGCAGCGGCGTGACTGACTGTTCATTGCCGTAGCCCGCCGCCATCATCAGCGCCGTGAGATGCCGTTGGGTGATCGTGCCTCGATCGGCGCGCCGCGCTCCAGCAGCAACGCGACGATCTTCGGCGTCGGGTCCGCGTGGCCGCGCAGTGCAAAGGGTTCCCCATCCGTCTGTGACTGATGCTGGCGCCCCGCGCGATCAGCCGCTGCGATAGCTCCACTGCCCACTGCAGGGTGGCCAGCATCAAGGCGGTCTCGCCAACGCTGTTAAGCGCGAGTTGATGTCGAGCTGTGGGCTCCCGAGCGAGCACCTCGGACCACCCGATCCGATTTCTCGCGGATGGCAAGCAGCAGGGCGGTTTGACCGCTTTCGTCGCGTGCATTGGGGTCGAATCCGCGCTCCAGCAGGTTGGCCACACCGGATGAGTTGTCAGTTCGGACGGCGCGAAAAAGTCGTCGAATGATCCGGCATTGGAGGTAGAAAAACAAACAGTGACAATGCAATAGATAATAGATCTAAAGGCAGTACATGATATTTGCAAGGCGCGATTTTTCATCATGAGGACCGACCTAGGAACAAGCGGGCGAAATTCGCGCTGGTCACTTCGGCCACGTGTTCCAACGCGACCTGCTTGACCTCCGCCAGTTTGGCCGCCACATGTGGCACCCAAGCCGGGCTGTTGACCTTGCCGCGGTGCGGCACCGGCGCCAGGTAGGGACTGTCGGTCTCGATCAGGCAGCGTTCGAGCGGCACGAAGCGGCGCCACCTCGCGCAGTTCGTCGGCGTTGCGGAAGGTGCAGGATGCCCGAGAACGACACCATGAAGCCGAGATCGAGCGCTGCGCGGGCGACATCCATCGTCTCGGTGAAGCAATGGAACACCGCCGCCCGCTTCGCTCGCGCCCTCTTCCCGCAGCACCGCCAGCGTGTCATCCGACGCGCCGCGGGTGTGCACGATCAACGGCTTGCGACCTTGCGCGCGGCGCGTATGTGCGCACGAAGGCGTTCGCGTTGCCAATGCATTCTGCTCTCGCGTGCGCCCATTGAGGCGGTAGTAGTCGAGGCCCGGTTTCGCCGATGGCAACCACCTTGGGTAGGCCAGCCAATGCCGACGAGGCCGCTCGACGGTGGGCTCTTGCGATGCTCTTCGTTGTCAGGATGCACGCCGGCGCTGGCCCAGAAGTTGTCGTAAGCGAAGCGGCCAGTTCGTGCACGCGCGGGAACTCCTCAAGCGTGGTGCAGATCACCAGCGCACTGGTCGACGCTGGCCGCGGCCATATCGGCGCGGATCGCGTCGATGCGGCCGTGCAGCTCGGGGAAGGTCAGGTGGCAGTGCGAGTCGACGAACACGGACGCCATTGTGGCGTGGCGTCGCGCGGCCAGCGGCGGCAGGTCGGATCAGATGGTCTGAGTCGGCTTGGCCGACTGCAGCTGGGTGCCCAGCAACTCCTCGATCTTGAGCTTCAGCAGGCGCGTCTTCTCGTCGTTGGGAAATCGCACGCCCACGCCTTGGGTGCGGCCGCCCGACGCATTGGCCGGCGTGATCCAGGCGACCTTCCCGGCCACTGGATACCGCTGAGGATCGTCGGGCAACGACAGCAAGAGGTAGATGTCATCACCGAGCTTGTACTCGCGCGTGGTGGGCACGAACAGGCCACCGTCGAGCAGGATCGGTACGTACGCGGCGTACAGCGCGCCCTTCTCGCGGAACACGAGCTGAGATCACGCTCGGCCGCGATGGCGACGGCGCCGGCGGTGGCTGATCGGCCAGAAGCTTCGCTCATCCGGCTGAGTGTAGCGAATGCCCCCTGCCCCGATTGCGCGGCTGCGGCTGCGGCCGGCCAGCATCCCGCGCCTTTCGTCACAAGCGCCTCCACCAGCAACGGCGCATGCCAAGGGTGCTCGTCGTGGCGCGCAGCGCGCAGCAATTCACGCTGCCACGTCGACGAGCTGCGGGCAATGCGGCTCCGGAGGCACGAGCGCGGGGTCGAAGAACAGCGGCCTGGCGCCGCGTCGCGTGCGCCATCGCGTCGTGGGCCACGCGCTGCAGCAGATCGATCACCATCGGCAGCGGCTTGCCCAGCAGCGCTTGCGCGTCGCTGCGCGCCACCGCGCGAGGCAGCACGTCGAGCGCAGTCTCGTCGAGGCCCGCTTCGTGCAGCGCCAGCGCCGCCAGCGGGCTGCCGCCGGCCACCGCGAGTGCACGGCCCGCCTGCGCCACGCCTTGCGTGCTTCAGCCATGCCAATGCCTGCGCTCGCCTCGGGCGCAGCGATCCGCGCACGCGCTGCACGCGGCTGCGCAGCGTGGGCAGCAGGTGTTCCGGGTCGCCACCCGCCATCACGATGCGCAGGCGCCCGGGCGGCTCTTCCAGCGTCTTGAGCAGCGCATTGGCCGCGGTCAGGTTGATGGCCTCCGCCGGGTACAACACCAGCGCGCGGCCCGCGCGCGGAACTGGCGCTGCGCTGTGTCCATTCGGTGGCCTCGCGCACCTGCTCGACCTTGATCTCGCGGCTCGGCTTGGCACCGGTGCGCGACAGCGGGTCGTCTTCGCCCAGCCACTCGAACTGCAAGCCGCAGTACATCGGGCACCACGATGCGCAGGTCAGGATGGCTGCGCTGGCGCACCAGACGGCAGGCGTTGCAGTGGCCGCAAGGCGGTCGCTCCGGCTGCTCGCACAGCCAGGCTTGCGCCAACGCCAGCGCCAGGTCCAGTTGGCCCATGTTCTGTGGTGCGTGCACGAGCAGTGCATGCGATCGGTCGCATGCGCAGCGCTTGCGTCAAGGGCTCGCGCAACCATGGCAGCGGCAGGCTGCCGTCGCTGGCAACGCCCACGGCCTTGGGCTCACCACCAGCCACGGCGACTCACCTCTTGCTCCACCTGCGCCCACACCGCTCGCAGGCTGCCGCGCGCGTCGATGCGCACGATGCGATGCGCGTGATCGGCGTGGCGCCGTGCGTAGCCAGCCTGCACGCGCTCGAAGAACGCCTGGTCCATGCGCTCCAGGCGATCGGGTTGCTCGCGCGGCCGAACGGCGCAGTCGCCGCTTCGCCCGGCTCGACATCGAACCACAGCGTCAGATCGGGCTGCCGATCGCCCTGCACCCAGCGCTCCAATCGCGTCAGCACCGACCAGTCGAAACCGCGCCCAGCCCCTTGGTACGCGAAGGTGGCGTCGGTGAAACGGTCGCCACAACACGGTGCTGCCCGCGTGCCAACGCGGGCTCGATGCGTTGCCGCAGGTGGTCGCGGCGCGCAGCGAACACCAGCAAGCATTCGGTCAGCGCGTCCATCTCGTCAGCGCAGGAAATGTGCGCGCAGCGTGCTCGGCGCCAACGGCGTGCCGCCCGGCTCGCGCGTCACGAGCACCGTCTGGCCGCTTGGCCGCGGATCCAGCGCGGCCAGCGACTCGATGTGCGAGCTCTTGCCGGCACCGTCGATGCCCTCGAACGTGATGAAGCGCGGGTTCACGGCGAAGATCCTCCGCATCATCGCAGCCGGCATGCGGCGATCATCGTCCGCCACGCTGGTAGAGATTGACCGCGCGGTTGTGCTCGACCAGCGACTCGCTGAAAACGCTGCTGCCGTCGCCACGCGCCACGAAGTACAGCGCCTTGGTGCGCTCGGGATTCACCGCCGCGCGGATCGAAGCCAGCCCTGGCATCGCGATCGGTGTCGGCGGCAAGCCGGCTCTGGTGTAGGTGTTGAAGGGGCCGTCGGCGCAGCAGGTCGCGTTTGCGCAGGTTGCCATCGAATGATTCGCCCAGGCCGTAGATCACGGCAGGGTCGGTCTGCAGCGGCATGCCCACGCGCGAGCCGATTGGAAAGCACGCCGGCGATCTGCGCCCTGTCGCTGGCGCTTGCCCGTTTCCTTCTCGACGATCGAGGCCAGGATCAGCGCTTCGTCGGCCGACTTCAGCGGCAAGCCCTCGACGCGCGATTGCCACGCCGCATGCCAGCTGACGTTGCATCGTCTCGTAGGCGCGCTTCAGCACGGTGAGGTCGCTGACGCCGCGGCTGTACAGGTAGGTGTCTGGAAAGAAGCGCCCTTCCCCGGCACCGTGTCGGCACCGAGCGCCGCCATCAATTGCGCATCGGTCATGCCTGGCGCTCGCCGGCTTCAGGTGCGGTGCGCTGCGCGAGTTCGGCGCGAAACTGGCGCAGCGTCCAGCCTTCGAGCAAGCGCACGCGCTCGAAGAATCTCCTCGCCCTGAACCATCTTGGCCAGCAGTTGCCGCGGGTGTCACCTCGGGCCCAGCGACATAGCTGCCGGCGCGGATGCGTCGCGCATCGCCGGACCAGCGGAACCACTCGTACAGCAACACGCGGCGGCACACGAACGCCCGCGCGCACCCACGCGATGGGCCACTTCGCGCGGCGTGGCGCCCGGCTCGATCGACAACTCGACAGTGGGCGAAGCCAGCGGCAGCGGCTGGTCCGAGCCAGCGCCACAGCCACGCCGCCGTGCCGCCGCCGCGAGCAACAGCACGAACAGCAGCCAGCGCAGCAATCTCATGCCGAGCGCTGCGCCGCGAGGCGCCGTGAGTCCCTGTCGCAGCGATGCCCATGGACACTGATGATAATCGGCGGTCATGGGCGACACACCTTGCAAAGACCATCGCATTCGACGGCATCGTGCGTTTGGCCGATTGGACGCTGTTGCGTGCGCACGGCGCCGATGCCGCCACCTTCTTGCAAGGCCAGCTGACGCAGGACGTGGTTGGCTTGCAGACGCGGCGAGGCGCGCTTGAGCGGGTACTGCACGGCCAAGGGGCGCCTGCTGGCCAGCTTCGTCGTCTGGCGCATGGACGCCGACGAGTTCGGGCTCGCTGTGCAGCACCGATGTGGCCGCTGCCGTGCGCAAGCGGCTCGTCGATGTGCGTGCTGCGTGCGCGCTGCCGCGTCGATGATGCGAGCGACGCATGGTCGGTGTTCGGATTGGCTGGCGCCGAGGCGCGACGGCTCACCGAGGATGCGCCAGCCTGGACCGCGCGCCAGCAACGGCGCTCAGTGGCTGATCGGCATTGCCGCCGAGCGCCGCAGGTCGCCGCGTGCGCTGCTGGTGCAGCCGCGCCGGGGAGCCAGCCGCCTGCGCTGCCGGCGCTGGACCTGCAAGCGTGGCGCCTGCTCGAGGTGATGAGCGGCGTGCCGAGAATCACGGCGGCCAACGACGGAGCAGTTCGTGCCGCAGATGATCAATTTCGAGACTCGTTGGCGGCGTGCACTTTCAGAAGGGCTGCTATCCGGGGCAGGAAGTGGTGGCGCGAAGCCAGTATCGCGGCACGATCAAGCGACGCATGCATCTGTTTGCGACCACCGGTACGCGCGCAGCCGGGGCAAGAGGTGTTCCACAGCGACGACGCGGCTCAACCGGCCGGCATGGTGGTCAACGCGGCCGAGGCTGCAGGGGCGGGTCGTCGCGTCTGCTGGCCGAGGTCAAGCTCGCCGCGCTCGACAGCTGGCAGCCTGCATCTGGGCAGCGCGGACGGCCCGCTGCTGCAACGCCTGCGCTGCCCTACTCGATTGCCGACGTGGCCCACGCGTGAGCGACGGTTCTCGCGGCGAGCTCTTACGTGTACTACCGCGTCGCGCAACGTCAGATGGCGCAGGCCGCGCTGCAAGCCGTGCGCGACTTCCAGCAGCGTCTGCGTGGAACAGCACCCCGGCTTGGCCACGCGCGTCTGCGGCGCTCGGGTCGAGCGCGGCGACTGACGTCACGCTGATGGAGATCTACACGTTCGACAACGGCAGGCATGCGAGGCATCGACCCGGCATTGCGAGCGCGCATCGAAGCTGCCGCCGCTGCGCTGACCCCGACGCTGGCGAGCGCGCGACAGATCGAGTCCTTCGACGTCGCCTCGACTGAGCCGCGCCTACAACGAGCGCACCATCTCGACGTGCGGAATGCCGGCCTCCTCGAACACCGGCCCGCGCGCGATGAAGCCGGCGCGCGCTGTAGAACGGCGCGGCGCCGAGTTGCGCATGCAGCAGCAGCCTCGCGATCGCCGCGTTCGCGTGCGTGCTGCAGCAACGCGTCGAGCACCGCGCGGCCGATGCGGCCGCCGCGCATCGGCGCCAGCACCGCCATGCGGCCGATCTTGGCCACGCCGGGCACGTGCTCCAGCATGCGGCCGGTGGCCAGCGGCAAGCCGAAGCGATTGCAGGCCAGCGCGTGCACGCAGCCATCGTCGGCGCCGTCCCACTCCATCTCCGGCCGGGATGTGCTGCTCCTCGACGAACACCTGTGAGCGGATCTTGCGCGCCGGCTCGCCCGAGCTCGCTCCAGCGCCCGACGCGCACGTCGACCATCGACTTGCCGGCTTCGTAGGCTTGCAGCAGATCGCGAAACTCCTGCGGCATCGGCTTGGACGACATGGTCGCGCGGGTCGGCGAACACGTAGATCGAGCTCGCCGCTGACCAGCAGCTGTTCGCCGCGGATACAGCCGCGCAGGCCAGCACCATCGACGAGTTGCCGGTGCGCTGCGCATGCGCACGCCGACGTCGAGCTGGTCGTCGTAGCGCGCCGACGCCGTCGTACTCGAGCGTCGACTTGCGCACGTAGAAGTCGCCGCCCAGGTGCTCCATCGTCTCGTGGTACGGGATCGCCAGCGCGCGCCAGTAGCCCGGCCACCGCGGTGTCGAAGTACATCAGGTAGTGGCCGTTGAAGACGATGCTCTGCATGTCGACCTCGGCCCAGCGCACGCGCAGGCGCTCGAAAAAGCGGAAGTCCGATCGGGGAAAGCTCACGGCATCCTTGCGCCTGGTTCTAGCCGCAGCTGGCATCCGGCGCGAAGCATACCCAAGCGCAGCGGCGCCTCCGACGCGTGCAAACGGAGTGCTCGAAGGCTCGCGCGGTCTACGCCAGCGGCTGCTTTCTGGCGATAGTAGCCACGCGACGACGAGTCCGAGCACGACCACGCCGATGCCGTCGAACACGATTTGCTTCGACAACCATCTCGCCCGGCATCGGTTGCACGGCGTAGTAGATCAAGTAGGTCGGCACGACGGTCAGCAGCGCGACCGCGATACCGAAACGAACACCCCTGCCCCATCCACGGGCGGTCGGCCGCGAGGCCGCGTTCGTAGATCCACACGAATGCGCGCGGCCAACAGCACGTGCGCGATTGCCATCCACACGAAGTAGCCCTGCGCGTCGTCGCAGCGCGAAGAGTTGCGGCGAGCTTCAGGTAGTCGGCCCCGAGCAACAGGCCGTGAACGACGAGTCCTTCGACCATCCAGACCACGAACAACACGATCCATGCAATCACGAAGCGCTTGGACACTGACAGTTCCTCCTCAGGGCCGCACGGGCACCCGGGCGCGATTGCAGCACCGCGATGCGTCGGCGGCCACCGAGAAAACGCCAATCACCCAGACAGGTCGGGAAAAAGAAAAAGCCCGACGGCTTGTGGCGGTCGGGCCTCGCTCGGGTGGCGATGGGCCACCCCGGTGACCCAGGATCAGGCGTGCTTCTGCTCGAAGAACTGCTCGTCCTCGGTCGAACCCTTCAGCGCGGCGGTCGACGACTCGCGCTCGATCGTGGTGGTCACCGCGTCGAAGTAGCCGGTGCCGACCTCGCGCTGGTGCTTCACCGCGGTGAAGCCCTTCTCGGCGGCGGCGAATTCCTTCTCCTGCAGCTCGACGAAGGCGCTCATGTTGTTGCGCGCGTAGCCGTGCGCCAGCTCGAACATCGAGTAGTTGAGGCTAGTGGAAGCCGGCCAGCGTGATGAACTGGAACTTGTAGCCCATCGCGCCCAGCTCGCGCTGGAACTTGGCGATGGTCGGCGTCGTCGAGGTTCTTCTTCCAGTTGAAGCTGACGGCGAGCAGTTGTAGGCCAGCAGCTTGCCCGGGAACTTGGCTTGTGGATCGCGTCGGCGAATGCCTTCGCGAAGCCGAGGTCCGGCGTGCCGGTCTCGCACCACAGCATGTCGGCGTACTGGCGCATAGGCCAGGCCGCGGCTGATCGCCTGCTCGAGGCCTTTCTTCGGTGCGGTAGAAGCCTTCGACCGTGCGCTCGCCGGTGAGGAACGGCTTGTCGTTGTCGTCGACGTCGCTGGTCACCAGGTCGGCGGCTTCGGCGTCGGTGCGCGCCAGCAGCACGGTGGGCACGCCCATCACGTCGGCCGCCAGGCGCGCGGCGACCAGCTTGGCCACGTTCTCGCGCGTCGGCACCAGCACCTTGCCGCCCATGTGGCCGCACTTCTTCACCGAGGCGAGCTGGTCCTCGAAGTGCACGCCGGCGGCGCCGGCTTCGATCATGGCCTTCATCAGCTCGAACGCATTGAGCACGCCGCCGAAGCCGGCCTCGGCGTCGGCAACGATGGGCGCGAAGTAGTCGATGTCGTTCTTGCCTTCGCTCCACTGGATCTGGTCGGCGCGCTGGAAGGTGTTGTTGATCTTCTTCACAACCTTCGGCACCGAGTCCACCGAATACAGCGACTGGTCCGGGCACATCTCGCCGTTGCTGTTGGCGTCGCCTGCCACCTGCCAGCCCGAGAGGTAGATCGCCTTCAGGCCGGCCTTGACCTGCTGCATCGCCTGGTTGCCGGTGAGCGCGCCGAGCGTGTTGACGAAGGGCTCGGTGTTCACCAGGGTCCACAGCTTCTCGGCGCCGACGCTTGGCCAGCGTGTGCTCGATCGGGATCGAGCCGCGCAGCGCGCACCACGTCGGCCGCGCTAGTAGCCGCGCTTGAATGCCCTTCCAGCGCGGGTTCTGCGCCCACTCGCGCTCGAGTGCGGCGGTTTGCTGTTCACGGGTGGGTTGGGTCATGTCGAACTCCTGGTCGTTAGACGGATGGACTTGAATGCTGCTATGGCAAACAAGCCTAGCGTGTACCAGAAGTCGACAATCTCTTATAGAAGACGAAAACTTTATCTCTATAAATCAACTACATAGAGCGGATATTCTGTATTGCGGGAGTTGGACAGTCATCATGGAGAAAGATCGGCTCGAGATCAATGGTCTGCATTTCGCTAAATGAAATTCAAATCCCTTATTGCGGAATCAAGCCCGCCAGTCTCTGCCCACCGGCCGTAGATCCGATCGGCCAGTCGCTGCTGCTCACCGAGGTATCGGACGGTGTCAGCGACGGATGCGCGCAGGTCGATGAATCGTATCGAACTCGAGCTGCGATTGCTCGTATTGAGCGTCGTGATGGGTGAGCCATAGCTCGACCTTGGCGGCATCGACCTCGACATGGAACTGCAGCCCAAGATGAGGCCCCACCGCAAAGGCCTGATTCGGGCAATGCTCACTCGCGGCGAGGCGCTGCGATCCCGTCGGAAGATCGAACGCTTCGGTAGTGCCAATGAAAAACATCATGCGTCATCTCTTGACCGAGCCACTGCGCCGCTCAATGCGGTGTCTATGCGCTGCATGCGGTGCCAGCCCACTTCGGGTGCCGGTGATACGGCGACTCGAGCGCCGAGCGAGCGCGCCATCAGCTGTCCACCCAAACAATGGCCCAGTACCGGGACGCCGTTCCGCATGGCCTGATCGATCGTGACTCTCTGCCGTGCGCAGGAAGGGCAAGTCGTCATTGGCGCTCATGCTGCCGCCGAGCAACGCCAATGCCGAGTAGCCGTCGATCCGCTCGGGAAAACCAACATCGGTGGTGGCCAAGCGCACGTCGCAGGTGATGCCGCGCAGCTGCAACCATGTGCCCAGGTACGCCGGTGCGTCGTTGGCCATGAATTGCAGAATCAGTACGGGCTTCATCGTCGGCAGTCCCTGAGGTGGCGGCTGAACGGCGCCATCATGCCGTGCCGCGCCGACGACGCCGCGGGAGCGCAGGCACAATGGGCCAATCCCACCGTGGCGGCCGCCCAGAGGCCGGCGTGTGCCAAGCCAGGAGACCTTTGCGATGAAGCTCGACGCCTATTGGATGCCGTTCACGGCCAACCGCCAGTTCAAGAAAGCGCCCGCCTATTGGCACGCTCCAGCGGCATGCACTACTGGACGCACGATGGTCGGCAGATCCTCGATGCCGTGGCGGGCCTGTGGTGCGTCAACGCAGGGCATGCGCGTCCGAAGATCGTCAAAGCGATCCAGGATCAAGCGGCAGAGATGGATTTCGCGCCGCCGTTTCAGATGGCGCATCCCAAGGCATTCGAGCTCGCGGAGGAAACTGTCAAGCTCGCGCCCGGCGGGCATGACGAAGCTCTTCTTCACCAACTCGGGCTCCGAGGCAGTCGACACTGCGCTGAAGATGGCGCCTGGCCTATCACCGCGTGCGCGGCGAGGGTCATCGCACGCGCCTGATAGGCCGTGAACGTGGCTACCACGGTGTGAACTTCGGCGGCCTGTCGGTCGGTGGCATGACGGCCAACCGCAAGATGTTCGGGGCCATGCTGGCCGGCGTGGACCATCTGCGCCACACGCACGACCCCTCGCGCAACGCGCTTTACGCGTGGGTCAGCCCGCGCATGGCGCCGAGTTGGCCGATGACCTGAGCGCCTGTGCGTGCTGCACGACCCCTCGACCATCGCCGCGGTGATCGTCGAGCCGATCGCCGGCTCGGCCGGCGTGTTCGTGCCGCCCAAGGGCTACCTGCAGCGACTGCGCGAGATCTGCGACAAGCACGGCATCCTGCTGATCTTCGACGAGGTGATCACCGGTTTCGGCCGCACGGGCCAACCGTTCGCGGCGCAGACGTTCGGTGTCACGCCCGATCTGATGACGTTGGCCAAGGGCATCACCAACGGCGCGGTGCCGATGGGCGGTGTGCTCGTCAAGCAGTCGATCCACGATGCCTTCATGAATGGGCCGGAACACCTGATCGAGCTGTTTCACGGCTACACCTACTCTGCGCATCCGCTGGCGTGCGCAGCCGGCCTCGGCACCCTGGCCACCTATGCCGAAGAGGGCTTGCTGACGCGAGCCGCCACTTTGCAGGGCTACTTCGGCGAAGCGGTGCACTCGCTGAAGTCTTCGCCGAACGTGATCGACATCCGCAACTACGGCCTGGTGGCGGGCATCGAATTGCAGGGCATTGCCAGCGAGCCTGCCAAGCGGGCATTCAACGTATTCCTCGACTGCTTCGACAAAGGGGTGCTGGTCCGCACCACTGGCGACATCGTCGCGCTGTCGCCGCCGTTGATCGTTGAGCGCCAGCAAATCGATCAGATCGTCGATACGTTGCGCGGCGCGATCCAACGCGCCGCGTGAGCGTGTTGCCCGCTGCGTCGCGGGCCATCGTCGCATGACCGGTCCGCCGTGGGCCGCCTATCTGTGCCTGGGCGCGAGCATGGCGCTGGTGGGCAGCTAGGTGGGCCTGTCGAAGCTGCTGCTGGCCGTATTCCCGGTCTTCCTGCTGGCGGGATTGCGCTTCGGCATCGGTGCTCTTGCGATGTTGACGCGGCTGCCGCGCCAGCCCGGTGAAGTGCCGCTGTCGCGTCACGACCGGCACCTGCTCTTTGGGAAAGCTTCCCTCGGTAATTTCCTGTTTTCGATCTGCATGCTGTACGGCGTGATGCTGAGCTCGGCCGTCGCGGCTGAGTCGTGATGGCCGCCATCCCAGCGGTCGTGGCCATGCTGTCGCGCCTGTTCCTCAACGAGCGCATTCTATGCGGGTGGTGGCGGCGATCCTTTGCGCTGTGGCGGGTATTGCCGCGCTGGCCTTGGGCCGCGGTGGGCCAGAAGCCAGCGGCGCCGGCGGCGAGCATCGGACGTTGGGGCATGCGCTGCTGGTGGGCGCAGCATTTTGCGAGGCGAGCTACGTCGTGATCGGCAAGCGCCCTCACCGCGCAAGCTGTCACCCAAGCGCATCAGCGCGTTGATCAATCTGTGGGGCCTCGCTGCTGATCGCGCCGCTCGGCCTGGCTGGCAAGCGTGGTCCAGTACGACTTCACACGGGTGCCGCTGCCAACGTGGGGCTGCTGCTGTTTTACTCGCTGGCCGCCAGCGTGGCGACGGTCTGGTTGTGGATGCGCGGGCTGCGCCACGTACAGGCTTCGCGTGCGGGCGTGTTCACCGTGCTGTTGCCGGTGGCCTCGGCAGTCGTGGGCGTGGTGGTGTTGCGCGAACCGGTCAGCGCCTTGCAGGCCACTGGCGTTCGTCCTGGCGCTGGTCGGTCTGCTACTGGCCACCTGGCCGGGTGCGATCGGTGCTGCTTCTCCGGGTGGGGAGGGTCGCGCGTAGTCCCTGCACATTGGTCAGCCGCGTGTCGAGTGCCTATGCATCGACATCTCGAGGCCACTGCTCAGGTGACGACCGCCGCATCAAGCGCGGCGGCCCGCGGTTCGGTGTCCATGGCTTGGCGTGCGCGCTGCATCACCTCGCCGGGCTGCAGCGCGCGCGCCAGCCGATGATCCCGACGCACACCTGGCGCCAGCGACGTGCCCCGGGCTGGCCGAATCGCAGCCCCATCATGTGCCGTGCGATCGCCGTCCATGGTGCCATCGTCGCGTCGCGCGCTTGCTCCATGTAGCGCACCATCTCCAAGCCTCGACCGTGTCACGGCTTAACCAGCGGCTGCGACTCGCGCGCGAAGGCGAGGCCCTCCCACTCGATCAGACGCCAAGGGTTGTGGTATGCCGCGCGGCCGAGCATGACGCCGTCGGCACGCGCCAGTTCGTGTTCGATGTAGAGCGTCTCGAGCAGTCCGCCGTTGACCACGAAGGTCCATTGCGGGAAGTCGGCTTTCAGCTGCGCGACGGTGTCACGGCGCAGCGGCGGCACTCTCACGATTGCGTTTGGGGCTCAGACCATCGAGCCAGGCGCGTTGCGAGCGTGCACGATGAACACGCTGCAGCCGCCCTCGCCCACCACGCCGACGTAAGTCGCGCACGAAGCCATAGCTCTCGATGGATCGATGCCGATGCGGTGCTTCACGGTGACTGGCAGCGAAACTGCAGTCGCGCATCGCGGCCACGCAGTCGCGCACGAGCGCCGGTTCGGCCATCAGACAGGCACCGAAGGCGCGCGGCGCTGCACGCGAGTCGCTCGGGCAGCCGCAATTGAGGTTCACTTCGTCGTAGCCCCAACGCTGCGCCAAGCGCGCACATTGAGCTAGATCCGTCGGTGCGCTGCCGCCGAGCTGCAGCGCCACAGGATGCTCTCTCGGCGCTGAAATCGAGGTGACGCGCCACATCGCCATGGAGCAGCGCGCCGGTTGTCACCATCTCGGTGTAGAGCGCGCGCGCGCGGCGATCAGCAGGCGATGGAAGTACCGACAGTGCCGGTCTGTCCATTCCATCATCGGCGCCACGCACAGGCGCCACGGGCTCGAGTCTTTGTTCATCTCGTCATCGCGGACACACGGCAGCGAGAAACTCCAGCAACGCATCGTTCACTCTGCTGCGGTTGCTCCTGCTGGGTCCAGTGGCCGCACCCCGATAGCATGATCGAGCGATGGAGACGCGGCACCGGCCCCGTCAGACCGGCAATCACATTTCTGCGCGGCGGGCGACGTGATCACCGCGTCGAGATCGCCGGCAACGAACAGATGCCGGCACGGCGATCTTGGCGCCGGCGCAGCCGCCAGCAACTCCCAGTTGCGGTCGATGTTGCGGTACCAATTGAGACCGCCACGAAATCCGGTGCGCTCGAACTCGGAAACGTAGAAGTCCAGGTCCTCTTCATGCAAACCAAGCCGGCAATTCGGCGGGGTCGGCCAAGCGCGTGAGGAAGCCGCCCTGGCGCGGCACCATGGTGATCTGCTGCGAGCTGGGTGCGTCGCCCGAAGCGCCGTAGAGCTAGCGCGCGCAGCGTGCGCCGCACGTTTCCAGCCAGTTCGCGCTCGGCCTTGCCCGGCTCCTGAAAATACAGCTGATAGAACTCATCGTCGTCGGTGCGCGGCATCGTCGTGGTCGGGGGCACCGGTCCGCGGCCGCGAAATGGCACGCTGAGTGCGGCCACGCCTGTGGAACAGATCGGGGCGCAACAACGCGCAATGCCACGCTACCGGAGCACCCCAGTCGTGGCCGACCACCACGGCCCGAGTCGCACCTCAGCGCGAGCACCAGGCCAGACCATGTCGCCCACCAGGTGCAGCATTGAGTAGTCGGCGATCGCCTCCGGTGCGTCGGTCCGGCCGTAGCCGCGCATGTCCGGCGCCACCGCGTGATAGCCCGCCTCTGCCAGCGCGCCTTCAGCTGGTGCCGCCACGAATACCAGCTCTCTGGAAAGCCGTGGCACAGCACCACCAGTGGTCCTCGCCTTGCTCGGCCACGTACATGCGGATGCCGTTGGCCTGCACGAAGCGGTGTTGCGGCGTTTGCATCAGGTCTTCCAGACTCGCAGAACTCGTCTCGAAGATGTTAGCTGCCCTTCGAGATCGCCTCGGTCGAACGCCTGATGGACATGCTCGCGTTTGAGCACCAGCGACACCCGCCAGATCCACCCTCCGCGGAATCCCATCCCCTGCTTGCGGGCTTGCCGGTCTGAGAGGCCCCTGCATTGTTGTGACCTCATGTAACGGAGGGCGCGGCAGCCGCACCGCGCGGGGAAATCATGTTTACCGACTCGCGGTTGACGGCCGTGCCTTGGCCGCTGCATTGGTTTGGCTGCTCGTCTCGTGCGGGGGCGGTGGCGATCCCTGACAGCAGCGGGCCGGCAACGCAGCAGACCAACCGCACGCGCGAACGTCCACTGGCCGTTCCAGCGGGCCTCGCGGATCCCAACAGACGCCGACATCAAGGGCGTCTGGGGTCCGGTCACCGATTGGCCATTGATCGCGGTGCACGGGTGCTCACCGCTGATGGACGCGTGGTCAGCTACGGCACCAAGGCCGACGGCACACAGACGGGCCTGTTCATCTACGACATCTGGAATCCGTCTGACGACAGCCACATGACGCTGGTCAACGGCTCAGGCACCGACATCTTTGCAGTTCGCAGGTGATGCTGCCGGGTGGCGATGCGATCGTGATCTCCGGTGGCGACAATTGGACTGGCACCGCGACCACCAACACCGGAAACAACAACTCCACCGTGCTCAACCTTGGGCACCAACGTGCTGCGCGCGCGGCAACAACATGAACCGTGCGCGTTGGTACTCCAGTTCGACCACGCTGCTCAACGGCGAGACCTACGTGCAAGGTGGCTCGGGCGGCACGGACTTTCCGGAGATTCGCGGCGCCAACGGTACGTACCGGCTGCTCGAGCAGTGCCGGCACCAGCACGCTACGACTTCATGTATCCGCGCAACTTCATCGCGCCCGACGGAAGGGTGTTCGGCTATGACAGCGCGGGCAAGCATGTATTACATCAACACCGCCGGCAATGGCTCAGTTGCCGCCGCGGGCCAATTCGCTTCGGCCACAGCGGGCAACGATGCCAGCGCGGCGATGTTCGCGCCGGGCCGCATCCTTCAATACGGCGGCAACTCCAATCAAGCCATCGTTATCGACATCAACGGCGGCGCACCAGTGATCTCGACGACTTCGCCAATGTTGCGCCAGCGCCGCTTGTCGGCAGCGACGATCTTGGCCGACGGCAAGGTAGTCGCCACGGGCGGTAGTTCGGCATGGAATGCAATGACCAATGTCAGCTACGAGGCCGAGATCTGGAATCCTCAAGACGGCCAGTGGACTCTCGGTGCCACCGCAGTCAAGCCACGCCTGTACCACGGCAACGCGCTGCTGCTGCCTGACGCCACCGTGTTGGTGTTTGGTGGTGGCGCGCCAGCGCCCTCTGGCGTGCCAGGCAACCTGAATCGCGAGATCTACTACCCGCCGTATTTGTTTGCGGCCGGTGGGTGCCATCGCTGAGAGGCCCGCGATTGGCAGCGCCCCACCGTGGTCGACGCTGGACGCACCTGTGCAGATCACCACCGACGGCAGCCGCCCAATCAGCCACGTCACCTTTGTCAAGAGCGGGTCGGCCACGCACGGCTGGAACATGGAGCAGCGCTTCGTCGATCTGCCGTTCAACGCCCGGGGCTCGACGCTGTCGGTGCAGATCCCGGGGCGCGCCAGCGATGTGCCACCCGGTATGTGGATGATGTTCGTCATCGACGACGCCGGTGTGCCGTCCGAGGCCAAGCTGATGCGTGTCAATGTGGCGCCGGCGCTCAACACGGCCGTGGTGCCCGTGCTGACCAACCCCGGCAACCAAGCATCGACGGTGGGGAACGAGTGTTGACCTGCAACCGACCGCCAGCGATCCCAACGGTGATCCTCTGCGCTGGTCGGCAAGCGGCCTTCCACCCGGGCTCGGCATCGATGTCGGCTCCGGACGCATCAGCGGCACCCCGAGCGCAGCGGCGTGTTCACGACCGTGATTGCCGTCAGCGACGGCTACAACAGCACAAGCGTGACGATCACGTGGACAGTGAATAACCAGGCACCGTTGACGCTCGACCCACCGAGGCGCGGCGGCACCTAGTCAAACCGGCGCTGCGGCAACCTTTACCGCCACCGCAACCGGTCAAAGGCGTGCAGTTCAGCTGGGACTTCGGCGATGGCACGCCGGTCAGCGGCTGGTCAACCAATGCGCAGGTGAGCCACATGTTCAGCCGCGCTGGCGTCTTTACGTCACTGTGACGGCACGCGACGTGCTTGGCGGTGAGCAGCGGCGCACCATCATCCACAACGCCTACCTGCCAGCCACGGCAGGGGCGCCAGCAATGTCGTCGAATCTGGCACTCGAGGCGCGCGGCGGCGCTAATCCGAGGCTGTGGGCAGTCAATCCTGACAACGACACGGTGAGCGTCTTCGACGCAGTGAGCCGCTCCAAACTGGCCGAGGTCGCAGTCGGCAGTGCCCCGCGCACGCTTGCTCTCACGCCCGGTGGCTCGGCGATGTGGGTGGTGAACAAGCGGGCCTCCACCATCAGCGTGATCAGCACGGCGACGTTGACCGTGACGCAAACGATCGCGTTGCCACGCGGGTCTGCCCCGTACGGAGCGGCCATGCTGCGCGGCGCGAACGCCGCCCTGGTGGCGCTCGAGGGCTCAGGCAGCTTGATGAAACTCGATGCGGGCAGCGGCGCAGTGCTGGGCAGCGTTGCAGTCGGAGCGAATCCACGCCACGTCGCGGTGTCGGGTGACGGTGCAAGCGCCTACGTGTCACGCTTCGTGTCGCCGCCGCTGCCTGGAGAGAGCACAACCAGCGTGCAAACGTCGATCAGCGGGATGCCCGTTGGCGGCGAGCTGATCGTGGTGAACCCGGTTTCGATGGCGATCACGCGCACGATCGTGCTTGCGCACAACGACGCACCCGACGCCGAAAACCAGGGCCGCGGCATTCCCAACTACCTCGGCGCCGCTGTGCTTTCACCCGATGGCACGCAGGCGTTCGTGCCGAGCAAGCAGGACAACGTCTTGCGTGGCAGCGCTCGCGACGGGATGCAACTGAACTTCCAGAACACGGTGCGAGCAATCAGCTCGCGGATCGATCTGGCTGCGCAACAGGAGGATCTGGGCGCGCGCATCGACCACGACAACGCCAGCGTCGCCAGCGCAGCGGCGTTCGACCCGCTGGGCGTGTACTTGTTCGTCGCGCTGGAGACCAGCCGCGAGGTTGCGGTGCTCGATGCGCACAGTCGCAACCAACTGCTGCGCATCGACGTTGGCCGCGCGCCGCAAGGTGTATTGGTGTCGCCCGACCGACGCACACTGTACGTCCACAACTTCATGGACCGCACGATCGGCGTGTTCGACCTGACGCCGCTGATCCAACAGGGTCTGGCGGCGGCCACACCGCTCGCGACGCTGGCATCGGTGGGCAGCGAAAAGCTGACCGCAACAGTGCTCAAGGGCAAGCAGATTCTTCTACGACGCCCGCGATACGCCGCCTGGCGCGCGACCGCTACATGAGTTGTGCGAGCTGCCACAACGATGGTGGACACGATGGCCGCGTGTGGGACCTCACGCACGCTGGCGAGGGTCTGCGCAACACCATTGCGCTGCGGGGACGCGGTGGCGCGCAGGGTTTCTGCACTGGAGCAACAACTTCGACGAAGTGCAGGACTTCGAAGGGCAGATTCGCACGTTGGCTGGGGGCACGGGTTTGATGACCGATGCGCAATCCACCACTGGCACTCGCAGCCAGCCGCTGGGCAATGCCAAAGCCGGCGTCTCGGCCGACCTGGACGCATTGGCCGCCTACGTGACCTCGCTCAATGCGTTCGAGCCCGAGTCCATGGCGCAGCGGCTCCGGCGCATTGAGCGCCCTGGCGGCGGAGGGCCGGGTTGTCTTCACCACGCTCAATTGCGCGTCAGTGCCACGGTGGCAGTGCTTTCACGATCAGCGGCACGAACAATCCGAGCAACATCGGCACCATCAAGCCGGCCAGCGGCCAGCGGCTCGGTGGCCCGCTGACCGGCATCGACATCCCCACGTTGCGCGACGTGTGGGGCAGTGCGCCCTACCTGCACGACGGCTCGGCTGCGACGCTCAGTGATGCGGTGCGAGCGCACAACAACGTCACCGTAAACGATGCCGACTTGGGCAGGCTGGTCGCATATCTGCGTGAGATCGGGAGTGACGAAGCTGCTGCGCCATCGCCGCAGACCAATGGCGGCGGCTTGGTCGGCCGCTACTACTCCGGCATGACACTAGCGGGCAACCCGCTGTTGACGCGCACCGAGGCAGTCAACTTCGACTGGGGCAGCGGTTCTCCGGGTACGGGTGTGCCGGCCAACCAGTTCTCGGTGCGCTGGACCGGCACGATCACCGTGCCCGCCACGGGCAGCTACCGGTTCCGCACGGTGTCGGACGATGGCGTGCGCTTGACAATCAGTGGCACCCAGCGCATCAACAATTGGACCAATCATTCGGCCACGAGCGACACGACCGCATCGATCAGCCTCACAGCGGGTCAGCGCGTGCCCGTGACGTTGGAGTACTACGAAAATGGCGGCAGTGCAGTGATGCGTTTGCAGTGGCGCCAGCCGGGCAGCAACAGCTATGTGGCCATTCCGCTGACCAGTCTGAACGCGAACTGAAACCGGCTCCGGCTGGTGCGGCACACAGCGGTGCAACGCTCGACGCGATTGACCCTCGTCGCAGAGCTGCGACTGTTGGTATCGGACTGGCGTCGGCGGTCGGGGCTTGGCGTTGCGCTCAGGTGGCCGGCTTCCGGTGGCTCGGCGTGCTTGAAGAACCAACTCCGCGCGCCGCTGGTATCGAAGCGCTGCCAGTCAGCCGGATCTTGCCGCAGGCGATCTGCCACCACATACAAGCGCCAGCGGGTTGATGCCCATGCCGACGTGGCTGGCGGGGATTTCGATGTTCTCGGTGTGTGGCAGCACGTCGTTGACGCTGCAGTGCCAGCCACCACGCCATCGGAGCGCGAGAAGATCGACGTCGTGGGCACCGGCGGCGCCTGGCGCAGGTGTTCTCTGAGTGCCGGGTTGTCGTGCACCGACTGGCCGCTGAACCACTCATAGACGCGCCAGGCGTTGGTGTCACGCGGATGGCCGGCGAACGGTGAGCCCAGCGTGACCACGCAACGCACCAGGTCAGGCACTTCCTTGGCCAGCTCGCGCGCGTACACGCCACCGAGGCTCCAGCCGATCAGGCTGACTTTCTGGCTATGCTGGTCGGCCAATTTCCGCAAGCGATCGCGACACGCATGCAGGACGCCATGGCGCGGACCGAGATTGAACCCCTGCTTCCACGCATGAGTCCAGTGCGCCGCGCCGGCGCAGAAAATGGCGCAGCGGCACGGTGCTCGAAATCCGACGCGGCAAGTCCGGGCAACACCAGCACCGGATGGCCATCGCCAGCGGGCAGCCGATTGAGCCACGGCGTCGCCATGGCCAAGGCGGCCGCCTCCCAGGGCGCCCGTGCCTCCAGCAACATCAACAACGGCCGGGTGCATCACCGCTGTTGCTCGGCTGGCGGCGAGGATTTCATGGGCCATGCGAGCTTGGACTGGATCTTCATGCCGGGCGCTCAGCAGCGCCATCCATTGCGACGATGTGCCATGTTACCCACGCCCCGCCCCTCCGTGCTGGAGGGTGTCCCCAGCGTTGCGGATCACCCGCTCAGTCGGCGAAACGAGCGTTTGCGCGCAGGCCGCCAGGTCGTCGAACACTCGCGTCTGCTTGACGCGCTTCGTCGGCATCGATGGGCTGACCGCTGCGCACCAGCACGCAACGGCCGACGCCGGCGGCCCGCCCGGCCTGCACGTCGGACAGGCGGTCGCCAACGATCACGCTGCCAGCAAGGTCGAGCGTCAGCTCGCGTGCTGCGCGCAGCAGCATGCCGGGACCGGGCTTGCGGCAGTCGCATGCCTGGCGATGAGCCGCCACCGCGGCATCGGGCAGGTGCGGGCAATGGAACACGGCATCCAGGTGAACACCTCGGGCCTGCAACTGAGCCCGCAGATGCGCCGTGAAGCGCTCGTAGTCTTCGCTCGAAAACAGGCCGCGCGCAATGCCGCTTTGGTTGGTGACCACCACCAGGCGCCAGCCGCGCCACTTTGCAGCAGCGCCATCGCCTCGGCGCTTCCTGCAATGAACTGCAAAGTCCTCGACTCGCGGATGCGTGTAGCCGTGGATCGACGTTGATCACAGCCGTGCGCGGATCGAGGAAGCACGCGCTCGATCAGCCACTGCGGATGCGCTCGACGAGCCGACTGCGTCGAGTAACCATCGACGAAGGGAATCGCCACGGCGCGGCCGCCCCAGCTGCGCACGAGTGCGGTCTCGCGCCAGGCTTTCGATGTCGTAGTCGCCGCCCTTGACGTACACGTCGGGGCGCACGCGCTTCGATCAGCTCGCACGGCGTGGACTCATCGAACACGACCACGTAGTCGACCGCCTGCAGCGCGGCCACCACGCAGGCGCGATCGGCCTGGCTATTGAGCGGGCGATCAGGGCCCTTGCCAGGCGCCGCGCCGACGCATCGCTGTTGACGCCCACCAGCAGCGCCGCGCCGAGCGAAGCGCGCCTGCGCCAGGTAGTTCACGTGGCCACGATGCAAGACGTCGAAAACGCCGTTGGTGAACACCAGGGGCCGCGGCCACGCGGCCTGTCGCCACTTGGGCCGGGCCCAGGAGCTTGCTGGATTCGACTGGCGTCACAATGCGCGAGAGTTGCGGTCGAACGACCGTTGAGGATCGTGCTTTGAGTCTACCCTTTGCTCAACATCTGGCGCAGCACCGCGAACTGTTCGCGCGGCATCGACGCCCTGGCTCCTGACGTCGCTCGCGCCGCGCGCTATGCATGGGCGACGCCCTGCGCGGCGGCGGGAAACTGATGTTTTGCGGCAATGGCGGCTCTGCCGCCGACAGCCAGCACCTGGCGTCGGAATTCACCGGGCGCTTCATCGACGATCGGCGCCCGCTGGCCGCGCTGGCGCTGTCGACCGACAGCTCGGCGCTGACCTGCATCGCCAACGACTACGCGTTCGACCAGGTGTTCGAGCGCCAGTTGCGCGGCGCTGGGCCGCAAGGGCGACGTGCTGGTGGCGATCTCCACCTCGGGGCGCTCGGCCAACGTGCTGCGCGCCGCGCAGGCCGCGCGCGAACTCGGCATCGCCGTGGTGGGACTGCTCGGCCGCGATGGCGGCACGCTGAAGCCGCTGTGCGACGTGGCGCTTGGTGGTGCCCAGCGACACCACTGCGCGCATCCAGGAGGCCCACATCTTCATCGGCCACACGCTGTGCGCGATGGTCGAACAAGCGCTCGGCCTGTAGCGGCTGGACGCTCAGGCCGCTGGCTGTTCGGCCAGCCACTGCACGTAGCGGCGAACGCCGCTGGCCCACGTCGGCAAACGCATGGTCGCAGCCGGCGGCGCGCAGCGCGCCGAGATCGGCCTGCGTGAAACACTGGTACTTGCCCACCAGTGCCGGCGGGAAATCGATGTATTCGACGCATGCCCTTGGCGACCAGTTCGTCGAGCGGCAGCGCAGCCTCGCCTCGCGCGCTCGCGCCAGCCGTTGACCACCGCGTGCGCCACGTCGTTGAACGGCTGCGCGCGGCCGCTGCCGACGTTGAAGATGCCTTTGACGCCACCGTGCTGCAGGAACCACAGGTTGATCGCGACGACATCGTCGACGCTGACGAAGTCGCGCACTTGCATGCCGGGGCCATAGCCACCGTAGGCGCCGAACAAGCGCACACGCCCTTCGGCGCGGTATTGCATGCTGTGGTGAAACGCCACCGACGCCATGCGGCCCTTTGTGCCGCTCGTGCGGGCCGTAGACGTTGAAGTAGCGCAGGCCGACCACCTGCGCACCGCTGGCCGGCAGCGCGCGGCGCACCACCTGATCGGTGAGCAGCTTGGAATAGCCGTAGACGTTGAGCGGCCGCTCGTGCTCGGCGCTTCGCGAAACACGTGGCTGCCGCCGTACACCGCGGCCGACGACGCGTAGATCAAGCGCGTGCCCTGCGACTGGCAGGCATCGAGCAGCGTCCTTGGTGCAGCGGTAGTTCTGCGCCATCATCAGCTGGCCGTTGTGCTCCATCGTGTCGGAGCACGCGCCCTGGTGCAGCACGGCATCGAGGCGGCCGAACTCACCGCGCGACAAACGCGGGTAGAACTCGTTCTTGTCGACGTAGTCGGCGAAGCGCGCGCCGAGCAGGTTGCGGTATTTCGAGCCGTCGGTCAGGTCGTCGACGGCGATGATGTCGTCGATGCCAACGGCGTTGAGCCCGCGCAGCAGGTTGGCGCCGACCATGCGCCGGCCGCGCCGGTGACCACCGCCCTCATGGTGCTGTCACTGCGCCGCTCACGGGAACAGCTCCTCGTAGCTGACGCTCGCGGTGCCGAAGCGGCTGACCACGATGCCGGCGGCGCGGTTGGCGATCGGCACCGCCTCGCGCGGCGACAGGCCAGCGGCCAGCATCGCGGCCATCGTCGCGATCACGGTGTCGCCGGCACCGGTGACGTCGAACACCTGCCGTGCCTGCGCCGGCACGTGCAGCGCGCCTTGCGCGTCGAACAGCGACATGCCCTCTTCCGAGCGCGTGAGCAGCAGGTTGTCGATGCGCATGTCGCTGCGCGCAGCGCCGGCCAGCGCGGTCGAGCTGCTCGTCGCCGTCCCACGGCCCCATGGCCAGCGCCAGCTCGCTGCGGTTGGGGGTGATCACGCTGGCGCCGGCGTAGCGCGAGAAGTCGCGCCCTTGGGGTCGACCAGCACCGGTTTGCCGGCAGCGCGCGCCAGCTCGATCATGCGGCCGATGTGCGTCAGGCCGCCCTTGCCGTAGTCGGAGAACAGCACGGCGTCGTGTTCGGGCAGCACGCGCTCGAAGTCGCCCAGCATCTGCGCCAGCAGCTCGTGGTCGGGGCGGTTCTCGAAGTCCACGCGCAACAGCTGCTGCGAGCGGCCGACGACGCGCAGCTTGATGGTGGTGCGCAGCGCCGGGTCCTGGCCCAGCACGCGCTGCACGCCCTCTTGCTGCAGCAGGCGCACCACGCGCGCGCGCCGGTTCGTCGTCGCCCATCACGGTGAGCAGCGTGGCGCGCGCGCCGAGCCGGCGCACGTTCAGCGCCACGTTGGCGGCGCCGCCCGAGGCGCTCTTCTTCGCGCTGCACCAGCACCACCGGCACCGGCGCCTCGGGCGAGATGCGGCTCGACCGCGCCGAACCAGTAGCGGTCGAGCATCGCGTCGCCCACCACCAGCACGCGGGCGGCGCTCGAGGCGGCTTCGGGTCATCGACGCTCATGGCGTCGCGATCATGCCTGAAGCCGCCGCGCCGCGCGGCTGCAACGCGCGCCAGGCCTGCAGCACCATCGTCGACGCCGATGCTCATGCACCTCGGCGCCCGGCGTCAGGCGCGCGGGCCGAGCACCTGCACGTTGCCGCTCGGCGAGCGCGGCTTCCAGCGGCCCCAGCCCGCGGCGCCGTACAGCACCACCAGCGGACAATCCATCGCGCCGGCGATGTGGCGCCGGGCCGGTGTCGACCGAGATCATGCTGTGCGCGAGCGCAGTCAGACGACCAGCCGCTGCAGCGTGGGCTTCAGCGCGGCGCCGTTGACGACGCGGCCGCCGGCGGGCGGCGTGCCCGGCGGCATCGACGATCTCCTGCGCCAGCCCCGCTTCGCGCGACCGGGCGCCCAGACCAGCTGGTGCGGAGGCGACGCAGGTCGGCGCTGCGAAGCAGCGTGCGCTGGAGCCGAGGCGCCTCGCCGACGCCGCGGCGTGGCTGGCAACGGCGCCGCGGCATCGCGCACACGGCGCGCGCGAGCGCGCGGCAGGCGCGCAGCGCTCACGCCGCGTGGCACAGGCGCAGCCGGCTGCGCACGGCTGCCGGCAGCGCCCGCATGCGCCAGCGTGACGTTTTCGCCACCAGACCGCCAGCGCTCAGGCGCCGCCAGAGGTCGCCACCGCGGGGCCTCACCGGCGAACAACCACGTCGGGAGTCACTCGAAGCCATGAGCACGCTGGCACGCGATCTCGGGCGGCACGCGCGCGTCGACCACAGCAGCAGGCACGGGATCGCCAGCTGCGCGATGCCGAGCAACGCCAGCAGCGCAGGTCGTGGCCGGAGCGTGCAAACGGCCAGGCCAGGGGCAACGGTGGCCAGCGACGACAGCACCGCGCCGATCCACGCTGGCAGGCAGCATGTCGTGCGCGAGGTTCGTCGGGGTCGCCGCTGCCGTGCGCGATGTGCTGCAGCAGCGTCCAGTTGGCGGCGCCGGCCAGCGGCACGGCCAGCGCCACCGCCATGCCGGCCAACGCGCCGCGTGCCGAGCTGCATCTGCGCGGCCGAACATCCACGCGATGCCGGCGCCTGCCAGCGCGATGGCCACCCAGGTGCGGCGCGGCAGCTTGTGATGCAGCACCACGCGCGCGAACAGCGCGGTGACCCAGCGGCCCGGCGGACAGCGTGACCAGCACATTGGCCACCGTGGTCAGCGTGATCGCCACCATGTAGGCGGTGAACATCACCGCCCAGCACAGGCCCGAACACCCACACCGGCCAGCGCGCGCGTCGCAACTCGCCCCACCACTGCGCACCGCGCATCAACGACAGGCCGGATCGACAGCGCCAGCATCGTGAACGCGCTGCGCCAGAACGTGACCTCGAAGGCCTCGGCCGCCTTGCAGGTGGCGCGTGACGACGCCGGCGATGCTCCACATCAGCGTGACGAGGACCATCAGCGAGCACCGCGCGCGAATGACTCATGACCGGATATTCAGAGGCCGCGCAGCGGCTGCCGGGCGTTTCTCGAACTGGAGCCCCGCTTGGCGGGGAGTCGGGGGTGCGGTGATGTCAGCGCGCGAAGCGGCGCGGGAGGCCGCTAAGCGGCCTCTCGCGCCGCCCGCTTGCGGTCATGTTCCTTGAGGTAACCGCTTCCGGATGCGGATCGACTTCGGCGTGATCTCGACCAGCTCGTCGTCGGCGATGAACTCCGACCGCGTATTCGAGCGTGAGCTGGATCGGCGGCGTGATCTTGATCGCGTCTTCCTTGCCGGAGACGCGGAAGTTGGTGAGCTGCTTGCCGCGCACCGCGTTGACGACGAGGTCGTTGTCGCGCGAGTGGATGCCGATCACCATGCCTCTCGTACGAGCGGGTCGCCGGCCTTGACGAACATGCGGCCGCGGTCGTCGAGCTTGCCGAGCGAGTAGGTGACGGCCTCGCCGTCGTCGTGGCTGATCAGGACGCCGTTCTTGCGCCCTTCGATCTCGCCCTTGTACGGCCTCGTAGCTGTCGAAGATGTTGCTGATCAGGCCGGTGCCGCGGGTCAGGTTCGAGGAACTCGTTCTGGAAGCCGATCAGGCCGCGCGCCGGGATCTTGTAGTCGAGGCGGACCCGGCCCATGCCGTCGGGCTCCATGTTGACAAGGTCGGCGCGACGCTCGCCGAGCGCCTGCATGACGGCGCCCTGGTGCTGGTCCTCGACGTCGGCGGTGACGAACTCCGATCGGCTCGAGCCGCGTGTCGCCCTCGTGGTGGAAGACCACGCGCGGCTTCGAGACACGGCGAGCTCGTAGCCTTCGCGGCGCATGTTCTCGAGCAGGATCGTCAGGTGCAGCTCGCCGCGGCCCATGACCTCGAAGATGCCGTCCTCGTCGGTGTCGCGCGACCCTGCAGCGCGACGTTCGACTGCAGCTCGCGGTCGAGGCGGTCCGCGGATCTGCCGGCTGGTGATGAACTTGCCTTCGCGGCCCGGCGAGCGGCGAGTTGTTGACGCAGAAGTTCATCGTCAGCGTCGGCTCGTCGACCGACCAGCATCGGCAGCGGCAGCGGCGTCTCGAGGCTGGTCAGCGTCGACGCCGACGCCGACCGCCTTCGATGCCGTTGATGAGGACGATGTCGCCCGGCCCGGCTTCGGTCGCCTGCTGGCGCTCGAGGCCTTCGAACTTCAGCACCTGGTTGACGCGCGCCTTGACCGGCGTCGAGTCGGGGCCGGAGTAGACGGCGACGTCCTGCATCGGCTTGAGCGTGCCCTGGTTGATCCGGCCGATGCCGATCCGGCCGACGTAGGTCGAGTAGTCGAGCGAGCAGATCTGCAGCTGCAGCGGGTCGTCGGGCGAGCCTTCGTGCGCCGGCACGTGCTCCAGGATCGCGTCGAAGAGCGGCGCCAGGTCGGTGCCGGTGGCGCCCTTCTCGAGCGTGGCCCAGCCGTTCAGGCCCGAGGCGAAGACGACCGGGAAGTCGAGCTGCGCCTCGCTCGCGCCGAGCTTGTCGAACAGGTCGAAGCGTGGCATTGACGACGTAGTCCTCGCGCGCGCCCAGGCCGGTCGACCTTGTTGACGACGACGATCGGCTTCAGGCCGAGCGCGAGCGCCTTCTTGCGTGACGAAGCGCGTCTGCGGCATCGGCCCTTCGACGGCGTCGACCAGGAGCAGCACCGAGTCGACCATCGACAGCACGCGCTCGACCTCGCCGCCGAAGTCGGCGTGGCCGGGCGTGTCGACGATGTTGATGTGCGTGCCCTTCCACTCGACTGGCGCAGTTCTTGGCCAGGATCGTGATGCCGCGCTCGCGCTCGAGGTCGTTCGAGTCCATGACGCGCTCGGCGACCTTCTCGTTGGCGCGGAAGGTGCCGCTCTGGCGCAGCAGCTGGTCGACCAGCGTCGTCTTGCCGTGGTCGACGTGGGCGATGATGGCGATGTTTCTGATCTGGCGGGTCATGCGGAAAGGCTTTCGGGAACGGGGGCTGGCGCCGGGCGGCGACGAGATCGCCGACCTCGACGGGGACTCAGCAGGCGCGGGCGATCAGCTCGCCGCCGACGACGTGCGCAGGTGCCGAGGAACGCGCCGCGCTCGGGGCCGTAGACGCGCAACGCCGGGCGCGTCGTCGAGGTCGAGCCGGCGGCGAACGCCGGCGAGGAATCGCCCGGCGTCGTCGTCGAGAGGACGATCGCGCGGCCAGGCGGCGACGAGCGCATCGGGGGCAGCAGGCAGCGCGTCGAGCGCAGCCTCGTCGAGCCCGTCGAGTCGCGCCAGCGTGCATCGCCGCGGCGCGGTCGGCGTGCCGCTCGCGGTCCGGCCGCAGCGCCGCCAGGTGCGCGCCGCAGCCGAGCGCCGCGCCGATGTCTTCGCCGAGCGTGCGGATGTAGGTGCCCTTGCTGCATCGAGACGTCGATCGTCCAGCAGGTCGCCTTCGCCCTCGACGACGCGGATCGCATGAATGCGTGACGCGGCGTCGGCTCGCGCTCGACGCTCGATGCCCGCGCGGGCGTAGTCGTACAGAGGCTTGCCGTCGCGCTTGAGCGCCGAGTGCATCGGCGGCACCTGGTCGATCTGGCCGACGAAGCTGCGCGCAGGCGCGCGCTCGAGGCGTCGCGGTCGACGGTGACGTCGTTCGCCGTCGGACGCACGTCGCCCTCGCGCGTCGCCGGTGGTCGTCGTCACGCCGAGCTGCAGCGTCGCCAGGTAGCGCTTGTCGGCATCGAGGCTCGCCTGCGCGAACTTGGTCGCCGCGCCGAAGCAGAGCGGCAGCAGGCCGCTCGCCAGCGGATCGAGCGTGCCGGTGTGGCCGGCCTTCTCGGCGCGATAGAGGCGCTTGGCGCGCTGCAGCGCCGGTGTTGCTCGTCAGGCACCCGCGTCCTTGTCGAGCAGCAGCACGCCGTGAACCGGCGGCGGGCGATCTTCGGGCGCGCGCCGCGCGCGTCGGTTTCACGGCTCAGTCGTCCTTGGCCCGCGTCGAGTTCGCCTTGGCGATCAGCGCGGTCAGCTCGGCGGCGCGCTCGGTCGTGCGGTCGAACTTGAAGTGCAGCGTCGGCACGGTGTGGATCTGCAGGCGCTTGAAGAGGCCGTTGCGGATGAAGCCGGCGGCCTCGTTCAGCGCCGTCTCGCACTCGCCGGGTCGCCGACCAGGACCGAGAAGAACACCGTCGCGTGGGCGTAGTCGGGCGTCACCTCGACGGCGTGTGATCGTCACCATGCCGATGCGCGGATCCTTCAGGTCGCGGATCAGCTCGGCGACGTCGCGCTGGATCTGGTCGGCGACGCGAAAGCCGCGGTTCGGGAATCGATGGCTTGTGGCGCATGGCTGCTCTTCCTTCGGCCTCAAACACAGAACCCCGCCGTCTTTGGAGGGCGGGGTCTGCGGGCGAGGCCGTGTCCGCTCTACAGCGTTCGGGCGACTTCCTTGACCTCGAAGAACTCGAGCTGGTCGCCTTCCTTGATGTCGTTGTAGTTCTTCAGCTTGATGCCGCACTCGAAGCCGGCGGCGACCTCGCGCACGTCGTCCTTCATGCGCCGCACCGACTCGACCTCGCCGGTGTAGATGACGACGTTGCTCGCGCAGCAGGCGGAAGCGCGCGCCGCGGCGGACGATGCCCGGCCGTGACCATCGAGCCGCGCGACCGTGCCGATCTTCGACGCCACGAACACCGTGCGGATCTCGGCCGTGCCGATCGTCTCCTCGCGCTGCTCGGGCGCCAGCATGCCGGTCATCGCCGCCTTGATCTCGTCGACCGCGTCGTAGATGATGTTGTAGTAGCGGATGTCGACGCCGTTGTTCTCGGCGAGCTTCCTCGACCCGGCATCGGCGCGCGACGTTGAAGCCGACGATCACGGCCTTCGACGCGATCGCGAGGTTGATGTCGCTCTCGCTGATGCCGCCGACCGCGGCGTGCACGATCTGCACCTTGACCTCGTCGGTCGAGAGCTTGAGCAGCGACTGCGCCAGCGCTTCCTGCGAGCCCTGGACGTCGGCCTTGACGATCAGCGGCAGCGTCTGCTTGGCGCCCTGCCCCATCTGGTCCATCATGTTCTCCGAGGTTCGCGGCCTGGCGGCGTCGCGAGCTTCACGTCGCGGTACCTTGCCCTGACGGAAGGTCGCGATCTCGCGCGCCCGGCGCTCGTCGCCGAGCACCATGAACTCGTCGCCGGCCTGCGGCACTTCGGTCAGGCCCTGGATCTCGACCGGAATCGACGGGCCCGGCCTCGTTGACCGGCTTGCCGTCCTCGTCGAGCATGCGCGCGGACACGGCCGAAGCTCGAGCCCGGCGAGCACGACGTCGCCGCGCTTGAGCGTGCCGCTTTGCACCAGCACCGTCGCGACCGGGCCGCGGCCCTTGTCGAGCTGCGCCTCGATGACGAGGCCCTTGGCCATCGCGTCCTTCGGCGCCTTGCAGCTCGAGCACTTCGGCCTGCAGCAGCACCTGCTCGAGCAGCGTGTCGATGCCCTGGCCGGTCTTGGCCGAGACCGCCGACGAACGGCGAGTCGCCGCCGAAGTCTTCCGGGCACGACCTGCTCGGCGACGAGCTCCGATCTTGACGCGCTCGATGTTGGCCTCGGGCTTGTCGATCTTGTTCATCGCCACGACGATCGGCACGCCGGCGGCCTTGGCGTGGGCGATCGCCTCCTTGGTCTGCGGCATCACGCCGTCGTCGGCGGCGACGACCAGGATGACGATGTCGGTCGCCTTGGCGCCGCGCGCGCGCATCGCCGTGAACGCGGCGTGGCCCGGCGTGTCGAGGAAGGTGATCATGCCGCGCGGCGTGTCGACGTGGTAGGCGCCGATGTGCTGCGTGATGCCGCCCGCCTCGCCCGCGGCGACGCCGGCTGGTGCGGATGTAGTCGAGCAGCGAGGTCTTGCCGTGGTCGACGTGGCCCATCACGGTGACGACCGGCGCGCGCGTCACCGACTCGTGCTGCGCATCGGCATCGCGTCTCTTCCTCGAGGAAGGCGTCCGGGTCGTCGAGCTTGGCGGCCAGCGCCGTGTGGCCCATTTCCTCGACGACGATCATCGCCGTCTCCTGGTCGAGCTGCTGGTTGATGGTGACCATCTGGCCCAGCTTCATCAGCTGCTTGATGACCTCGGACGCCTTGACCGACATCTTGTGCGGCCAGGTCGGCGACCGCTGATCGTCTCGGGGATGTGGCACTTCCTGCGCCTGGAACTCGGCCGGCGGCGACGAACGTGCTCGGCGCGCCGTCGTTGCGGTCGCCGCGGCGGCCGGCGCGCGGCGCGCGCCAGCCGGCGCGCGCCGGCGCCCGGGGCGCCGCGCGGCGCCGCCTTGAGCGCGCGCTTCTTGGCGGCGTCGTCGGCCCAGCTCGACGAGAGCTTCTCGGACTTGATCGACTTCTTGTCGCCCGGCTTGGCGACCGTCCGGCGCAGCCGTACCCGGCGCGCCCGCCTTCTTGTGGATCGTGCCCTTGATCGCTTCCTTGGCCGGCTCGGCCGGCTTAGCCTCTTCCGGCTTCTTGGCGACGAGCACCTTCTTCGGCGCCGACATCATCGTCGCGGATCGCGGCGGCCTCGTCTTCGGCGGCCTTGCGGCGCTTGGCCAGGTCGGCGGCGCGCTGCTTCTCCTCGTTCTCGATCGGTCCCGCCTTGACGACGCGCAACGCCGGCTTGGCCGGCTCGGCGGGCGGCCGGCTCCGGCCGCGGCAACCGGCGCCGCTGCGGCGGCAGCTGCGCGGCCGCAGCTGCGGCGCCTTGGCGCTGCGGCGCTGCCTTGCGGCGGCAGCCGCGGCGGCGGCGGCCTCCTCGCGCCGCGGCTTCGCGGGCGCGCGCCTCGGCGCCTCGGCGGCCTCGCGCTCGGCGCGTTCCTGCTCCTCGCGCTGGCGCCGCTGCGCCTGCGAGCTCTTCTTCCTGGACGCGCAGGCGCTCGGCCTCGGCGTGGGCCTCTTCCTCGCGTCGGCGCAGCTCTGCCTCGTGCGACCTCGGCGACCGGCCGTGTCGTCGACCGGCGCGCGAGACCTCGTCGCGCTTGACGAAGGTGCGCTTCTTGCGCACCTCGACCTGGATCGTGCGCGCCTTGCCGCTCGAGTCGGCCTGCTTGATCTCGCTGGTCGACTTGCGCGTCAGCGTGATCTTCTTGCGCTCGCCGCTCGCGGCCGTGCCGTGCGCGGTGCGCAGGTGATCGAGCAGGCGCGCCTTGTCGCTCTCGGTCACCGAGTCGTCGGTCGACGCCTTGCTGACGCCGGCCGACTTGCAGCTGCTCGAGCAGCGCCGCGGGCGGGCGATTGAGCTCGGCGGCGAGTTGGGCGACGGTTGTCGATGCCATAGGTGTCTATCCTTGCGTGGTCGTCTCTGTGCGGCACCAGTCTGCGCAGTCGCCGCTTGCGCGGCTGCTGTCGGCGTTCGCCTGCGCGGCGCATTTTCCTGCGCCTCGGCCTCGGCTGCAAACCAGTGCTCGCGCGCCTTCATGATCAGCGTCCTTCGCCGCCTCGGCGTCGATCTGCGGTCATCTCGACCAGCTCGTCGACCGCGAGGTCGGCCGAGGTCGTCGCGGCTGTGCACGCCGCCCGTCGTTCGAGCTTGGCGATCAGCTCGGGCGTCAGGCCGTCGAAGTCGCGCAGGTCCTGCGAGACCTCGGCGCCGCGCTCTTCCGCGGGCGATGTCCATCGTCAGCAGCGCATCCTTGGCGCGGGTGCGCAGCTCGTTGACCGTGTCCTCGTCGAAGCTCGCGATCTCGAGCATCTCCTGCATCGGCACGTAGGCGACTTCCTCGAGGCTGGCGAAGCCCTCGGCGATCAGGATGTCGGCGACCTCGACGTCGACGTCGAGCTTGTCGACGAAGAGCTTGCGGACGCAGTCCGACTCTTCGGCCTGCTTCGACGCCGATTCCTCGGCCGACATGATGTTGATCCGCCAGCCGGTCATCTCCGGACGCCAGGCGAACGTTCTGGCCGCCGCGGCCGATCGCGATCGCGAGGTTCTCCTCGTCGACGACGACGTCCATCGCGTGGCGCTCCTCGTCGACGACGATCGACTGCACGTTCGCCGGCGCCAGCGCGCCGATCACGAACTGCGCCGGGTCTTCCGACCAGAGGACGATGTCGACCGCGCTCGCCGGCGAGCTCGTTGGTGACGGCGTTGACGCGGCGAGCCGCGGACGCCGACGCAGGTGCCGATCGGGTCGACCCGGCGTGTCGTGCGAGACGACCGCGATCTTGGCGCGCGAGCCGGATCGCGGGCGCACGACTTGATCTCGAGCAGGCCCTGCTCCATCTCGGGCACTTCCTGCTCGAACAGCTCGATCATGAAGCCGGGCGACGAGCGCGAGAGCAGGATCTGCGGCCCGCGCAGGGTCGGGTCGACCTCGGCGATGTAGGCGCGAACGCGGTCGCCGGTGCGCAGGTTTTCCTTCGGGATCATCTCCGAGCGGCGCAGGCGCCCCTCGATCCGGCCCGACTCGACGATGATGTCGCCCTTGTCGAGGCGCTTGACGGTGCCGACGAAGATCTTCTCGCCGCGCGAGAGGAAGTCGGTCAGCAGCTGCTCGCGCTCGGCGTCGCGGATCTTCTGCAGGATGACCTGCTTGGCCGCCTGCGCACCGATCCGGCCGATCGAGACCGACTCGATCTGCTCTTCGATGTAGTCGTCGACCTCGATGTCGGGGATCTGCTCGACCGCCTCGAAGTGGAGGATCTCGGAATCGGGCAGCTGCAGGCCGGCATCGTCCGGCACGACGTGCCAGCGGCGGAAGGTCTCGTACTCGCCGGTTTCGCGGTCGACCGAGACGCGGATGTCGACCTCGCCGCCCTGCAGCTTCTTCGACGCCGAGGCCAGCGCCGCTTCGACCGCCTGGAAGACGATCTCGAGGTCGACGCTCTTCTCGCGCGAGATCGCGTCCACCAGCATCAACAGTTCACGGTTCATTGGGTTCGACCTCCGTCTGCTTCTTCGCTAGCGGCGCGCGCCGCTCGTCGCCGCGCCCTGCGGGCGCGGACCGGCGCCCCTGAAATCGATCACCGGGACGAGCCGCGCCTCGCGCACCTCGTCCAGCGAAAAGTCGAGCACCTTCTTCTTCCGCCGGCGGCCTCGGCCGGCGCGCTGCGTGCCGGCCGCGGCGGCGCGCGCCTGGGCCGAGCGGCTGGCGGCGTGCTTCTTGGCCGCGGCCGCGGCGGCCGTGGGCGCGAGCAGGATGCGCCAGCCGCTCTCGGCCGACATCAGCTCGCCGCGGAAGCGCTTGCGCCGCTTGAACGGCACCTTCAGCGTCACCTCGACCTCGCTCGCCCGGCGAAGCGGCGGAAATCGGCGGCGCTGCTCAGCGGCCGGTCGAGGCCGGGCGAGGAGACTTCGAGCCGCTCGTAGGCGACGCCCTCGACCTCGAGCACGTGCTGGAGCTGGCGCGTGACGCGCTCGCAGTCGTCGACGGTGATGAAGCGCTCGGGCCCGCCTTCGATCGCCGGGATGGTCGATCGTCACGCGCAGCAATCCGCCCGGCGCGCGCTCGACCTCGACGAGCTCGTAGCCGAGCCCGGCGACGGTCGTTTCGATGGCGGCGTGCTGGCTCATGGAGGCAGTGGACGGTTTGCGGTGCGACGGAACGGCGTTACGCAAAGTGAACAAGGTCAAAAAGACGATCGGCCAAAAAAATGGGCCGGAAGAACCGCCCACTTGACGCTTTCTAGGGAAGAGCGGAATTGTATCCGCTCCCGCGAATAGCGACAAGTCACCCGACTGTCAAGGCCCGCGGGGGCGCCTCGGGCCACATGCCAGAATCTGTCCGCCCTCCCCGTTCCGAGCGCTCCCCATGGGATTTCTCGCCGGCAAGCGCTTCCTCATCACCGGCGTCCTGTCCAGCCGTTCGATCGCCTACGGCATCGCCCGCGCCTGTCGCCGCGAGGGCGCCGAGCTCGCCTTCAGCTACCAGGGCGAGCGCTTCCAGCGAGCGGGTCGGCGAGTTCGCCGCCGAGTTCGGCTCCGACGCTGGTGTTCGACTGCGACGTCGCCGACGACGCCCAGATCGACGCCCTGTTCGCCGCCCTCGGCGAGGCCTGGCCGAGCTTCGACGGCTTCGTCCACTCGATCGGCTATGCGCCCAAGGAGGCGATCGCCGGCGACTTCCTCGAGGGCCTGTCGCGCGAGGCGTTCCAGATCGCCCACGACATCTCGAGCTACAGCTTTCCGGCCCTGGCCAAGGCCGCGGCGCCGCGCCTCGACGCCCGGCGGCGGCCCTCCTCACCCTGACCTATCTGGGGGTCGCTGCGCAGCGTTCCCAACTACAACACGATGGGGCTGGCCAAGGCCTCGCTCGAGGCCAGCGTGCGCTACCTGGCGACGAGCCTGCGGCCCGCGCGGGCGTCCGCGTCAACGGCATCTCGGCCGGGCCGATCAAGACGCTCGCCGCCGCGGGCATCAAGGGCTTCGGCAAGATCCTCGACGTCGTCGCGCGAGAACCGCGCCGCTGCGCCGCAACGTGACGATCGACGACGTCGGCAACGTCGCCGCCTTCCTGCTCTCGGACCTGGCCAGCGGCGTCACGTCGGAGATCATCTACGTCGACGGCGGCTTCAGCCACGCCATGGCGCCGGCGCCAGGGCTGGGCCCACCCGCCTCGGCCCTCAGGCAGCCTGCCCACGCCGGCGGACCCGAGCCATCGCGCCTCGGTCCTTCACGACAGTCGACGAAGTATTTGCCGTCTGTCGACGCCGACGCCCTCGCAGCTCGACCATCGACATCAGGCCGTGGACGTCGGTGTCGAAGCCGGGAAGGCCTTGTTGAACGAGCGCGTGAAGCGCAGGTAGTCGACGATCTTGCGGTTGAACATCTCGCCCGGGATCAGCAGCGGAATCCCGGGCGGATACGGCGTCAGCAGCGTCGTCGAGATGCGGCCCTCGAGCTGGTCGATCTCGACCCGCTCGGTCTTGCCGTGGGCGATGCAGGCGAAGGCGTCGCTCGGCTTCATCGCCGGCTCGATCTGCCGACGGTGTACATGTCGGTGACCAGCCGGGCGATGTCGTCCCTGGCGTAGAACTCGTGGATGCTCTGCGACAGGTCGCGCAGGCCGATCCGCTCGTACTTCGGATGCGCCGCGGTGAACTCGGGCATCACCTTCCAGCACGGCTGGTTGCGGTCGAAGTCGTCCTTGAACTGCTGCAGCGCCGTCAGCAGCGTGTTCCAGCGGCCCTTGGTGATGCCGATCGTGAACATGATGAAGAACGAGTAGAGCCCGGTCTTCTCGACCACGACGCCGTGGTCGACCAGGTACTTGGTGACGATCGCCGCCGGGATGCCGGTCTTGGCGAACTTGCCCGACATGTCGAGCCCCGGCGTGATCAGGGTGCACTTGATCGGGTCGAGCAGGTTGAAGCCCTCGGCCAGGTCGCCGAAGCCGTGCCACTTGGCGTTGGCCTTGAGCATCCAGTCGGCGCTGGTGCCGATCGTCCGTCGGCGGCGAGCTTTCCGGGCCCCAGACCTTGAACCACCAGTCCTTGCCGTACTCGCCGTCGACCTTCCTCATCGCGCGGCGGAAGTCGAGCGACTCGGCGATGCTCTCCTCGACCAGCGCCTTGCCGCCCGGCGCTTCCATCATCGCCGCCGAGACGTCGCACGACGCGATGATCGCGTACTGCGGGCTGGTCGAGCTGTGCATCAGGTAGGCCTCGTTGAAGAGGTGCGGATCGAGCTTTCGCGTCTGCGCGTCCTGCACCAGCACCTGCGACGCCTGGCTGATGCCGGCGAGCAGCTTGTGCGTCGACTGGGTGGCGAAGACGATCTGGTGCTTCGGCCGCGGGCGCTTACGCCCCATCGCGTGGAAGCTGGCCGTAGAAGTCGTGGAAGGCGGCGTGCGGCAGCCAGGCCTCGTCGAAGTGCATCGTGTCGATGTAGCCGTCGAGCGCGTGCTTGATCGTCTCGGTGTTGTAGAGCACGCCGTCGTAGGTGCTCTGCGTCAGCGTCAGGATGCGCGGCTTGACCTTGGCCGCGTCGACGCCCTTCAGGCAGCGGATGGGCGGCGATCTTGGCGCGGATCGACTCCGGCGGTGAACTCGCTCCTGGCCGATCGGGCCGATGATCCCGTAGTGGTTGCGCGTCGGCGGCAGGAACACCGGGATCGAGCCGGTCATGATGATCGCGTGCAGGATCGACTTGTGGCAGTTGCGGTCGACGACGACGACGTCGCCCGGCGCGACCGTGTGGTGCCAGACCATCTTGTTGCTGGTGCTGGTGCCGTTGGTGACGAAGAAGCAGTGGTCGGCGTTGAAGATGCGCGCGGCGTTGCGCTCGCTCGCCGCCACCGGGCCGGTGTGGTCGAGCAGCTGGCCGAGCTCGTCGACCGAGTTGCAGACGTCGGCGCGCAGCATGTTCTCGCCGAAGAACTGGTGGAACATCCGCCCGACCGGGCTCTTCAGGAAGGCGACGCCGCCCGAGTGCCCCGGGCAGTGCCATGAGTACGAGCCGTCCTGCGCGTAGTCGATCAGCGCGCTTGAAGAACGGCGGCGCGACGCCGTCGAGGTAGCTGCGCGCCTCGCGGATGATGTGCCGGGCGACGAACTCCGGCGTGTCCTCGAACATGTGGATGAAGCCGTGCAGCTCGCGCAGGATGTCGTTCGGCAGGTGCTGCGAGGTGCGCGTCTCGCCGTAGAGGTAGATCGGCACGTCGGCGTTCTTGAAGCGCACCTCGGTGATGAACTTGCGCAGGTTGAGCACCGCCGGGTCGAGGTCGGGCCCCTCGGTGAACTCCTCGTCGTCGATCGACAGGATGAAGGCGCTGGCGCGGCTCTGCTGCTGCGCGAACTGCGAGAGGTCGCCGTAGCTGGTCGTGCCCAGCACCTCGAAGCCCTCCTTCTCGATCGCCGCGGCGAGCGCGCGGATGCCCAGGCCCGACGCGTTCTCGGAGCGGTAGTCCTCGTCGATGATGACGATCGGAAACTGGAAGCTGCAGCATCGGCGGCCTCGGCCAGGCGGTTCGGAAAGCGCGCAGTGTAGGGCCGCGAGCGCGCGTCGGCGCGGCGGCGACGGCTGCGCGTGACGCGCCCCTACACTCGCGCCGTGGCCAAGCCGAGCGGAGTGCGTCGATGGATCTCTCCACGGCAAGCCGTGTGGTGGTCGCCGCGGGCGTCGCCGTCGCCGCCGAGCTCGCGCACCGGAACCTTCTACTTGCTCATGATCGCGCTCGGCCTCGCCGCCGGCGCGCCTCGCCGCACTTCGGCGTCGACTGAGCCGTCGCAGCTCGTCGCCGCTGCGCGTCGTCGGCGGCGGCGCGACGGCGCTCTGGCACTGGCGCCGACGCGCTCGAAGCGCCGGGCCGCCGCGCTGTCGCCACGCGCGCAGGACCGCGACGTCAACCTCGACATCGGCGAGCGCGTCCATGTCGCGCGCCTGGGCCGCCGACGGTACCGCGCAGGTGAGCTACCGCGGCTCGATCTGGACGGCGCGCCTCAGCCGGGCGCTCCGGCGGTCGCCGGCGAGCACGTCGTTGCCGCCGTCGAGGGCAACTGGCTCGTCCTCGCTGCCCGCGTCGTCCGCTCACTGAACCGGAGTCCGCCGAGTGGAACCTTCCTTCATCGACGAGCGTCGCGCTCGTCATCGTCGTCGTCGCCGCGATCTTCATCTTCCAGACCTTCAAGATCGTGCCGCAGCAGCACGCCTGGGTCGTCGAGCAGCTCGGCAAGTACGACCGCACCCTGGCGCCGGGCTCGAAGTTCGTCATCCCCTTCATCGAGCGCGTCGCCTACAAGCACTCGCTGAAGGAAGTGCCGCTCGACGTGCCGAGCCAGGTCTGCATCACGCGCGACAACACCCAGCTGCAGGTCGACGGGATCATCTACTTCCAGGTCACCGATCCGATGCGCGCGAGCTACGGCTCGAGCAACTACATCGCCGCGATCACCCAGCTGGCGCAGACGCTGCTGCGCTCGGTGATCGGCAAGATGGAGCTCGACCGGACCTTCGAGGAGCGCGATCACATCAACCTGTCGGTCGTCGCCGCGCTCGACGAGGCGGCCACCAACTGGGGCGTCAAGGTCCTGCGCTACGAGATCAAGGACCTGACGCCGCCGGCGGCGATCCTGCACTCGATGCAGGCGCAGATCACCGCCGAGCGCGAGAAGCGCGCGCTGATCGCCGCCTCGGAAGGCCGGAAGCAGGAGCAGATCAACATCGCCACCGGCGAGCGCGAGGCCTTCATCGCCCGCTCCGAAGGCCAGCGCCAGGCCGAGATCAACAAGGCCCAGGGCGAGGCGGCGGCGATCGTCGCCGTCGCCGAAGCGACGGCCGAGGCGATCCGCAAGGTCGCCGAGGCGATCCGTCAGCCGGGCGGCGAGCAGGCGGTGCAGCTCAAGGTGGCGCAGCAGGCGGTCGAGGCGTTCGCGCAGCTCGCGCAGAAGAACAACACGATGATCGTTCCGAGCAGCCTGAGCGAGGTCTCGGGGCTGATCGCCAGCGCCATGGCGCTGATGCGCAGCGGCGCCGTGCGCCCGGGCTGAGCGCCGCCCGATCGCGCGCTCGCCTCCGTTAAGATCGCCGTCCTCCGGAGAGGTGGATGAGCGGTTTAAGTCGCACGCCTGGAAAGCGTGTGTGGGCTAAACACCCTAACGCGGGTTCGAGATCCCGCCCTCTCCCACGCCACGACACTCTGTCTGCACAGCTCAATACAGTGCAGCACAGCAGCGGTAGGTAGTTGATTTGACTACCGTTTCTCCTGTCCTGACACTGCATTGCAGACAATGGTGTTTGTTGATGCTCAGCCCGACGCAACGCAAATTGGCGGACGGGCCCGGACAGGAAAGAAGGTCGATGGCGAATCTTCTCTCGATGACGGGGTCAGACTGCGACCGCCGGCGATCATTCGGACGGTGACGGGCTGATCCTTCGCACACGCGGCAGCTCCGCGGCATGGGTCTTCCGCTATACGTCAGCGGCCGGCAAGCGGCGCCGAGATGGGCCTGGGGTGCGGTGCGACGGAACAACGCCGCGGTCGCCGGTGCGAGCCTGATGAGACGCACGCGATGACGCCGACCGTTCCGCCACGCCCCTCGGGTCTGCCATGAGCATCGGAAACTGCGACGCGAGCGTATCATCGGCGTCAAGCCCCGCGACATCTGACACTGTTTCGCCAAGCGGTTCGCTTCCGGGCGGCACTAGTTCTCCCCACGACGGGAGATTGGGGCAGGGGCTCCTACAGTTGCCGCGCGCGACCCCGATAAGGCCCCACAGAGCAGGCTGGAAGTGGCGCGTGGACCGGGTGACCTTGTCGAGGATAGAGATCGAATGGCTAGTCGCCTGCTGCTACGACGGTGCGCGCCTGATGCCGACGTGATGTGCGCGAGCGTCTTGAGTCCCTCGGCCTCGTCGACGACGGAGCCGATCTCACTCTGCAGGCAGGAGTGGCTCGAGGAGTGGAGACGCCAACTTCCGGTTTGAACCGAAGAACGGATCCGGTGGATCGCCCAAGTCCTCCGTCGAGTTTGAGACTTATGACTCCGCCTCACGCCATGGCCCCGTTGCTACCCGTGTTCGCCGGGGCTCCGACTGAGGCTGACAGGCTGGCAGCCTATCGACGAGCTGTCGCTGTGCAAGCCGGAGCACTGGTCGGGTTCTAGCGCGTCTGCGCGCCGTCGGGAACGGGGACGAGTTCGATGGCGTAATCGGGATTCAAGTCGCCAGATATAGAGGTCAGAGCTTTCGTCGAGGTAGATGTTGCTTGAGCAACGCGGAATATTGCTGGCGTGTCCCCTCCAGCAGCTTCGATCGCTTCTCGAAGCTGGCGGGCTCCAGTTCTTTTCGCGGACGAACTCTTGCCGACTGAACCGCTCCAAGTGCATTCAGTCCGAGTAACTCAAGTCGAGCTATCAACTCGGCGCGCCATAACTTCTTATTGGCGTCTTGGCGATCACTTTCCGCCCCCACGCCATGCAGATTTCGCGGAGGCCGGACAGGACTACAGCTCCGTGCCTAAACTAGCCTTGTAACCGGCGGCCGCGTGTTGCCGCGCGGTTCTTGAGGATCCAGATTGTGCGTGTCTCACGGCTCTGCAGGTCGGGCTCGGCGCCGAGACAGCAAACAGCATCTGCACGCGTCGTCGCGTAGGTCGTCAATCTTCGCTTTCCGGTGCGCTCGTCGACGATGTTCCAGCGGTAGAACTCAGTCGGCTTCTGCACCGGTCTACATAATGGTTCCTGTTCCCGGTCCGGATCGGCGGAACACTGTTTCGCCAAGCGGTTCGCTTCCGGCGCGGCATTAAGTCTCCGACGACGGGAGGTCGCGGCTTGGGGGCTCACTCCCCGGCCTCGGCGCCGCCGGCACCGTTTAACCCGCGACCGCCGGCGGCGCGTCCGTGCTTTCATGCGGGCGCGCGGCGGGCACCCTTCACAAGGAGCAAAGGCCGACACCCTATGGCTGCTATCGAAACGAAGGAGTCAGCGCAGTCCGGTCGCATCGCTTCGCGTCGATCTTCTTGCGCGCGGGGTTTGCATCGACAGCGGCACCGACAGCGGCGGCGCCAGCGCGCATGTCGTCAGGCCGTCGATTGAGCCCTCGGACTGGCATGTCAAATGGTGGTCGTTGCGGTTCCTGGCGCCGTGCGTAGCACCTGCTTCATCTCCCACTTCACCTCTCGCCTGGTCAGGCACTTTCTTGCAGATCCGTCAACCACTTTGAGCTTGTCATGGAGCGAAGTGCGCGTCATAGAGCGGCGCCGGCGCTTTTTCGATATGTCGACGCCTGCGCCAAGCTGCCGGCGCAGTTGTAAACGTTGAGCAGCGTGTACTCCGACGTGCTGCCACGCGAGGATCGCGCGGGCGAACACCCGATCAAGATTCGTTAAGCGCGGCGTCGTCTGGTATCGTCGGTATCGCCGATTATACCTGGCCGATGCCTGCTGGGCGACGCCGGCGACCATTGGCCGGTCATCCTCGCCCGGCGCCGACCCGGTAAACACCTCGCGCTGTCTGCAGGTCTGGCTCGGCCTCCGGGAAACGCTGCTCCGCGTCGGCGTCGCCGCGCAGTCATCGCGTACCGTCAGCCGGCGCTCTGCCGTTGCGCTCGTCGGTGATCCACCAGCGGAAGAGCTCGGTCCGGGGTAGGGCATTTGATGGTTGGCGAGCGAAGCGGTGTTGTCAAAGCCAGGGCCACAGACCAGAGGCAGCCCGTACAGGGGGCTGCCGACGAATGGAAAACGGTGAGATCAAGCACCAGTGCTCGTCCACGCAATCAGCTTACTTATCGGTCGCAACGCTCCCGTGATTAAGAGGGTGGGCAAGGTATGTCGCCGCTTTGGACTCTTTTTCGCGTCGAGGAGTGCGAGCAGCACCACGCATCCGCGACGTGGAATCCATCGGTACGCGCAGCACTGGCAGCGGTTCGCTCAGGACCGTTCATCGCAAACCCCGCGAACCGGGGAATCGCGCGCCAGCGCCTTCTCGCAGAATCCATTCGACTGCAATCGGCAGCCCATCCGAGGATGCAGCGATCGGCATGATTTCTCATAGGAGCTTTCCCATGACGTTTTCTCGAAATCTTCTTGGTGCCGCCGTGGCCATCGGGCTGTCGTCGATGGCGCTGCCGGCGCTCGCGGTCGACTACATCCTCGACAACGGCGGCTCCGCGTTCGCAACCCCTGGCAACTACGGCACGGTCTCGCTGACCCAGGACGGAACGAGCGTCGACTTCAGCATCTCGCTGGCGCCCACATTCAGCTTCGTGACGACCGGTAACGCGAACAGCCACGTCCTCTTCGGCTTCAATGCCACCGGAGTGGCGTCCGGCGACATCTCGGGCATCACGTCCGGCAATGGGGGCACGTTCTCCGTGGGGGCTCCCGCGACCGGCAGCCCGTTTGGCGATTTCACCTTAGGCATCTACTGCACGAGCTGCAGCAACGGCGGGCCGGGCGTGACGACCCTCCGCTCACGTTCACCGTGGCCAATGCCGTGCTGGCGGACTTCGCTTTCCTCAGCACGGGCGGCAATCCGAACGCGTTCTTCACGGCGGATGTAATCTCCGGCGCCACCACAGGTCAGGTCGGCGCCACCGGCACGACGCTCGCAGTCCCGGAGCCAGGCACCTACGCGCTGATGTTCGCTGGCCTGAGCGTCGTCGGTCTTATGGCGCGCCGCCGCAAGCAGCCGGCCTGAGCGTCCTCCGCCTCAGCGATCAAGCCCCGCTCTGCGTCGGGGCTTTTTCTCGGCTCACAGCGGCGGGTCCTCGGGGCCTGGTTGAAGCCGCTTGGCCTTGTCCTTGCTGATGCAAGCGCCGCGGGTTGCCGGGGACGACGTCAGCACCAGGGGCCTCCGCCGTGGCCTTACGCCTCGATCTATGCCAGACCAGGTCCTCGGGCGATTAGGAACCCCCGTGGCCTCGTCCGGCACCCACGTTGAAGGTCAGGCGTGGCCCTGGGCATAACCGCGGGTTCAAATCCCGCGCCCGGCGAACGCGGGGGTTACGGGGATTTGAATCCCGATCCGGCGGGAGAGCGAGTATTGGCGCGGTACTTGACGGGCGCCTCTCTCCGCCAGATGTGTAGGAAAGCCCGGGGCATCAGCCCCGTTTTCTTTTCTACCCCACATGAGCCCCACTCTGCGGGGAGTGATCCATGGTAGTCATAGCCCCTGCCGCCCCCCGCCCGCCGTCGCGGACCACCCACTATGTCATGGTCCCCTGCACGACCACCAGGCCAACCCGCATGTGCATCTGAGCGTTCGCGCCGAGTCGAAGAACGCGGCAGGCGGCTCAATCACGCGCAAAGAGCAGATCTGCAACGCTGGCGCAGAGATGTTCAGCAATGCGTA
>ERZ1370068.8209-contig-7082_pt1 | contig 76763 bp, 114 predicted proteins | sample MGYA00561227_ERZ1370068 | MGnify/ENA primary metagenome ERZ1370068 (study PRJEB38410, sample SAMEA6850437) | metagenome | study: Metagenomic assessment of the ecological functions of the soil: analysis of the soil microbiota associated with the... | reverse complement strand
GGAACTTCACGTTGAGCTCGTCGTCGTCGAGTGGCGCCGACGGTGTGCCGCGGTTGCCGCGCACCTCGGTGGACAGCGTCCGCCCGGATGCCAGCGTGATCTCGACGTCGGCGTCCTGCTTTCCCGAGCGCGGGGTCCGTGACGACCTTCACGCGTGTCGCGCAGGTCGATCACGTCCGGCCGCACCAGCACCTCGGCGGCCAGCTCTGCGGTGCCCAACCGGCGGAACACCACCGCTGCGGCCGCGCAGTGCCGCAGGCTGAACTTGGCCTGCATGGGCGTCGCCGGCCGGGGAGGTCGGTGAACCGCGCCGCCGGTGGCGAGACCCGCACGTCGATGACGGTGACATCGCCTGGGGCGAGGTCAGCGTTCTCGGTCACCAAGCGCGATCACGCCGTCGACCATCGGATGGGTCGAGGGATCCGCTCGGGTAGAGCTTGTGCCCGTTGACTGGTGATGTTCCAGGTCTCGCCGAGGCCGGCGCTGATCTTCTCGGGTGCCGGTGCGGAGCTCATCACCGCGAGGTAGCCGAAGTCTCCCTCGAGCACCTTGGCGCTGCGCGGTCAACCGGTGTTCGACAAGGAGTGGCGGCAAGCACGTCCGTCCATCGCGGCCTTGCCAGGGTGCATGCTCTTCGAGATCGCTGCCCGCCATGATCCGCAGCCCCGCGGCCTGTGTGGCGCCGGCGGCCATCGCGTGCTCGATCTGGTCGCGGTCGAGGCCCATGGTGCGCGCGGCCGCAGCGGCCGCCCCGACATGACCCGGACGTTCCGGTCACGTGCCAGCCGGCGTCGTAATGGGTCTGGCCCGCGGCGTGCGCGACCCGCGTCTCCACCTCGAAACCCGAGCGCGAAGCTGGCAAGGGCGTCACGACCGCTGACCGGCCGGTCGTCGGCGATGGCCAGGATCGCAGGCCACACCGAGCAGCTGCCGTGCACGGTCGTCCCCGGCGGGTTGTAGACGTCGTCGAGGTCGAGCACATGCGATGCGAATGCGTTGGAGGAAGGCCGCAAACGGCGACGATACCCGCATCCGCGCGCCCGACAACCGTTGCGCCCCCGCCCGTTTTCGCTAGCGCCAATGGCTTCGCGTGCCCGCCGGGTGGCGTCGTCGGCGGAGCCGGCCACTGTCACCCCGATATGGTCGACGAGCGCGCGCCGCGCCGCATGCATGACGGGTCCGGGAATCTGCCCGGACTTCGCTGCTCGGCGACGAACGTCGCGAGCGCCAATCGTCGGACCGCCGCTCGTCACTGATCCTTCCTCAGGCCGAGTCCCTGCAGCAGGCCGCCGACGATATCGGTCTGTTCCTTCAGATACGCCGATAACTTGTCGTCCTGGAGGTTCTGCGTCACCAGGCCGTCGTCCCTGGTGAGGGCCTTCCAGTCGTCGGTCTCGACCATCTTCGAGAGGTCGTCCTGGTACTTCTGCACCGCATCTGCAGGCATGTCCGGCGCACCCATCACGGCGCGGAACTGAACGGGCACCTTCGACGAATCGATGCCTTGCTCCGTGGTGGTGGTGACGTCGGGGAAGGTGTCCAGACGCTGGTCACCGACGATGGCGATCACCTTGAGCTGACCGGCTTTCACCTGTTCGGCAACGTCCGATGCGCTGCCGAGCATGATGTTGGCGTCATTGCGCAGCAGTGCGGTGATCCGCGACCCGGTGTCCTCGAACGACAGGAACTTCCACTTCGCCCGAGGCTGTCCTGCAGCACCAACCGGGTCAGGCGCGTCGTTGGCGGTGCTGGACCCGCCGGCCTGGACGAGGGTGACCGGTGCCTTTTCGCGGCGGCCACGAAGTCGGCGAACGAATTGAACTGCGACTTCGCGTTTGTGACGACCACCTGCGGCTCGGTCGCGACCAGCGTGATCGGCGTCAGGTCCGCCAGGCTGACCTTCGCGTTCGAGACGGTCATCGGGGTGGCCAGCCAGGTCGGGGTCACCTGGGCGATCACTCCCGAGTTGCCCTTCTTGTCGACCATGTACGACATCGCACCGATCGAGTCACCGGCCGGTACGTTGCGGACAGGCCAGTTGGTGTCGATGATCTTGTTCTCGTACATCACCTTGATCATCTGCCTGGTGAAGACGTCGCTACCGCCGCCGACAGCGTTGTGTGTGCATGACTTCGACGGGGCCGGACTTGCCTGCCGCCGCCGCCCCTGCCACCGCAGGCCGCGAGAGCGACAAGTGCGATGGCAGCCAGCACGACGTGTGAGCAGTTGCCTGATTCGGACCATGATCCGATTCCTTCCTCGGTTGGACTCAGAAGCGTTTTCGCGTTATGCGTCGATTTCGACGACCTGCTCACGCACCTTGCGTGCCCGGCGCCCGAACGTCAGCAAGCCGAACAGCAGAACCGCCACGCCGATGAGGACAGCCGAGATAGGCCGCTGCAGATAGATGATCGGGCTGTTGTCACTCAGCAGCAGCGACTGCCGAATAGAGTTCTCCGCGATCGGCCCGAGCACAAAAGCCAAACCAAAGGTGCGGGCGGGATGTCGAGCTTGCGCATGACATAACCGAGTAGTCCGAACACCACCAGCAGGCCCACGTCGAACAGCGAGAAGTTCACGCTGTACACACCGACGACAGAGATCAACAGGATCGCCGGGTACAGCACCTTGTATGGCGTGTTCAACAGCTTGGCGAAGAACGGAACCATCGGCAGGTTCATGATGAGCAGGGCGACGTTGCCCAGGTACATGCTGGCGATGATGGGCCACACCACGTCGGCGTGTTCGTGGAAAAGCAGCGGCCCCGGGTTGAGCCTCGTACAGCACGAGCGCGCCGAGAAGCACTGCGCCCGTGCCGGATCCGGGGATGCCCATGGTCAGCAGCGGCACCATCGCGCCACCGGTCTCCGGAGTTGTTCGCCGCCTCGGGCGCAGCCACCACCCTCGGATCGAGCCATGGCCGAACTCCTCGGGAGTCTTCGATGTCTTCTTCGCGATGATGTAGGAGACGAACGAGGCGACCGTCGAACCCCGCGCCAGGCAGGATGCCGATGATGAAGCCCAACGACGCCGCCTTGCAGCATCGCCGGGGTGGACTTCTTGATGTCTGCTTTCGACGGCAGCAGTTCGCGGAGCTTCTTGGGCACCTCGAAAAGCTTCTTCTCGGTTTTGTCTTCGATGTTCACCAGGACCTCGCCGATGGCGAAGATGCCGACGGACAGCGCGATGAACTCGATTCCGCCTGCGAGGTTCGATCTGGCCGCCGGTGAAGCGCTGCTCACCCGAGAACAGGTCGGTGCCGATGGTGGCCAGGAACAACCCGATGAACATCGAGATGAAGCCCTTGAGCATCGAGTCACCCGCGAAGCATGATCACCAGCAGCAGGGCGAACACCATCAGCGCGGAGTACTCCGGTGGCCCGGAAGTTGACCGCGACGTCGGCGGACCACCGGCGCGAGGAAGGTCAGCCCGATGACGCCGAGGGTGCCTCGCCACGAACGACCCGATGGCCGCGATGCCGAGCGCCTGACCGGCACGACCTTTTTGGCCATCTCGTAGCCGTCGATACAGGTGACGACGGAAGAGGATTCGCCGGGAATGTTGAGCAGGATCGACGTCGTCGACCCGCCGTACTTCGCGCCGTAGTAGATGCCGGCCATCGCGATCAGGCCGGTGGCCGGGTTGAAGCCGGTGGCGAGCGGCAGCAGGATCGAGATCGTCGCCGGCGGACCGGAGACCGGGCAGGATGCCGACGAGCGTGCCCAGGAGGCAGCCGACGATGAGCCACAGAGAGGTTGGTCGGCGTGATCGCCGCACTCGAGTCCGTGAAGGAGCCCTTCGAACGCGTTCACCGGCGGGCCCCCGTCCCGCCGAATTCACCAAAGTCGTTCAGTACCACAGGGTTCCTCCCGGGAGCTGCACCCTCGAGCAGGGTGTCGAACAGCAAGTACATGGCCGGAGGGACCAGCAGCAGCGTGACGATCAGCGGGATGGAGCGGATCCGCTCGATCACCATCACAAGCAGCACGAGGACCTCACCGGCGAGCAGGAATCCGAGGTGGCTCGATCAGGACCGCGGAGACGACGAGCGCGAGCCACACCAACAGAGCCCTGCCCATTTGGCGCGGCTCCAGCGACAGCGTGGGCGCATCACCGTGGCGCGCTTTGGCGCCGAACAACCACACCGCCGCCAGCGCCAGGCCGAGGGCGATGCAGGCAGCTGGTCAGCAGGACGGGCAGGTAACCCGGGCCCGGCTCGTTGTTCGGGCCGCGGAACTCCAACTCGGTTCGGCTCTTGTACAGCAATCACGCACCGAGCACGGCGATCACCAGCCCGAGAACGACATGGACTCGGCCGCGTCAGGCGGGCGTCGCGCTTGTCGTCGTGGTTGTCGTCAGCATCAGCGGGCGGCGGCTCGGCTTTGCCGGCGCAGCGGCGACGTCCGGGTCGGGGGCCGAGCGATGTCTTGCTCCATGCAAGACCTCTTATTGGGAATGTCTTCAAGATGGAAACATCTTCTGCTGTGAGAAAACCTGAGAGGGTGGCACCGATGTGTCAAGCATCACTTTCGCAGCGCCACGCGGAGATGTCGCGCGGGCAAACACCGGACCGGGCACGGACGGTAACATTCTTCTATGCAGAAGACGCGACCGAGAGCGAAACCGGGCCTGCCTATCCGATCGCCTCGGTCAACAACGCGCTGCTCTTGCTGCTGTTGTTCCGTGAACAGCCCAGGGTCAAGCTCACCGATGCGTGCAAGTACCTCGGCGTGGCGCACTCGACGGCGCACCGGTTGCTTGCCATGCTCGCTCACCACGGCTTCGTCCAGCAGGAACCGGTCACGCGCGCCTACATCGCAGGCCCCGCGCTGGTCGAGGTCGGATTGGCCGTCGTCGGCTCGCTGAACGTGCGTGAGCAGGCCCGGCCCGCGATGGAGGAACTGGCCGCCGAGACCGGCGAGACCGTCCATCTCGGCGCGCTGGAGGGCAACCAGGTCCGTTATGTCGACGGGCTGGAATCCGAACGCGCCCTCTGCGTGTGGTGGCACGGACGGGAACGTTGGCTCCCGCGCACTGCACCTCGCTCGGCAAGGCGCTGCTCGCCCAGATGACCGATGAGCAGGTCTGCAGGCTGTACCCGACGTCGGCCGAGCCGTTCCCGGCGCGCACCGACCGGTCGATCACGACCCAGGCGAGACTGCTTGAAGGAAGTAGGCAAGGCCAGGGCGCGGGGCTATGCGGTCAACTCGGGCGAGACCGAGGAGGACGTGGGCTCGGTGGCCGTCGCCTTCCGCGACTTCGCAGGACGGCCCGCCGCCATCGCGGTGGCCGCACCGACGAGCCGCCTCAGCGCGCAACGCATTTCGCGCATCGGTGAGCTGATGATCGACACGATCTCCCGAACGCCGATGTCGCCAGGCGCCGCTCACGCACCCGCGGACTGAGGACCGCGACGCGCGCTCGCGACGCCCGGAGGCGGCGGTCGCGAACATGACGACGGCCAGCAGCGCGAAGGCCGCCTCGACTCCCAACACGCCTGATACCGCGCCCGCTACCGCGAGGATGAACGCCTGACCCGACGCGGTTGGTTGCGACCCGCAGGCCCAGCGCCGAGCCCTGCTGGTGTCGTCGACAAGGTTGACGACCCAGTCCATGGTGGTGGTCTGCGACAGGCCGAGCGCGAAGCCGAGCACCGACATCGCGACCATCATCGGCGCGATGTTGCTGCTCACCGCGAGGACGAGCAGACAGCGACGCCGCGACGACCGTCGCGACCACTGTGAGCCGCAGGTTCGGGATCCGGCGGACGAAGAACGGCGTCGCGGCCCGCGCCAGCAGGGCGCCGCTGGAGCTGATGCCAAGCAGAATGCCGACCTGCGAGGACGTCAGCCCGACGACCACGCCGAGCAACGGCACGTAGACCAGAGCAGGTCGACGCCGCTCTTCGCGGAGAAGCTGGTCATCAGCGCCGCAGGCATCCCTCATCTGCGCAGCAGACCCCACACCCGTTCGGCCTTGCCCTCGCGCACCGTCGACGGCTGCATGCGGGTGCGCATGCGCGACAGCGGCGGCGGGCAGACCCGCGACGAAGACCCACGCCGCGACCAGCAGGGCCGAGGACGTCGCTGGAAGGCTCGGGCTGTTCGGTGTGGCCGATGATCACGCCGCCGACGACAGGTCCGACGATCTGGCCGAGTGCCGAGACGGTGGTGAGTGTGCCGAACCTGCCGATGCGCGCGATCGAACTGTCCGCCTGGGCCATGATGCTCTGCCCGCCGATCGTTGCCGACGTGTATGCCCGATGCCGAGCGCGGTCGTCGCGACCGCGATGGCCCAGATCTGCTCTGCGGCAACGAGAGCGAAGGCCGCTGCGGCCCCGACAGCCAGACCGAAAGCGAACAGGATCGCGGGGTGGTGCCGCTCGGTCCACCGGCCGAAACCGACCGCGAGCACGATCGGCGGGACGGCGAAGCATGCGGCCGTCACACCGACGGTGGCGGCGTCAGCGCCGAGGGCGAGGAGCCGGTACGTCGACACCGGCCGGGCCAAGAGTGACCGCGACCTGAAGCAGGAAGATGCCTACGACGGTGCCGACGAGCCACAGCGGCGGAAGCGAGCGGCCCCGGCCGGTCAGAACTTCCAGCCACGCTCCGGCGTGGCGACGTCCACCTCGACACCGTCGGGATCGCGGAACTTGAAGAACCGCGGCGGGTCCGCCGCCTCCGCGCCGTACACCTCGATTCCGCGGTCCTTCAGCGCGCGGCACCACGGCGCCGGTGTCCTCGATCGTCACGCCGATGTGGTTGGGCCCCATCGCGCCGTACGTCCAGTCGGACCGTTCGATCTCCGGGTTGGGCTGCAGCAGCGAGTAGTTCACCTCGCCATCGCTGAGATCGAGCGCCTTGCCGGGGTAGTGACCGGGGGTTCGGGCGTCTCCCAGACGCTTGAAGCCCAGGACGTTCTCGTAGAACTCGGCGGTCCGCTCGAGGTCCTGGACAACGATTCCAAGGTGTCTGATGCGCACTGCTATCTCCCTGTTCTGCTGGTGAGTGACCATCTTCCGTACTGAGGAAAGTGTTTCTGCAAATCAGACTCTAAGCCCGACTGGCGGTCCGCAGTCAATGGACGGCGATGACCGGCTCAGGTGTCGGCGAGTTCGCGCGGCACCACGAACACGTCGACGAGCGCGCCGTTGCGCCACACCGTCATCTCGATGCGGCGGGCGATCGCGTCCTCGACCATCAGCTTCTGGATCGCGGTCGCGGTGACGATGTGTGGCCGTCGACGCTGACCACGATGTCGCCGCGGCGAAGGCCCGCCTCGGCGGCGGGGCTGCCCTTCACGACGCTGGCGATCTGCAGCCCGGTGGCGGTGCCCAGCCGCGCGGCGAGCGCCGGAGCGACCGGGATGCGCGCGCCCGCGATGCCCAGCCAGGCCCGGCGCACCCGGCCCGTGCCCATCAGCGACGCGATGATCCTGTGCGTGGAGTCGTTGACCGGAACCGCAAGTCCCAGACCGACTCCCGCGACCGCGGTGCTGACGCCGACCATCCGGCCCCGCCCGTCGGCGAGCGCGCCGCCGCTGTTGCCGGGATTGAGCGCGGCGTCGGTCTGGATCACCTCGTCGACCACCCGGCCCGATTTCGTCGGCAACGAGCGCCCAGCCCGGACACGATGCCTGCGGTGACGCTGCCCGCCAGGCCGAGCGGATTGCCGACGGCCACCACGAGCTGGCCCACCCGCAGGTCCTCGGCGCGTCCCATCGCGACCGGCGCGGGCACCGCGCCGCGCGCCTTGAGCACCGCCAGGTCGGACAGCACGTCGCGGCCGACGACGTCGACCTTCACGGTGGTGCCGTCGGTGAACGCCGCTTCGGCGCTGTTGGCGCCGGCCACGACGTGGGCGCTGGTCAGCAGGTAGCCGTCGGGCGTGATGACGCTGGCGCTGCCGCTGCCGTCGCCGCGCGAGGTACGAACCACGAGGCTGGCGACGCTGGGCAGCACCGCGCGGGCGACCGTGGTGACCACGGTCGAGTACGCGTCCAGCGCTTCCTCGTCGTCGGGCAGACGGTCTTCGGCCATAACCCAGTTAGCGCCTGCGTGGCACGCGGCTATGCCGTGGTTCGCCACCGGCAGAACTCAGCCGCGCTCGAAGACCACCTCGCCTGCGACGACGGTGGCGGCCACCATCTGGGAATCGAGTTCGTCGAGCACCTCGTCGGGCGGCGCCGCCAGCACACACAGGTCGCCGGGCTGGCCCGGCTCGTACGTGCGCGCGGGTTGGTGGGTTGGCCCGACGTGCCGAAGAACATGGTCAAAGCCTCACGCGCCGAGACACATTCGTCGGCACCGAGGACCGCGCCGCCTGCGGTGGTTCTGTGGACGGCGGCGCGCATGGTCGCCCACGGATCGCCCTCGCCGAACGGCATGTCGGTGGACAGCGCGACCTTCACCCCGGCCTTCAGCAGTGAGGCCACCCGCCACAACTCGTGGTGTTCGGCGGCGGGGACGTCGGTCAGGTACTGGTCGCCGCGCTCGGCGACGAAGTTGGGCTGGGTCACGACGGTGACCCCGAGGTCGGTCAGGTCGGCCATGCTGTCGTCGGGCACCACGGCCGCGTGTTCGATGCGGTCCTGCGGGTGGGTGCCCGCCTCGCGCAGCGCCGAGAGCGTCACGACGAGCTGGGCGGCCGTCACGCAGTGCACCGCGACCGGGGCGTCGGCGGCGTGGCGTTCGGCGATCCACGCGGTGAGTTCCGTCGAGGTCGAGGTCGCCGTCGTGCAGGATGCGCTTGCCCGGCGCCAGGCAGTGCACGCGCTGACGCAGCTCGCCGCGCCGGTGTGCCTCCATCAGCTTCACGATGTCGCTGACTTCGAAGTCGGGCGTGGCGTCGGTGACGCCGGTGACGCCGAACTCGCTCAGCCGGCGGCTGACCTCGGCCAGTCCGCTTTCGTTGCGCTGCAACGTGTCTGACCAGCTGCGGTCGGCGCTGCGCAGCCGCCCGTCGGGGTGATCGGTCAGCCCCACCCTGGCCAGCCCCGCCGAGTTCAGCGTCCACAGCACGCCGCTGCGGTGCTGCACGCGGACCGGCAGCGGCGGCGACACCTCGTCGAGCACGTCGCGGTCCAGCGGTCCTGCGACCGCCTCGTGGTAGCCGACGGCCCTGATCCAGCCGTCGCTGCCGACAGCGGCGTCGGCCAGCGCGCGGGCCAGGTCGTCGCGACCCCGCACCTCCGCGGGCCCGACGCGGGCCGAGGTCAGCGCGGCGGCGGCCGAGCGCAGATGGACGTGGTGGTCGTGCAGGCCTGGGATGACCGTTGCGCCCGCGGCGTCGAGCACCTGCTCGCCCTTGTGCGGCGCCAGATCGCCGACGTCGACGATCCGCTCGTCGACGCGAATGTCGGTCGCGGTGCCGTCAAGCAACACTGCCCGCTGAATCAGCATGACGCCAACCGCCTTTCGGCCAGCAGGCGCTCGACCGCGGCGTTGTCCGCACCGAGCTCTGAGGCCGGACGGCGACGGGCTCGGCGTTGCGGTGCAGCGTTTCGGTTGCGCGGTCATCCGCGGGCGTAGGTTGCGGCGACGGCGGCCATCGACAGTTCGATCAGCTCGCCTCCGCCGCGGCTCAAGCGACTCCGCGACGCCAAGCGCGGCGTGCAGGCCGGTCAACGGGTCGGCGATCGCGTCGCCGCAGAACACCGGCTCGCCGTCGGTGCCGCCGACCAAGCCGCCGGATACCGCGGCGTCGTCGCCGAACGCCACCCAGTTGGCCCGCTCGCCGTCGGCGCCGTGGCCGGTGATCCGCAGCCAGACCCGGCCGTCGCGCGCGCGATGTCGGTCGGGCCGAGACCCCGGTGTGCCAGTGCCGCGGGCCGCGACGACTCGATGACGACGTCGGCGGCCTCCAGCAGCCGTCGCAGACCGTCATGGTTCGTCGAAATCGACTGCGTACGAGAAGCTTTCCGCTGTTCATCCAGTCGAAGAACGCCGGCGGCCCGGCGCGGTGCCGTCGGGCCGCCCGCGGGTTTCGACCTTGACGACGGTGGCGCCTGCCCGCGCCAGCAGCTGTCCGCACAGCGGGCCTGCCCACATCGAGGACAGGTCGGCGACCAGCAGCTCGGACGGCTCACGCGGCGCGGCCGCGGTGCCCAGCGTCGTTGATCCGCGGTGGCGCGGCGGCTGTTTCACCGAGGGCGGCGACCGGAAGACCGAGCAGGCGCGCCCGTGCGGTGACGTCGGCGGAGCGCGTTGCCGGCCACCCAGCGCTGCACGGCCGGCCACGGATCGTCGCCGACCGCGTCGGACTCGAGCAGCGCGGGAACGGCGTCGACGTCGTCCTGTCGCGACAACGTGAGCGCGCACCAACCGTCGCCGCTGCGCATCAGCCGGGTGGCTCCGCCCGCCGAGATCCGGCCCTGTGGCGAAAGTCCGAGCAGCGCGGCCCGACCGGTGAGGAGTTCCGCGGCGTCGACCGCGACGCCGGTGAGCTGACGGAACGCGTCGGCCGCGCGCGCCGCGCCCGCGACAGCACGGCGGACGGGAATGCCCAACGACGTCCATGCCGACTTTCGGCGCAGATACGGACGCTGACGGGGAACGCGCCGTCGCTAGAACTGCAGCGCGTGAACCGCCAGTCCAGCACCTGCCGGTCGGGCTCTCCCACCGCGTACACCAGCGACCGCAGCTTCGAGCACGCCACCGCGGCCATCCGGCAGCGGCACCGCGCCGTCGACGTGCAGCTCGCTGTAGAGCGTGTCGCCCTCGTGCACCGGGCCGGTGTGGTCGCAGGACTCCCAGCCCAGCACCGTGACCAGATTGGGCAGCAGCCGCGTCGCCTGCGCCAGGGCCAACCCGATGGTGTGCCCGCCGTAGACAAGGCGCTGGCCGCCGACGCGCCAATCATGGTGTGTCGCAGCGATGTTCAGCGTCAGCCGCGCGAGCTCCGGGGCGCTGCTGACCACGTCGGCGGTGCTCTGCAGCACCGCACCGGCGAGGCCGGAGTCGAAGTGGGCGCCCGGCACCTTCTCGCGGTAGGCGTCGGCGTCCCAGTCGGCGGTCGGGTCGGGCGGCGGCGCGAGATCGGCGCCGATGTTGGACAGGTCGTCAGCTGCGACCTGGTCTCGCGTTCGAGCTCAGCGGAAGCATCGCGCAGCGGTAGAAGTCCAGCACCAGCCGGCCGATCTGGTCGACGGTGGTCATCCGCAGCGCCGCCAGGCCGGTCGGCGCGCGGCCGGGTTTGGCCGAGTTCTGCTTCAGCCCGACCACTTCGGTGCGGGTGAACAGGCTGTCGCCGATGACGGGGAACCGGTGGAACGTCAGCCCGCGGTAGAACAGGTTGGCCTTGACCCGCTGCGTGGCCAGCGTGCTCTGTCCGATCGCCACATCGCAGACCAGCGCGGGATGCGCCAGCGCCGCGGTCGCCCCGGTCACGGCGTACGCCAGCTGGGCATCCAGCGCGAGCCGCAGGCGATCGCCGATGATCGCCTGGTGCGCGCCCGCGGCGCCCGGAGGTCAGGGTCATCGACGGCGCCGAGTCGAAGACCTGACCGACCTCCAGGTCGTCGAAGTACGGGCCGCCCACTATGGCCGTACAGAGTCACAGCTGCCATGCTGGCATTGCGGCGTACATAGTGTCAATATGGCCGTACATATGATTGAAGAAGAAACCATGCTGGTCGAGACGGTGCGGGCCTTCATCGACCGGGATGTGAAGCCGACGGTCCGCGACGTCGAGCACGCCAACGAGTACCCGGAGGCGTGGATCGAGCAGATGAAGCGCATCGGGATCTACGGGCTGGCGGTCCCCGAGGAGTACGGCGGCTCGCCGGTGTCGACGCGCTGCTATGTGCTGGTCACCCAGGAGCTGTCGCGCGGCTGGATGAGCCTGGCCGGCGCGATGGGCGGGCACACCGTCGTCGCGAAGCTGCTGGACGCTGTTCGGCACCGAGGAGCAGAAGCGGCAAGTACCTACCCGCGATGGCGACCGGCGAGACGCGGGCCACCATGGCGCTGACCGAGCCGGGCGGCGGCTCGGATCTGCAGAACATGAAGACGACCGCGCTGCGCCGACGGTGACGAGCTGGTGATCAACGGGTCCAAGACGTGGATCAGCAACGCGCGCCGCTCGGGCCTGATCGCGCTGCTGTGCAAGACCGATCCCGCCGCCGAGCCTGCGCACAAGGGCATCTCGGTGGTGCTCGTCGAGCACGGACCCGGGCCTGACGGTGTCGCGGGATCTGCCCAAGCTGGGTTACAAGGGCGTCGAGTCCTGCGAGCTGACGTTCGACGACTGCCGGGTGCCTGCGTCGGCGATCCTCGGCGGTGAGCCGGGCAAGGGCTTCGCGCAGATGATGAAAGGCCTTGAGACAGGGCGCATTCAGGTGGCCTCGCGGGCGCTGGGGGTGGCCACGGCCGCGCTGGAGGATGCGCTCGCGCTATGCGCAGGAGCGGGAGAGCTTCGGCCAGCCGATCTGGAAACACCAGGCGGTCGGCCACTACCTGGCCGACATGGCCACCAAGCTGACCGCCGCCCGCCAGCTCACGCTGTACGCCGCGGACCGCTACGACGCGGGCGAGCGCGCCGACATGGAGGCCGGGCATGGCCAAGCTGTTCGCCTCCGAGGTCGCGATGGAGATCGCGCTCAACGCCGTCCGCGATCCACGGCGGCTACGGCTACTCCACCGAATTCGACGTCGAACGCTACTTCCGCGATGCGCCGCTGATGATCGTCGGCGAGGGCACCAACGAGATCCAGCGCAACGTGATCGCCGGGCAGCTCGTCGCCCGGGGCGGGATCTAGTTGGAGCGGACGCGAGGAGCAGATGATGCGAACTGCACCGGCGTACCAGACGCTGCGCGACCAGCTTCGCGGCGAGATCGCCGCGGGCCACTACCGCGACGGCACGCGGCTGCCCACCGAGTCCGAACTCGTTGCGCGGCACGGCTTGTCGCGGCAGACCGTGCGGCGGGCGTTCCAGGACCTGGTCGCCGAGGGCGTGGTGTACCGGGTACCGGGCCGCGGCACGTACGCCAGCGAGCCGGGCCGACGTTATCTGCGCCAGCTCGGGTCGATCGAAGACCTGATGAGCCTGTCCGACGACACCACGATGGAGGTGCTGGCCGGGCTGCGGCGCCGGGTCGACGTCGACGCCGCGAGCCGGCTGCGGCTGGACGACGACGTCGTCTACTCGGTGGTGTTTCGGCGGCTGCACGACGGCGTTCCGTTCGTCTCGACCACGGTTGCACCTGGTGCCGTCGGCAGCGCAGCCGGTGCTGGCATCGTCGGCCGTTGGCCGACGGCGCCGTCGGCACGCACACCGTCATCGGGCTGCTCGAGCCGCACCTCGCCGAGCCGATCGCCGAAGCGGCGCAGTCGATTACGGTCGCGCCGGCCGATGACCTTGTCGCCGACGCCGTGGGCTGCCTGCCAGGCCATCCGATGCTGCGGGTGGACCGGCTGTACTCGGATGCCGGCGGCAGGCCCAGTCGAGCTGTCGGTCAGCCACTTCCTGCCCGAGCAGTACACCTACGAGGGTGACGCTGCGCAGGTCTGGCTGAGCCGAGGCGGATAGCCAGCGCGCCCATTCCGCGCATGTGCCGAAGTCGTCGGCCTCCGACGGTGCCAGCGCTGGACGGTCGAGGTATCGCAGGTGGGCCCAGATCGCGATGTCGTCGGCCAGCATCCGCTTGGCCGCGGCATAATCGGTCGTCGTAGTCGAGGTCTTCGGACACCCAATATGGTGGCGAAGATGTCGGTGGTGGTGTCATCCACCGGTGTGGGGGCAGATCGGAGATGATCTGCACTCCCGTCGCCGTGGTCCTCGCAGCTGAAGCCCAAACCGACTTCCATGCCAACATATTTCGACAGGATTGCCGGCGCCGAAGCCGATCGTGGCGTGCCAGCGTCGAGGTCGTCTCGCCGTCGCAGCGAGCGACGGTCGGGCTGACCGGGCACCATGTGCACGAACCGGTAGTGCTGGCGGTCGACCGAGCTTTCGGCCACCACCTGAGGATGCACCGTCACGCCTGCGAAGAACTGCTTCTCGTCTGGGCCCGACTGGGACGGAACCAGTGGCTGCCGAGTCCGATCGTCCAGCTCCGCCCCAGGCGTCGGGTGCGGGCCAGACCGGCTGCGATGCCGCAGGTCATGCCAGACGTAGATGCACTCGTTGAGTTCGGCGGTGGGCCAGCACCGCACCCGCCTGATCGTCGATCGGCGTGCCGCTCGTACGGGATGCGGAACGTTGTGGCCGTCGGTCGCCGCTCCACACCCAGCCGTGGAACGGGCATTGGATGCCTCCTTCGACGACACGCAGCCGCCGTGGGACAGGTCGGCACCCATGTGCTGGCAGTGCGCGTCGAGGACGCGGACCGCCCCGTCGAGATCGCGGAACGCCACGAGCTCGGCGCCGAAGTAGTGCAGCGGCGTGACGTCGCCGACCTCCAGATCGGCGCTCCAGGCCACCTGGAACCAGCCGGTGGGTCGCATGCTCGGCAACCCCATGCCTGCCAGCCTCCGTGCCACTCACGCGATATCGTGCGGTCAGCGCTGTAGCGCCCGGACAATCCTGCTTTCGATCGAGCTCCCCAGCGCAGGGCCGTGGCCGCGGGTCGATCGTCCGGCCGGACAGCACCAGATATGGCGGTTCGCCATCGGCCGATGCGCCGGGTGATGCTCACCGTGCCGCCTGCGCCGGGGATCAGGCCGAGGCTCAGTTCGGGCAGGCCCAGCACGGCATCGGGATGCGCCTCGCACCCATCCGCAGTAGGCGGCCATCTCCAGCCCGCTGCCCAGCACCTGGCCGTGCACCTCGGCGCGGCAGTCGCGGCCGAGGCGGGCGGTCAGCTCGTCGAGCACCAGCGCCGGGCTGTGCCGGGTGCGGGCCAGATGCGCGCTGGCCGGGTCGGCGAACGTGCCGAACTCGGCGAGGTCGCCACCGCTGCAGAACGACGGGCCGTTGCCGGTCAGCACCACCTCGGGTGATCGACGGGTCGAGACGTGCGACCTCGAGCGCCTCGAGCAGTGCCGCGCGCATGTCGGTGGAGAACGCGTTGTGCCGCTGCGGCCGGTTGAACCGGACGTGCAGGCGGTCGCCGTCGCGGTCGGCCTGCACCGGGATCGGGCATGTCGGGGACGGTGGCAGGCCCGCGTTCGGCCAGCCAGCGCGGCGAACTCCGGCTCCCGACTGCAGCGTCGAGTACGCCAGCGATTCGGTGATGACGCCGGCGCGGGTGGGTCCGGCGGGATCGATCGAGCGCAGCACGTCGTCGCACGACGGCTGCCGCCTGCGGCCAGCGTTGGCATCGCTCGGTGAGTTCGGCGCAGCGCATACGAGGCACCGACGGGTACGCGTGACAGCGCGGCGGTCGTCGCAGTCGCTCTTCGGTCAGCGTGAAAGTCGCGTCGTCTGGAAGGCGATCCGACGGCGACGACCACACCCCCGCAAGCTCGACGGCAGTCACGAGTACTTGTTTATCAGCTCCCGCTTGTACAGCTTGCCGGTATCGGTGCGCGGCAACTGCGCCTCGAACGAGATCGACCGCGGACACTTGTAGTGCGCCAACCGGTCCCGCAGCCAGCCCAGCAGCTCGTCGCCGAACTCGTCGGTGGCGTCGGCGGGATCGACCGTCTGCACGACGCCCTTGACCGCTCTGGCCCATCTCGTCGTCCGGGATGCCGAACACGGCGGCGTCCATCACCTTCGGATGGGTGACGAGCATGTTCTCCGCTTCCTGCGGGTAGATGTTGACCCCGCCGGAGATGATCATGTGGTGGCGCCGGTCGGTCAGGTAGAGATAGCCCTCCTCGTCGAGATAGCCGATGTCGCCGACGGTCTTCCAGCCGTGCTGATCGCGTGACTTGGCGGTCTTGTCCGGGTCGTTGAGGTACTCGAAGTCGAAGCCGCCCTCGAAGTAGATCTCCCCGGCCTCGCCCGGCGGCAGCTCGTTGCCGTCCTCGTCGAGGATGTGCAGCGCGCCCATCATCGGCTTGCCGACCGAGCCCGGGTGCGCGAGCCAATCCTCGGCGGTGATCAGCGTCGACCCGATCGCCTCGGAGGACGCGTAGTACTCGTCGACGATCGGCCCCCCACCAGTCGCATCATCTGCTTCTTGATCTCGACCGGGCACGGCGCCGCCGCGTGCATCGCGCGTTTGAGGCTCGACAGGTCATACGAACTGACGCACGGCCTCGGGCAGTTTCAGCATCCGGAGTGAACATCACGGGGACGAACTGGCCATGGGTGACGCGGTGGCGCTGGATGGCGTCGAGGCAGCCCTCGGCGTCGAACTTCTCCATCACCACGGTGCGTGATGCCCGCGCCCTGAATCTGCATCGACCACACCGACGGCGCGGTGTGGTACAGCGGGGCGGGACTGATGTAGACCGCCTCGGGATCCAGCCAGAAGCCGACCAGCCCCGACATCATGCCGGGCACCTCGGCGGGCGGCAGGTGCGGAAGCTCGCGTTTGATGCCCTTCGGGCCGGCCGGTGGTGCCCGACGAGTACTGCAGTAGGTCACCTTCCGATCTCGTCGTCGATCGGCGTATCGGGTTGATCCGCAACGCATTCCGGGTAGCTGGTACCAGCCGTCCAGATCCTGTCGTCGGCGATGCATCGTCGCAGACAGGTCGGGGTCGGTGTGCTCGGCGAGGTTCTCGCACGTCTTTCGCAGCGCCGCCGAGCCGACGATGGCCTTGGCGCTGCTGTTGTCGATGATGTAGGCCGCCTCGGCCGCGGTCAGGTGGGTGTTGATCGGGACGTAGTACAGACCTGCAGCGGCGCGCCGCCCACATGACGGCGTGGAAGTGCTCGTTGTTCTCCATCAGGATCGCGACGGCGTCGCCCTCGCGCAAGACCATGCCTGCGGAAGAAGTGGGCCAGGCGGTTGGCCCGCGCCTCCAAGCTCGGCGAATGTCACGCACGGTGCCCGACGGATGGATGATGACGGCTGGCTTGTCGGGATTGGCCGCGGCGTGGTCGCGAATCTGCATGGTGCCGACTTTACGACGCCCAACTTGACGGGTGTCAAGGACCCAACGTGGTCGAACCCCGTTTGCGCAGCGCGAACCTACCATGGCGTCGCCGGGGATCGGGGGTGCGCGTGTCGGCGATGACCACTGCGCCCGGCCTCAGACGTCCTGACGTTCCTGTTCACCGATATCGAGGGCTCGACGCGGCGGTGGGAGGCCGACGCGGACGCGATGCGCGCGGCGCTGGAGGCCCACAACCAGCGTGCTGCGCGAGGCGCGTCGAGGCCCATGACGGCCACGGTCTTCAACTACACCGGCGACGGGATGTGCGCGGTGTTCGCCTCACCGCGCTCAGCCGTCGATGCCGCGGTGGCCGCGCAGCGTGGCGCTGGAGCTGCCGGTGCGGATGGGGCATCGCGACCGGCGAGGCCGAGCTGCGCGGCGACGACTACTTCGGCACCGTGCTCAACCGCACCGCGCGGAGTGATGGCGGCCGGGCACGGCGGTCAGATCCTGCTCGACGGCGCGACGGCGGGTCTGCTCAGCGGGGTCGACCTGACTGGCGTTGGGGCCCGCGGCGGTTGCGCGGACATCGCTAAACCGGTCGACGTCTTCCAGGTCCAAGCCGACGGGCCTGCGCACCGACTTCCCACCGTTGAAGACGCGTCGATCCGACACCGGGAAACTTGCGCCCACCGACGACGAGCTTCATCGGCCGCGAGGTCAGAGCTGGCCGAGGGCTGGAGACCGCGCTGAAAGCGCACCGGTTGGTGACGCTCACCGGTGTCGGCGGAGTCGGCAAGACGCGGCTCGCGCTGGAGCTCGCCGCACGAGTCGGCCGACGACTTCCCGGACGGGGTGTTCGTGATCGAACTGGCCGCGGTCGGCGATCCCGACCGCGGTGCCCGAAGCGGTGGCGGCCGTCGCTGGGCGTCATCCCAGCAGCCCGGACTGAGCGTCGGCCGAGCAGCGTCGCTGTCGGCGTTGGAGGGCCGGTCGCGGCTGCTGGTGTTCGACAACTGCGAGCACGTCCTCGACGCAGCGTGCCGACATGGTCGATCGCTCGTCGCGCCTCGGCGACGGTGAAAGTTCTTGGCCACCAGCCGCGAGGGACTGCGCCTCGCCGACGAACAGCTCTTGGCCGGTGCCGTCGTTGGTACATTACGGGAGTCGACTCGGCCGCGGCGACATTGTTCGTCGAGCGCGCGCAGAGCGGTCGCGCCGACGCGTTTGACTGTCGAGATCCGACGACGCCGAGCGCGGTGGTGGAGATCTGCCGTCGGCTCGACGGGATCCCACTGGCGATCGAGTTGGCCGCATCCCGCCTGGACGTCGATGACGGCGTCGACGTGAGGTTCGTGACCGCTTGATGACCGGTTCCGCCTGCTGGTCGGATCACGGCACGGGCCTGGAACGCCACTCAAACCCTGCGCCATGCGGTGCAGTGGTCCTTCGATCTGCTTCGACGATCGCTGAGAAGTCTGTGCTGGCAACGCTGTTCGGTGTTCGCCGGCGGGTTCGATCTCGACGGCGCCTGCAGCCGTGAGCTGGCTCCGCGCGACGAATTGCGCCACACTGGACCTTGCTCGATGCCCTGGCGCGCAAGTCGCTTCTGATCGCCGATAGATCCTCCGCGCAGGACTCGTTTCTCGATGCTGGAGACCATCCGCCAGTTCGCCGAAGAACAACTCATGGCTTCCGGCGAGGGCGGATAGGCCCGCGCCGCGCACGCCCGCTACTTCGCCGGGCCGTGAAGCCGACGTCCTGTGCGCTGTGGGACAGTCCGCGCCAACGCGAAGCCTACGACTGGTTCACCATCGAGCTTGCGAATCTGCGCACCGCAGTTTCGGTGGGCCGCCGACCATCGACGATCTTGACACTCCGCGCCCATCGCCATCTACGCGACGTTCCTCGCATTCTGGATCGGACAATTCGAGCCCGTCGGGTGGGCCGAAGAGCTCGTCGAGTCGGCGAAGGCCGTCGAACACCGACGGCTGGCCCAGCCTCTACGCGATGGCAGCGCAGTGCTTATGCGACGGGCCGGGTCGACGACGCGTTTCCGATACAATGACGCCGACCCACGCTTGCGCAATTGACGAGCGCGGCCGTTTCGACGAAGTCCCTATGCGGTTCGGAAGCTGTTGCTCGGCGGCGCGTATGTCCACTCTGAGGTCAGCCCGAGCGGTGGGCCGAGTGTGTGCCGCAACATAATCGCACGAGAACCAGGCGCTCATCCCTCTATACGCGCGCTTGCCTGCGTATAGCGTCCACCAGCGCCGGTGCGAGATGACGAGCGTCGATGGCGGCAGTCGGAAGAGCTGCTGGCCGCCGCCGACTGCCACCGACAATCCCAACCTTCAGTATGTGCACTCTTCGTCGTACTGGATTGCGTCCGCCGCACACCGACCCCACTCGCGGCTTATGAAGGCTCCGTCGAGGCCTGCAGAATCGCTCACGACAGCGGCAATACAATGGGTCGAGTCACAGATTGCGATCAACGCTGTCGAGGCTCGCAGCCACGAGGGTGACCCCACGGACGCGTTCGACTACTTAGTCACTGGCCATCCGCTACTACCACGACTCCGGCAATGTCTCTCTCATACAGCACGCCGCTAGCAGCAGTCACTCGCCGCGTTCTTTCGACCGGCTCGGGCACTACGAAACGGCGGCCACCATCAGCGGATTCGCGCTACGCCCTCTCGCGCGTGTGACCGTACCCCGAGATTCCAAGACGACGCACCGCCCACCTGCGCGAGAGGTTCTCGGCGACGACGTACGAGTCGCTTGCCAGTGCCGGCACAAGACATGACCAACGCCCAGCATGGTGAGCGTACGCGTTCGAGCAGATCGACCAGATTCGCGCAGCTCGGCCAAGTCTGCATGAGTCTCGATGAGCGGCGTGCGCCATGACGTCGTCCGTGCTCACGTTTCTGTTCACCGACATCGAGGGTTCGACCCGTCGGTGGGAGGCCGACGCGGATGCGATGCGGGTGGCGCTCGACGGCGCACGACGAGGTGCTGCGCGCAGCGCGATCGAGGCGCACGACGGCTTTGTGTTCAGCCACACCGGCGACGGTGTAGTGCGCGGCGTTCGCGTCGCCGCGCTCGGCCGTCGACGCGGCGGTCGCGGCGCAGCGGGCGCTGGAGTTGCCGGTGCGGATGGGCATCGCGACCGGCGAGGCCGAACTGCGGGACGGCGACTACTTCGGAACCGTGCTCAACCGCGCCGCGCGGGTGATGGCCGCCGGGCACGGCGGTCAGATCCTGGTCGACCGACTCGACGGCGGCTCTGCTCAGCGGGATTGATCTGACTCGATCTGGGGCCGCGGCGGCTGCGCGACATCGCCAAACCGGTCGACGGTGTTCCAAGTCCGAGCGCGCCGGCCTGCGCATCGAGTTTCCGCCGTCTGCGGACGCTTGATCCGACGCCCGGGAAACCTGCGGCCGCCGACCACCAGCTTCATCGGGCGCGAGTCGGAGGTCGCCGAGGTCTGGAGACGGCGCTCAAGGCGCATCGGTTGGTGACGCTGACCGGCGTCGGCGGGGTCGGCAAGACCCGCCTGGCGTTGGAGGTCGCGGCGCGGCTCGGCGACGACTTCCCTGACGGCGTGTGGTTGTTCGAACTGGCGGCGGTCGGCTGATCCTGCGGCGGTGCCCGACGCGGTCGCGGCGGTGCTGGGCATCACCCAGCAGCCGGGCAAGAGCGTCAGCGAGAGCGTGGCCGCCGCGTTGGAGGGCCGGTCGCGGCTGTTGGTGTTCGACAACTGCGAGCACGTCCGCGACGCCGCCGGCCGATCTGATCGAGGCCATCCTCGCCGCACTCGGCGACCGTGCGGATCCTGGCCACCAGCCGCGAAGGATCTGGGGGTCGCCGACGAGCAGTTGTGGCCGGTGCCCTCGCTGGACGTCGGCGCGGGAATCGACTCGGCCGCAGTCGATCTGTTCGTCGAACGCGCCCGGAGCGTGGCTCCGCGCTTCTCGATGGCCACACCTGATGAGGCGGCGCGGTGGTGGAGATCTGCCGCCGCCTCGACGGGATCCCCCTGGCGATCGAGTTGGCGGCCTCACGGATGGCGTCGATGACGGCAGCCGAGGTGCGTGATCGTCTTGATGACCGGTTCCGGCTGCTGGTCGGGATCACGGCGCGGGCTGGAGCGCCACCAAACCCTGCGCCACGCGGTGGCGTGGTCCTACGACCTGCTCGACGACGACCGAAAAGGCGGTGCTGGCAACGGTGTTCGGTGTTCGCCGGCGGATTCGACCTCAAAGCGCCTGCGCGGTGGCGCGGATCCGATGACCGCGACGACTACGCCATCCTTGATCTGCTCGATGCGCTGGTGCGCAAGTCGCTGCTCGTCGCCGACCGGTCAGTCAGGGCGGACCCGGTTTTCGATGCTGGAGACCATCCGCCAGTTCGCCGAAGAACAACTCGTCGCCGAGCGGCGAGCGACCGATGACGTCCGGACCGCGCATGCCCGCTACTTCGCCGGGCGCGAAGCCGACATCCTGGCGCTGTGGGACAGCTCCGCGACAACGAGAGGCGTACGGGTGGTTCACCGTCGAGCTGGCCAATCTGCGCGACCGCGTTTCGGTGGGCCGCCGACCACGACGACCTCGACACCGCCGCCGCCATCGCGGTCTACGCGACATTTCTCCTGGGTTACCGGGTACAGGAGTACGAAGCCAGCACCCGGGCAGAGGACTTACTCGAGCCTGCGATGGCCAACGGACACCGGCGGCTAGCACAGCTCTACACGATGGCGGCCGTGTGCTACATGACCGGTCGAATCCAGGACTTCCTCAACTACGCCGATGCCGGCCAGAGCCATTGAGACCGGACGTTTTGACGCAGTGCGTATCGAGTTGATGCCTGTTTAGGCGGGGGTTCTTGACGACGGTTGGTCCCGACCAGTGCGTCGAGTGGGCCCGCAGGCTGATCGCCCGATCCGGAACGCAGTACCTACGTCACGGCGAATCTGGTCTTCGCACTGGAGTTCGCCGGCAACCACAAAGACGCCCTGGTGGTTTCGACGGAACTTCGCCGCCGTCGAGACCTGCAGCGAACCCGACGGTACTGGCCCTCGGCCCTTCTCGCGTACGGCCATACACACCGCAGCGCCGACCCCACCGACGCCGCAAGCGCCTTCAGGCGCGCGCTCAAGCCAATGGCGACCGACAGATGGAGTCGGTCTACGCGATGAACCTCGCGAGCCTTTCGGTAGTCCACGCTGCGCCGGTCGATGCTCTTGAATTCTCCGGCTTGGCCATCCGGAACCTGGCTTCGACTCGGGCAGCCGCGCGGTACGTGTCGGGCCCGCTGGGCATCCTCGCCGCTCTGTTCGACCGCCCGGGGCGACTACGAACCGGCCGCCGTCATCAGTGCATTCGCCGATACGCCGGTCTCGCGCGCGACATATCCGGAGATCGTCACGGCCATCGCGCATCGGTGCGTGAGAGGCTCTCGGCGACGAAACCTTACGAGTCCTTCGCCCGGAGTCGGCGCTCAACATGACCACCGCTGCGAAGGCCACCTTACGCACTCGACCAGACTGACCCGTGCCCGTGCGCCCCAGTGCGCGAGGAGACGCAAAAGCCCCCTGAATCGTAAAGATTCGGCGTTTGCGACTGCTCGCGCTAGTCGGCTTCGGCCAGGCGGTGCTCTTCAGCGCGTCGAACTCGTCCTTGATGCCGGTCGGCAGCTTCTCGCCGACGAACTCGAACCACTCCTCGATCAGCGGCAGCTCCTTCGCGCCACTCGTCGGCGTTGACCGCCAGCGCCTCGTTGACGTCAGCCGCGTCGACGTCGAGACCCGTCAGGTCCAGGTCGTCGGCGCGTCGGCACGATGCCGATCGGCGTCGTCTTGCCGCCGGCCTTGCTGCTCGATGCGCTCGATCGACCCACTTCAGCACCCGGCTGTTCTCGCCGAAGCCCGGCCACAGGAAGCGGCCGTCGTCGCCGCGGCGGAACCAGTTGACGAAGAAGATCTTCGGCATCTTCGACTCGTCGGCGTTCTTGCCGATGTCGATCCAGTGCTGGAAGTAGTCGCCGACGTTGTAGCCGAGGAACGGCAGCATCGCCATCGGGTCGCGGCGCACGGTGCCGACCTTGCCGCTCGGCGGCCGCGGTCTGCTCGGAGCCGACAGCGTGGCGCCGATGAAGACGCCGTGCTGCCAGTCGCGGGCCTCGGTGACCAGCGGGACCGTCGTCTTGCGGCGGCCGCCGAACAGGATCGCCGAGATCGGCACGCCCTGCGGGTCGTCCCACTCCGGGGCGAGCGATCGGGCACTGCGACATCGGCGTGCAGTACCGCGAGTTCGGGATGGGCGGCCTTGCTCGTCCGAGTCCGGGCGTCCAGTCGTTGCCCTTCCAGTCGATGAGGTGCTCGCGGCTCGCCTTCCAGGCCCTCCCACCAGACGTCGCCGTCGTCGGTCGAGCGCGACGTTGGTGAAGAGCGGTGTTGCCCTGCCGCGATCGTGCTTCATCGCGTTCGGGTTGGACGTCCAGTTGGTGCCCGGCGCGACGCCGAAGAAGCCGAACTCGGGGTTGACGGCGTACAGCCGGCCGTCCTCGCCGAACCGCATCCAGGCGATGTCGTCGCCGACGGTCTCGGCGCGCCAGCCCGGGATGGTCGGCTGCGAGCATCGCGAGGTTGGTCTTGCCGCACGCCGACGGGAACGCCGCGGCGACGTAGTACGCCTTGTTCTCCGGGCGAGATCAGCTTGAGGATCAGCATGTGCTCGGCGAGCCAGCCCTCGTCGTGGGCCATCGCCGAGGCGATCCGCAGCGAGTAGCACTTCTTGCCCAGCAGCGCGTTGCCGCCGTAGCCGGAGCCGTAGCTCCAGATCTCGCGGGTCTCCGGGAAGTGGGTGATGTACTTGGTGTCGTTGCACGGCCACGGCACATCCTTCTGGCCGGGCTCCAGCGGCGCGCCGATCGAGTGCAGCGCCTTGACGAAGAAGCCGTCCTCGCCCATCTTGTCCAGCGCCGCCTGGCCCATCCGGGTCATCGATCCGCATCGACACGACGACGTACTCGGAGTCGGTGATCTCGACGCCGAGCTTGGGATCTTCGGCGCCGAGCGGGCCCATGCAGAACGGCACCACGTACATGGTGCGGCCCGCGCATGCAGCCGCGGTACAGGTCGGTCATGATGCCGCGCATCTCGGCCGGGTCCATCCAGTTGTTCGTTGGGCCGGCGTCGATCTCGCGCTCGAACAGATGAAGGTGCGGACTCCACCCGGGCGACGTCGGACGGGTCGGACAGCGCCAGATACGAGTTCGGCTTCTTCTCGTCGTTCGAGCTGCATGAAGGTGCCGGCCTCGACCAGCTGTCGCGTGAGCCGGCGCCGCCTCCTCGTCGGAGCCGTCGGCAAACACCACCCGGTCGGGCTGCGTGAGTTCGGCGACCTCCTGACCCAGGCCAGCAGCCCTTCGTGCTTAGTCGGTGCGGTGTCCAGACCTGGAATGGTCGCTGACGGTCATCAAAATCTCCTGCGTAGGTTTCTCTGCCAGGACGCAGGGCACATCGGCGCCACTGGTGCTCGTCGTCCCTGTATAGAGAGGTTAACTCGGGTGACATACCCGTGGTAAATCGGGATGCATGTCCGATCACTCACAGGAACGATTCAGAAAGCCCTATCTCGCGGTTTTGATCGATTCGGTAAGCGCAGTTCCGGCCGATCAATTCCGGTTCATTGGTCGCGGCGTGCATACGGTCCGAGCCGTCCTGGCCGGCGGGCCCGGCCGTACAGCTCGGCCGCACAGCGTCCAGTGCCTGCTGCAACGGCGGCAGCCGACGGTCCCGGACCGCCGCGGCCTGGCGGTCGCCGACCGCATGCTCGCGCAGTTCGGCGTCGATCTCCGCGACGTGATCCGCGGCCGTGGCGCCATCGACTTCGTCGCGCGGTAGCCAGGTCGGAGGTCAGCGCCGTTTCGGCGGCCAGCACCCGGGTAGCCACCCGCTCCTCGACCGCCGACCGCAGCGCGGCTGGTGACGTCGGTGACCCAGCGGTCCAGCACCGCCCGGTCGTTGAAGCAGCCCACGAATGCCCACCACCCACACCGTGAGCAGCAGCCCACCACACCGCCCGCCACCAGTCCCGCGATGGTCGAGGCCGGGCGCCAGCTCCGGCGAACAGCCGGCGTCACGACGAGCGCGACGCCGAGCCCGAAGCCGGCGCCGAGGATCATCATCAACTGCGTCTCCAGCCGCCGCGGACTTCAGCGGCGGCGCGAGACCTGCGGGCGTCGGCGGCGGCGGTCGCGGCTCCGGCGCCGACAAGCTCGAGTTCGGTCGCGACATCGCCGAGGTGTTTGGTGATGCCCTCGTCCACCTCGTCGACGACGTCTCGCCGACTCGGGTCCGCACATAGCGGCTCGAACTGCCGATCTTGCGTCGGCGCGTCATGCTGAGGCGTCCTCCTGTCAGTTCGGCTCGCACCGACGTGCAGCGGTTGCGGGCGAAATACGCCAGCTGCACCCGCGCCTGTTGGATCTGGCTGCGCAGCGCGATGGTTCGTTCAGACTTCGACAGCCGCCGCCCGCGCAGGATGTCGTCGCGCGTTCCGCGCAGCGCGCTCACCCGCGCCTGACGGTCGGACCCTGCGCCGTCGGCCTGTCGTAGCGGCCGATGACGGCTTGCAGACGGACTTCCCACGCGCGCAACCGGTTTCGGCGCTGCACATCGGGATCGGCCAGCCGCTGCCGCAGCAGATCGACCAGCTCGTCCGAGCTTAGGCTCGCCCAGATCCGGTGCGGCCGCGCGCACCTACCCACTGCACGTGCTGCATACGCTGCGCGCGTGCGGCGAGCAGCGCCCGGTCCGCGGCCAGCACGTCGCGCCAGTTGCGGTGCGCGTCGATCTTCGACACCACGCCTGATCGACCAGATCGGTGTAGTTGGTCGCCGAGATCGACTAAGCGCACAATCGGATTCAGTCAGCGGTGCGACTCGCGGACACCACGAACACCACCGCGGCCGGGCAGTCGGCGGGGCCCGACGCTCGTCGGCCTCGACGAACGCGTGCTCGGGCAGCCGCTCCCGCAACGCCGCGATCAGCTGGTGGCGCCCGCCAGCCACGGGCCCGTCACGAGCACGACGTCGCGGCTCTCCACACCCGGTGAGCTCAGCCCCGGATCGATCGGCCGCCACCACGGCGTCCGCCGCGGCGTCACCGGCATCGGTCACTCCGGCACCGCGCCCGAGCAGACGCAGCGAACCGCTGGCGATGTCGGCGCCGCAGCTGCGGTGGAGGGCGTTGACCGGACCCCGGCTGTAGCGCCGCCAGTGCACGGCGCGGCGCAGATGCGCGGCCGCGATCGTCGCCCCTGGTCCACGCGTCAGCCCTGCCGCCTCGCACCACGTCGACCGGCAGCCGCCATCACGGCGAGGACGGCCTCGTCGCGCCGACAGGAACTCGCGCGAGTCGCCGGTCGCCGGATTGCACTGCGAGAGAGTGCAACTCGGCGATCGCCGACCGCACCCGGCCGATAGCGCACCGCGCGCGCCTGCCGCCTCGAGTGTGCTCGACGACCCGGTCGACCTGGCTGAGCCCGCCGCAGCACCGTCGACACCGTCGCGGCGTCGGCGCCCTCGCCGAGCGCCAGGACGGCACGGGCGATGCCGAAGCCGGTCCAACGCGGCGAGCAGTCGTCGCCGACAGCTCGGGCGCAGCCGGATGGCCGGCGCGCACGAACGCGTCGGTCGACGTCAGGTCCGCAGGCTCGGCGGACCAGCACGCGCAGCGCCGACGATCAGCTCGTCGTCCAGGTCGGCGGTCGCCAGCAGGCCGACCATCGGCACCGTCGGCACCCCGGTCAGCGCCCGGCAGTCGGCGGCGCGGCGATGGGCCCGACGTCAATCGGGCCGCCGTCGCCGAGACCCGGTCAGGTCGGCCTTGTTCAGCACCGTCACGACGTCGGCCGGTCGGCGGCCGCGAGCCGAGCATCGGTCCTCGGGCTTGAGCGCCTCGGCGATCACCAGGACGTGCACGTCGGCGGCCGTGCGTCGTCGGACGTCACCGTCACCCCTGCACGGGTCAGCGCGGCCGCGACCGTGCCCCGCCCCACCCCGTCGCGACCCAGCACCGCAATGCGCAAGCGGGGCGTCAACTACGCGCGATGATCGGCGTCAACCGCGGATTGCTGGCTCTGCTCAGCGAATCGCGTCAGCACATCGACGAAAATCTGGTGGCCTTCCCGTTGTACCCCACCCGAGTGATAACCCGGATCCCCACGCCGTGATTGTTGGCCCACAATGTTGGCACCTCCACGGGCACATGCGCGAGCGGTTGTCCCCAGTACCAGCGTCGAAGGCAACTGTTGGGTATCAATCTGCACCACGATGCGGGTACTCGAGCCTTGATGAGCGACCATGGACGGATGCAAACGCCCAGCGCCGGAGTGTCGGCACGGCCGTCGTCGAGGTGCCGGCGTGACTCGACGTCGACACGAGCTTCGCATCTGCATCCCCGGGTCACCAGCTTCCGGACCCGGCGCTCGACGCTCTCCGGCGGACAACAGGCCACGTGGGAGCGGCTGTGGCCCGAGATGGGCATGCACGCGCGCGACGCCGACGGGCTCCGCGCGGCGCGGCTGGACACCGAGTCGTGGTTCGGCCGGTCGGCGCCGGTGGTGCTGGAGATCGGCAGCGGAACCGGCATCTCGACGCTGGCGATGGCGCAGGCCGAGCCGCACCTCGATGTGGTCGCGGTGGAGGTGTACCGGCGCGGGCTGGCCCAGCTGCTCAGCGCGATCGACCGCGAAGGCGTCACCAACATCCGGCTGGTCCGCGGCGACGGCGTCGACGTGCTCGAGCACATGTTCGGCCCGGATTCGCTGACCGGGGTGCGGGTGTTCTTCCCCGACCCGTGGCCGAAGGCGCGCCACCACAAGCGCCGGCTGCTGCAGCCGGACACCATCGCGCTGATCGCCGACCGGCTGCGGCCCGGCGGTGTGCTGCACGCCGCCACCGACCACGCCGGCTACGCCGAACAGATCGCCGAGGTGCGGCGACGCCGAACCGCGGCTGCGCCGCGTCACCGCATCGGACTACGCTGCCGATCTCGGTGCAGCGGCCCGTCACCAAGTACGAAGGCAAAGGCCCGCGCACGCGGGCAGCGCCGTTGCCGAATTGCTCTGGGAGAAACAGCCATGAGCCTCACTGAAGACATCCGGCACATAGACAGAAGATGTAGCCCCGCAGTCGGTGGCGCCGGCCGAGGCAACGGCCCGGGTGCTGCTGGTGCTGGGACGCGCCCAACCTGGACATGGGCCTTGGCTCGATCCTCGGCGGCACGGCCCACCGCCGCGCACCGGCCCCGATTCGACGCGCTCGGCCGGTGGCTGCTGTCACGCACGGCCGAGCTGTCCGCCGGCAGCGCGCCCCGACGTCACGCTGGAGCCCGAGGCCACCGTCTTCACCAACATCGCCCCAGGTAGCGCCGACGTCGTTCAGACCATGGGTGGAGGCGTTGCGTAACGTAGGCTTCGCGGTCTTCGCCAAGCCGAAGATCGACGAAGACAGCGACGTCGACAGTCGACATGCTCAACCACATCGCGCTTCGACGCAGCGAGGGACTGGCCAGCGTGCTGGTGGCCTCCGCCGACGGGCAGGCGTTCAACGACACCGCTGGAGGAAATCGCCCGCGAGGGCGTGCCCGTCCAGGTGCTCGGATTTCGCGAACATGCCAGCTGGGCGCTAGCGTCGGATACCTTGGAGTTTGTCGACCTGGAGGACATTCCTGGTGTTTTCCGGGAGCCGCTACCGCGAATCGGCCTTAGATTCGCTGCCCGAGCAGGGGGCTTGGCTGCAGCCATTCCGGCCGCTGTCCTCGCTACTGACCTCGCGCGTGTAAACAACTGAAATGCGCGGGTCGCCGACGAGACTTAGTTAAGGAGCTTACGTGTTCGCCTGGTGGGGTCGAACGGTGTACCGATACCGATACATAGTGATCGGTGTCATGGTCGCACTGTGCCTTGGCGGCGGCGTGTTCGGCATCAGCCTCGGGCCAGCACGTCACCCAGAGCGGTTTCTACGACGACGGCAGCCAGTCCGTGCACGCCTCGCGTCGCTCGCCGACAAGGCCTACGGCCGCGACACGTCGGGCCACATCATCGGGATCTACACCGCGCCCGGAGGGCAAGACCGTCGACGACCCGGACTTCAAGAAGAAGATCCTCGACAACCTCGCCGCAGGTCGAGAAGGACCACCCCGACCAGATCCTGCGGTCGATCGGCTACTTCAAGAGCCCCGACGCTGCTGAAGAACATGGCGGACGCGGACAAACAGCACGCGTTCATGTCGATCCAGCTCAAGGGCGACAACGACGACGCGATCCTGAACAACTACAAGAATGGTCGAGCGACGACCTGCTCAAGGTCAACGACGACGGCGTCGACGTCAAGCTGGCCGGCCTGCAGCCGTTGGCCAGCCGAGCTGACCGGCACCATCGGCGACGACCAGAAGCGGCGCCGAGGTGCGCGGCCATCCCGCTGGTGTGCGTGGTGCTGTTCTTCGTGTTCGGCGGCGTCGTCGCGGCCGCCCTGCCCGGCGATCATCGGCGGCCTGACCATCGCCGGCGCGCTCGGCATCATGCGGCTTGGTCGCCGAATTCGTGCCGGTGCACTTCTTCGCCCAGCCGGTGGTGACGCTGATGGGGCTCGGCATCGCGGTCGACTACGGCCTGTTCATGGTCAGCCGGTTCCGTGAGGAGATCGCCGAGGGCTACGACACCGAAGCCGCGGTCCGACGAACGGTGATGACCGTCGGGCCGCACCGATCATGTTCTCCGCGGTGATCCTGGTGGCATCGTCGGTGCCGCTGCTGCTGTTCCCGCAGGGCTTCCTCGAAGTCGCATCACCTACGCGATCATCGCCTCGGTCATGCTTGCGGCGATCCTGTCGATCACCGTGCTGGCCGCCGCGCTGGCCATCCTCGGGCCCAACGTCGACGCGCTCGGCGTGCGCACGCTGCTGCGGGTTCCGTTCTTCCGCAACTGGAAGCCGATGCAGGTGGTACCTGACCTGGCTGGCCGAGAAGACGCAGAAGACCAAGACCCGCGAAGAGGTCGAGAAGGGCTTCTGGGGCAAGCTGGTCAACCGCGTGATGAAGCGGCCCGCCGCGTTCGCCGTACCCATCGTCATCGTGATGATCTTGCTGATCATCCCGCTGGGCCAGCTGTCGCTCGGCGGCATCAGCGAGAAGTACCTGCCGCCGAACAACTCGGTGCGCCAGGCGCAGGAGGAGTTCGACAAGATCTTCCCCGGCTTCCGCACCGAACCGCTGACGATGGTGATCGAGAGCGACAACGGGCAGCCCGTCACCGATCAGCAGATCGCGCGAGGTCCGCAACAAGGCGATGACGATCTCCGGCTTCATCGATCCGGACAACGACCCGTCCAAGATGTGGCAGGAACGCCCGTATCTCGACGGCGCGTCGAAGGATCCGTCGGTCCGGGTGATCCAGAACGGCCTGGTGAACCGCAACGACGCGGCCAAGAAGATCGCGGAGCTGCGGGCCCGATCCGCCGCCGCGCGGCGTCACCGTGTCGGTGGGCGGCACCCCGCGCTGGAACAGGACAGTATCCACAGCCTGTTCGACAAGCTGCCGTTGATGGTGGTCCTGCTGATCACCACGACCGACGATCCTGATGTTCCTGGCGTTCGGGTCGGTGGTGCTGCCGATCAAGGCCGCGGTGATGAGCGCGCTGACGCTGGGCTCGACGATGGGCGTGCTCACGTGGATGTTCGTCGACGGGCACGGCTCCGGCCTGATGAACTACACCCCGCAGCCGCTGATGGCGCCGATGATCGGCCTGATCATCGCGGTGATCTGGGGTCTGTCGACCGACTACGAAGTCGTTCCTGGTGTCCCGCATGGTGGAGGCCCGCGAGCGCGGCATGTCCACCGCCGAGGCCATCCGGATCGGCACCGCCACCACCGGCCGGCTGATCACCGGCGCCGCGCTGGTCCTGGCCGTCGTCGCGGGCGCGTTCGTGTTCTCCGACCTGGTGATGATGAAGTACCTGGCGTTCGGCCTGCTCGATCGCGCTGCTGCTGGACGCCACCGTGGTCCGGATGTTCCTGGTGCCCGCGGTGATGAAGCTGCTCGGCGACGACTGCTGGTGGGCGCCGCGGTGGATGAAGCGGCTTCAGGAACGGCTCGGCCTCGGCGAGACCGAGCTGCCCGACGAGCGCAAGCGTCCCGCCGTGCGCGAGCCGGAGGAGGCGTTGGTCGGCGCGGGCGCACCGGTGCCGCCGCGGCCGCTGCCGCCGCACGACCCGACCCATCCGGCCGCCGAGGGTCGTCGCGCCCGGCGCTGCGACGACGCGGATCCGGCGGCGCCGCCGCGGGCGAACGCCCCGTCGGTCGCCGGGCACGACGCGGATCCCCACCGCGCACGGCGCAGTGCCGACGAGCCACCGACCACGCGGCTGTCGATGGCCAAGAACGCAGTCCGCAACGCGGTGAACAATGCGACCGCCCGGCGTCGACCACCCGCCCGCGGGTGACACCAACGGCCGCCCACCGCCGCCCGCCTGCCGCGCACGGGAGGACCGCGAAATCGAGTCGTGGCTCGGCGAATTGCGCGGCACCGCGCCCGCGGGGCGGGCACCACCGCCGCACGACCGTCGGCGGACGCCACCGGCGATGCCCGACCAACGCCGCGGCAGCGACCCTGCCCGCAGCCGGGCAACGAGCCGACGACCGCGATTCCCACGCTGGCGACCGCGCCGGCACGGCGGGCGGACCCAGCGACCGCAGATGCCGAGCGCGACGACCGCAGACCCACCGACGACGCACGACGCGCGGACGCAGGATGCCGAGAAGCGACCGAGAAGCTCAACACCCGCGGAGACGAAGAAGAGCCGCAAGCGCCGCGGGCGGCGGCGTGAGCGCGCAGGATCTGCTGCGCGCGTGAGGGCCGCCGGCTGTCTAGTGCGCTTCGCCGTTCGCGCCTGCGTACTCGTCACGTCGTCGCGCCTCGGCCTGTCTGACGATCGGACCGCCTCGTCGGACTCCTGGGCGGCCTCCTTCGGCCGCGGGATCTCTGGCGAGCAGCACCCGCACCGCGCTGTTGCAGGAACGCGACCGTCGGCACCGCAAGCAGCGCGCCGACGATGCCGGCCAGCACGCCGCCCGCCGCGATCGCCAGCACCACCGCCAGCGGGTGGATCGACACCGCGCGGCCCATCACCAGCGGCTGCAGCACATGGCCTTCGAGTTGCTGCACGGCGATGATCAGCGCCGAGCGTGATCAGCGCGTAGATCAAGCCCTTGGCGATCAGCGCGACGACCACCGCGAGGAATCCGGCGATCACCGCACCGACGAGCGGGATGAACGCACCGAGGAACACCAGCGACGCCAGCGGCAGCGCCAGCGGCACACCCATGATCGCCAGGCCGGTGCCGATGCCCGACCGCGTCGACGAGCGCGACCAAGAAGCGTCGCGCGCACATAGCCGATCAGCGAGCGGAAGCCGGCCCGGCCCGCGTCGCGCACCCGCTCCCGCACGTGCTCCGGGAAGACCTTGGTGACGAACTGCCGTAGATGTTGCGGCCGCCGTGCAGGAAGAAGATCAGCGTGAACAGCACCAGCAGCGCGCCGGTGACGATCTCGGTGACGGTGCCGGCCGTCGACAGCGCCCCGCTGGTCAGCTTCTCCTGGTTGTTCTGCAGCGCTTCGATGGCGCGACTTGCGGGCATTGTCGATCTGCTCCTGGTTGACGATGCAGCGGGCCCTCGGTCAGCCAGTCGCCCACGCCCTTGATGCTGGTGCTCACCTGCTCGACGAGTGCCGGTGCGCCCTCGATGAACTGGCTGACCACGAACGTGAGGATCCCGCCGACGACTGCGATGCCGCCGAGCAGCACCAGGGCCACCGCGCCGCCGCGCGGGCGCACCGCGCCGATCCAGGAAGTCGACGACGGGCAACAGCAGCGCGGCCAGCATCGTCGCCAGGGCGACCGGCACCACGATCACCTCGAGCTGCTTGACCGCCCAGAGCACTGCGACGATCGCCGCGAAGATCACCAGCAGCCGCCACGCCCACGCGGCCGTCTTGCGGACGAGAGGGTGTCACCGACTCGTCGGCGACCGAGTCGACAGACGGGCCCGCTGACATTCCGGTAGCGTAACGGCGGCCGCGCGCCATGTCTGCGAGACCTCGGGCATCCGACTTCCGGCACGCTCTACCCTATTGGGCGTGTCCCACGACGCGCCGGCGAGCGACGCCCGCAGCCAGGAGCGGCCCGCCGGGGCAAATACTGGTGGCTGCGTTGGGTCGATCATCGCAGTCGCCGATCGTCGTGCTGGCCGTCGAGCTGGTGTGTGGTGTGGGATCAGCTGGCCAAGGCCTGGAAGAGCGTCTACTCGGCCAACTGGTGGTGGGTGCTGGCGGCGGTCGGTGCGGCGCTGGCGTCGATGCACAGCCTTCGCGCAGATTCAGCGCACGCTGCTGCGGTCCGCGGGCGTACAGGTGCAAGCAGTGGCGTTCCGAGGCGGCGTTCTACGCCGGCAACGCGCTGACCACCACGCTGCCCGGCGGCCCGGTGCTGTCGGCCACCTTCATCTACCGCCAGCAGCGGATCTGGGGAGCGTCGCCGGTGGTGGCCTCGTGGCAGTTGGTGATGTCGGGTGCGCATGCAGGTGGTCGGGCTTGGCGCTGCTCGGGCTTGGGCGGCGCGTTCCATGCTGGGCGCCGAGCAAAACCCGCTGTCGCTTGATCTTCACACTCGGCGGGTTCGTCGCGCTGATCCTGCTGGCGCAGGCGGTGGCGTCACGACCCGAACTTGATCGACGGGATCGGCGTTGCGGCTGGTGTCGTGGTTCAACTCGTTGCGGGGCAAACCCGCCGACACCGGCCTGGACAAGTGGCGTCGAAACGCTCGACGCAGCTGGAATCGGTCAGCCTGAGCCGCCGCGAGCTCGGCGAGGCATTCGGCTGGTCGCTGTTCACCCTGGATCGCCGACGTCGCGTGCCTGCTGTTCGCGTGCCTACGCGACCGGCGAGGCAGGCCGTCGCCGGCGGGCGTGACCGTCGCCTACGCGGCGGCGCGAGCCGTCGGGTCGATCCCGTTGATGCCGGGCGGTCTGCTGGTGGTCGAGGCGGTGCTGGTGCCCGGCCTGGTGTCGTCCGGCATGACGCTGGCGTCGGCGATCTCCGCGATGCTCATCTACCGGCTGATCAGCTGGATCTTCATCTCCGCGATCGGCTGGGTGGTGTTCTTCTTCATGTTCCGCACCGAGAAGGACATCGACCCTGACGCCACCGTCGACGATGACGTCGAGCAGCCACCGCAGTTCAGCCCCGACCCCGAGGCGCGGCACGAACCCGAACCCGAACAATAGGAGGCGATCATGCGCGGCCATGCCGGACCTCCGCTGATGCTCGCGGCGATCGCCGCGCTGACCGCTGGCGTGCACGTCGCCGACCGAAACCCCGTCGGCGCCAACCACTTCGACTACCTGTCGCCCGCTGTCCGCGGACACCGGCCCCGGCGGTGACTCCCGCTGCTGGCCAGTGTCATCGCGGCGCCGATCCCGGTGCCTGCCACCGACGGCAAGGTCCACCTGGCCTACGAACTGCATGCTGACCAACGTGCTCGAACCAGGAGCTGACCCTGACATCGGTCGACGTGCGCGCCGCAGACCAGACGCTGCTGAACCTGGCCGGCGACAAGCTCGCCTACTGGACGCGTCGTTGGAAAGCCACCGCCCACAACGAAACTCGGGCCTGGCACAGTCCGCGGCGGTGTGGCTCGACGTCGCCCTGGCGACCCGGAGGCAGCACACGGTTCCCAGCAGAGCTGGTGCACGCGATCGGTGTCTCGCTGCCGCAGCCGCAACCGCCACTATTTCCCGACGATGACCGAGACCGTCGCACCCGTCACCGTGCAGACCCGCAAACCAGCGGTCATCGCGCCGCCGCTCGTCGGCCCGGAACTGGGTGGACGCCAACAGTTGTTGCGACATGACGCCGCACCGGATGGCGACTGAATCCGCTCAACGGGCAGCTGTGGGCCGCCGAGCGGTTCGCGATCGACTACGTGCAACTTGCCGGACCAGGGCCGGCTGTTCAACGGCGACAAGATCCAAACCGGAAAGCTATCCGGTTTCGGCGCCGATATCCACGCCGTGGCCGACGGCCCGGTCGTCGCGGTACTCGACGGCCTGCCCGAGCAGGTTCCCGGACGGAATCCGGCCGGTCTGCCGCTCGAGCAGTACGCGGGCAATCACATCGTCCAGGACATGCCGGCGGCGGCAACTATGCGCTCTACGCCCATCTCAAGAACCGGCAGCATCAAAGTGAAGGTGGGCGACCGGTTGAGCTCGGGCAGGTGATCGCGTCGCTCGGAAACACCGGCAGCACCGACGGACCACACCTACATTTCCACGTCATGAGCACCCCCGATCCGCTGCGGTCCAACGGGCTGCCGTTCGTGCTGTCGTCGTTCACGGCTCGACGGGCGCATCGCCTCCAATGGACGCCGAAGACGCCGTCGAAGCCAGGCCAGCCGGCGCCGATGGCAGCCGGGCTTCACCCCGCGATGAATCCGCGGTCAGCCCACTGGTTTTGGATGTGATGAGCCTATGCCGGTCGATGACACGGGCCGACGGGTTCGGCGGGCGCCGATCGCTCTGCTCGCCGACATCGTCGTGCGTGGTCGTGTTCTGCACGATCGGGCGCCGAAGTCACGCCGAGGGGTTGACTGTGGCCGGAATCGCCCAGACCGCGTGGCCGTTTCTGGCCGGCACCGGTGTCGGCTGGTTGCTGATACGGCGGGTGGCGCAGGCCGTTCACGATCATCCCCACCGGGGTGGTCGTCTGGGTGGTGCACGGTCGTGGTGGGAATGCTGTTGCGCGAGGCGACATCTGCGGGTGTGTCGACGAGCTTCGTGGTGGTGGCGTCGCTGTCGACCGCGGTGCTGCTGCTGGGCTGGCGCGCTGCGGCCGCTGTTCCGGCGCGGCTGAGCTGATGTGGCGTCGGATTCCGAATCGGGGTCGCCGCCGGCCATCCTGTTGCGGGAAAGCTACCGCGACAGGCGGCAAGGTGAAGAACCGCACCCTGGCCAACCTGTCGCACTGGCCCGAGCACAAGGTCGGATGCGCTGCAGACGCGACGCTCAAGGGGCTGCCGCCGAAGCTGGATTTGTCGCGAGGCGTTCGAGATCACCCGCAGCCTGCCGCACGGGCATGTCGCGGCGGTGCTGGGCACCGCGCGGCGCTGGGCATCGAGCGAGCTGCATCGACTCCGGCGCCGTCGCGGCAGCGCGATCTGGTGATGGCGATGCTGGTGGCCCAGGTGATCGCGCCCGGCATCCAAGCTGGCGATCGCGCGCGGGCTGCGCGCCGAAACCGCCACCAGCTCCCTGGGCCAGGTTCTCGGCGTAGCCAGCGTGCGACGAGGATGACCTGTATGCGGCGATGGACTGGGCGCTTGAGCGCAAGGACGGTCATCGAAAACGCCCTGGCGGCACGGCATTTGGTCAACGGCACGCTGGTGCTCTATGACGTGTCCTCGGCGGCGTTCGAGGGCCGCACCTGCCCGCTGGGGACAATCGGGCACGCCCGAGACGGGGTGAAAGGCCGGCTGCAGATCGTCTACGGGCTGCTGTGCTCACCGGCCGGTATCCCGATCGCGATCGAGGTGTTCGAGGGCAACACCGCCGACCCCAACACCCTGGCCGCCCAGATCACCAAGCTCAAGACCCGGTTCGGGCTTGCCCGGGTGTGCCTGGTCGGGCGATCGGGGCATGCTCACCAACGCCCGCATCCGCGACGAGGTACGCCCGGCGCAGCTGGACTGGATCAGCGCGTTGCGCGCCCCGCAGATCAAAGCCTTGGTCGAGCGACGGCGCGCTGCAGCTGTCGCTGTTCGATACCCAGGACCTCGTCGAGATCGAGCTCCCCGGACTTTCCCGGCGAGCGGCTGGTGTGCTGCCACAACCCCGCCCTGGCCGACGAAGCGGGCCCGCAAACGCGGTGAGTCTGTTGGCCGCCACCGAAAAAGAACTCGCCCCCATCGCCGCCGCCACCCGGCGGCGCCAGCAACGGCCGCTGCGCGGGCGGGACAAGCATCGCGCTGCGGGTGGGCAAGGTGATCAACCACTACAAGATGGCCAAACACTTCACCCTCGAACATCACCGACGAGTCCTTCACGTTCACCCGCAACACCGAGGACATCGCCGCCGAGGCCGCCCTCGACGGCATCTACGTGCTGCGCACCAGCCTGCCCGACCGACACCCTGGCCCGCCGATGACGTGGTGCTGCGCTACAAGAACCTCGCCGATGTCGAGCGGTTCTTCCGCACCCTCAACAGCGAACTGGACGTGCGGCCCATCCGGCATCGGCTGGCCGACCGGGTGCGCGCCCACATGTTCTCTGCGCATGCTGTCCTACTACATCAGCTGGCACATGAAAGCCGCCCTGGCCCCAATCCTGTTCGTCGACAACGACAAACCCGCCGCGGCCGCCAAACGCGCCAACCCCGTCGCCGCGGCCCAACGCTCCGATCGAGGCCCTGACCAAAGCCGCGCGTAAACGCACCCACGACGACACCCCGGTACACAGCTTCACCAGCCTGCTCGCCGACCTGGCCACCATCTGCGCCAACCAGATCCAACCCGCCGACGACATGCCGCGCATTCACCATGACCACCAGCCCCACTCCACTACAGCGGCGGGCCTTCGAACTCCTCGACCTCTCCCACCGCCACGGCCTGGCGTAGTCAGTTCGGCTCAGGATTCGCCGGCGGCTCAGGCGAAGTCGAGATCGTCAACGTCGCGCGCAACCCGCCCAGCGGCCCGTTGGACAGTTCGATGCGCCCGCCGTGCAACGCCGCCTGCTGCGCCACCAGCGCCAGGCCCAGCCCCGAGCCGCCCGGCGCCGCAGTTGCTGCCCCTGGAGAATCGGCCCGAGCACCGTTTGATGTTCTTCCTCCGGCAGGCCGCGGCCGTTGTCGTCGACGACGATCGTCATCGTGTGCGTCCTGGCGGCGCGCCGCCAACACGATCCGCGTCGCCTGCGCATGCGTCACCGCGTTGCGCACCAGGTTGTCGACCGCGAGCCGCAGCCCGCCGGCCAACCCCAGATCGCCCCAAGATCATCCGCGGCCTCGACCACGATCTCGACCCGCCGCCGGTGCGCATGTTCTCCCGCGCCACCCGGTCGAGCATGTCGGTGACGTCGATGAGCTCGCGGTCCTCGGCCTGCGCCAGCTGCCCCGACGCGAGCTGCCCGAGCGCGGTGATGATCGCCTTCCACGCGGCGCTGTGCGCGCGAAAGGTCGCTGCACCACTTCGGCTCTCTCCTCGGCAGGCAGGTCGTGGATCCGCAGGGTGTCGAGGTCGGCGCGCATCGCCGTGAGTGGGGTGCGCAGTTCGTGTGCGGCGTTGGCGGCGAAATCCTGTGCGGCCTGCAGGAGTTGGTGGTGGCCTGCTGGGCGGCGGCCAGCCGGCTCAGCATCGCGGTCATCGCCTCGGACAGCTCCTCGGCCTCGCGGACGCCGCGCACTTCGGGCATCCGCTCGGTGTCCTTGCCGAGCCGCTTGGTGTGCTCGGTCAGTCTGCGCAGCGGCCGGATCGCCGGGCCGGCCAGCAGCCAGCCAAGGCCGGCGGCGATCAACACCGTCGCCACGCCGACAGCCGTGTACAGCGGAATCCTGGCGCGGTTCAACAGAATGCTGTCGGCGCGGATGCCGACCGACATCAGCACGCCGCCCTGTTGGTCGACGGTGATCGGTCCGCACCCGGTACTCGACCGCCGTTCACTTCGACGGTCGCGGTGCCAGCGGCAGCGGCGGCAGCTGCAGTCCGCGCTGGAACACCACCTGGCCGGTGGACTTCGCGATCGCCCGGTGGTGAGCACGCCGCGGCGCGGGATCCTGCAACTGGTCGGGATACATGCTGGCGTCGATGATCGAGTCGAGTCGGCGATCCAGTTGCGCGGCATCGTTATTCGCGAGCACGACCGAAGTGAGGATCGTGAACACGCGCGACGACCGCGGACGCAGCGGCAGCCGAGGCGATCGCCACCCGGGTGCGCAGCGAGGCGGACCGGCAGGAACCGCGGCAAGCGCACTTACGGCTCGTCCCGCAGCACGTACCCGATCCCGCGAACGGTGTGGATCACCCTCGGCAGGCCGTCGCGTTCGAGCTTGCGCCGCAGGTAGGAGATGAACACGTCGGCAACGTTGGTGTCGACGTCGAAGTCGTAGCCCCACACCAGTTCCGAGCAGCCGCTGCGCGACAGCACCACGCCGGCGTTCTCGGCCAGCACCGCCAGCAGGTCGAACTCGCGCTTGGTCAGGTCGACACGCTCGCCGTCGACGAACACCAGCCGCCGGGCGGTGTCGATGGTCAGCGGCCCGACCGTCATCGTGTCGGACGGTTGATCGGAATGGCTCGCGCGCCGCAGCAGAGCGTGCAACCGCGCCACCAACTCGCCCAGATCGAAGGGCTTGGTCAGGTAATCGTCGGCACCGGCCTCCAGGCCCGCGATCCGGTCGTTGACGGTGTCGCGCGCGGACAGCACGCAGATGGGGATGTCGTTACCCAACGCCCGCAGCGCGGTGACCACGGCGACACCGTCGAGTTCCGGCATCTGGACATCCAGAACCAACGCGTCGTGCGATTCGTTGGACAGCAGCCGCAGCGCCTCTTTACCGGTCGCCGCGACCCGAACGTCGAAACCCGAATGCCGCAGTCCGCGGGCGACGGAGAGTTCTGACGTCCGGGTCGTCGTCGACCATCAGCACCGTGCGGCTCGGCGCTCTCCTGCGCGGGCGAGCTTCCCCAGACCCGCACGCGGACTACGGAATGATAGGTGCTGGTGCTCGAACCGCAGCGGTTCTTCAGGTCGACCAACGGCTGGCGGATCCCGGTCAGGTCGGCCTTCGTCTGCGGATTCGCGTCCAGGTACGTCCTGCACCTCGGTCGCGGACCTGATCGCGCGGCAGGCCCTCGAGGCTGGTGAAGAACCAGTTCACGTCCGGGTGCGTGAAGAGGTACGCCGACGTCGACGCCGAGACACCCGATGCCACGCCGGCCAGGTCGGCCGCGGTGCAGTTCGGCGGGTTGAGCGCCGGGTCGTCGGCCATCGCCGAGGGCAGGGCACCAAACAACATCGCACCGGCGATCGCACCGGTGCCGACCGCGCCAGCTACCGCACGCCGCGCGGTACGGGCCGAGAGCAACATGGACAGGCTCCTTCATCGGAAGTGGAGAGGCCGTAACCGTTAGCGGTTCCGACAATTGAAAGCTAAGCAGAAAGGGTGCTGACTTTCTTGCCTTGCGATTAACCAATCGTGAGAAAGTCCGAAACTGCAGCTCAGGTCACCGTGCACGCTGCGCGCGTCGCCCGGTGCTAGCGGTGGTGGTGGTCGCCAGGTCCGGGAAGCGGTCCGCTGCCCTGCGTGACGGCCGATGCAGGTGACGGCGAAGCGGGCAGCGCGGCGCCGGGAACGCCGACGGTCTGCGCACGTCTGCAGTGCTCCTGGCAAACCACCGGGCAGCGCGCCGCCCTGCTGCTGCGCGGCCTGCATCAGGCCCATCAGCTGGGGCAGGCTGATCGGCAGCTTGCAGCGGGTGGACAGGTTGACCAGCGGCTGCTGCAGCTGCTGCATGTCCTTGCCGACTTGTGGGTTGGCGTCGAAGTAGGTCTTGAGCGCGCCCAGCGACTGCGGCCCGCCTGCTGCTGAGAGATGGTCGTCAGCGCCTGGTTGGTTTCGGGATGCGAGTCGAGGTAGGTGCCCGTCGACGTGGCCACCGAGCCGATGGTCCTGGCGAGCTCGCTGGCCGCGCAGGGATCCGCTGGCGGCGGTTGCTGACGGCGACGGGTAACCCAGTCGGTGCAGCAACGACTGGCGCCACCGGCTGCGCGACGCAGCGAACACCGCGTAGCAGGCTGCGACGCAGCACGCCTTGGGGGTCGAAATCATGGACAAACTCCTTACGGTTTGCGAACGTCATCTGACGCTGCCCGCAAACGCACTCGCGATCGGACGGTATGGGCTCCCCGACCCGGAAACGGCCTCGGCGACATACTGCCATCTAGCGCCACCGCGCCTGCCAATCCAGCGAATGAACATGCAGGTGAACAGTCAGGAAGTCCGCAGCAGCGGCGTAACGCTGGCGGCGTAATCACGAGAGAGGAGTTAGAGCTGGCTTAAGGCGTTGCTGAGGCGGCCGTCACCCTACGCGACGCTGTTGTACGCTCAGCTACGCAACGCCGGGCAGAAAGCGGGGAGTTCGCTATCCAGCAGTTCATGATGCGCTTGAGCGGCAACCTGCGCAGATATCGCTGGGCGGTGTTCGCGGCTTGGCTGCTTCTTTTGGTGCCCTCGATCTATCTGGCGATGAACCAGTCCGGCAACCTCACCGGCGGCGGCTTCGAAGTCGAGGGTTCCCAGTCGCTGCACGTGCAGCGCGAGCTCGAGCAGCACTTCCCCGACCCAGGGTGCGTCCCCGTTGGCCCTGGTCGCGGCGCCGCGCGCCGACGCGTCGCTTCGAGCGACATGAACGCCGCGGTCGCCCAGCTCGAACGCATCGCCGCCGAGGTGCCAAGCGTCAAGGTGGTACCGAATCCGCAGCAGCCGGCCGCCGCAGCCGGACCGCCCGTACGTCATCACCCTGCAGACTGGACTTCAACAACACCGGCGCGGTCGACGTCGCCAAACAGCTGCGGCAGAAGGTCGGCATCGACGGCGATCAGCCCGGCGAGATCGAGAACGGCAAGGTCAAGCTGTACGTCATCGGCCAGGGCGCACTGGGCGCCGCCGCGACCGCGGCCACCAAGCACGACATCGCGCCAGGCCGAGCAGTGGAACCTTCCGATCGTCCTGATTGTTCTGCTCGCGGTGTTCGGCTCGCTGGCGGCGGCCGCGATGCCGCTGGTGCTGGGCATCTGCACGGTCGCGGTCACCATGGGGCTGGTCTATCTGCTGTCGATGTACACCACGATGTCGGTGTTCGTCACGTCGACGGTGTCGATGTTCGGTATCGCACTGGCCATCGACTATTCACTATTTATTCTTATGCGGTTCCGCGAGGAACTGCGGGCGGGCCGCGATCCGCAGCAGGCCGCGCGACGCGGCGATGGCCACCTCCGGTCTGGCGGTGGTGCTGTCCGGCCTGACCGTCATCGCGTCGGTCACCGGCATCTACCTGATCAACACCCCGGTGCTGGTGTCGATGGCGACCGGCGCGATCCTCGCGGTCGCCGTCGCGGTGCTGACCTCGACGACGCTGACGCCCGCGGTGCTGGCCACCTTCGGCCGGGCGGCGGCGAAGCGGTCGTCGTACCTGCACTGGTCGCGGCGGGCCGAGACCACGCAGTCGCGGTTCTGGAGCCGGTGGACCGGTTGGGTGATGCGACGGCCATGGCTGTCGGCGCTGGCGGCGTCGGCGCTGCTGCTCACGCTGGCCGCGCCCGCGTTCTCGATGGTGCTGGGCAACAGCATGCAGCGCCAGTTCGACCCGACCCACGAGATCCGCGGCGGCGTCAACGCCGCGGCGGAGCGCGCTTGGCGCCGGGGCGCTCGGCCCGGTGCGAGTGCTGGTGACGTTCCCCGACGGCAACGCCGCCTCGGCACCGGCGAAGGAGCCTGCGTTCTCGACGCGTGCGACAGCGGATGTCGCAGGGGCCCAACGTGGTATCGGTGTCGCCGCCGGTGTTCGGCGACGACTACCGCAGTGCGCTGCTGTCGGCCGTGCTCTCCGGTGGATCCCGAGGACATGGCCGCCCGCGAGCACCGTCGACTGGATGCGCGAGCAACTGCCGCGGCGCCAGCGGCGTCGACGCACGCATCGACGTCGGCGGGCCGACGGCGCTGATCAAGGACTTCGACGACCGGGTGTCGACGACGCAGCCGTCGGTGTTCGGATTCGTCGCGCTGATCGCATTCGTGATGCTGCTGATCTCGATCCGGTCGGTGTTCCTTGCGTTCAAGGGCGTGCTGATGACGGTGCTGTCGGTGGCCGCCGCCTACGGCAGCCTCGTCGCCGTCTTCCAGTGGGGCTGGCTGGAAGACCTGGGCTTCGACCGATCTCGTCGCTGGACAGCACCATCCCGCCGCTGGTGCTGGCGATGACGTTCGGCCTGTCGATGGACTACGAGATCTTCCTGCTGACCCGCATCCGGGAGCGGTTCCTGCAGACGAACAACACCCGCGACGCCGTCGCCTACGGGGTGAGCACCAGCGCCCGCACCGATCACCAGCGCCGCGCTGATCATGATCGCGGTGTTCATCGGGTTCGCGTTCGCGGGCATGCCGCTGGTCGCACAGCTCGGTGTCGCGTGTGCGGTCGCGATCGCCGTCGACGCCACCGTGGTCCGGCTGGTGCTGGTGCCCGCGCTGATGGCGATGTTCGACGAATGGAACTGGTGGCTGCCGCGCTGGCTGGCCGCATCCTGCCGTCGGTGGACTTCGAGAAGCCGCTGCCCAAGGTCGACATCGCCGACCTGGTCATCATCCCCGACGACATCTCGTCGCTGGGCGCCTCTGGGTGCCGATCATGCGCATGGTGGTCAAGTCCGCGGCCAAGCTGAAAACCTTGCGCCCCGATACGATTACCGTCGCCGATCCGCTGGCGCTGCAGCGGCTGCCTGCCGTAGCTCGCGAAGCCGGTGGCGCGCCGTCACGAACGGACACACCAGCAACGGTCGCTGCACACCCGCAACGGCTGCGACGAACGGCTCAGACGAAGTGCAGAAGCCGGACGCCCTGCCTGTCCGGGTGCATCCGGTGACCATCTGGCGGGGCCGGCTCTCGGTCGCGCTGGACGCACTGGAGACCGAGGCCGACAGCGACCGGCCGCCGGTCGAGCGGCAGCAGCCCGATGGAGACCACCAACGTCCAGCTGCCGACGGGCGACCGGCTGCAGATCCCGACCGGCGCGGAAACGCTGCGGCTGAAGAGCTACCTGGTCATGTGCCGAAACACGCACCAAGGATTTCGCGGAGTTTGCCGAGTTGGTCGACTCGATGGAGACTCAAACTGCTGCGGTGGTGCTGGCGTCAATGGACCGGTACTACTGTGGAGACCGCTCAAGGAAACAATGGGTCGCCACCCAGCTGGTGCGCCGCCTGGCCGATCCACAACCGTCCGACGAGCACGACACCAGGATGTCGGGCCCTGACGGCGGAGGCTGATTGGGCCAAGGTCAGAGGAGCGCTGCCTATCGGTGGCGGTAGCGATGCTTGAGGAGGCGAGGTGACGTTGGCCCCCGATATTCGGGACGCGCGCCGCGACGCAGGCGCCGGACCGCAAGCGAGCCGCGGCGCCGACGGCAGGCCGCCGGCGCGATCGACGACCGGCCGGTGGAGTTCTGGCCGACCGTCCGCGATCCGGGCGGCGCTGGAGACGGACGACCTGACGGTCTGGCAGCGCATCGTCGTCGCGATCAAACGTGATCCGTACGGCAGGACCGCGCGTCAGGTCGAGGAAGTGCTGGAAACGGCACGGCCATACGGGGTTTCCAAGGCGCTGTCGGAGGTGCTCATCCCGCACCCGCGAGCACCTCGAGGCCAACGAACGCGCCGAGGTGGGCCGCCAAGTGCAGGCACTGCTGGAGCGATCGGGTCTGGGCCAGGACGAGTTCGCGTCCCGCATCGGGGTTGCCGAGCAGGATTTCGCGGCGTACCTGAGCGGGGAGACGAGTCCGCCTGCGTCGCTGATGATTCGGATGCGCCGGCTGTCCGACCGGTTCGCCAAGATGCGCAACCAGCGCCACTAGGTATGACGTACGCGCTGATCCCGGGGGCCGGTGGCAGCGCCTGGTACTGGCATCGCGTCGCGCCGCTGTTGCCCGACGCGATCGCGATTGAGTCTGCCCGCCGCACGACGATTCGGCGGACCCGAGCACCTACGCCGACACGGTTGTCGACGCGGTGTCCGGTGTGTCGGACCGCGCTGATTCTGGTCGCGCAGTCGATGGGCGCGTTCACCGCGCCGATCGTGGCCTCGCGGGTGCCCGTCGCGTCGATCGTGTTGGTCAACCCGATGGTGCCTGTGGCCGGCGAATCGCCCGGGCAGTGGTGGGCCGCAACGGGTCACGATCAAGTGGTGCCTGACTTCGATCCGGTCGAGGACTTCTTTCACGACGTGCCCGGCGCGGTGCGCGAGGAGGCGTTCCGCACAGGGGAGCCGCGGCAGTCCGACACGCCGTTCGAGCAGCCCTGGCCGCTGGACCGTTGGCCCGACGTGCCAACCAGAGTGATCCAGGGCAGCGACGACCGGCTGTTCCCGCTGGAGTTTCAGCGCCGGGTGGTGCGCTCGCGGCTCGGCCTGGAGCTCGAGGTGATGCCTGGCGGACACCTGATGGCGTTGAGCCAACCCGAGGAGTTGGCGTCGCGAATTCTCGTCGGTCCGAGTGCGGAGTGCCGATGGACATTGAGCGGATCCTGCGCGAGACGCCGCACCGTCGCGATCGTCGGCGCATCGGCCAACCCGGCTGCGGGCCAGCCACGAGGTGTGGAGCTACTTGCAATCCGCCAGCTGACTATGAGCTGTATCTGGTCAACCCGACCATCAGCGAGGTCGACGGGCACGCCGTGTGTACCCTCACTGGCGGACCTGCCCGGTCGGTGCCCGATCTCGTCGACGTGTTCCGACGCCACGAGCATCTGCCGGCGGTGCTCGAGGACACCATCAAGGTGGGTGCGAAGGTGCTGTGGCTACAGCTCGGCTTGCGGCACGAACAGGTGGCCCGTGACGGCGAAGCTGCGGGACTGCAGGTGGTGATGGATCGCTGCCTGAAGGTCGACCACGCTCGCTTGCTCGGCGTTAGCGGGAGTGGATCGGCGATACGTCGTCGACCAGCCAGCGCCCGTCGGTCTTGGACAGTTGGACCCGAAGTGCGAGCACCGCCGTGTCGGTCGGCTTGCCGGGTGCGCTCTGCGTTGCGCGCAGGATCACCGCGACGCTGGCGGCGTCCGGCCCGATCGCCTCGATGCCCGCCGAGACCGTGCTGGCCTGAGCCGAGATGTTCTTGCTCGCTCAAATCCTTTGCCACATTGGCGAATCTCGCTCTTGAAGGCCTCGGCGCTCTTGGGCGACATCATCGCCGTGGCCCGGTCGACCGACGCGGTCGGGACTCTGCGGCGTGAACGTCGCGGAGGCCTCTGAGACGCTGCTGGCGATGCCGACCACCTCGGCGGTGTCGTTGTGCGCAGCGTGCGGTCGGGCACCGTCCACCGCAGGTAGCCGACGATGACGCGCGGCCACCAGCGCGACGGTCGCGACACGCGACGACGGCCAGCCGCAGTCCTGGACCGTCGTCGTCGGTGCCGACGGTGACACCGTCACGGCGCGCGAGACACGAAGTTGACGACGACGCCCTCGACGATCAGCAGGCACAGCACCGAACAGCACCGACACCCACCACAGCGGCCAGGCCAGTGCGACGCCGATGTAGACCAGTGCGACGACGGCAGCTACCGGCGCGAGGATGTCGAAAGCCAGTACGCGCCAACGGTTTCTCATCGGATCGGCTCCAGCCGCGAGATCAGCAGCTTGCCGTCGACGTCGGAGACGTCGAGCCGAAGCGTCCAGCGCACGGTCTGCGGCTTGTCGGCTCCGGCGTTCTCGCTGATCGACGTCGCCACCACCATCACGGTGTCGGTGCGCGACGCGGACGCCGACAGCTCGGGCTGCGCGCTGAGGCGGCGGGGCGCCGTTCGGGACCGGGCTGCGCGTGGTGGATCGACTCGACCGCCACCGAGTCGACCTGGCCGGTGGTGCTGCGCTTGCAGCGTGCTGCACCAGCTTGCGGTACGGCTCGACGGTCGCGTCGAAGTCGGCGTTGAGCTGACCGACCGTGCCCTCGTGCAGGCTGTGTTCAGGCTGGCCTCGACGCTGTCCTTGTTCATGTTGATCAGCACGCTGGTCCAGTCCGCGGCGGCCTGCATGACGCGGGTGCGGTAGTGCGAGTTCGTCGACGTCGCTGCGGTGCTGGTCCAGATCAGTCGCGCCAAGCACGATCGCCGCGACCGCGACCACGCCGAGACCGCCGAGCCGATGCCGAAGCCGGTGAACACGGGACCGTCGTCGTCCTCACGGTCCGGCGGGCGCTCGTCGTCGGGCATGGGCGAGAGGCTACCCGGCGCAGTCTCGGCGACTGGTTCCTGGTTGCCTGCAGACGCCCCTCAGCTGCCGCTCTCCGGCTGACCACCAGGTATTTGCACGACCAGACGACGTCTGGCAGCATGTTGGGGTGACGGTAGAAGCCATTCGCTCGGACGGGATGACCGGTCGAATTGACCTCTCGCACGTCGACTCCGATGCCCGCCCCCAAGACGATCTGTTCGGCCATGTCAACGGCCGCTGGCTGGCCGAGTACAAGATCCCGGCCGACCGCGCGACCGACGGCGCGTTCCGGTCGCTCGCACGACCGCGCCGAGGAGCAGGTCCGCGACCTGATCACCGAGCCGCCGGCGGCCGGCGGCAGCAGGGCACCGACGAGCAGCGCATCGGCGACCTGTACGCCAGCTTCATGGACGAGCCGAGACCGTGGCCGAGCGCGGTGTGCAACCGCTGCTCGACGAGCTGGCCGACGATCGACGCCGCCGAAACCCCCGAGGCCTTGGCGGCGGTGGTGGGCGCGCTGCAGCGCACCGGGTCGGCGGCGGCACGGGCGTCTACGTCGACACCGACTCCAAGGACTCGACGCGCTACCTGGTGCACCTCAACCAGTCCGGGCTCGGCCTGCCCGACGAGTCGTACTACCGCGACGAGCAGCACGCCGAGATCCTCGCCGCCTATCCGCAGCACATCGCCGCGATGTTCGCACTCGTGTACGGCGGCGATCACGCCGAGACGGCCGCGCGCATCGTCGCGCTGGAAACCAAGCTCGGCGCCGCGCACTGGGACGTCGTCAAGCGCCGCGACGCCGACCTGACCTACAACCTGCGCACGTTCGCCGACCTGCCGGCCGAGGCGCCCGGGCTTCGACTGGGCAGGTTGGGTGACCGCGCTGGGCGCGACTCCGGAGGCGGTGGCGGAAGTCGTTGTGCGCCAGCCGGACTACCTGACGGCATTCGCCGCGGCCTGGTCGGGCGAGGACCTCGAGGACTGGAAGAACTGGGCTCGCTGGCGGCTGATCCACGCCCGCGCGTCCTGCTCGACCGACGACCTGGTGGCCGAGGATTTCGCGTTCTACGGCCGCAGGCTCAGTCGGGCACCGAGGAGATCCGCGACCGCTGGAAGCGCGCCGGTGTCGGTGGTGGAGAGCCTGATGGGCGATGCCGTCGGCAAGCTGTACGTCGAGCGGCACTTCCCGCCGGATGCCAAGGCGCGGATGGACGAATTGGTCGCCAACCTGCGCGAGGCCTACCGCGTCAGCATCAACGACCTCGAGTGGATGACGCCAGCAGACCCGCGAGAAGGCGCTGGCCAAGCTGGACAAGTTCACCCCGAAGATCGGCTATCCGGCCAAGTGGCGGGACTACTCGACGCTGGTCATCGAGCGCGACGACCTGTACGGCAACTACCGTCGCGGGCAGGAGGTCAACAAGCCTTCTTTTGTTGCTGGAGCAGGAGAGCTGCCGGAAGGGTTCGCGATTGGACCCTCACGATGTTGTGAGAAGAAAAGGTGAAACCACTCCAGAAGCGATGCGTGAGAAGCGCGCGTTTCGTCATGAGTCTTATGGATGGGCAGCATTCGTGGCCTCGGTGCTCGATGGGCAGACGTAACCCAGACGAACCTCTTCACAGTCCATCCCGGTTTGTCCGTGGCTGAATCCGGAAGTTCTGAGCAAGATGGAGTCGGCACACCTTCAAGGCGTGAACTGGTATTTTGCCCGGCCGCCGATTGTCGGTATTAGAATTTGAAATGGATCTACGTGGCGTTGGGCGAGGAAGTGGTGATCGGTTTGGGGGCTTGTATGGCCGGGCCGGCTTACCTCAGGGTGACACGGGTATCCTGCTCTCAAGCAAGCGTCTGAATGTGGGAGCCGGCCTCTGGACGGCGATCAGGTGGGGAATGAGGGGGATCGCTATCCCGCGGTCTCACTCTCAAACGCCTTCGGCGATCTTGATCTGCAGATGCACCCGGGTGTTTTCAGGAAAATCGACAGATTCGATCGGATGGAAGCAGCCCTGGCGATGAGACTGCCAGAATCCTCAGCGAGAGCGGGACGATGCTTCTCGCGACGGTTTTCTTTCGCCGTCTCCACCCCATCCATCGCCAGATTGGCCAGCCGGTCGGCTTCGCGGTTTTGTTCCCGCGGCACGCTGATGAATCGAGAATGATTTCAACTTGGAGATCCCAGTGCCTTCGCCTCTCTGAACAGTGGTTGCAGGTCGGGACTCTTTACCTTGTAGACTCCGATCGGTTTGCCGCACCATCAACTCGGAATCCGCGTAAGCTGTCGCAATCCCGTCGTATCCATTCGCCGGGGCGTACTGCAAGGCACCAATCAGAGCGGAATGCTCGGCCAAAGTTGTTGGTTCGGATTCCCAGGTTCTGCGAAGGCTGGCCAGGGGTCGCGCCGCTTTCATCTTGTACATCAACGCCATAGCCGGCGATGCCCGGATTGCCGCGCGATCCACCACCATCAATGTATGCGACACATCGTTTCATAGGAAGGAATTTTCAAGGAGTTCTTCACAAAGCGCGTGAGATTCTTCGTTCTCGTGCTCGGCGGCTTTATCTTCGAGCTCGAGTACAAGGAGAGAGGATGATTCTCATCGGGAGTTTTTCGAAAAAGGAAGGATTGACTACGACGTCACTTCGTAGGGAGCATCCGGCTTCCAATACAGGAGATGCGGTTGCAACTGCTCGCAGGTAATGATCTGCTCTCCCGCCTATAACCTGGCTCACCACATGGGGCCGAATGCGGACGTGGCAGGCCTGACAGGGGAGTCCTGGGTGGCACGGGCCAGCGCTTATGCCCTTGCGAAATTTACTGATCTGTTTATAGGTGTTGAGTACTGTGGCATCCACCGACTGCATCAAAGTTTCCCGCTGGCGCTGCAGCTCCAGACGCGAGTTTCTGCGATCCTTGGTCACTTCAGCCTCCTGGCAGCCTTCTTCTCCCGAATCACCACCAGCGCCTTCTCTTGCTGCAGTCGCTGTTGAATAACTTGCGCCTCCTTTTGCGAAGCGCTTCGTCCTGCTCCATCAGACCCAGTATCCCGCGTCTTCAATCTTCCGCACACTTCCTTCTCGTTGGACTCAATTTCGTGAGAGCAAGGCCTTGTACTGCTCGTTGGTCGCGGCGATCGATCAACTGCCCGCGATACTTCGAGGTTCTTCTGCTCCAGATCCTGAATATTGCCCTCCAGCGCACATCTGCAGGCTGCCTGGGCGATCCTCGCAGCTTCGTTGGCCTCGAGCGACTGCGGTTGTTGCTGCACTCAGCGGCTTGGCTTCCGGGCGGCTTCGCTGTTTGGGAAGAGAGACTCCCATTCTCTGCCGTTGTAGTGTTGAGCCTGCAGGTCGGTTTCCTGGAGCTTGGGGAGTTTTCGACTTCAGGATGCATTCGAGAGGAGGGTGTCCCAGGAAGATGGTGGGCCCCACTGAGGACTCGAACCTAGGACTGTCGGTTATGAGCCGGAGCTCTAACCCAGCGAGCCTTGGGCCCGCGCAAAACGCGACGACTATAGCATGCGGTTTTTCTGCTTTGTCGAGGCAGGCCAGTCTGGAGGAACAATTAGGACGAAGAAGAAGAGGTCTGCCAGGCGAACTCCCGGCAGCACCGCGTGGTGCTCTAGTCGCGGCTGGAGCCGTCGAGGAAGCGGACGCAACTTGCGACTGCGAGAGGGATGCCGCAGCTTGCGTAGCGCCTTGGCCTCAATCTGGCGAATGCGCTCGCGGGTCACTGCGAAATGTCTGGCCGACTTCTTCCAGCGTGTGATCGCTGCCGTTATCCAGACCGAAGCGCATCTTGATGACCTTTTCTTCGCGGGGCGTGAGCGTCTTCAGCACCTGACGCGGTCATGCTCCTTCAAGGTTGATGTTGATGACGGCCTCGGCGGGCGAAACCACGCTGCCGGTCTTCGATGAAGTCGCCCAGGTGCGAGTCTTCCTCTTCACCGATGGGCGTTTCCAGCGAGATTGGCTCCTGTGCGATCTTCAGCGACCTTGCGCACCTTCTGGACCGGGATGTCCATGCGCTCGGCGATCTCTTCCGGCGTCGGCTCGCGGCCGAGCTCCTGCACCAGCTAGCCGCGAGGTGCGGATCAGCTTGTTGATGGTCTCGATCATGTGCACCGGAATGCGGATGGTGCGGGCCTGATCGGCGATGGCGCGGGTGATCGCCTGGCGGATCCACCAGGTGGCGTAGGTCGAGAACTTGTAGCCGCGCCGGTACTCGAACTTGTCCACCGCCTTCATCAGGCCGATGTTGCCTTCCTGGATCAGATCGAGGAACTGCAGTCCACGGTTCGTGTACTTCTTGGCGATCGACACCACCAAGCGAAGATTGGTCGCACCAGACTCGCGCTTGGCATGGTTCGCCGAGTGGTCGCCGGCGGTCAATCGTCTGCAGCGTCCGCTGGCAAGTCGACGCCCGCCGGTCTGGGTGTACGTCTCTCCTCGATCGTCGCCATCTTTCTCTCTCTGATTGCTGCGCAGATCCTTCCTCAGGCGGGTTGATGTTCTTGCCACACGCTGGGTGACTCCGCCTTCTTTTCCAGCCGTGGCCTGCTCTTCCTCGAGGCGGCCGGATAGGCTTCGGCCACTGGCGGCGGATCTGGTCGATGAGACGATTTGCGCTCAGAAAAAGTGAAGTCGATGTTGCGAAGGGCCCGGCGAGATGGAAGCCTGGTGGCGCGCCAAAAGCAAACCGCAGACTTGCGATGGGCCTTCGGATGCTTCGTCTTTTATGCCGTCTTTCGGGAACTTTTGCGGAGCAACTGATTCTGCTTCTTAAAGTTCTTCTGGATCTCACCTAATCTTTCTGAACGGTCTCCACTTAAGACGGTCTTCCACCTTCTCTTCCCGTCATCATGTCTTCGTTGAGAGACCAGCTGACGTCGATGATGGATCGCTCGCCGCTGCTCCAGCTGATCGCCGAGATCCGAGTCACTCTTTGACTGACGATCCGGAGACCGCGACATCACGCCTTTCAGCACGCATTCAACTGGCCACGCTCAATGCGCTTAGCGATTTCAACTTCGCCCTTCTGCGAGTCAGCAGCGCTGAACGGTTCCCATCCGCGGAGGTACAGCCTCACGGGATCGTTGGTCTTGTCCAGCGCGCCTGGCGTCAGATCCAGCTCGCACATCGTCGCCGGCTTCTTTCTCGATGCCGAGCTTCACCGGCCCGCCGCCTTGGGCTCACCATCGATGACCTCAATTCCCTGCGCACGGAACAAGGAAAACATGTCGTCCATCTCTTCGGACGAAGTGACGTCGCCGGGCAGCAGGGTCGTTGACCTCATCGTAAAGCAGGTAGCCCTTCTCCTTGCTCATGTCCATGAGCTGCTTGACTTCGCTGCGATACTTGTCGTCGCGCCGAGAGTCAAAGCTGCGCTCCAAATTTTCTGCAGTCCCTCGTTGTCCTCAATATTTGCCATTTCTTGGTTAACCTTGTTGGTGATTTACTGTCCAGAAGATCTCAGATCCGCAAGACGTGCGGACGTCCTCCGCGAGCTACAGTCATCGCAGCTACGTTGCACGACTTGACGCGACTTTGCGCGTGCCTTGCCTGGCAATTAATTTCTGAGAGGGCTGCGGCTTCCGAATTTCGCTTTTGAACTGGTCAACTCTTCCAGTTTGGATCTCTTTTCTCCTGTAGCTCCGCCAGGCAGAATCGCCTTACTTCCAAAATCCAGTTCGAAAAAGCGGCTTGATTGACGAAGTCTTTGTCCCGATCGTTGTCCAGCCTCTCGAGGAGGCGGCCCGGGTCGATTCGGCCCCTCTTGCTCTAAAGATTGCGATTGCCTGGCGAAAGATGCTTTCCGAGTCCAGCCCCAGATAGTCTTCCTGATGGCCGACAGTTGTTCAATAACCTCCTGCGCCGTCTTTGGATTGTCCAGGATGGCTTTCTTAATAGATATTTTTCGAGTGGTGTCAGCTTCGAGCGAATCTGCGACCGGCTGATTTCCGGCTTCTTCTGGTTTGGTTTTGCCGTTTTTCAGTTCCTCCCTGATGATGGATTCTTCAAACCAAAAACTCTGCTACTCGCTTTAGTCTGTTCTACTCTCTCCAATCGATTCGAGATTTTGGCCAGAGTAGGGCAGAACCAGTTCACGGCTTCGAATCTTGCCTTCAACTGACCTCGAGTCGATTGTCCTGGCGCGACTTCTGCAATGAGATAATCCAAAGTAGGCGGCGCCTTGTCCAGCAGTGCTGAATAGGCGCAACCTCCATGCCGCTTGACGAAGGCATCCGGATCGTCCCTCCAGGCAAAGCCTGAACACGCGAATCTTGAAATTCTGTTCGGAGAAGATGTCGAGCGATCTCCAACGTCGGCGGCCGAGTCAGCCGTATCCGGATCGAAGTTCACAACAATACGGTCTGAGAAGCGCGCACAGCAGCTTGGCTTGCAACCCGTAAGGCTGGTGTCCACATCGAGGCAGATCGCGTTGTCGATGCCGAATCCTGGTGCCAAGCAATACAGTCCATGTACCCTTCGACCAGTATCGCGAAGTTCTTACGCCGCACGCTGTCACGAGCGACATCGAGGCGCATAGAGCGTCCGGCTCTTAGTGAGATGGGCGTTTCCGGAGAATTCAGATACTTCGGCTGTCCTTCGCCAAAGATTCTTCCACCGAAGGCGACAATCTTCCCCGATTCGCTGCGAATCGGAAACATGACGCGCCGGCGAAAGCGATCGTAAGGCCTGGCCGATTCGCCGGTTTGAATCAATCCACTCTTTGATACCAGTAGTTCAGCTCGAAAGTTCCCGTTGAGTCGGCGAACCGGATTGTCTGAAAATCCGGGCGCGTAGCCATGCCCAACTTTCGATGGGTTTGATTCCGAAAGGCCCGCGTTCTTTCAAATATGACAGCGCCTGCTTGCCCTCGCCACTGCCTGTCAACTGCGACTCAAAGATTTCGCAGCCCTTTCATGAATCTCCAGCAAGGACCTGCCGCTCCCTGGCCGTCTGGTCTAGCTTCCGGAGTCGATTCTAGTCTTGGGCAGCGGTATTCCTGTATCACTCGGCTAGGAGCTTGACCGTTTCCGGAAACGAAATGCGCTCCATGTTCTGAACGAAACCGATGGCATCACCTTTGGCGCCGCAGCCAAAGCAGTAGTAGTAAGCCGGACTTTGCCGGACGTGAAACGAAGGGCGTTCTTTTCCTGATGAAACGGGCAGATTCCTGTGAAGCTGGAGCCAGACTTTCCTGCAGTCGCACGTATCCTGAACGACGATGAACGATGTCGATGCCTGGACTTTCAGTTGTTCAACGAAGCTCTCGCCAAACTTCATTCTGTGCCCCATCAAGCATCCCTCCCGATTCAGGAGGGTGAACTCGCCTCAAGCCTTCAGAGAAACCACTGTGACTCCGTTTCCGCCTTGCCCTGTTTCGGCGGGGTGAAACTTGTCAACATAGGGCTGGTTCGACAGCCACTTCAGGAAAGGGCCCTGCGTAGCATGCCCCATGCCGGTCCCGTGAATCAGTCGAACTTGAGAAACCGCCGCCAGGAACGCCGAATCCAGAAATTTGTCAACACGGTGAATCGCCTCATCAACCGTGCAGCCTACGAGATTGATCTCGTTGGATTGCAATTCCGGACTATTCATCTGGACCGTCACGCGAGCACAGATTGAGCGGCACGGTCATGAACCGCTACCGACCTCCCAGTCGGGCCCAATTCCTGGCATCGACGACACGCTGGAATTCCCAACAACCACTTCCCACCGTCCTCCGCCAAGAGCAGCGACCGCACAAAGTGCCTTACCCGCGACCGAGCAGCCTACACTTCGCGCACGCCTTCTGAGCCCACGGAGCACGGGACCAGAAGTTTCGGCGCGCGCACGTCTAACTTCGACTCGGAGGGGCTCCACCGTCCGCGCGACTGCAGCCAGCTCACGGTTGACCACCTCGCGCAGGTCCCGCGCCCTTCTCCAGCTTCCGCGACGCGGCCCTGACTGAGAGAGATACTTGTCACGGACTTCGTTCAACAACTTCTTCGCGATTCCTTCCTGCAAACCCTTCGGGCAAGGCATTGGCAGGCCGGGCTAATTCCAGTGCCTTCGCTGGCGCTGCGTTTCCCGCCCGTGCGTCACTGATTTGCTCTCCCAGTTCCGTCGTTCGAGTTCTAAGGCTCTTCGCAACTCCTCCCCAGTAACTGGCCCTCGCGAAGTTCCGGGGTAAGTCCTGATCCACTGCTCGCAGCTGCCGCGAAAACTGCGCCGCACGCTGCCAGTGCTCCAGGTGAAATCGAGCTGCCGGGCATGCAGAAACAGAAGAGTCCTCGATCCAGTCCAGAGACGCCTGTGGCAATGCTCGATCCCGCTACTGCCAGCCAGCCGGCACCCCATGGATCAGCCCGGACAGCGAGTCTACGCAGCAGATGTGGCGCTGTCAAACTCAACGCTGGCATTGGCCACTCCGAGAGTAGTGGTTGCATACATTTTCAATCCATTGTGGTGGGTCGTTACCACTGCCGACAGCCTCTTGCTTCTCAATCGCTCCTGACAATCGCAACTCCGAGCGCAGGAACCTTCCTCCGGATCGGTGCCAGTCCCCAATTCATCCATGAGCACCAGCGCTGGCGCACAGACGTTGCTCAGGATCTCCCGGATGTTGACCAGGTGCGAAGAAAAGGTGCTCAGGTTCTCCGCAATGGACTGACGGTCTCTGATGTCTGTGACATACCCTCCTTGAGAACGCAAACGTTGGCCGAAGCTGCCGGAACGGGCAGGCCCGAAAGAGCCATGAGTGTTAGCAAACCGACAGTTTGAGCGCAACGGTCTTGCCTCCTGTATTTGGCCCACTGATAACCAGAATATGCCTCTGCCTGTCGAGTTCGACAGAAACTGAACAACCTTTTCTTGTTGCGCGCTGCCAGGCGTGCGCTCAGCGTTGGATGCCGTCCGTCTGCAATGGCCAGCAACCCTTCGTCATTAACCTCTGGGATGACGCACCGGAACTCCGCGAAAACGCGCCTTGGCAAAGCTGAAATCCCAAATAGCCCAGTGTCTCAACAGCCAACCGAAGATCTTCCAATCGTTCTCGGATACCAGCCGTGAGGCTTCGCAGAATGTTCTGAATCCTCCTCTGCACGTTCTTTAAGACGAACCAATCTGTTGTTCAGTTCCAAAGTTTCCAAGGGTTCGAGAAAGAGCGTCGCACCACTGGAACTCGTCCCATGAACCACGCCGGCCAGTTCCTTGCGATTCTCGACCCGGACAGGAATCACAAACCCGCTCATTCCGAAGAGGTGATGACTTCGTCCTGAATCGCATGGGAAGCGGAGTGTCGCTCCAGAATCTTCCCCAAGGTTTGGTATAGACGGTTCCGCAAGATATTGATTTCGTTTCGAATACGTTTGAGCAGAGGGCTGGCATGGTCTTCGATCTCGCCCGTTTGAAGCGATCTTGCCTTTCCAGCGTCGAAAGCAGGACTCCAACCTCTGGCAGCCTTCGTCCAACTTCGGCTGTGGCTGGGGCCTCCTGAGCAACAGCCCTTAAAGACTTTCGAGTCGCCTCGCTACATTGCAGAAGTCGCTCAATATTCAATATCTCCTGCGGTTCCAATGCCAGTTCGCAACCGCCAGCTGTCGAAAACCGCAACGTAGTCAACCAAGTCCTGAAACTGAGCAACGGGCCTGACTCCAGAAGCTGGCGACACTCTGCGGTAATCTCGCAATTCCCTTGTTATGAGCGCCTTTGAAGGGAGTGGCACCAGACGATCGACGGCTCGTCGCCCAGCAGGACTCTGAGCAAAGCGGCTGACGATCTGTTTCAGCGTCCCAAAATCCAGTGCAGCTAAACTGTCAATGCTCATTTAACGGGAGTTACTACGCGGCGAGGACAATCAGCCACACAATAAAAACCCATCATTATAGTGGTGTCTCAAGAGACTGGTCAAGTTTATGTTAGATGGTTTTTGCAAGGTTGCAGCCAAAAGCGGTGCGGACGTACAAAGAGATTCAAGCCATGTACAGTTTGTGATCACCTTACGGGCTCCTACAGCCGAGTATCCGTTCCCAAGCCAACAGCTCCAGCACCTAGGAACGCCGGCATGATCTTGCATTCTGGAGACGACGATCGGAACTGGTTGCTTCGCCGGATAACCGGAAAGATCAGCTAGCTTCACCTGCGCGCGTAGCGGCTTGAGAAAATGCCGGGCGCCATGGGTGGCGCCACCCGCTAAGAATGATGACATCCGGCGAATAGACATGAACCGCACTCACCAACAACCATCCCAGATTTGTAGTCCAATGCTCCTCAGCTCATCCAGGCAAAGCCGATCTTTGTGCGACAACGGCTTCGAAAACAGCTTCACAATCGATGGCGCCTGGGGTCGGCAAAATATCGCTCGCGGAGCATCAGACGGGATACCGCGCTGCAGCCCATCGCGCACAGCCATGGCCAAGGCGGTCGCCGAAGCAGCAAGCATGGTTGCCGTGCCCCGAGCTCCCGTTAAGCAAAGGCGGCCACCGGCTGCCTGAATGACAATGTGGCCCATTTGGAGTCCCAAACTGGAGGTGGGGTCGCGGAGAATCCTGCCCGTCAAGCATCACCCCCGAGCCCACACCGGTGCCGAGCGTCAAGCTGACGAGCCCATTTCTTGTTCCGGGCCAAGCCATGGTATTTCTCTGCAGAATGGAGACACGCCCATCGTTTTCAGCGATGACCGGAATCCCCACAGCCTTTTGCAGTTTCGGAACCAAGGGTAGCCTTCCAGCCATTCAACTTTCCAGGCAGTGCCACACACTCCTCGGTTGGGGTGAACACCGCCTAGGTAGAGCCAGACCAATGGAATGGGGCTTCGCCTTTGGCTGCTTCGCGATATTCTTTCCACTTCGGCGATCAGCGATTTCAGCAGCACTTCTGGCCCGGGTTGGCTCCGGAAGAACCGACACCTGCTGCGCAGAAGCTTCCCCTGCCGCGTCACAGCCTCCACTCTTCAGGCGAGTGCCGCCGACGTCAAATCCAATGGTGTAGGGAGTCATTAACGGGTATGGCTCCTCGGTGGGATGAGCCTGCGTTCGAAAGCGTCACCAGATCAGCTCAAATTCGTAGTCGTCGGATCCGCCTTTCTTGTCCCGAATATGCAACCACGGCCGTGAAATCGTTATTTCGCGAAGGCTGTTGGACGACTTCGATGTCCCCCTGCCATGCTTCTTCTCCAGCTCGAACATCCACGGCTCTTCGGGGTAGAGGCGAGGTGAAATTGAAGGTCGATGCCACTGGCAGGCAAGCCGGACAGGGCTCGCGATTCCACATCGGAACGACGCACCAAAAGCTGGGTTTCTCCATCCACGTTGCCGCGCCAGCGCGCAGCCGCCCGGAAGTGCGGCCGTCGTGAATCGTTCCGAAGGCGGACGATCGTCACTGATCCCGCTGTCGCACGTTCAGTTCCCGGCCAAGTCGTCGCTGGTGCGCTGGATATCGCTCAGTAGCGCCGGTCAAACGCATAAGCGTTCTGAGCTCCTGAAAAGACCCTGCGGCACGGCAAACGCGTCCCGCAATTCACTGTCGCTGCGACGATCGCCGGACCATGCGCTGGAACAGCTCAGCGCTGGCATTCAAGGATCGCGACGTGATAGAGGCTTCGATGTCGTAGCGGCTGCGGATTGCGGCGACTGCCTTGCAAGCTGTCGTAACTGCGTTGAGCCAGCGTCGTCTGTTTGCCGCACGAAGCCTGTTGAACCAGGTCCTCAAGATTCTGGGCCTGCGTGACTTGAGCCGAAAGCGCCAGAGGCGCGAGCCCCCAAGATGTAATCGTTCTGATGTTCTTCATCATCACTCCTCCTCCTTGATAATCCCCTCTCCGGAGAGGGGTGGCGCGAAAGCGCAGCGGTCGCGGAGCGCCGGCTGGGTCCGCCTCCCATCAGACTCGCCTGCCGCACAGAGCGCGGCCGTCCCCCTGCCAGTGGGACCAAAGAGGCTCGTCAAAGCGTGGCGCCGAAACGGTGCGAGGCGCTGTCCAGGAGTCCTGTCTCATTGCCGTTTGCGACTTGCCGACGGCCCTCACGCAGGCTACTCCTCATCCTCTTTCCCCAAAATACCGCATCCAGTGTTTGATGCTTTCGACCGGAACGTCGCGCTTCTCTGGTTCGGTGCACGGCAACCAGCTCTTCGTTCAGGAGGCGGTTGAACTCATGACACTTCAGCGCCTCCACGCCACAGCTTCTCGCGTATAGCCATACACGCCATTGTCCGGAAGAGACGACGCACAAACCCTTTCGAGATCGCGCAGCTTCCACCTGCTTGCGGATCAGGTCATCCGCAGTCCGCCCTGGACCGGAAAATACTAACTGCATCCACGCGCGTCTTTCGAAGGGGCTTCAGCCGTGCCGTCGAAAATCACCGTCGCCTTCCGGGTGCCTCGATTCCAAGAACCTGGCGATGCGGTCGAGCACCTGCTGCCGCGCCCGAGGATCCTTGTAGGAAATAGACTTTGGCATGACTCGATGAGATTGCTGCCGTCGATGAGGTACATCGCTCGCGCCCTTCCGCTGTTCACGATTTCACGCATCTCATTTCACGCAGGACGCGAAACGTGATGCGTAGAGGGTCAAACAGCCGCAGTGCTTGCACCTCGCGAATCACTTGCTCGTAGAACACTTCGTAGCGCGTAATAATTTTCTGTGGAGAACTGAAACTATCCTGCGCGTGCTGGCGGGCATATAGCGCCCATCGCCGCCCGCTTCTTGTCATCCGAAAGCACCTCAATCGCCCGGCAGCCATTCCATCGAGGTCGCCGACCGGAGCTAGAAACCCATCTTTCTCGTGGCTTGAACCACTTCGTGGAACACCACCCACGCTGGACGCAACCACGGGAACCTCGCACGCCATGCCCTCCAGCGCCACCAGCCCGAACGACTCGGTTTCGCTCGGCAGCAGCATCAGGTCGGAAATCGACAGGATCCTCGGCAATGGAGTCCTGCTTCCCAGAAAAAGACGCCTGGCAGCCCAGCCGCTTGCTACGCACCAACCACTCAGCATTGGAACGGTCTGGTCCATCGCCCACCATCAGCGAAACCGGGATGGTACCTTCTTCTGCACGCGATCAAAGATCTCAACCACATCCATGACGCGTTTCACTGGGTCGGAAGTTAGAGACATGCACCAGGATGCGCTCTCCCGGGGTGCATATTTGCCTCTCAGATCGCCGTTTTCAGCGCGCCGTAATACGTCGCAGTTGACGAAGTTGGGAATCATCTCGATGGGATGCGAAACCTCGAACTCACGATAGGTGAGATCGCGCAGGTGAGACCGAAACCGCAGTGACCCCATCGCTCTTCTCAATCGAGAATTTGGTAATAGGCAGGTAAGAGCGATCGTTTCCTACAAGCGTGATGTCTGGCGCCGTGCAAAGTGGTGATGACCAGGCAGCCGGTGCGCGACGCAACATCTCCTTAGCCAGGTAGCGCTTACGGAATGTGGAATGGCGTAGTGAACATGCAGCAGGTCAGATTCTGATTCAAGGCCACATCCGCCATCTTCGTCGCGAGCGCCAGCGCATAAGGTGGATGCTCGGACAAGGGATGGTTCATCATCTCCACTTCCGTGAAAATAGATGCGCTCGCTCGTGTGAGTTCAGCTGATCGGCACGGCATAACTGATGAAATGAATCTCGTGGCCGCGCGCCGCGAGCTCCTTTCCCAATTTCTGTCGCCACGACGCCACTGCCCCCATACGTGGGATGGCAGGTGATGCCAATCTTCATAATGGGATGCCCTTTCCCCGTAAGAAACTTACCGGGTCGTCGACAGCGAGCGCTTCCTTGCCATAAAAACGCTTCTGCATATTTGGGTCTGGATCAGTGTGCCGTAATAGCGATTCAGGCTCTCCAAAGCCGGTAGAAACTGGGGAACGCTCAAATAGGTCTGGGGTTCGAGCGACTTCGGGTCGAACAGCTGTGACTGAAACGCTTTCACCGCCTGCATTTTCTTCTCAAACTGGCGGCTGATGTCCACATAGAAGCTCGGTTGCGGCGTATGGGGAAGCATAAAGTAGAAAATCCTGCCTGGACGGAAACGCTCCTGCCTTGTATTGATCTTTGCCAACCCGGAAAGATAACAAGCCTGCGCCACAATCCGGCTGGTGTAAGATGTGATCGGGGTGGCGGTCATCCCAATAGTGAGTAAAAACCAGTTGGCGGCCGGTACTTCGCAAGACCCGTACCACTCGGAGTCTGGCTTCGGGTGTGTCGAAAATCGCGCCACGTCCTTCAGTTTCAGTTCTCCCGCACACTCAAGCCCCATGATCTTGGCTGGACTGCTTTCGCTTCGCGAGCCCGAATCGCCAGGAGTGCCACGGCTGCCCAGTTCGCCGCGCACCATATCCACCGACGCCGACACGATGGCCCAGCTCTGCCAGCTTGATCAGCGTGCCGCTTACTGAAAGCTCGATGTCGTCGGGATGCGCCCCAATCGCCAGTGCGTCAAGTTTCATATTGGCTTCGCCGGCTCAATCTCGATGCGACGTTCGTCATTGCCAAGGTCCTCAATTTTCGCCTTGGCGACACAGCAGATCCGGATTGCCGAGTTTCTCCGCCCACTCCACCAGAATCACGGCGGGTTGCGCAAAGATTTCTTCCAGATCCAGGGGACCGCAGATCTTCCTCGTGTCTCCAACCGATAGAGGTCGATGTGATAGGCCTTCAAGCGCAGATCGTATTCATTAATCAAGCGTAAACGACGGACTGGGGACATCGTCGAGGGTCAGCCTGCCCGAGCCCGCAGATCCAGCCCTTTGGCAAAGACGGGGTCTTTCCTGCCCCGAGGTTCCCTTCTAGAAAGAGAAGATCGTCAGGCTCCGGTCGGCGCGATTCGCCGAGGATTAGTCGCCATATCAAAGGTCTCTTGGAACGAATGCGAGAATCGAGTGGGTGCCGAGGCGCATCGTCGACCTGCAAGGATGCGAGCCCGCTGCAAGCTTCAGGATGGCCTGTGGCGAATATAATGTCCGAGGCGGCTAGCGACTCTGCGCGTCTTTGCGGCTGGGTCCCCGGCGAGGCCGTGGAGATAGATGCCAGCGCGATGACGCCTTCAGGTGCTGGAAATGAGAGACTGTCGGAAGGTTCCTTCCCGTTGTTACCGCGGTCAACTGATGGCAACCCAGGGCCGCTTGGTAACAGGCCCGCCAGAATACCGGTGAGGACATCGCCCGATCCGCCAGTTGCCATCACCTGGGTTTCCAGTATAGATTCCACAAAACCTGTCCGGAAGGTGAGGCACGCCAGAATTGGCGCGTTGTCCCTTCAGCACGAGATGCAGAGCGTGCTGTTGCGCGAAATCGCGCGCCAAGGGTACTCGATTCGATTGAAGATCACCGGTAGATCGACCCCAACAATCGCGCAAAATTCACACCCGGGTGAGGCGTTAGAACAAGAACTCGTTTCTGACCATTCAAACGCTCCGGCTGAACCCACAAGAGGCGTTCAGTTCCATCGGCGTCAGCACAATCAACGGCGTCGTCTCTTCTACCGGACGCCGAACAAATCCCACAGTCTCACGCCGGCAATCCAGAGTCCGATCGCCACCACATCCTTCTTGTCGAGAATCGCCTCCCACGCAGCCATAGTCAGCCTTCACGGAAACACTGCCTGAGTCAGTTGCATCAAGAGGCTCGGTCATCACCTCAAACATCTGTCCCGCAGCCACTGGGAGGCAGGGTAGGCGTTGCCAGCGTCACCAGACCTGCGTAAGCCAGCAATTGCTAAACTCGCCGTCAGGCAGGCTGCAGCCTGCTTTTACCCACCGAGCCGGCGCCTGGCGAGGAACATGCCCGTAGTCTCCCTTGTGGGAGTCTCCCGTCACGACGAACTGGCGGAAGGACCAACGCCGGCCTCATCACCGCCAGTGGAACGGTTCAGCCAATGGCGAGATCGTCAGCCAACTCGCTCGCGGGAGAGCCAATGGGAACCAGCACCCAGCGTGGAATGGCACCCTCGCGGGCGCCAAACACGTGGGCTGAGCTTGGGTGCGGTAAACGTGACGGTGGGCTCCGGCACGAACGGCCATACCGCCGTCGTTCTCGCGCTGCCCATGGCATCGCCAGTTCACACCTGAAGGACGATCGAGTGGCAACAAACCCGGGGAAGCGACGCACGCATCTGCTGGATGATCGCGGCCATGAAGCCGCCGACGGGAAGCCGGATGCCCGTGCCCAAGAGTTGCGACAACCAATCGGACTCAGCATCCAGATCGCGGAACAGCCGCTGAATGGATTCCTCGGAGAATTCGCACGTTCCGGCACAGCCTGAATCAAAACACCCATCTTCTGGAGGATGGCCAGGCTCGCGGCGGCGTCACCGCGGACTTCCTCTGGAGCGGCGAACAGCAATACCAAGGCGGCTGCATGCGCCCCCAGGATCAAGCTGTGCGGGCCACTACGCAGCCGTCGCGCCGCCGTTGTTGCCTTTCCCCACAACAGAAGCTGGCGACTCGCAGTTTGGCCAGGTCGGGAAAGTGCGATTCCAGGGCGCGAACCACCGCCTGCTTCCGGCGTTCTCCATCAGCGGGAGATCAGGGAATGCCATAGCGCTCGGTGCTCAGTCGATCAACCCCTCACGCATCTGCGAAGCGGTTGGGATTTTCATCTGTCTGGTCTGCCGCCGATCTGGCTGAAACCGCCGTGCAGTGCCCAATTCCAGCGGTTGCAATCTTGGCGGAGGAGGGCAGAGTCGGGACAATTGCCTCGAGCCTGTCGCTCTTCCTCGATTTCGCTGTGGTAAGATCACTTTCCGTTCTTATCTCGTAAACCTCTGGGAGAAAATCTTTTGGAACCTCTCGCGCGGCGTATTCCTTTAACTTCAGATATCCTGCTGGCCGTCTTGCTCGCCGCAGGCTGCATTCGGGCCAACAGAAGACGATAGCAGTTGTTCTAAAGGCAGAAACCCACATCTTGCGGCAAAACAGTGGCGGGCGCCGGGAGCTGGCGTAAGCGCCGAGGTAGCGTGCGCATTCTCTGGAACGGGCCAGCCTCGGAAATTGAGATCCAGCCGACCAGATCAACATCGCCGAGGACTTCATCAACCGTCGACGTGGACGGGCCTCGTGCTCGCAGCCTCGGACGAGAGAGCTTTGGTACCTGTGATCGAGAGCGCCGCCAGGCACGGCATTCCGGTTGACGCTCATCGATTCCGGCGCCAAACCGGAGTCTTATGCCTCTCCTTCGTGCTCCACCGACAACTTTCAAGGCGGCGTGACGGCTGCGCGCCGCATGGCCTGAGATTCTGGACGAAGCGGGCAACGTTGCGATCGTCGGTGTCATGCCCGGCGGCGCCTCGACCAGTCGCAGGGAAGAAGGGTTTCAAGGAAACGGTCGCTAAGAGTTTCAACATGCAGATCGGTCGCCTTCCAGTACGGCATGTCCGATTTCGTGCAAAATCACTGGCCGTGACGGAAGACATTCTGACAGCAAATCCGAATCTCAACGGCATCTTCGCGCCCAATGAGTCCAGTTCCATCGGTGCTTCGCAGGCCGTGAAGATGCGCGGTCTCGGTGGCAAGGTCAAGATCGTGGCCTTCGATGCCTCCTCCAGCCTCATCGCCGATCTTCAAGGAAGGCGTTATCGATTCTCTGGTGGTTCAGAACCCTTACGCGATGGGCTACGAAGGCGTGCGCACTCTCTGTAGAAAGCTGGAAGGGAAAACACCGAGAGCGCCGAATCGACACAGGCGTGACGCTGGTGACCAAGAGCAATCTTGCGGATCCCAAGATCCAGGAGCTGCTCCGAATCCAAAATGATCAGAATTCCTAACCACGAATGACGAATGCATGAGCTAAGGTACTGAGGCTCATGAAGGTTTTGTCGCTCGAGAAATGTCTCGTCATTGCGGGCTTCGGATTCCTTCGTCACTTAGTCATTTCTGACCCGATTTTCTGAGTCACTACGCCAGGGCATTTCACAATCCCTCATGAAGGATGCTCCTCAAGAAGCTGCTCCCCTTCCTCGACACTCCTGGTTCTCTTCCTCCTCCTCTCGATTCTCTCTCCCTACTTCCTGACCGTCGACAACCTTTCAACCGTAGCCCGCCAGACAGCGGTGATCAACATCATTGCCATTGGAATGACGTTGGTCATTATCTCAGGAGGGGTCGATCTGTCCGTCGGCGCAGTGCTGGCGTTGTGCGGAATCTGCGGAACCTTGCTCATGGAGAAGGGGATGGGCGTTCTCCCGGCCACGGTGCCTGCGGCGTTCTGACCGGAGCAGGCTGGGGGTTATTGACGGGCCTGACCATCACTGCGCTCCGCGTGCCCGCTTTTATCGCTACGTTGGGATGGGCTGGGCATGGCGCGCGGTCTCACTCTTGCTGATTACCGATGGGCGTCCTGTGACCGACGTCCCGAAGAGTTTTGCGCGCCTGGGCGATGGCAGCTTTTGGGCTTCATTCCCGTTCCCGTGATCTTGCTTGACCCTCGTTGCGGTCGCCATGTCATGGGTGCTGCGCCACACCCGCTTTGGGACGATATGCCTACGCCATCGGTGAAACCCCAGGCTCGCGCACTTTCAGGCGTCAATTTGAGATCCTTATGGACTCGCCTTCTACTCAATACTTGGGCGGCTTGACCGGGCTGGCAGGGATGATCGAGGCCTCGCGCCTGGTCACTGGGCAGCCCACTGCTGGCGAAAGTTATGGATTGCGCGCCATCGCCGCGGTAGTGATCGGCGGGGGCAGCTTGAGCGGGGGCGCTGGCACGGTGCCCCGGAACAACAGTGGCGGCGTTCATCGTCAGGCCTCCTGAACAATGGCTGTAATCTGCTTGGAATCTCACCGTTCATTCAACAGATCTTGATCGGAGGGATTATCGTTCTGGCTGTCGCAGCCGATGAGTATCGGAGAAGACAAGGATGACGCTTCCGGCGTGACGGTGGTGCCGGGCCGCAGGACGATGCGTTCAACACGCCCCTGGGTTGTGGCGGGGATCCACCGGATCCTCGGGCACCAAGATTGCCTTGCCCACCCGTCAGCGCAGCATCGGCCCCGCTTGACCGAGGTCGATCCAGACCGTCGATACGCTGCTCGACGCGCCTGGCGCCGCCGGCTTCAACCGCGAGACACCGACCGTAATCAGGAGGACAGCCGTCAACCCCGCGACGCCGTAGAGCGTCCAGCGGATTTGCAGCGCGCCTGGGGTCGTGCGATATCCATAAAGTTCCAGGTTCCAGGGTTCCGGGTTCAGGTGCTGCTTCCGAACCCGCGGCCCCGATCCCCGAGAATCTCGAGCCCCGGTCCCCGATCCCCGAGGTTGTTGGTTAGACGGCGCACCCAGCCCGGTTGGTTCGTCTGGGATAGCCGCAGGATTCCACAAGCCCTATGGGAAGGCAATAGATCAGACCTGTTGACGGGCCACAGGGCCTGATGGTAGTGTCCTGGCCTTTCAACGAAGAATCCATGGCTGCTGACACGGACATTCCTACCTGCAGGGACACTCGATCTGATGGTGCTGAAGACCCTCGACATGATGGGGCCGCTGCACGCTACGGCGGCATCGCCCGGCGAATCGAGCAGGTGGCGCAGGGCTCGCTCGCCCTCAATCCGGGAACCATCTGTCCCGCGCTGCTGCGCCTCGAGCAGGGCTGGATCACGAGCGAGTGGGGCGCGGAAGCGAGAACAGCCGGCGGGCGCGTTTCTACACGAGATCACGCGTGCCGGAAAAAGCAGCTCGCCGTCGAGACTGAGAGTTGGGGCGGACGGTCGCTATTGTCCGCGTCTTCTCCAGCATAGACCGTGAACGGGATTACACGGTTCCAGAGGTACCAAAGTGCCAAAGGTTCCAGAGGTTCAGGTTCGATAAAGCACGATACGCCGTGTGCTGGGGATGTTCAGGCGGCGCCCTAGCGACGCTGTGCTGGACGATGAGATTCGCACGCACATCTCGACTTGCTGGCGGAGGAGCACGTGCGCGGCGGGATGTCAGCGGCTGGCCTTGCAGGCGGCGGCGCGGCGCGACTTCGGCAGCGTCGCCGCGACCAAATGGACCGGTATCGCGATCAGCAGGGCGTCCTGCGCTCGATGCCACCGGGGCTCGATCTTCGCTACGCGTTTCGGCTGTTGCGGCGCCCCGGCTTTGCTGCCGTCGCCGTGCTGACGCTGGCGCTCGGCGTCGGCGCGAACACGGCGCTGTTCAGCATCGTCAACGCCGTGCTGCTGCGGCCGCTGCCGTATGCGAACGCGGATCGGCTCGTCATGCTGTCGGCCAGCACGCCGGCACGACTCGACCAGCCTGCTGTCGTTCCGCGGGATGCCTCGCGATTCGCGAGGTTCCCTCGATTGAGAGCGTGGGCCTGCTTGGCTGACGCAGAGCGTCAACCTTACCAGCGGCGACAGACCCGAGCGTGTCGCCGGCAATTTCGTCACCGGTTCGTTCTTCGAAGTCCACAAGGCGGGACGACGCCCGAACGCGGCCGCTTCTTCACTGAGGATGAGAGCGCGCCCGAGCGCACACAGCCTTTTGTCGTCATCTCTCACGCGTTCTGGCAGCGCCGGTGCCGGCGGCGCGTCGTCGGTCTGCAGGAACGGCTGACGCTCAATGGGACGTCGTTTGACGTCGTTGGCGTCGCCCCGCCGTTCGACGCGGCGCGACGGTTAATCACGGCGTCCTGCTTTGATGCCGACGCGTCTTCATTCCGGCAGGCGCGTTTCCCGGACGCAACGATCTCCAGTTTGGGGCCGTCGCTCCTCGGCGTAGCGCGGAGGAAGGCCGGCGCAGCCATGGCCAGCGTCGCCGCCGACTTCGACGTCTCGCCCGTCGTCTTCACGCCGCCTTTTCCGGATTCCGACAGAGATCGCACCGTTCGGAGCCGTTTCGTTGCAGAGGCCTGGTCGGCCCGTCGCGTAAATCCCTTCTTCTGTTGCTCACCGTTGGCGGGCGCCGTGCTCACTGATTGCATTATTGTGAACGTCAGCAACCTCCCTTGTTGCGCGCTCGCTCGATCGACGTCGTGAAATCGCCCCTGCATGGCGCTCGGCGCAGGGCGCGCGGCGGTCGTCCGTCAATTGTCGGTGGAAGCGACGCTCTTGACCGCGGTGTCGGCGGTCACGTCAGGTGGTCGTGGGGCGTTGGTCGCTCGGTGTGCTGACGTCATTTTGGCACGAGCAACGTGCCCGTCCCGCGTGTCATTCCGTTCGACGGCGCCGTGCTGATGTTTACGCTTGCGGTGTCGACCGCGATGGCGTTTATCTGCGCAGTCGTCCGCCTTACGCGCCGTGGGCGTGGATCCGGCAGGCGCGCTGCAGCGGCGTGGTTCGACTCGCGCGGCGTCAGGCACGCGAGTCGCTCGTGGTCGTCCGAGCTCGCGCTGTCAGTGGCCCTCGTCGCGGTCTCGCGCTGTTTCTCAGAGCCTGCTGGCGGTCGAACGCACGTCGCTCGGGTTCGATCGGATCACGTCTTCACACTGCAGTTCCGGCTGCCGCGGGCCGTACGCGAGCTGACCGAGATCGCGCGCTTTTTTGGCGGTGCAATCATCGCGCGTGTCCATTTGCGATTCCTGGCGTCGAATCCGCGGCGCTCGTTCGAGCGGTCCCGCTCAGTGGAAACGACGGCGAGATGCCCGTCACCGCCGAGGAGCCAGCCTGGCACAGGGCGAAGCCGGTCGCGCGCTATCACCTCGTCACCCGGACTATTTCAAGACGATGAGGATCGGGCTGGTCAGGGCCGCGATTTCACCGACCGCGACGATCTGCAATCACCGCTCGTGGCGTCATCCAGCAGACGCTGGCCAGATCCATCTGGCCCGGTGAAGACGCCATCAGGGAAACGGATCAAGACGTCCGATCTGCCCGACTGGATTACCGCGTCGTCGGCATCGTGAACGACGCGAAACGCGCCGAGGTCCGACCGAACTCGCGCGTCCGCGCTCTACATTTCACTGTTACCAGAACCCGCGGATCTTCGTCGCTCGTCGCCCGCACGGCGCAGGCGCCGATGACGATCGCCGAGAACGTCCGCGCCGCCGTCTGGTCGGTCGACAAGAAGGATCAGCCGGTCTGGGCCGTGATGTCCCTGGACGCGATCGTCGACGCGGTTCGCGCGCCGGACCGCATTGCCATCTGCCGCGCCACTCCCGGTCTGTTTGCGGCCATCGCCCTCGCCATCGCGGGCGTCTGGCGTCTACGGCGTGATGTGTGCTCGGTCATTACGCGGACGCAGGAGTTCAGGATTCGGCTGGCCTCGAGGCCTCCGCATCAGGCGTCCGGCGTGAGGTCGTCCTGCGAGGACGCTCGCGCTCGTGACGATGCAACCGTCGGCGGCACTGGCGCTGGCGGTCGCCGGGGCACGTGTTGCCTCCGGTCTTTCTGGTCAGGTGTCGGCGCCGTCAGATCCCGCCGCGCTCGTAGCTGTCCGCTGGCGCTTTCTCACGCGGCGATGGCGCCAGCCACGCGTGCTGCGTCCCAGCGCGGCGCGCCAGCCATGGCGGATCGCTCGTCACGCTCCGGCCAGAATAGGGCCTGCGATGAAACGCGCCGGTGTGTTCCTTCTCTTCGCCTTCGTCCTGCCGCCGCCGCGGCGGGGCCGAAACCGTCGCGTGGCGGCACGGCGCGTGGTTCGACGGGCACCGGATTCCGGCGCGTGGACGTCTACAGCATCGGCGACCGGCTCTCGCTGGAGAGCCGCCCCGAAGATCGATCGCACCGTCGATGTCACCGGCAGCTTCTTGACGGGGCATTCGGCGAGGCGCGCACAACCACAACATTCCCAGCGGCGACACGGACGCGGACGATCCGCACCTACCTGGGCACGGGCACTTCTACGTCATGATCCAGACGAACGTGCCGGAGGCTCCAGCGAAGGTGAAACGTCTGATCAATCGACCAGACTCCGTCGACGTGCTGTTCGCGAACGGAAGCTCACCGCGCCGGGCGGCCACCCCATCGGCGCTCGTCCGCCGGAACATCGCGAACGGCGGCATGACCAACGAGGATTTGGATGGCGGCTTCCTTCAGCCGGTGCGCTCCCGTGAGGACATCGATCGGGTCTGGTCGGCGCGCATCAAGAAGCAGCGGCCTCGACTTCATCAAGCTGACGCTTGTCTACTCCGAGGATCGCGTGGCGGGCCTGCCGCGGCCGGACAGCGATCGCCATGGCCTCGGACCCAGTCGCTCACATCCGTATCTCCGTAGACAAGGCGCACGGCGATCGCCTCCGGGTGTCGGCACACGTGAACGAAGCGCGACTTCGACGTCGCGGTGGCCGCGGGCCGACCTCATCGCGCACCTGCCGGGATTCTGGCTCGATGCGGACCGCATCAAGGCGAAAGGGGCCGGGCATCTATCGCATTTCGGAGGACGCCGCCCAGCGCGCCGCACGCCAGGGCACGATCGGTGATCACGACCATCGGAACAGAAGGCCGTGCGAAATGCCACGCCTGACGTGCGGGCGCAGGCGCATGGAGGTGCTGCCGGTGGAACTTCGACGTCCTGAAAACGCCATGGCGTGAGAATCGCGATCGGCAGTGACCAGACCCGATCGTCACTCGGTCCCCGAAGCGCTGACGATCGCACAGGCCGGGCTGATGACCAGCGCCGAGGTGCTGCAATCGCTGTCCGTGACCACTCCCAGCGGCGATCTTCCCGCAGCGCGGCCCGTTCGGCCTCGCCGAGGGCGCGCGCGCCGGCGAACTTCATCGCGTTCGATCGCGACCCGCTGGACGACCTCCGAAGCGATTACCAAGCCTCGGGGCTCTGCGAGTCAAGCAGGCCGCGAGCTGCGCCTCGACCGAGGGTTCCAGAGGTTCTATGAAACCTGCGATTCGCCAATTCATGTCGCGCCTGTCTCTCACGGTGGTTCGAGCGGCGGTGGAGCGACGCTCTGACCTCGGCAGACGAAATCCGCGCGCATCTCGATCTCGCTGGCCGACGAGCACGCGACGCGGCGGGGACCTGTCGCTGGCCGAAGCCACGAGCCGCGGCGAGACGCGACATCGGCGGCCTCGGACCAGGTCAGGGAGCAGCATCTGCGACCAGCGCGCGCTGCCGTTCGCCGACGCCATGCGCGCCGGGACGCCTCGAGTACGCGCTGCGCACGTTTCGCCAAGAGCCCCGGCTTCGTCGCCGCCGTCGCGTGCTGTCGCTGGCGGCCGGCATCGGCGCTGCACGGGCGTGGTCTTCACGGCGCTCAACGCGCTGATGCTGATGTCGCCGCCGGTCAGACAATGCGCCGGCGAGCTGTTCCGTCCGACGCCGCAGAGCCACCGAAACGCCGCGGCCGCCGTCGCGCCCGCCCCGTATTCTCGCAATACGAAGCCTTCACAGAGCTCCAGTCGCGCTGCGCCCGTCCCCAGACAGCGTCGCGGCGATTGGGCTCGCGTCGCCCGGATATGCCGCCGCGTGGGAGACCGGGCGAGAGCCGCTGCCGACCGCGGTGCAGCTCGTGTCGGGCGAGTGGCTTCTTCGGTGCTCGGCGTCGCCGGCATTTCCGCGGCCGGACGCTGAGTCCAGCCAGCCGACAACCAGACGCTCTGGCGCGCCATCCCGTCGCCGCGGTCATGAGCCACGCCATGTGGACGCCCAGGCGTTCGAGCCCCGGATCCACGACATCGTCGGCCGGACGCTCATCGGTCAACGGCCGCAGTCGCTCACGGTCGTCGGCGTGGCCCCCGCGGGGTTCGCGGGCGTCTGGCCGGAAGCGCCCGTCGATCTCGGAGTCCCGCTGATGATGCAGCACGACGTGCGGGCACCGGCGGAACTTTCGGCGCGAGGCGACTCGCAGGCCTGCTCGAGCCGTGGGTTCCGCAGGACGGCGTCCGCTGGCTGGATCATCATCGGCCGCGCTCCCGCCGGGGACGACGGGCGGACATGAGCGGCGGCGTTGAAGGGGCCGCGTGCGAGCGACCAGCTGAGCGAGCGCGTCGCCGATCCGGTCGATCTCGAGGCGCCTCCGCCGGCAGGGCATCGTCCTTCAGCCGTTCAGCCAGGGGATTCTCGAACCTGCGCGGCAACTTTCGCGCCTGCCGCTCTACGCGCTCGTTCGGCATGGCGGCCGTCATTCTCCTGATCGCTCTGCGCCAACGCCGCGAACCTGCTGCTTGCGCGCGCGCGTCGGCCAGACGGCGCGAGATCGCCGTGCGGCCGTCGCTGGGCGCGAGTCACGATCGCGCCCTCGATCCGCCAGCTGCTGACCGAGAAGCGGCACTGCTCGCCGCCGCCGTCGTGCGGCCTCGGGGCTGTCTCGATCGCCGGCACGGCCCGCCGACCTGCTCGCGCGGACGCGCGATCGGCGGCGCCGCCCCGGTTCGCCGTGGGACGACGTCAACGCCCGCGTCGTCCTGTCGCCGTCGGCGCTTTCGCGCTGCTGACCGTCGTCCCTCACTCGGGCTGGCTGCCGGCGCTGCGGAGCACCACCAGCGCGCGCCGGCCGGCCTGCCCTGCATCTCGCATCGGCGCGCGTCGCCCCCGCGCAGCCGCGGCCGCAGAAGCTGCTCGTCGCCGCGACGGGTGGCGCTGTCAGCCGGTGCTCGTCGTCGCGCGGCCGGGCTGTTCGTCCAGACGCTGCGCAACTACTCGCGCGTGAACCTCGGCTTCTCGCAGGAGCGCGTCGCGACGGCGCCGCTCCAACCTCGCCAGCGCCGGGATATCCCACGCGAGCGGCTCGAGCGAGGTTGTCGCGCGCGCTCGTCGAGCGGCTCGGTCGGTGCCGGGCGTCACCAGCGCAAGCGCGCGGCCATGTGCGCGCTCGTCGCCGGCTGCCGCTCCTGAGCGACGTCGTCATCAGGGGCTATCAGGCGACGCCAGGCCAGGATCGTCCCAGGTCCAGGAGAACCGGATTTCAGCTCGAGTGCTTCCTTTGACGACGGGCGTACGGCTCGTGGAGGCCGCGGATTACCGACACGGGCGACCGGGAGAACACGCGTCCGCGTCACGCTGTCGACCAATCGCCGATGGCGCGGCGCTTCTTCGGCGACCGCAGCCGATCAGGCTTGATTCGGTTATGCGCAGCCACCGCCGAACATCGAGGATCGTCGGCGTCGTCGACGACGCGCAGGTGAATCCGTGTGCAGCAGGCGCCAGTACCCGATGGCATGCTTTTACCCGATGGCTGCAGGGCGCGGAAGTCAGTCGTCGACACGATAGAACGGCCGGAAACCCGCGCGACGCGGTCAACGACATTCGCCGCGCCATTTTCCGATCTGCTTCCCGACATCCGATGGGCGGCATCACGCTGTTGTCAGATCAGGTCGACAGCAACCTCAATCAGAACGCCTCATCGCCGCGTTGACGTCGATCTTCGGGGTGATTGCACGCTTGCGCTCACTTCGCTTGGCTTGTTCCGGCGTCATGTCCTACGCGGTGACACAGCCCAGCGGACCCCGGAGTTCAGGATTCGGCTGGCGCTGGGCGCGTCGAGCGCGAGTGCGAAGCCACGTAGCTCGCCTTGAGGTCGCTGATCGTCGTGGGCATCAGCGCCGCCGTCGGCGTCGCAGCGGTGTTCGCCGTGGCACGGCTGCTCACGGCGCTGCTGTTCGGCGACGTCAGCGGAACGGATCTCTCGACGCTCGTGCCGCCTGACGATCACGGCGGCGATCGCCGGCATCGCAAGCGTGGCGCCGGCGTGGCGCGCGGCGCGCGTGGATCCGATGGTTGCGCTGAGACACGGGCCAGGGGGATCATGATCACGCTCCGACAGGAATAGCGAATCACGAGGTTCCAGGGGCGCGCCATCCCGGCATCGCCCGTCGTCTCGAGCTTTGAAGCGTTGCATGTTTCATGTGACACGGCCGTTGATGGGCCTCATACGGCCGTTGATTGGGTCAGCGCGTCCGCTGTTGGTCGCGCGCAGCCGCGTTGATTGATCTCACGCCGTCGTTGACGCAGCCGCAGGTGGTCGTAAGGTTGGGTGACGCCGTCGGTCAGGCTCGCCGGGCCCGGCTGCAGGATGTGTAGGTCGACTTGATCTCGAAGATGCGGTCGTCGCGCACGGCGCTGACGCGGTCCCAGCCGGGCCGCGACTGAATCGTCGCCTTCTTCATCTTCTTCCCGCACCACGACGCGAAGACGACCTCCGGATCGCGCCGCGCGACCTCCGCCGGATCGACGATGCGATCGCTGCGCGAGCGCCGCCGTGCGCAGCTCAGGGAAGATCGGCGCGCCGCCGGCGATCTCGACGAGCTCCTCGACCCAGCGGATGCCCGAGATGAGCGGCTCGTCCCACTCCTCGAAGAACGACGCGCAGGCGCGACGCGGAAGCGCGCCGCCGACGTCGCGGATGCGCGTCGAGGCCCGCGCTCGAGCTCGCTCGGCGAGCGCCTCGGCCTCGCGTCTGACAGCCGACGAGGCCGCCGAGCATCCGGATCATCTGAAGGATCTCGGCGACGCTGCGCTGGTTGAACGTGACGACGGCGATGCCGCGGCGGACGCAGCTCGGCGACGAGATCGGCCTGCAGATCGGAGAACGCGAGCACGAGATCCGGCTGCAGCGCGTCGATCTTGTCGAACTGCGCGTTGATGAACGCCGAGACCTTCGGCTTCTGCCGCGCCTCGGGCGGACGGACGGTGTAGCCGGACACGCCGACGATGCGATCGCCCTGGCCGAGCAGATACAGCGTCTCGGTCGTTTCTTCCGTCAAGACAGACGATCCGATTCGGGAATCTGGCATTAGTCGTCGATTATCGGTCATTGGCGGACGTCGGCGAAGACGAAGCCGTCGCGCTCGACGACCTCGCCGGACTCGATGTGCGATCGGCTTCGAGAACATTGGCCCGGCGTACGCGAACGAATGAAACTCGCCGCGCTCACCGCACGGGATCGACGCGACGCCGGCAGCTCGTCGAGGCAGCGACGCGTCGAAGTCGCGGCCGGCGAACTTCGCGGTCGAGCAGCCTTCGGATTCACGCACGTGAGCCGCGCCCGCAGGCCGCCGGCGACCATCTCGCGCGCGCAGCGTCGTCGTGTCGACGCCGAACAGCGGGAAGATCGGCGTCAGACCGGTGCCCGCCAGCTTCTCTTCGCGATAGCGCCGGATGTCTTCGAGGAAAAGATCGCCGAACGCCATGTGCGTGAAGCCTTCGGCGCACAGCGCGCGTCGCGACGGCGTCGGCCATCGCGCGCTCGTACACCTCGTTCGGACACGGCGACGGAATCGGAACTCGCCACAGCGGCAGCCCGAGCGCGTCTGCCTGCGCCTCGCAGCAGCTCGACGCGCACGGCGTGCATCGCCACGCGCTGATACTTCTCGTTGACCGTCGTCAGCACGCCGGCCAGCTGGATGTCGCGGCCGCTGCCGCAGGACGTGCACCATCCACGCGCTGTCCTTGCCGCCTCGACCACGAACACGAGCGGCTTCTTCATTTGAACGCCTCCGGGTGAAGTGCACGCGCGCGCAGCCGTCTCGTCGCCGTCAGCGACACGCGGGCCCGGGCACAACGAACTCTTCGCCGCGTGAGCAGGATACGACGCGGCGATTCTTCACGGCGGGCACCGACGGCCAGCGCGGTTCCACCGCGTCTCATGTCGGACTCGTTGATCGCTCGTCCGCCGTAGTACGCAGCTCGATGATGACCTCCGGCGCCCGCGCCAGCACCATCTCCGTCGCTCACATCTGACGGACTGCCGGTGGATGTCGCCCGAGGACGTCGGCGCCGCCGCGCGGTCTCGAGCATGTCGTGCAGAAAGCCGTCGCCGCCGCTCGCGTAGATGCTGCGCGGAGCGAGCCGCGGCTCGCGCCCGGAAGACCAGCAGCAGCGTCTTCGGACGCGGACGGCTCGCCACGCGCCGTCCGACCGTCCGCGAGCTCGCGCTCCGATGCCGCGCCGCCAGCGCTTCCGCGCCTGCGCGGCCACGCCGACGCGCATCGCCGAGCGACCGGATCGTCGACGTGATGTCGGCCAGGCCTCTGTGCGCGTGCGTAGTAGGGAAGGACTGTCGCGCGCTCGAGCTGCGCTTGAGCTCGGTCTGCGTGCCGTACGACGACGAGGTCCGGCCGCAGCTGCAGAATCTGCTCGACGTTCGGATCGATGAGGCGCGCCGGACGCGCGGCAGCTTCTGCGCCTCGGGCGGAAAGTGATCGTAATGTGCCGACGCGCGATGACGCGGTCGCCCGCGCCCATCGCGAAACAGCATCTCGGTCGTCGACGGGATGATCGAGATGACGCGGCGCGGCTTGGGCGTCAAGACGCCGGAGAGGCGCAAGCATCAGCGACGCAGCGATGAGTCAGCCCTTAACGGCAGCCCTATCGTTCGCGCCGTTCGAACGGCAGCCATAAGAAAAAGGGTCCTCCGATGATCGGCCGTGATGATGCCGACCGGCATCTCCGACGGGCGCGACGATCGGTGCGCGCGATCGAGATCGCACACGATGAGGAACGACGCGCCGAAGAGCGCCGACGCGGGCAGCACCAGCCGGTGGTCGGCGCCGACGATCAGCCGCACGATGTGCGGGACGATGATGCCGACGAACAAGCGACCGGCCCGCCGAGCGACACCGCGGCGCCCGTGTCGAGAGCGACGCGCTCACGAGCGCGATCGCGTCTCGGCTGCGCACGACGTCGACGCCGCGCAGCCGCCGCTGCGCTCGCCGAGGCTGATGAGGATCGAGCACGCGCGGCAGCGTGCGAATGCCGGCGCAGGCGGTGCCGAACGGCACGAGCGACGCCAGAATCGGCGCGTAGCTGCCGACGTCAGGCGATCCCATCAGCCACTGCACCGTGCCCAGGAACGTCTCGGCGTCACGTCGCCGAGGAGTGCTGAATGAACCTGCCAGCCGCGCTCAGCAGCGCCGCGATGGCGATGCCAGCAATGCAGCCAACCT
>ERZ1370068.4140-contig-3229_pt1 | contig 76801 bp, 128 predicted proteins | sample MGYA00561227_ERZ1370068 | MGnify/ENA primary metagenome ERZ1370068 (study PRJEB38410, sample SAMEA6850437) | metagenome | study: Metagenomic assessment of the ecological functions of the soil: analysis of the soil microbiota associated with the... | reverse complement strand
AGTTACGTATTGCTGGTGAGCCGGGACAGCGTCCTGCGGTCTGCTGCCGAGATAATATTTTTCCAAACTGAGCACTCTTGGACCAGACAGCACACATCATGTCTTCTCGGCACACTGCACCGAAAAATTCATAGGGAGGAGACCATGGCAAAACAAGCAGCCGACCATCACAGGAAGGCCGCGGAGCATCCTGAAAAGGCGCGCACCATGCCCGTCTCGCGCATGCGCTCTCACCAACAGGCGATCTATCATGGGACTGACGCGGGAAGTCCGATGTCGAACATCATGGGAATAAGTAGCGGAGCAATGAAAGACGGAGGTAACGTATGGTTGTTGAAACACTGTTCGCCCAGATACCTCATGAGGCTCCGTCCGCTTCGATGAGAGCCACGGCTGCTCCCAGTCTGTTGTCTCTGCCGACTCGTTCGAGACGAGACCAGGAGCTTCCCTGATCGTGAGCGCTGGGTCACGCAGCGGACGTATCGAAAGACACATGTGTCAATCCGGCCGATTCCCTTCACCACACCTACTGTCCGGTGTGTTTGCAGGCATGATGGAGATCATCGGCGGTCGCCTAGCGAGAGGTCAATAGGCCTGCCTCGGGAGCGGTTTTGAGTGTGCCACGCAGAGGGGGCCGGGATCGTGGGTCCGAACCCTCTGGTCGATCATCGTGGCAGGTCGGCTACGTCTCGTTGATCTATCCCACGTCGCGCCCCTCCCAGGCGGGCTGGTGTTAGCGCCTACAAGAATCCTGGAAATAGAAATGCCAACTCGACAGGAACGAAGGGTAGTGACGTGTACCCCGCAAGCTCGTTTGCCACTTCGAGCTGACGAAGCTTGTGGACAGCAGCACTTCCACAATGGCCTGCAATCTCCCGCATGTTGAGACCGTGGCTGTGGCGACTGTTCCAGACAGCAGAACGGTTCATTGCCTATATTATGATTGCTAATTATGTGCTGAAGGCCATCATTTTATTCCCACTTTGCGCCGCCCTTTCAATTTTGCACTCACCTTCTTCAGAGGCTCTTCGCTTCTTGCTTGCTGTCTCTCCGCACAAGAAGTCTTATCTCATGGCTAATGGCCTCATCGAGGCACTTTTCAACCGTCCTTAGCGGCCTTAAGACATTGCAAGCATAGGCTCTGATCGATCTGCGCGTAGAGGGGAGTTCAAGTAAGATGAGTGGAAACAACGCGAACACAAGTTTGAATTTCATGTCGGTCCTCCGATGAGAAATGCCGCTGCTGAAGAGACGAATCGAGAAGGGCATAGGGGCCTCGCAGGGAGGCGTATTGTAGGAGGGATGCGAAGGAAGGCGCAAGGGCCGAGGCAGCGAGTCTCATTGATCTATCCAGGCCCACATTAGACTACTTGACTCCCGTACTCATTGCGCCCAGGGTGATGATGTCCGGTGTGAAGCGCCGCTGACTGTCCTATCTCTTGCGCTTCCTGATCCGTCCCGGCGTGACCGATTCCTCAGTCTCCGCCGCTCCGATGCCAGAGTTCTCGTACGCACTCCTTACGCACTCATTGTATCGCTTTGACACAGCAGAACGGCGTCGTTCGTATATCGGAGGACGGGGTTCAAATGGGCCGGGTCCCTGGCCGTCTGCCATTGCTTCGTGGAGGGTGTAGGCGTCGGTAGGGTGTGCCGACACCGTGAGCTGTGTCGAGCCCCGGAGTCAACTCATGAACTGCCTTCGCTGTCATGGTTTGATGGTGACCATCCGATTGGAGGATGCGGGAAGCTCGTCACTCTGCGTCTCCGGCTGGCAATGCCTCGATCTGTGGTGAGGTGATCGATTCGGTGATCAACGTGAATCGGAAAGAGCTCCACGGACCGACGGGGAGCCGGGAGGTCGTCCTCGATACGGCGCTGTCGCTGGTGCAGTAGGGCGGTCTCAGCTGCAAGGGGATGAGAACGTGACGCTGCCTCTGGTCTCAAGGTCCGGGCCAGACCCTCACTGAGCGGGCGGCGTAAGACGAATGGAGAAAGACCGAATGAGGTGCCGACCATGATGATCCTTGTCACCGCCATGTTTTTGCTGACGCTGGTGCTCTTGGCCCTCTACCTCTATGTGTCCGGCGTGTTCACCAATCGGAGAGCGTTCCAGTTTGGCTTTTCTATCCTGTTGGTCTTCTTTGCGCTGACCATCGGGATCGGCATTCATTCCTACCAAGGCTACGACCTCCCGGCAACAACCCCGGTGTCGCTGAGTGAGGTTCTGCCCGAACCTGAGGCAGCTCTGCAACAGACCCGCTGAACTCCGCCACTGCGGACTGCAATGCCACCCCTGACCGTGCAGGCACTGTGCAGAGATGCTACGCGACTAGGTCATCGTGTCGATCGTTCAGTGAACCCGTGGGCGCGGATCCTGAAGACGTGGGGATAAATGGTTAAATCCAATGATGAAGGACGACTGAGACCCACACGACGCGGGTGATGAAGTAATAGGCCAGCAACTATGAGCAGAAGACCAACCACGCATTTCACGAGCCAGGCGCGAGAAGGCATCACCCCTCCGGCGGTTCAAAGCCTTCGGTGTAGTCATCAAGCTCGTCGTATTCTCCCGCCCGAATCCAGCGACGGCTGCCATCTGGAAACTGAAGGGTCATGCCCGTATCCTCGCCTTCATAGGCGAACACCTGCGCGTTAGGCGGACACTCCGCCAGCAGCGCCATCAGTCGTTTGACGGTGATCATAGCCGGCGGCTCCGAGTGAGAGGCCATGAACCGATCAAGGTCCTCTTTCGTGATCGCCCCATCAATCACAATTTGTTTCCCCTGCGGTGTCTGCCATTGGAGCCTCAGATCCGTGCTGGGCGGCCCACGTAAACAACTTCGTCAGGTTCTCCCACGTCATTTCCATAGTTACTCCGGCGGTGTCGAGCGGTCCGGCCCATTGGCCTTCCAACAGATGATCTTTCATGAATGCGACCGGTTCATTCAGACTGGCAAAATCAACAATGTGATCCCACGTTGCCCCGCAATAGAGCAACATGGATGCGTCAACAGGATCTTTGCGGTACCAGTACCATCCAGTCTGTGTCGGCTTCTCGGTCGTCCAGATCACTTTCGACCTCCCTGCCCGATCAAACGGCTCTTCCGGAACCGGTTTTGTTCAGGCCCCGATGTCAACTCGCTGTTAGAGTCCACGCAAACCGCGCACCCGCGACGCTAGGGAATACAGCTCTCTTCAATCTCGAATGCTCCCGTATCCATTTGTCAATTATGTTACGACCGTATTCCGAAGCCAGCCGTGTGAGCCTCACTTTGAGTTAAGTAGCGTCGCGTGTCGTCGAGATATTCGGGAATCGTCTTGCTCCCGTCATGATTAGGGAAGGTGATATCGAGACGCACCTTCCACTTTGCTGGACCTTTAATTTGTAGACCTTCAGAGGGACTGAACGGATATCGCAGCCTTTATAGAGTTTACGCAGAACACGTTTACCCATCGGCTCTCCCCTTCCTTCGGCAGCAACCCCTTCCGCTCCAATTCCTGAATCTTGCCGTTCACCAAGCTCTAACACTAAATCTTTGACGGTTCTCTGCTCCGCCGCCGCCAGCCATTTTCAAGCGGAAGAGGGTCTCACGGGGAATATCCCGAATGTTGAGATGGGCGGGTTTTGCCGGGTTGCTTTGGGGGCCATTTGTCAAATGAATGCTGAACAACGGATCACCAGCGCTAGTACTACCACGCAAGCACACTTGCAGGCAAACAGCACTTGCTATCACTTGCTAGAGTATGTTACGTTAGACGGTACGTACCGTATACGTACTACTTAACGGAGGTGTCTCAATGAAGATGCAACGGGTGATGGGTGCAGTTACCTCCCATGCATGAAGGCTCGACTCGACGCTGCGCAAGCAGGGCACGAGCGGCCAGCGGGTTTATTCGAAATTTGTTGGAGCAGCATTTCAAAGGCAAGAAGGCGGCATAACGCACAACCAAGGAGGCACACGATGGCAGCCAAGGTCTTGAAGATGGAGAGCGGAACAAAACGCGAAGAAAGCGCCCAGCCGGGAATTCTCGCACTATGCAGAAGACCCTCACGCCCAATACTTATTGACGGGCACCGATGCGCGACGGCAAGACGGAGTACTTCTTCAAGCTGAACATGACGGGCCTCCGTGACCGCGTGTTCGGCCCGTATGACAGCCGATCCGCGGCGGTTGACGGGTTCGATACGGTGCTCATGGGTGGCGCTCGAAGGTTCTGCGAGATGCTGAATACCGGTCGAGGGAATGAGAGCAAGAGCAACAACGGCCTGGAGCATATTGCGTTGCCCCATGAATCTCACGCCGGTTCCGATGCGGTGAACGGATGAACTTTCAAACAATTCCGCCGACCGGCGAACGGGCATAGCCGCACCGCGATTGCTGGCGGCCGCGTGGTCGGCGGCCGTGGCTTCCGGCTCATGTCGAAGATCGGCCAGGACGCGATCAGCTTGAACCGGCTGGAACAGTTGCTCGCCCAGGCGAAACCGCGCAGGCCACGCGCACCATGAAGGAGAGGGAATCGTGCTGACGTTTCAAGAGCTGCTGGACGGATTCGTGGAGAAGTCGAAAGCGAAGGTGATCTACAGAAATTATTGCAAGTTGCGGGAGCAGTATTTTCTGACGTGGGTCGAGCATCCGACCTTCCTCCAGATCGAGGATTGGCATGGGAGCTTGAGCAAGACCCGCACCATGCGAACAGCGGACTCTGGCTCTTGAAGGCGATGTATACCTGGGCGATCCGGCGCGGCCAGTATCCGGGGCCCAATCCGGCCACCGGGGTGAAAGCCCATCGGACGTTTTCCGCGCGAGCGGGTGATGAGTTCGCATGGAAGTGGCCACGCTGCTCGGGCGCCTTGGATCTCGTGCCGGCCAAACTTGAGCGTGCTCCTCGTGGTGCTGCTCACCACCGGCTGCCGGCTGAGTGAAGCGCGCCAGATGCAGCCCCAGCATGTGAACCTGTCGACCGGGGCCTGGCTGCAACCGAAGACGAAGAACGGGAAACCTCATACGACCTATCTGCCGACGCAGGCGCGCGAGGCCATCGCGCTGCTCCCGCATAGTGAGGACTTTATCTTCGACGGGCTGCCGGGCCAGTGCTGGTCCCTCAACGGGGCCGGGAAAGCCTGGCAGAGCAGTGCGCGCCCGATGCTCGGCCTCGCAGGACGTGCACCTGCATGATGTCCGGCGGACGTTTGCCACCCATCTCTACGATAGCCACGCACGATGATTTCCTCGTGAAACGCTGTCTCAATCACACGAATCCCGAGTGTGACGGCGATCTATGTGCGGATCAGTCAGGATAAGGTGGGCTCAGGCGATGCAAGCCCAGGCAGATCGGTTTTTTGCGTTGCTGGCTGGGTCGGTGCCCGGTCGCGCTCCCGGCGCCGGCCCAAGAAGAACTGGCACCCGTGGCGTTCTGTTAGGAGTGAGCGGGACGAGTGGCCGGGATGAAGTGGTGAAGTTTAGGCCGGCCTCACTCGACTCAGGACCTCTATGGCACTGAACTCGATCAGGCTTCGATCCCTAGGCATGAGCGTGTCCCCGCGTGCCAACAGGGCGAGAATGGCTTCCGCTGGCACTGACAAAATTCGCAGCCTCATTCCCAATAGGAAGCATGGGGTGCCCTCCTTACGAACAGGGAGACAAGGAGTGCGGGAAGGACGGCGGAGCCTAACAACTACTCGCCATCAGATGCGCGAGACTCAGGAGGTATCCATTCCCACATGAACCGGTGTCCATGCGGGACGCGATCCTACAAGATCACGCGCGCTCGTCCGTCTGTCATCTACGTGACACTCCACGAGGCGACCACGTTGACATCGCTTGAGAACGGAGTATGCGGTGTGTAAGTGCCACCTTTTCATCTCACGGACCCGTAATTTCTCCGTCGTGCTCCCGGCGAGTAGGCAGCACGAACTGCTTCTCTCACAGGGACGACAGGAGGGCTGACCGGATGAGTGCTGCTATCTACGCGCGCCTCAACACCAAGGCCGTCGATCGGGCGCTCCAAACACAAACCGATCGGTTCTGCAGCCTGGTATCTGGGGGAATGGAAGTGCTACCGGCCCTGGAGCCACCCGCGCAGCTCACGGTGCGTCCATGAATTGTCATCCACTTCCAACATTTCAACCAGGCTCCGATGATGGGGCGGGAAAGGACGGTGACCGATGGCACGGTCAACGAAGGGACTCTATAAGCGGGGCAATATGTGGTGGATGACGTACTTGCGATGCCACTCGGTCACGCAGCGGTTTGAGTCCTGCAAGACCTCGAACAAGAAAGAGGCAGAGCACCGCCTGGTGGATCGACGGAAAGAAGCCACGGAGGGCTTGCTCCCAGCGCCGCCCATTCAGCCGCTCGCCTTGGAGGATCTTCAAGAACGGTATCTGTCCTTCGTGGGACATCAGCGAGGCGTCGCGACGAAGCAGTATCCACTTCGCCCACTTCACACGCGTGTGGGGCAATCCCCCGATTCATACGCCTCACGGTGGAAGTGTTGGACCAGTACCGAGCGCTTGCGCCTGGGGGAGAAGGTGGGCCCGGCCACGATCAACCGGGAAATGGCCACGCTGAAGCATGCCTTGAGCAAGGCGGTCGAATGGAAGCTCTTACGCAAGACCGCACGGGAGGAATTGACCGCCATTAAGAAGTATCAGGAGCCGGATGGTCGCTTGCGGTATCTGTCAGGAGAAGCCGAAGCGGAGCGACTACTCCAAGCCTGTGGCGACGCACTCCGTCCCATGGTCGTGACGGCACTCCATACCGGCATGCGGAAAGGGGAGCTGCTGGGCCTCACCTGGGACGTGGTGGATATGACGCACGGGTTTATCCGCCTGAAGCAGACCAAGAACGGGAAGGCACGGGCGCTGCCGTTCAATGAAACCCTTGTGGAGCCTGTTCAGCGGGCTTCGAACGAGGCACGACGTGCCGTGGGTCTTCCACGATGCAGCGGGGCGTCGGTGGAATGATATACGGCACCCCTTTGAGGCAGCCTGTGAGGGCGCTGGCTTGACCGATTTTCACTTCCACGACCTCCGGCATACCTTCGCCTCCTGGCTCATGATGCGCGGCGTCCCTCTAGCCACCGTGAGCAACCTCCTGGGGCATACGTCGCCGACGATGACGCTCCGCTATGCCCATCTGTCGCCCACACACCTGACCTCAGCGGTTCGGGTGTTAGACCCCATTCGGACAAGCTCACTTGACAGTTACTTGACAATTCAGCCCAAACAGACACCCGAAGGCGTGTTAGTCAGGTGTGACAAAATGATGGGATGGAAACGCACTAAACGCCTTGATAGGAGCGGGGAAGATGAGTTGGTGCCGAAGGCGGGATTTGAACCCGCACACCCTTGCGGGCGCTAGACCCTGAATCTAGTGCGTCTGCCAGTTTCGCCACTTCGGCACATCGAGGTGGAGGCGGATTATCCTGAATTATTGAGGTCCCCGTCAAGCAAGCGGCTTGCATTATCTGGCCCGGATTATTCATGAATGCCGTCGCGAGGCGTTCGGGACCGAAAGTCCGCCGGGGCTTCTCGCAAGTAAGGCCGACGGAGGCGTACGCGCAGTCCGTCGAGGAGGCCGAACGAGAACAGCCCCGCCCGGGCGAGAGGATCGGACGACATAGCAGGTATTCATGAATAGTTCGGGCTAGGTTGCGCCTCGCGTGAGGCCCACCGTCCGGCCGCCGCGATGTCGCGCCGGTCGCCGCTGATCACGATCCGCTCGTGGACGAGCCCGGCGGCGCCGAGCAACGGGGCCGCTGCGATCCACGGCGCCTCATCGGCGATCAAGACATCGAACCGGACGCGACTGAACAGGGGATCGCTCAGTACTCGCGATGCCGTGGTGACCACGAGCCGCCGATTCTGAATGAAGGCCTGGCGGTTCGTGTCTTCTTCGGCCGCGAGCAATTCCCGAATCTTTTTCGTCCCGCCCAGCCGGACGATCTCTTCTTTGAGTTCGTCAAACTCAGGCCGCATGTCTTTCGGCACAGCGGCTTCCGGCACGAGTTCATCGATGCGCGCCTTGGCGACATCGAGTTCCCCCTCAGCTCGGCGCACTGACTCTCATACAGCTCGAGGTATTGATGCAGAGATTCGACGTTTTTCCCGAAGGCCTGCAGGCTGAGCCGTCGGAAGAGCGGGAGGTTCTCATACTCAGCCAGAAGTGGCATTCACGTCTTTGATCTTGGCCTGTAGGTCGCTGACCTGCGTCAGCAATCGCCATTCCAGGAGACGCACTTCATCGAGATCCTTTTGCTTCTGCCCTTGTACGCCAGTACGGGCGTCAGCTCGCGGAATCGGTCGTACTTGCGCCGGAGCGCGGCCTTATCTGCGCGCGACTTGGCATAGAACTGATGCATCTGCGCTTCGAACCCCAACTCCTGAATCCCGATGCCCTCGACCTGCTGGGCCAATGCCATTTCATAGCGACTCACCCATGTCTTATACATAAGCCCCACGGCTTTCATGGCTCGCGCGATGGTTCCGACGAGTGCATCCGCCGCCTGGTGATCAGGACAGACCATCAGGATGCGCTTATTCGCGCGAATCAGTTCGATCGCCAGCACGGCCAATCGCTGCCTGTCGCATCGAGAGCTCGTCCGCCCAGACGGTCGTGAGGATCGACGATCCGGTGCCTGACCCGGAAGGTTCCTCCGCTCCCGTCGTCGCCTCGAGGAGGGGAGCCAAGCGGTCTGCCGGACCGAGTCGATAGGCGTCGGGCTGCGCGAGCATGTCACGCAATCGCTTGGCCGACGTGGCCAGAAGCCCGGCCCGATCGGGAACCACGGTCGCGTCGGCACAGGACTGTCCGATGGCATCGAATGTCTGCACGAGGACCACGTTGCCTTGCCCGCCAAGCACGATGCCTTCGGTTGGCTCCATGTCGTCCGGAGGGATAATCGAGAGAGGAGTGTCATGCTCAATGGACGAGCCGTGCGGGAGCGTCAGCTCATACAGATGAAGCGTACCGATGGTATGCACAAGTCGGCCTGCCACCTGAGTAATCGGCTGGTCAAGCGCAGTACCGCTCACCCGTTTCTGTTCGGCTTCAAGCAGGAGCGCCCATGTTTCGAGAAGATCTTCGCGCGGTCATAAGATTATTGTGGAGGTTGTCCTCGTATTAGCGGTCGCCATCATACGGTCGGCCTATTACACCTGTCCAGCCTGTCTGTAGGGGCACTCGCCGTTCACGATCGTCCCGTGGCCATGACCAGCGACGCATCTTCTGTCCATTGTTCTGCACATTGCGAATTGACTTTTTGCCGGCCCCCCAGTATCCTCTTTTCCTTTCCAACAGAAGGAGTTAGGGGTATGAAGGTCATTCTACAAGAAACGATGGACGGGGTCGGACATCTCGGAGATCTACTCGATGTGAAAGCTGGATACGCACGGAACTTTCTGCTCCCACGCAAAAAGCGGTGCTGGCCGACAGTCGCAGCATCAAGGCCTTTGAGCATATCAAGCGCGTAGCCGGCGAACGGGCGAAAAAGAAAAGCTGGAGATCGAAACCCACGCCAAGAGCATCTCGGCCGTGTCCCTCACGGTGCAGGCCCAGGTCGGCAAGGACGACAAGATGTTCGGGTCGGTCACGGCGAAAGACATTGCAGAAAGATTGGCGGAACAGGGATTTACGGTGGATCGGCGCAAGATCCAGCTGGACCATCCGATCAAGGAACTCGGCACCTTCACCGTGCCGATCAAGCTTCCACGGGACGTGACTGCAACCGTGACTGATCCACGTCGTGAAGAAACAGGAAGCCGAAACGGCTCCAGCTGAGGCCTAACGAGAGGAACGAGCTGTCATGAACGATGCGGTCGGTTCTTTAGACGCACTCAAAGCCACAGATCCGGATGTCTATGCCGCGATTGTCGCCGAGGAAGAGCGGCAGCGTGACAGGCTGCTTCTGATCGCCTCGGAGAACTTCGCCAGTCCCGCCGTCCTGGCCGCTCAGGGCTCCATCATGACCAATAAGTACGCCGAAGGGTACCCGGGAAAGAGGTACTACGGTGGCTGTCAGCATGTGGACACCGTGGAGGATCTCGCCATCCAGCGGTGTAAGCAGATTTTCGGCGCGGAGCACGTGAACGTGCAGCCGCACTCAGGATCGCAAGCCAATATGGCGGCCTACCTGTCCGTGCTGAAACCCGGCGACACCATCCTGGGCATGGACCTCGCCCAAGGCGGTCACCTCACCCACGGCAGCAAGGTCAATTTTTCAGGGATCCTGTTCCGTGTGTTCTCCTACGGCGTGGACCGTGAGACCGAAACCATCAACTATGACGCGGTGCAGAAGCTGGCAGAGGAATGCCGGCCACGCATGCTCGTCGTAGGCGCCAGTGCGTATTCGCGCACCTTCGATTTTCCACGATTCCAACTGATCGCCAAGTCGGTCGGCGCCTATCTGCTGGTCGACATCGCCCACATCGCCGGGCTGATCGCCGCGGGGCTCCATCCGAATCCTGTTCCCTATGCCGACTTTGTCACCACGACCACCCATAAAACCCTGCGCGGACCCCGGGGTGGCGTCGTGATGTGCAAGGCTGAGCATGCCAAAGCGGTCGACAAATTTATCTTCCCCGGAATACAAGGCGGACCCTTAATGCATGTGATCGCGGCGAAGGCCGTCGCCTTCAAGGAAGCCCTCTCACCGGCTTTCACGCGGTACCAACAGCAGGTCATCGCCAATGCGAAGGTGCTGGCTCAAGGGCTCCTCGACCGTGGGTACAAGATTGTGTCGGGCGGCACGGATACGCATCTGATGCTGATGAATCTGACCAACAAGGGTATTACAGGCAAAGAAGCGGACGCGGCCTTGGGCGCTGCCGGCATTATCGTGAACAAGAATGCCGTGCCCTACGACGAGAAGCCGCCGGCCGTCGCCAGTGGCATTCGACTGGGAACTCCCGTTGTCTCTACCCGTGGGATGCGGGAAGCCGAGATGAAAGAGATTGTGGGCTTGGTCGACCGGGTGCTGCAGCATCGGCAAGACCCCGCGATGCTCGACGAAGTCCGCACTCAGGCCAAAGCGCTCTGCAGCCGTTTCCCGATCTTTCATACCTACTAAACCGCGTCAGACGGGGCAGGATCACCGCCTGTGAAATGTCCGTTCTGCGATGAACTCGAAGACAAGGTCGTCGACTCGCGTATGGCGAAGGAAGGCGAGGTTATTCGCCGCCGACGTGAATGTCTCGCCTGCAGGCGTCGCTACACCACCTACGAACGCGTCGAAGAAATTCTTCCCATGGTGGTGAAGAAGGACGGCCGCCGTGAATCGTTCGACCGTACAAAAATTCTCGCCGGCCTCAAGAAAGCCTGCGAAAAACGGCCGATCAGTACCGCCACCATCGAAGACAGTGACGGATCGCATCGAGAAACGCATTCAGGAAATGGGTGAAACCGAAATCGAGAGCCGGATCGTGGGCGAAGAGTTGATGAAAGAGCTTCATCAATTGGATCAAGTCGCCTATGTTCGCTTTGCCTCTGTCTACCGCGAGTTCAAAGACATTGACCAGTTCATGGACGAGCTGAAAACGTTGGCTCAGCAACGCCGCGAGCGGTGAGGGCCGCAGGATCCCTCCTCTCTCCTCATCGTCCTCTCCATGTCCTTCCGCCGTTCGTCTGGTCTACAACATGGTGCAATTTCTCAGCGAGTAGGCGTCACGATGCCGACAACCCAAGCCAAGTCTCCCAGACGGCCACGCACGACCGGAGCGCCGAGCGGCACGCATGTGGCGATCATCGGCGCAGGCCGCGGCGGCACGGCGCTGATGGAGATCTTTGCGACAGACCCGCTGGTGCAAATCGTGGGCGTGGCCGAAATCCAGGCAAACGCCCCAGGCATCTTACTGGCGAAACGGCTCGGCATCCCCGTGACCCGCGATTACCGGCGACTCCTGGACCTCGAGCGCGTGGATCTCATCATCGACGTGTCGGGCGATGCCAAGGTCTGGGAGTTGCTCCAAGACTTCCACCGGATGGGCGTCACAATCATCGGCGGGGCCAGCGCCAAATTCATGTGGGAACTCATCGAGGCCCGCATCCGCGCCACGGCGGAGATCGAGAAAACCTTGAATAAATACCAATCGCTCTATCGACTGTATGTCAAGGAAACGGGTGTGGCGGTGACGGAGGAACGGACACGCATTGCCTGCGAAATGCACGACGGCCTCGTGCAGAACTTGGCCGGGGTGAATTTCAAACTGGATCTGAGCCAGCAGCTGATTCGAAAAGATCCGAAAGCCAGCCTGGCCACCTTGCGCGAAAGCAAAGCCCAACTGAAGCTGGCCATCCAGGAGGCGCGGCAAGTCATCTTCAATCTCCGCCCGCTCCACTATGACAAGATGGAGCTGCTCCCAGCCCTTACCAACTATCTCACCTCGTACGAGACCCAGTATCATATCAAGACGCAGTTCCGCGTATCCGGCGATGAACAGATCTTGTTTCCGCGCACCAAGATCTTCCTGTTTCGCATTGTGCAGGAAGCCCTCAGCAACGTGGAGAGACACGCGAAAGCGACTCGGGTCACCGTGGGGCTGGACATCGATCCCGAACGCCTCCGGGTCACCATCGGGGACAACGGCGTGGGATTCGACATGGACACCGTGCTGCGTGATCCCGATAAATGGGATCACTTCGGGATTCGCGGAATCCTGGAGCGGGCTCGACTCGTGGGCGGTGAAGGCAAGATCGAGTCTAAGAAAGGGCGTGGCACGACGATCGTCGTCAACATCCCCCTGGTCAAAAAGGAGACGATACTCCATGGAGAAGATTAAGGTGCTCATCGCGGACGACCATCGCGTCGTACGCGAAGGACTGGCCGCAATCCTCAAGACGAAAGACGACATTCATATCGTAGGCGAGGCCCAGGATGGCATGGAAGCGGTCGAGAAGGTGAAGACGTTGGTCCCCGACGTCGTGCTGATGGACGTGAGCATGCCCCGGATGGGCGGAGTCGAAGCGACCAGACAAATCAAGCGTGAGTTCCCTCACATCGGAGTCGTGGCCCTGACCATGTATGACGAGCAACAATACATCTTCGATTTGGTGCGCGCCGGCGCCACCGGATATCTCTTGAAAGATTCCGAGTCCTCTCAGATCGTCGCCGCGATTCGTGCGATCTACAAGGGCGAGTCACTGATCCATCCATCCGTAGCGAGCAAGATCTTGGCGGAGTTCTCCTTGATGTCCCAGAAGAAGGGAAAAAGCCTGGGTGGGTCGAGCACGATCTGACGGAACGAGAGATCACGGTCTTACGCTTGGTCGCAGACGGCAAGACGAACAAGGAAATTGCCAATAACTTGGATCTGAGCGAAAAGACCGTCAAGAATCATGTGCGCAACATTTTTCATAAGCTGCAAGTCTATGACCGCACGCAGGCGGCCATCCTGGCCATTCGGAAAGGACTCATCGAGTTGGATCCCCGGCCGTAGTTGTTTGTGGCCACCAAGTGGAAACGTCCTGGCCCGACAGGCGGCTCACAGCTCTTCCTAAACGACCGATCATCACGTATTCCTTATCAGCCACCAACAGACCGTGAGCCATTCCCGTCAACCCTTGCTGCCAATCGCGGTGATCGATTAATCAAATGTTCAGTTGCGCTGGCTCGTCATGATGATAGGGGCGGGAATTACGATTCAATAATCCTTGAAAAGTCACAGGTGTCATGTTTTTGCAACATGACTTCATGTCGCCAGGCAATCAAATATTTATCTTGTATTATCAACATGCTATATGATCATTTATTGGAAAAATACAGGCTGGCACACGAGTTGCTGATACCCACCTGTGTAAATTATTGAGGTGACTATGTGAGGGCTCAACAAACCTTAGCGAATGCAGTGAGTTGTGCGGGAGTTGGGCTCCATTCTGGACAGCCTGTCACCCTCACGCTCAGGCCTGCTCCACCAAATACAGGCGTCGTCTTTGTAAACCGGAACGGCAAAGACGGAGCCTCCCTCGCGGCTTCCGTCGAGCATTTGGTGCCTACGGAACTCTGCACCGCGATCAGCGGCAACGGGTTTCAGGTAAAGACGATCGAGCACATCTTAGCCGCATTGGCCGGACTCGACATCGATAACGTATATGTGGAGGTTGATGCCGGTGAGGCTCCCGTCATGGACGGCAGCGCGGCACACTTCGTTCGCCTGATTCGGTCAGCCGGAATTGTTACCCAGAGCCGGCGGCAACCCTATCTGAAAATCACACGGCCTCTCGAGGTGGTGGATGGAGCTCGTCGAGTTCGCATCGAACCGTCCTCGACCACCAAGATCACCTATTCCATCCACTACAATCATCCTTTGATCCAGACTCAGACCTACGTCTATGAGCACTCAGCCCATGCGTTTGAGCGCGAGATCGCGGATGCCAGGACATTCGGGTTCTTGCAGGAAGTGGAAGCCCTTTGGGCTCGCGGGCTTGGCCAGGGCGGCAACCTGGACAATACGATCGTCCTCTCTCAAGACGGCATTCTCAATGAATCAGGCCTTCGCTTTGCCAATGAGTTCGTGACGACACAAGATCCTGGACCTGATCGGAGACTTTCGTTGCTCGGCGTACCCTTTATCGGGCACTTGATCGCCGAGCGCTCTGGGCATGCGATACACACGCGCCTCGTTCAACAGATTCTCACCCACCCCGATAGCTGGGTGTTGCTCAACGCCGACGAAACGAGTCGCCGCGTCTGAGCCTCGTTCTGCCAAGGCCGCACCGCGATCCGCATCGCGTGTGGCCCTTCAAGCCTCCTAACGCTCATCCTCTTTGAATGGAAATGTGCACGGTGGTCTTGCCCAAACAGGCGAGATGATGTGTGACGTGCGAGGTAACTGAGATGTGATTTAACGTCGGGAGCAAGTGGCCTCGCTCCCGACGCTAGAATCAAGGCGGGGACTACTTCTTCTTCTTCTTTGCTGCTTTCTTCGTCGCCAAGACTCTCACCCCCCTTCGTGTATTTTGAGGTCTACCTAGCCCAGACGCACTACACTGCGTGGATCAGGGATTCTTCCAATGCCTCGAACGTATTCGGACCCACTTTCTTGAACCGCTTGTCCCGCTTCAAGGACGTGGCCACAGATGTCAGCGGCGTTTTCCCCTTGATCTGGAGCCCCCTTCGACCAATCGCTGCACAAGCTCTTTTGCGTGCATCGAGCGATTCGCCTCGCGGAGCATTTCGTACGCGGCTTCCGACACGCTTTTCCCAGAATACTTGCTCCGCCCCATGAGGATTTCCCTCGACTGGTCGGTGACATCCGTATTCGGTCGCTGACGAGCACCTTTTTCGTCGGAATAGAATTGACTGGAGAGACTGGCGAGCTTGGCTTTGTCGGCTTCAACGCGATAGAGCGTTTCTGCCAACTCCAAGTATTTCTTAATCAGTGGCGATTTCGTCGTCCAAACGACGACGTTTCTTTTCGAGCTCTTGCAGCCGGTTCTTGTAGGCGCTGATTCGCTGTTCAAGACCAACCAATATATCGGTGAGTTCTTCCACGAACTTGCCCCCAGGTGAAGCATGCTTGCTTTATAGCATTGCTTGCATAGCAAGTCAATAGATAAAGTTACAATCGTGGCTTGCATAGCATGATCGCTTTAAAACGGGTCCGTGCTTGCTCGCAATGCCATCTGCTCGGTCAATAAGAGTGTCAAGAAACCGGTCAGATCTTGGCCTCAATGAGTGGGATTGCTTCCCTTTCGAAAGATCTCTTCGCTCAACATGATAGTGAAACACAGCCTCGTGCTATGATGCCGTCCCATGTCCCTACCATATGGCCAGGATATCCCCCTCGACACACTCATCTCAGTCGCCACTGACGCGGCCCGCCAGGCTGGAGCCGTTCTAGCGGAATGCACGCGCACCGGTTTTCGCATTGAACATAAGCAGATCATCAACCTTGTCACCGACGCCGACCACCAGGCGGAGCAACGGATCATCGACGTCATTCACGACGCCTTCCCAACCCATCGTGTCCTTGCCGAGGAACGTGGGCTGACCGAGCAACCTCCATCCCGCTACAAATGGGTGATCGATCCGCTTGATGGCACGACCAACTTCGCCCACGGGCTCCCAGCCTACTGTGTGTCCATTGGGGTGGAATGCGACGGACGTGGGATTATTGGGGTGGTCTACGACCCGACTCGAGACGAACTCTTCACCGCGCAAATCGGTCACGGGGCTTACCTCAATGGAATGCCCATTTCCGTGTCCACAACGGACCAGCTCGATCGTGCGCTCCTCGTGACCGGATTTGCGTACGACATTCGCGAGACCCCGAACAATAACTTGAACCACTTCGTGCGATTCGCGTTGAAGGTGCAGGGATTGCGCCGAACTGGAACGGCAGCTCTGGATCTTTGCTATGTCGCGGCCGGCCGGTTCGATGGATTTTGGGAAGTGACACTGAATCCCTGGGACATGGCGGCAGGAGTCGTCATCCTCCGCGAAGCCGGTGGCAAAGTGACGGACTTCAAAGGTGATCACTCACTCGATTTACGGGCAAGAATTGGTGGCAAGTAACGGGCCTATCCACCAAGCCATGCTCGACCTGCTCCAGGAAGACGCAACTCCCTCGTAAGGTACTCAGTCCCTGCTGCGCTCGCAACCAGATCAGTCAGATGACCGAACAGTCCAAGACTGGCTACAGGGGCCTTCTGGCAGATATACAGACAGAATGACGATGCAGGTATGATCTCCTCCTACAGAGGGAAGGAGATTGGCTGTATGGCACGTTCAACGCCTCCATCGGGAGATTCAAACGGAAATCCACCCCAGACCTGCAGGGGCCGAATCACACGCCAAGGATGTGGAACTGCTTCGGGTGCTCGTGAGCCGAAAGGGAACACAGGTCGATGCCCAATGGGCGATTCATCCCCAACTGAAACAGGATCTTCTGCCGCAGGAATGGCGAGAGGTGACCGACCTCATGGCCAAGGTGACCGGCATCGTCGGCACGCGGTTTTCGCAGGTGCTCACGCAAGCTGATCCCGAACCGCCCAGCAACGCATGATTGCAAAACAATGTTGAATGATGAGTTGTGAATGGTGAATGAAGGGGTGCACGCTCATTCATCATTCACAACTGTAACATTCATAATTGGAGTTGCCAATGGAGACCTATTATCATCCCCATGATCTGGGCAAGTTCGCCGAGATGGGTAAGGGCAACAAGGACCTTTGGGAGAAATTCATGGCCTACTACAGCGCCGTCTTCGCTGAAGGAGCTTTGACGGAACGAGAGAAGGCCCTCATCGCCCTCGCTGTCGCCCACGCAGTCCAATGTCCCTACTGCATCGATGCCTATACGCAGGCCTCCCTTGAGAAAGGGTCGAACATCGAAGAAATGACGGAAGCCGTCCACGTCGCCTGCGCCATCCGAGGCGGCGCCTCGCTCGCGCACGGCGTTCAGATGCGCAACGTCGCCGACAAACTGTCGATGTGATGAGACCGGTGACTCGTTCAGCTAGAGATAGGGGTTTTCGGGAACGGCGAGGGTAAAGTATTTGCCGCGCTCTTCGTAGAGAATCCGTGCAGCCGTCAATACACCGAGCGCCTGATCAATCTCTCCGTCGATATTCGCGCTTCTGTCAGGTCGGCTTTGCCAGCAGCGTGCGGATTTGGTCTACACTCTTGGCCGCTTCGTTGCAGACCTCGATGATTCCAGCCGCAGGCCAATCGTAACGCCGCCGTATTGGTGCCTTCGGATTCCGACCATCGTATACGGTGACATAGTCCATCGCCTTTGAGTAATAGAGAAACGGCCGATCGCTCGAACCGACCCGTCGCTGCCACTCCTGCACCAGGTCGACCAATTCTTGGTAGAGGTGCGGGTCTACGTTCCAATTGTCCAGCTCATACTCGAAATCGTAGGCGATCTTCTTCAAGTCCACCTGCCGAGCATCGTAGACATACTCATACGCAGTCCCCGGACCGGTGATGCGGACGCCATATTCGTGTGGGTTGGTGTAGTAGGGACTGAAGCGTTCCAACCAGAATTTCCCGGTCGACTCCGGTGGCTGCAGATGGAACAACGACGGAATCATGTCGATCTGCCGACGGTAGTCCTCGTTCGTTTCTCCGGGAAACCCGAGCAAGAGATTCCAGGACACCGCGACATGATAGTAGGAGCTCCACTTGAGGCAGATAATATTCTGCATCGGCGTCACGCCCTTATCCATCGCCTGCAGCTGATTGAGGCTCAGACTCTCCAATCCCGGCTGCATGCACTTCACGCCCCCGGCGGCGAGCGTTCGAATCTGGCTCTTATGCAGGTTGCTCTTGGTTTCGATGAACACGTCGAGATCACAATGGTCAGCCGCAAACCGACCGAAGAGGTTCTCCACATATTTCATGTCGATGATGTTGTCCACCAATCGAAATCGCACCGTATCGTATCGGCTGGAGAGATAGGCCATCTCCCGGGCCACTTGCTCGGACGATTTGGCCCGAAACTTCATGCTTTGTGCGTTCAATCCACAAAACGTACAGTGATGTTTTTCCCCCACCAACAGCCCCGCGAACCTTCGTAGAGCAGGATCCGATCGAGCCCATGCGCGGCCTCCCCAGCTCAGCCAGAAGATGGTAGTAATCGTCATAGTCGGGTGGACCGGTCTTCGCAAAGTCCGAGAAGAGTGAGTTGTTCGGAGTGAACGCGATCGCCGCTCCCTCTCGATAGGCCACGCCGCTGGGAACGATCCCGGCCTTTCCCTCGAGGAGGTATCGAACCAATTCCGGGAACACCTCTTCCCCTTCCCCACCACCACATGATCGATGAAGGGAAAGGCCCGGAAGTATTCCAGCCCCATCTCGCCGTCGTAGTTCGCTCCACCGAAGACGATCGTCACGTTGGGATAGAGATCCTTGATGAGTTTCGCCATCGTCAGGCTCGCGACGTTTTGATCGAACGTGGAGGTGAAGCCGACAATCTTATACTGTCCCCAGTCGATGGCGGTCAGAGCCCAGGTCAAGAACTGTGGCGCTGTCCTCGTCGCCATGTCTTCGAAGAACGAGGCCGGATGCCCGCTCTCCTTGGCGACTTGCTCAAACACCGGCTTAAATAGGCGGGGATACTCAGCGCGCTTCGGATTGTCGCGGAACAAGAGGTATGAAAAAAGCCATTCGCCAAACAGCGCTCGTTTCTCGCAGATCATTTCATAGAGGGGCACGCCGATCTTGTGGGCGAAACGCACGTTCAGATGATGGCAGTCGACGGGGATCCCCTCGACTTGAGCAGCGCGGAGAGTGTGCCCAGTTGGATCGAGGGGTACTTCGAGTAGCTGAACGGCATATTGACGAGCGCTACCCTGGCCTTGTCGCTCATCTGATGCCTCGTGAGGTCATGACACAACCATGCTGACTCTCGGTTAACTGGCAGCCCGCGCGAAACGGTTCAAACTCGCGATCGGCTTTGGCGGCCATGTAAAAGTCGCTCTCCGTCAGGCCGTTGATCTTGTGCGTCCAGATCTCGACCTTGCACTTGCCCCAGGCAAGATAGAGATCGGGATGGTGGCCTTCCGCTTCTGCCACGGCACCCACCTTGTTCACGTAGGCCAAGGCCTGGGCGAAATCCTTGAACGTATACAAGCGCTCAAGATGGCCTTGGGCATTCAACGACCAGCCGCGGCCGAGTTCCTTTAAGAGCGCCTGCGTCCGATCGGCAGGAAGCGGCGGCACCCCACCCCGGCAGGGCACGCATGTGTTGTCGGCTAAGCTCATGGTGGCTCTCCCTTCAAAAGCGGATTCAGATTAGGGTGTCACGCGGTCGATGGCGTCTGCGTAGATGATGGGAATCCCTCGAGGATCACTTTTCATCTGCGACCGCGACTCCACGGATGCGCAAACGTTCGTTCTCGACAACCGGTTGCATCGCGTTCGGCTTGCAGGCTCCGGCCACTCCGACCTGGATGGATCCGGACTGGTCCTGCAGCATGAACAGTTGCGCGTCGTAGACGGGTCCCCCGGCGCAGCGATGCGCCCTGAATCGAGGCGGCAGTTCCGTCACCTCGCTCGCCCGTCCTTCCACGATTACGACTTTGGCCTGATAGTCCGCAGGATGTTCCATAATCTTGGCGATGGGCAGGATCTCGTCGGCCAGCGCCGACGGGTTTAGGCTGAGCCCATACAGTATCAATGACAAGCCAAGAATAAAATAGGGCATGTGACCTCCTTTATTCGCCTTCGTCCGGCGCGCCGCCTGTTTTTGCCAGATCGTCAAGCTTGATCTTCTCGGGATTGAATTTCTCCGCGGCTTTGGTCATCCGATCCAGTGCGTCATCGAATGACAGGGGAGCAGCATCCTTTGGCCGGAAGCGAATGGGATTCACACGCGCGACCACGAAGCTCTTGAGATAGGGACTCGTCAGACCTTTTGCTTTGAGCGCCTCAACTTGCTTGACGATCTGATCGTCCAGCGCCGAGCACCGTGCTTCGCCCGTTCTCGCCGCAGTTCAATCGCCGCGCGCATCGGTTTCTTCAGAAATTCATCCACCCGCTTCAACACCGGATGGTAGGCCCCGCCGCTGAATCTCGGTCGCTCTTCATAGCACAGACCCAGCGTAATGAAGGCCGGCTCCTCGAACTCCAAGGCATAGGTCTCTTCCGTCGCATCATCGAGCCGCGCCAGTTCCTTGTACATACGGATGACTTCGAGGGATTTCTCGCGCAGATTGTGCGCCTTCTCGGTGTTCATCGCGAGAATCTGATAGGCCGCAGCCGCTTCCGGCACCACAATCGCGACGATGCTCTTCGCCCCCAGCGTCTTCATCGCCGAGAGCCGATGGTTGCCATTGGGAGTCCAGTATTTCGCAACCTGCTCACCCTTTGGCGCACGCACCGCAATGATCGGATCGAGAAACCGCCCGATCTTGCCGATCACGAGTTCTAACTTGCGAACGTGCGTGTCGGAGAGATTGCGCTGAAAAGGGGTCGGCTCAACGAGTTCGATCGGCAAGGCCGCCAGCACCACCCAGCGTCCGCCATAGGGCTCCCGATAGATCGCGAGGACCTTCCCGCCATCACCCTCGATCGCTCGATGCAGTTCGGCGACCTCCGCCGGAGGAGCCGCGGCTTGGAGTTCGATCGCGGCCAAACCGGTCGACGCATGAGCAGGTTGGCGACGACGTCGCACGACACCGGCGGCACGAGGAACTTTGGGTTGCTTCCCAGGCATCGCGCAGTATGGTAGGGAAGGAGAGGAAGAAAGAAAGCCCCCGATCCTTATCCAACCACAAACGCCATGAGCCATCCGTCAATCAGTGACCCAAGACTGAAATCAGCCGCACAGAAGATCGGCTGGTTCACGGCCTCCTGCGTGCTCGTGAGCAACATCATTGGCGGGGGTATCTTCACGACGACAGGATTCATGGCCCGTGACCTCGGCGATCCGATGCTGATTCTCCTGTTGTGGTTCGTCGGAGCGCTCTTTGCTCTCGGTGGTGCCATGGTCTACGGAGAGCTGGGGGCTGCCTTGCCTCATGCGGGAGGGGATTACGTCTACCTGCGAGAGGCCTACGGACCGCTGGCGGCCTTTCTCAGCGGATGGACCTCCTTCACGATCGGCTTCGGTGCGGCAGTCGCGGCTTCAGCCATCGGTTTTTCGTCCTATGCGTTGCGAGTCGTTCCGATCGAGGATGAGCGGGGATGGCTGGCGAAGGGTCTCTCGCTCGCTCTGTTGTGGGTCGCAACCCTCATGCATTGTCGAGGTGTGGGAACAGGCGGCCGCATGCAATTGCTATTGACGACCACAAAAGTCGTCGCCATTGGAGGATTGATTCTCGGCGGGTTATGGGCGGTGGCGGGCCACGGGGACGCGCTCCTCGCCAGGCCCACCGTACAACAGCCGACGCTTGGGGCCGCCGCCATCGCGCTCGTGATTGTGACCTACTGCTATCTCGGCTGGAACGTCGCGGGCTACATCGCCGGCGACATCGTTGACCCCCGGCGGACTTTGCCCAAGATCATGATCAGGGGCACAGCCTTCGTCGCCGTGATCTATCTGCTGCTGAACGTCGTCTATCTGTCAGCGCTGTCGATCACGGAGCTGGCCCGAGAACCGATCGTACCGGTCGCGGAGAAGGCAGCCGCGGCGTTGTGGGGGCCACAGAGCGGGCGACTGGTTGCCGCTATCCTCTGTCTCTCCATCGCAGGAGCGGTGAGCGCCATGACATGGGCAGGACCTCGCGTGTATTGGGCCATGGCGCGCGACGGCATGATCAGCCCCTGGCTTGCCCGGCTCCACCCCCGCACCGCGGTGCCGGCCCGCGCCATCGTCTTCCAAAGCCTCTGGGCGTCGCTGCTCATTCTGAGCGGAACCTTCGAACAACTCCTCGTCTACAGCGGCCTCGTTCTCTCGCTGTTTATGGCGCTTGACCCTCTCCACGATCTTTCGTCTTCGTCGTACAAGCGTCGTGGACCCCCACCAATACCGCGCTCCACTCTATCCCTTCTTACCCGCGGCCCTCGTCCTCGGAGCCTTCACATTGGTCATCTACAGTCTCGTCCAACGACCTGCAGAATCGTTGTACGGCGCGGTGACCGTCCTGAGTGGAATTCCGCTCTATTACTTCTGGCGCAGACGTCACGATCTTCCACCAGCACAAATCCTGACGAACCTAGCAGGATGCTGAAAAACTATTGTGCGAGATCAGCTGAGAAGAAGGTCCGAGACCGTACTGGCATGAACGTGCACCGGAAGGTGTCTGAGCGATGCGAAACACCGCTGGAGGATTTTTCAACAGCCTGCTAAAACAGCACGGGCGACCCTGCACTAAGGTGGGAGGTCGCCCGTGTGTGGCGCTTAGGACGCCAGAGTCAGCTATGTAATTTGTCTCGGCCCAGTAGAAACTGAGACCCGCGCGACAGCAAGAGTATAGAACTACTGATCGGGGGAAAACAAAATCATCCCAGGCGCTTGTGTTCCTCGCGCCAGCGTCGAGTTCTCCATCATAATGATCAGGCTAGTATCCAGTTGGTCTGTGGTGCCGTTACGGCACAGCCAGTGGAGAACCGGCTAGCACGACCGATCAGAAGCCCGCCCTCGAGTCGGCGGGCCTGTGTGGCCAGGTGGAGTCAGGTCATCCATCGCTACCCTCCTCTCTTGGAAAGTTGGCGGGGAACCCGTTGACAGCCGCGCGCCCTGTCCAGTCCCCCTGATCGAGTGAATGAATGGGCCGTAAGTTTCCTCTTACGCCCATTAGAAAAACGTGTCAATGGAGAAAATCAATTTTCCTCGCGTTGACTCGTTAGAGCATAAAACATACCCACCGGAAGCGCCGAATACCAGCGAAGTGATTTTGGAGAAAGAAGCCGTAATGGTCGCAGCGAGGGGGTTCGATTCCGCGGTGGAATGAGATTGTCTCCACATCACATAACATAGCCCGATTGAAAAAGTTGAGGAGTGGTATCACGACCGTTCCACCTCGTGATGCGTCAACAAACCGTCCTTTCTGTTCATTGTTGAATATGTATAGAAAGAACTTGAGAAATGGTCGTCCCTCTCTCATGGAGCAGCTCCTCGAATTCTTTGATCTGATTGAATACTGTTGTGTTACCACTTTGTCCGATACCCACCCGTGAATGCGAGTGCTGAGCATCGATGAGTTGCGTTCGCATAGAGGCGTTCCCTGAGTTCGCCTCCACGAAAACACGGTAGTCCGAGAAAAAAGACCGCGGTATGCATCGCCTAGGAGCGTCTCGACCGCTCGCGCTTTTTCGATCCGACGGGCATAGTGCGGCTCAGCAGTACACGTTCCGAGGAGGCGTTATGGGAAATCGACTCGCGGCCGAAGCCATCGGCACATTCTGGATTGTGTTCGCCGGCTGTGGGAGCGCGCTGCTGGCGGGCGGCGTGCCGCAGCTCGGCATCGGGGTCTTCGGGATCGCGTTCGCCTTCGGGCTGAGCGTCGTGACGATGGTCTATGCCGTCGGCCATATTTCGGGCGGCCATCTCAACCCCGCCGTCTCCGTCGGCCTCATGCTGAGCAAACGGTTCCCGGCGCAGCGAGGTCCCCGGCTACATTGCCGCCCAAGTGATCGGCGCGATCCTGGGCGCTGGCGTGCTCTATCTGATTGCCAGCGGGCGGGCGGGCTTCGTCCCCGGCGGCTTCGCCTCCAATGGATACGGCGAGCACTCCCCGGGCGGCTATTCGCTGCTGGCGGGCTTCTGCGCCGAAGTGGTGTTCACCGGCATGTTCATGTTCATCATTCTGGGGTCACGGATAGCCGCGCGCCGCAGGGCTTCGCGCCGCTGACGATCGGCCTGGCCGTGGCGCTGATCAACTGGGCCGGCATCCCGGTCACCAATCTCTCCATCAATCCCGCACGCAGCGCGGCACCGCGGTCTTCGCGGACGGATGGGCGCTGCAACAACTCTGGCTCTTTTGGGTCGCCCCGATCCTCGGTGCCGCGATCGCCGGGGTAGTCTATCCCTCCTCGCCGGCAGCCCGCCCAGCCCCGCAGCGCCAGGGCGATCCGAGCGCCCGCGTACGGGCAGGGCCGGGGCGTCTTGGGCACAGCGAAAGCCGACGTGGGGTCATGCTCGGTCGGATCGCCCTTGGTGCGAACGGCAAGACCGTGGCCCCAAGGACTACCCTGACCTTACATCCAGCTCGAACACCACGACAAAAAATATTCGCCGAGTCCACATGCTCGTGTCACTCCTGATGTCGCCTAGCGGATGCCCTCCGCCCACACCTGGCAGGGTACCGAAAACGGGGCGGACAATAGGATGGGGAGACCCGTGAGGTGCTTATCCGACGGCATCCATCACGATAAAGCGATGAAGAGCCAGCGTGACGCACGACGTACGAGCATATTTCACGGAAGATCGTGGAATTATTATCCCAGCGCGTGTATTTATGGGGTGCCATACTGAAGCCTGAAAGAAGAGGAGGCGTATCCTATGGTGGGATACGCCCTCTCTCTCTTGACTATCAGATGTGCGATCTGACGATTGTACGATCGTTACCTGACAGCTGACTTCAAGATTTTTCCTGCCGAGAACTTCGGGACTTTGGCTGCGGGAATCCGCAGCGCCTCACCGGTCCTGGGATTCCGCCCGAGCCGAGCCTTCCGCTTGGCTACCGTAAAGGTCCCAAAATTCACCAGCGAGACGCGTTGCCCCTTCTTCAGGGACGTGGTCACCGCTCCGGTGAAGGCCTGCAACGCAGTGCCTGCCGCAACCTTTGTGATACCGGCGGATGCGGCCATCTTTGCGATCAGCTCTTCTTTCGTCATCGTGCACCTCCTATTATTATTGGGTTGAAATACCTGACTCCTTGTCACCAACGTCTGCCGATACCGCACGTACATGAACCCGGCATTCCGGGAGCGTTCGCACAAGCATCAGACCTCTCGCGTCTGCGCGGTCCGATTCCGTTTCACGAGAATGTGCAAGTCATGGATCTTCTTCCTGAGGGTATTGCGATTTAACCCCAGCAGTTCTGCTGCCTGGATCTGGTTGCCTTTGGTCTCCTGAAGCGCTCTGGTGATCAAGGGGCGCTCAATGGCGCTGATCAACATGCGGATGCAGGTTCCGCCCGGAACCATTTCGCATCCCTTTCACAAAATTCTCCCATCTTCCATTCGAGATAGTCCTCAAGGGATAGGGCTTCTTTTCCATTCGCTTCCGCAGCCTTCTGCCGCGCCATCACTTGCATGAACTTGGAGGCTCGCTTCAGCACAGTCCGAGAACCGGTGATGACCAATGTGTGCGTGAGATCGATGTTGAGTGGGTATGGCGGCGGCTCCACCGGATGAGCCTGGTTTCAATTCGATGATGACCGCATCAAACGTGCGACGCGTCACGTCCTTCGGCAGCGTGGACGCGTATTTCGCCGCAGTCACGGAAGCATCTTTGAACGCGTGCTTGAACTGACTCTGGATGTCCGGGTCGCCACTGATCAACAAAATACTGAAGGCGGATGACTGTAGGCGACATGAAGGTTCCAGGGGAAAAACGGTAGAAGAGGTGCGGATTATTGCCCAGAGCCAATTTGATGTCAACCAGGAAAATAGAGAGGGAGCTGACCTTGTTGCTCAAGCACGGGAAACAGATTGGTCTTCTCCCGCCGGATAGGTGGTCTTGTTTCAGCGAGTGAAGATCGATGTCTTGATCGAGACATTCCTCGGGTTCAACAACTTCCGTGCCTGCCAATCTCATGCAGACCGGTATGAAACATGCTGTACTCCTCTCGAGAGATATGTCCCAGGTTAATACAGCGAAGCCTCCGAATAGGCGGCCGAAATACTACTAGGGTCGGGCGCGAGAACTTCGAGGGGCCGCCTGTCCGTGTGCGGACGCGCATAGGCAGACAATGTGGCACAACGGGAGTACGCTCCCGTAGGATAGCCGCACAAGGCCGTGAGATGGGCGGGGCGAGGGTTAAAGGGTTCGAGGTTTTAGAGGTTATGAGTTCTGAACTTTGGATCGCGCCCTTTTCGCATATCGCATGCTTCACGCGTCAGAGTCTGGGTGCCGACGATAGCTGTTTCAGCACCCTGCTCAGACCAGGCTCTTGGGATTATCAGCGAGCGATAGCTTGACAGGAGAGCCTTCCAGGGAGTATAAAATACGGTGCTGTTTTCAATTCCTACCGGAATACTCGTGTATGAAGGTATCTCTCAGAGCAACCTATGGAATCATGGCAGCTGTCGACTTAGCCATGCATCTCGGGACAGCGCCTGTCCAAGCGAAATCAATCGCACGTCGGCAAGCTATCCCGGCTCGCTTTCTTGAACAGGTCCTCCACGGAATGAAAAAGGCCGGTCTTGTGTCGAGCGTTCGAGGAGCCCAAGGTGGGTATGTGCTTTTGAAGAAACCGTCCGAGGTATCGGTCGTCGAGATCCTTGAGGCGCTTGATGGTCCGCTTTCACTCCCGAGCGGCGGAGCTGACCGTGCACAGGGGCGACGACTCAGCAAACCGGAGCTTCTGCTTGGGAAGGTTTGGGAACAGGTCTATCAAGCGGAGCGCCATGTGCTCGAAGCCATAAGCGTCGAAGAATTAGCCGGGCAGCAACGACTGCTCGAGCAAGAGCGGTCGTTGATGTATCACATTTGAGGTCACCTATGAGTCGCACACCACTCAGCACGGTTCCCATAAAGACAGAGCCCATTTCTCCTGCCATTGTGGAAGAAATCGAGACCTTCGAAGCCGAGGCCAGGCGCTTGGATTCGGGCGATGTCTCGAGCGATCTGTTCAGGCCCTTCCGCCTCCAGTACGGCATTTATGGCCAACGGCAAGCCGGTGTCCAGATGGTCCGTATTAAAATCCCTTTCGGCGGACTGACGGCGAATCAGCTGCGCCGGGTTGCAGAATTGGCCGAGCAATATGCGACCGGTGTCGGGCATGTCACCACGCGCCAGGACATCCAATTGCATTTTGTCGAATTAAAGGATGTGCCGACCATCGATGCGCGGGCTGGCCGAAGTCGGTTTGACGACGAGAGAAGCGTGCGCCAACACGGTTCGCAACGTGACGGCTTGTCACCTTGCCGGGATCTGTCAGGGGGAAGTGTTCGACGTGACGCCCTACGCGAAAACCGTCGCGCTCCACCTCTTGAGAAACCCGCTCAACCAGAGCCTCCCGCGCAAATTCAAAATTGCCTTCTCCGGCTGCAAGCAGGACTGCGCGCTCACACCGATTCACGATATCGGGCTACTCGCTGCCAAGCGCGTGGATGGAGCCATCGGCTTTCGGATGGTCGCAGGCGGCGGTCTCGGTTCTGCTCCCCGGCTTGCGCAGGTTCTTCGAGAGTTCACTCCGATGGATGAACTCATCCCGAGCGTGGAAGCCGTGATTCGAGTGTTCGACACCCTGGGCAATCGAAAGAATCGCATGAAGGCCCGAATGAAGTTTGTGATCGAGAAGCTGGGCTTTGAGGAATTCAAACGACGCTGGGAAGAGGCCTACGTGTCGATGGGACATGCCCGTCCGACCCATGAGCCAATCAAGCTACTTTCGTATCCGGATGAACCCATTCCCCTCATCATGCCGACGTCGAATGGGTCGAAGCAGGCAGCGATGCAGACCAATGGTCATGTCCAACGGGACGCCAGCGGAGACGCCGTTCGAGATGTGGCGACGCACCAACGTGGTGCGTCAGAAACAAGAAGGGTTACGTCGCCGCAGTGACCAAGTTATTCATGGGCGATCTCACGGCAGAGCAGATGCTTCACATTGCCGATCTTGCGGACCGCTACTCCAATGGCAATATTCGGACGACGATCAATCAAAACATGATCATTCGATGGATACCGGAGTCACGCATCGCCGACCTCTATGCCGACTTGGCCTCACAGGGCTTGGCCGATCCCGGCGCCGAATTGGTCGAAGATATTATCGCCTGTCCCGGCACCGACACGTGCGGCCTGGGGATCACGTCTTCAAAGGGGCTTGCGCGAGCGTTGGCAGAGGTATTCCCGGCTGGGCGGGTCCCCGAGGATTTGAAGGATGTCAGCGTCAAGATCAGCGGGTGCCACAACTCCTGCGCCCAACATCATATTGCCACGATCGGGTTGCATGGAGTCGGGAAGCGCATCGGTGCGCACGTCGCCCCGTTCTATGAATTGCATTTGGGCGGGCGGGTCAACGGCACGGCGAAAATAGGGCAGATGGTGGTCAAGTTGCCGGCCAAGAGTGTGTCGGCGGCGATCACGCATCTGATCGACGTCTATCGGCGGGACCGACTCTCCGGCGAAGGACTGCCGGCCTTCATTGATCGTGTCGGTAAAGTCAAACTCAAAGATGAGTTGATCGCTTACACCATCGTTCCGTCCTTTCAGGATGATTCGACGTTCTACTACGACTGGGAAGGTGAAGAGGAATTTGTTCTGGAAGATCTCGGGCCCGGCGAGTGCGCGGGAGGCGCGCTTGAAATGATCGAGAACGGCATTCTCGAAGCCGATCAAGAACTCTATCAGGCAAAGCTGCTCGTCGGATAACCATCAGTACTCCGTTTCGGTGAACAAGTCCTATCGCGCGGTGTTGGCCGCTGCCAAGGCCTTGCTTGTGACGGAAGGGCTTGAGCCTTCGACGGATGCAGAAACCTTCATCGAGTTCGACAGCCGGATCGCACAAAAAGGCATCGTTCCGGCGATGTACCGGGAACTGAGGAAGCGGGTTGGCGATTTAGGGCCTAAGGACACAACGGGCGAATCAGCCCGTGACAAGATGGTCTTTGCCAAGGGATTCGTCGATGCCTGTCGCGCCGCCACGGAGCAGATGGGCAAAGATCTCAAACTGGCGCCGGCGGGCAAGGCAGCGGTGGCTACGACCAGCGCGCCGTCCAGAGATCAAGCCAGTCGTCACTTCTGTGCCCGCGCCATTTGCAGCCGGCGTGCCGGTTTACGATTTGCGTGGGGTAGCCTGTCCGATGAATTATGTGAAGACCAAGCTGAAGCTCGAGATGATGGATGCGGGCGAACAGTTAGAGGTCTGGCTCGACGCGGGCGAGCCCATCAAGAACGTACCATTGAGCTTGAAAAACGACGGGCATAAGTTGTTGCTGCAGGAACCACTCGAAGCCGCCGAGTCGCATTATCGGATTCTGGTCGAAAAAGTAGAGTGAGCAGGAGAGACACCAGGGTTGGTCTGTGCTCCCAGAGCGCGCACGATGGGAATGTGCTCGCTCGATGGGCGCAGAGGACCGACCCCGGCGCCTCTCCTGTGGAAAGTGTCCAATGGGAGAGGGGTTAGCGTGGAGAACACAGAACATTCAGCCTCTGCCGAGGAACTCGCAGCCTGGGGTGAGTCGTTTGAGGCGAAGCAGCCGCAAGAGGTTGTGGCGGCGGCGATCGAGCGCTACGTGCCGAAGGTCGTGCTCGCCTGCAGTTTCGGCGCGGAGGATGTCGTGCTCGTGGATATGGTCCATCGCATCAATCCGTCCGTGCCGCTCTTCTACCTCGATACGGAATTTCTCTTTCCTGAGACCTATGCCACGCGCGATCGCGTGATTGAGCGGTATCAGCTCAAGCCAGAGCAGGTCATCCAGGTGAAGTCGTTGCTCACGCCTGAGCATCAAGCCGCTCAGCATGGCGAAGCTCTGTGGACGCGCCAACCCGATCAATGTTGCGAGTTGCGCAAAGTGGAGCCGCTCACCCGAGTACTCAAGGGATTCGACGCATGGATCACCGGGATCAGACGAGACCAGTCTCCCACGAGAGCCAATGCGAAGTTGATCGAATGGGACCAGAAATTTCAGTTGGTCAAAGTCAATCCGCTCGCGAAGTGGACGTGGGAGGATGTCTGGACCTACATTCGTGTCCACGAAGTTCCCTACAACGAATTGCATGACCGCAACTATCCGAGTATCGGCTGCACCTCATTGCACGAGCCCGGTGATGCCCGGCGAAGACTCCCGCGCTGGGACGGTGGAAAAACTTTACCAAGACTGGAGTGCGGGCTCCACAAGGCCTCGTAATGTCGATGCAGGAATTCATCGCCAAGATTGCCAAGGGGCCAAGGGCTGCCAAAGACCTCACCTGGGACGAAGCGAAGCGGGCGATGAAGACGCTCATTGAAGGGGATGCCACGCCGGCGCAGGTGGGTGCCTTTCTCATGGCCATGCGAATCAAGACGGAGTCCGTCACCGAACTGGCTTCGATGACCGCAACCGTGCGTTCCTATGTGGCGCCTGTGCCGATCCCGCAAGAACTCGGCGTCGTGGATCTGCCGAGCTATGCGGGGAAACAGGACACCTTCCATGCCCTTGCGGCCGCTGCAATCGTGGCTGCGTCGGCAGGCGCGTCGGTCTTGATGCATGGGTATGACGGGATTCCTGGTCGCGCGGGGAATGCCGGGGTGCTCAAGGCCTTGGGTCTGCCGATCGACATGGAGCCGAAAGTGGCGGCAGAGGCGGTGACACGGCATGGATTCGCCTATCTCGACATCGCCCTCTACCACCCTCCGGTCTATCGCTTTTTGGAGATGAGACAAGAGCTGGGGGTCGCGAAATGTCTTTCATCCGATTGCGAGGCTTTTGAATCCGGCTCGCGCCTCATCGCAGGTCGTCGGGCTATCCCATCCTCCCCACTTTGAAAAGACCGCTGAAGTGTTGCGGATGCTGGGTTGCCTGCGGGCTCTAGTGGTCAGCGGCGTCGAAGGCGATCCGGAGCTCTCGATTGCCGCCCTTACAAGGGTTCTGGAATTGCGGGACGATCGGATTACACCCCTGTCGTTTGCGTCAAAAGACGTCGAGATGCCGCTGGGCGTGCAACGCGATATGGCGGGTTTTCCGTCGAATCAACGAGGCAAAGAAGCAGATCTGCTCCGGCGTATTCTCCACAATCAGCTTCAAGGCGGTCCCTGTAACTGGGTATTGATCAACGCGGCGTTGATTCTGTACGCCGCAGGCAAAGGGGCAACATGGGCGTCATGCGTCCCACTGGCACGTCGAGCGCTCGAAGAGGGGGCGGCGGCACGAAAGCTTGAGGAGCTGGCTCAGGAGCCGGTGGGCATCGGGCGTGACCGGCCGAGCGCATTGACCACACGAGAGGATCGAGCCCGTGCGACATCTCCGTCAATTAGAAGACCAGAGCGTCTACATTCTCCGCGAAGCTTATAAGCATTTTGACAACCTGGCCATGCTGTGGTCGATGGGGAAGGATTCGACCGTGCTGCTGTGGTTGGCGAGAAAGGCTTTTTCGGTCATGTTCCGTTCCCTCTTCTGCACGTTGACACGAGTTACAAAATCCCCGCCATGATTGAATATCGAGATCGAGTGGCCCGGGAGTGGGGCCTCAAATTGGTCGTAGGGCAAAACAAAGAAGCGCTCGCGGCCGGGATGAATCATACACTGGGTCGCGTCAACTGCTGTACGGCCTTGAAAACCAATGGGCTCAAGCAATTGATTGAGCAAAAGGGCTATACGGGCATCATTCTCGGTGTGCGGGCAGACGAAGAAGGGACGAGGGCCAAGGAACGCTATTTCTCGCCGCGTGACAAGCATGGCGATTGGGATTTCCGCGATCAGCCGCCTGAGCTCTGGGACCAATTCAAAACGACCTTTCCACCGGGAACACACATCCGGATCCATCCGCTGCTGGATTGGACGGAAATCAATATTTGGGAATACATCAAATTCGAGAACATTCCCTTCATCGATCTCTATCTCGACAAGGGGAGGGGACTCGCTATCGCAGCCTCGGTTGCGCGCCCTGCACGACGCCGATCAAGTCGAGCGCCGAAGTCTGTGGACGACATCATTGATGAGTTGCGGCACACTACGGTGGCAGAGCGATCAGGCCGTGCGCAGGATGAAGGGCGGGGGATGGAGTTGCTAAGAAAAGACGGGTACATGTAGGTCCAGAATGCTGAAACGAGCATCCAGCTTCGTTCTCGGATCGAAACAATCCTCAACGTACCCCAGAGGGTACGCCTCCGGTTGTTTCTCACCTGCGGCCTCGCTGGCCTGCCCGTTTGAGCATTCTGGAACATGAGCATGGCAGCGACAAATACAAAACCATCTGACAATTTGAACATCGTCATCGTCGGGCATGTGGACCATGGGAAGTCCACTTTGCTGGGGCGTCTCTATGCCGATACGGGATCGTTGCCGGACGGCAAGCTTGAAAAGGTCCAAGCGATCTGCCGCCAGCAGGGCAAGGAATTCGAGTATGCATTCCTGTTCGATGCCTTTCTCGAAGAGCAGGAGCAGGGGATTACTATCGATACGGCACGGACGTTCTTCGGTTGGAAGGGCCGGCACTACATCATCATCGATGCGCCGGGACACAAGGAGTTTCTCAAAAACATGATCTCCGGTGCGGCCCGGGCTGAAGGGGCGTTGCTGCTGATCGATGCCTTGAGGGCGTCAAGGAGCAGTCCAAGAAGCATGGCTATCTCTTATCGCTGCTGGGCGTTCGCCAGTTTGCCGTGGTTGTGAACAAGATGGATCTGGTCGGCTATCGGCAGGATGTATTCGACGGGATTGAGAAGGAATATCGGGAGTTTCTCGGGCAGTTCAAGGCGGTTCCCCAGCAGATTATTCCTGTCAGCGCCAAGCTTGGAGATAATATCGCCAACCGTAGCGGGTCGATGCCGTGGTATAGCGGTCCGACCGTGCTGGACGCGCTCAGTGCCTTTCAGAAGGAACTGGGACGTACCGAACAGCCGCTTCGCCTGCCGGTTCAGGATGTGTATAAGTTCGACGCCCGCCGCATCATCGCCGGACGCGTCACGGCAGGGCGCATGTCAAAGTAGGCGATTCCCTAGTCTTTTCACCGTCGAACAAACGGGCGACGGTCAGGTCCATTGAAGCGTTCAATATCGATCCTCTGCCGGTAGAGGGTCATGCAGGCCAATCAGTCGGAGTCACGCTCGATGAACAGATCTTTGTCGAACGAGGAGAGGTGGCTTCGCATCAAGAGCAACTCCCGCTGGTATCGACGGCCTTTCGAGCCAATGTGTTCTGGCTGGGCCGGAAGCCGTTGGAGCGAGGGCGGCGCTACCAGCTCAGAGTGGCAACGAGGGAAGTGGATTGTGAAGTGGCCACCATTCACCGAATCATCGATACCATGGATCTGGCTCAGCAGCAAGGCAGTAGCGTGGTCAACAAGAATCAAGTGGCTGAATTGACGATTCGGGCCAAAACGCCGGTCGCGTTTGACCTCTCGGCCTCGTTTGAGTCGACCGGCCGGTTCGTCCTCGTCGATGAGTATGACATTGCCGGTGGCGGCATCGTGACAGAACTGGTCCATGACGATCAGGAGTTTCTCCGCGAAGAAGCTCGGCAGCGCGACTTTGCCTGGGTGAAGGGTAAGGTCGGCGTCGAGGATCGCGCGCAGCAGTATGGTCACCGAGCCGCCATTGTGCTGGTGACAGGCGGGCGGCATTCGGGGAAGTCCTTTCTGGCCAGGACCATCGAGGCAAGACTCGTGGCAGACGGTCGGCATGCGTATTTGCTCGACGGAGAGAATCTCCGCCGTGGACTCGATGCAGATCTCTCGGAGGGAGAGCGAGGCCAGGTGGCCGAAATGGCTCGCCGCTATGGTGAGGTGGCGCGGCTGCTTGTTGATACCGGATTAATTGTCGTCTCGACGACCAATCCCTTCGGCATGGCCTATGTCGAAGCGGCACAGGCTATTCAGGACGCTCGTCCATCCGGTCCCGGTCATTGCCATTCACATGAGCAAAGCACCCGAGGAAGTTCCACCCATACGGATATCGCGCTGTCAGGTCCGGCAGACTTTGATGCAGCCACTCGTCAGATCCTTGAGGAACTCAAACGGCGTGGGGTCCTGGCTCAGGCGATCGGGGCGAAGCCGACCTTTCAGTATTCCATCTAGCAGAACGCTGAAAAAGTCGCTCTTCTCACCCGCCCAACCCAGGCGCGCCGAGACGCGCCTCTTCCCATGCGTCCTTCTCGCATCGTTCAGGCCCTCAACGGGGACCCGGCCGCCTCACTAACTCGGCGGCGCGCACAGACGTGGTGCTCCTTATTCGTCGCACCGTGTGCCCCAGAGGGTACGCCTCGGTCCTGACTCGCTGCGGCCTCGCTGGTCGGCCTTTTTGAGCATTCTGCGAGCGCCCCCTGGTGTGCCAGGCTACTGTGCCGAAAAAATGGCTTCTCGATAGTTTGCCAAGGTTGGCTAAGGGACCAAGAATCGTAATTTCCCGGCATTCCTCTCTCTGATTCGCAGTCAGCTCCCTCTCGTTTGACTCTCCGGAAACCCCTGTGGTACCGTTCTATTCTTCTATAATTCGCGCAGTTAACGAGGGGTATCATTCATGGCGGTTGAGAAGGATCTGAAGGCCATTCTTGGAAATTTGAAGTATTCAGACGACGCCAAAGTACTCGAACAGATTTCAGAAAATACCAAGCAGGTTCATGCTCGCATGGCCGGCATCAAGCACAAGCTGGTGGTCATGAGTGGAAAAGGCGGCGTGGGCAAGAGCATGACCACGGTCAACTTGGCGTTGGCTTTTGCGCGGCAGGGCGCCAAGGTTGGGCTCTTAGACGTGGATCTGAACGGACCCTGTGTGCCGCGTATGTTGGGGTTGCACGGCCAGTCGTTGACCATGGGGCCTGGGGGAGCGATTCCACCAGTCGGGCCGCTCGGGGTGAAGGTCGCGTCGATGGATTTCTTCCTGGAGGATGCGTCGCCGGTTCGCTGGAAGGGGCCGATGGATGTCAGCCCTGTGTGGTTGGGGCTGATGGAAATGAATGTCATTCGAGAATTCCTGGCCGATGTCGTCTGGGGCGAACTCGATTATCTCCTGGTCGATCTGCCTCCCGGAGCCGCGGCGGACAAGCCGCCGGTCATCGCCGGGTTTATTCCAGACCTGGCGGGAGCGATCGTCGTCACGACGCCCTCAGAAGTGGCATCGGACGTGGTGCAGAAGTCGGTCACCTATGCCCGCGACATGGGTATCAAGGTCATGGGCATGGTCGAGAATATGAGCGAGTATCGCTGTCCCTCCTGTGGAGAAGTGAACGAGTTGTTCGATGGCAACACCGAGGCGATGTGCGAGATGCTGGACCTGCCGTTGCTCGGACGGATTCCCTTCGACCGAAAACTTGCGCGCACCTTCGACAAGGGAGAGCCGTTGCTCGACGAAACGTATCCGACGATTCAACGCTACCAAGAAATTGCCGGGCGCATCAGGACGCTGCTCGATTACAAGAAGGTGCTCGCCGATAAACTGTGATGGTCACGCACCTAAGAGGAGACGCCATGAAATTCGTGTGCCTCAACTTGTGAAACCTACATGAACTTTGAGAAGGTGGAGAAGCCTGGGGAGGACACACTCGGCGTGTTCTTCGGCTGTCCGTCTTGCAATGCCAAGTTCTCCATGGTGACGAATCCAGGCGAAACGCCAGATGGTCAGTTCTCTCGGGGTGAAGCTGGGTGGGCGCACCGTTGCGGCCGAGCCCTTTGAGATGACGCGGGGTACGCTGAAAGACGAAGCAGCCGCAGGCGCTGGTCAGATGGCGGCATATTTGAACGAGAAAATCCAAGGTGGTCAGCCGGCGGCTGCGGTCACGGCCGCAACAACCGCCACGCCTGGAGAGAAGTCCAGCAGCGGCTGCCCCTTCTCCGCGATGGTGGCTGAAATGGGACTCACCTCGAGCGGTAAGCCCGGCACTGCTGGCGCGGCGACTACGGAGTTTGCCTGGTCGGCCGATGCGAAGGAGAAACTCGATCGCCTCCCCTCATTTGTGAAGCCGATGGTGCAGAGCAGTGTGGAGGCCTTTGCTCGCAAGCAGGGATACCAGACGATCACCTTACAAGTCATGGACGATTCCAAGAGCGAATCGAGCAATGGGATGACCTGGACGCCTGAGGCTGAGAAGCGGCTTGAGAATATTCCCGACTTCATCCGTCCCGATGGCCCGCAAAGAGGTTGAGCGGGTGGCGAAGGAACGCGGGATGGCGACCATTACGGCTCAAGTGATGGATGACGCGAAAGATAAGTTTATGAAGTTTATGTAGGCAGGTCAGGCCTAAACATACAATATATGATGATGGCACAAAGGCCCGTCCGGTCAGCTGGACGGGCTTTTCATTATGTAACAGTCGTGACTGGCGGCATGCGGCAGGAATCGCATCGGAGCGTACTGGGTGAGAGTCGATCTTTCTGTTCTGCCTGTTCTTCTCAGCCGACGCCTGCTCATGGGCGCAGCATGATGAGCATGAATCAGTCATCGGTGCAGGCAGGCAGTCAGTCCCGACCACCAACATCATGGAACCGTGGGACAGTCAGGCGGGTGGGAAGGATCCGTCGCAGGCATCGCCTACTCCGAGTTCAATCATCACCTCAGCGGTCATATTGATACTCATCATTGGGCTCAGCGAAGTGCGCCAGGCGCTGGCTATGCCATACTGGGCTCTGGACCAGGCTTCTTCTGCCCGGCTGCCTTTGCTCGCAGCAGGCTCTTTCCTACTTGTCTGGAGCGACCATGAATGCGTGGCCGATCGGATCGCTCAGCTTCACGCAGACCTTCTTCGGCAGTGACTTGAAATCATTCAACATAAGAGCTACGGGCTCTTGTCTGCTGACGGTTGGAATCGATCGAGCTGCTTCCGCCGATTTAGACGAGCCTCGGTCACGCGGTCATGGAGCTACGCCGCTGCCCGCGTTTGCCATCATCGGAGGGCTGATGTTGTTCGGCCATTCGCACGGAGTCCATCCGTCAGCCGACAAGATCGCGATAGACCATGCGCATTATGGGCACCATGGCCGTCACGGCGGGTTCGTCCAAACTGCTGTCCGATTGGTTCCGCTCTCCGTCGCACGCAGCGATCGTCCCACATGGGAATTGCTCTGGGCCGGATTGATCGTGCTCATCGGAATACAGTTGCTGATGTATTCCGAGTAATTGATCCTGTTGCGGTACACCCTCCGGCATAATTGACACCTTTCCAAACCCTGTGCTACGAGTACGAGACCTCAGCGCGGTGATACGAGTGTTATTGCGCAGTTGGCTTTCCTGAGTCCGGCTGCATGGAGTGAGCATGGGTGGACATAGCCATTGGGCGACGGTTAAACGGCACAAAGGGGCCCAGGACGCCAAGCGCGGGAAGATCTTCACCAGAATTATCCGCGAGGTGGCGATTGCGGCTCGCTCAGGCGCCGACCCGGATGGTAATCCGCGGCTCCGGCTGGCCATCTTGAAGGCAAAAGAGGCCAACATGCCTGGCGATACGCTGAAAAAAGCCATTCAGCGCGGCACGGGAGAATTGCCCGGCTTGGTCTATGAAGAGTTCAATTTGGAAGCGTATGGGCCTGGCGGGACCGGCGTATTGATGGAAATCACGAGCGACAACCGCAATCGCACCGTTGCCGAGCTGCGAAATCTCCTCACGAAGAATCACGGCAATATGGCGGAAGCCGGCGCCGTCTCCTGGCAGTTTCACAAGAAGGGACTGCTCACGATTGAGAAGGGCAAAGTCGATGAAGATACGCTTGCTGTCCCTTGCGCTCGATGCGGGAGCGGAGGACGTGAAGGTGGGCGAGAAAAGTTTTGAGGTCATCACGGATCCGCACCAGTTTGAAGCAGTGAAGAAAGCCCTCGCCGATGCGAAGATCGACACCGTGCTTGCGGAAGTCACCTCTGTTCCGCAGAACACGATCAGGCTAGAGGAAAAGGCAGCCGAACAAATGCTCAAGTTGATGGAAGTCTTGGACGAGCATGACGATGTGCAGAAGATTCACGCGAATTTTGATATTTCCGACGAGGTGATGGAGAAAGTGGCCGCCGCTGGATGAACAACAGTGCGGAATGCTGAACGGAACAGACTCAAGCATTTCTTCCTTCGCTCAACGTTCTGCAGTCACCATTCCTCGTTGCCTCATAGAGTATGATCGCCTCACTGACAGGCCGATTGGCCTTCAAGGCGCCGACCTATCTGGTCCTCGACGTGCACGGGGTCGGATACGAAGTTTTTATTCCTCTCAGCACCTACTATGGGTTGCCCAATCTCAGCGAAAGTATCTCGCTGAGCGTTCACACCCATGTCCGCGAAGACGCGATTCAGCTCTTCGGTTTTCTGACGTCGCAGGAAAAAGATGCATTCGTGCTGCTGACCAGCGTGTCCGGCGTCGGGCCCAAACTGGCTCTCAGTGTCTTGTCGGCTCTTCCGGTGTCCGATCTGGTCTCAGCGATTCAGTCGGGAGATGTCGAGAAGCTGACGACGGTTCCAGGGATCGGACACAAGTCGGCCAGCCGCCTCGTGTTGGAGCTCAAGGATAAAGTCGAGAAACTCCATCCTGGCCTCGCGTCTGCAAGTGATGTCACCCAGGCAGGGGCAAGATGCGACTTTCGACGACGCGCTGTCGGCGCTCGTGAATTTGGGCTATCGTCCACAAGATGCCAAGGAAGCGCTGAAACAGGTGAAGAAATCCAATGCTGAGTCCATCGTGCTCAAAGACATGATTCGTGAATCCCTGAAAGAACTTGCAAGGGGGTAAGGATGATGACGAGATTGATTCAACGAATAGTCCAGACTCAATTGTCCATCGGACTTGTGGTGCTCCTATCGGGGCTGGGGGCCATGCCCGTGCAAGCCGAAGAGTCGAGTGAGCCCAAAAGCATTCGCAAGACTTGCGGTCAATGTCCTGAAGGCTATGCGACCACGGGCGTGACCGAGTCCAAAGAGATTTGCAAGGACGGCGATCCCACACTCGTTCAGTGCGTCCCACTGGGGGCTAACTCTGCTGTCCGTCTGCGGATCCTGTCCCGAGGGCTATCGTGAAATCGGCAACTCGTCTGTGCCGGCTCGCTGCGGAAGTCAGGATGGGGGGCGGCTCACGCAATGTCAGCTGGAGAAGATGGAGCTGAACCTTCCGGATCCGACCCAAGGCGGTAAGACCTGCCCGCCGGACTGCGGAAGTACAGCAACGCCCGGGCAGGGTGCCTTGCCGCCTCCACCCAAGTACCTCCCAACGCCGGAGAAGAAATAAGTCCACAGCGAGAGAGGTCTCCTCACGATGGCCGAGCGAGTTGTCAGCACGCAGATCACGGACGAAGAGCGAAGTATCGAGACGGTGCTGCGCCCGCAGACATTGGAGGAGTACGTCGGCCAGGAGCGGATGAAAGAATCCCTGCGGATCTGTATCGAGGCGGCGAAGCAGCGGAACGAAGCGCTCGATCACACGATCTTTTATGGCCCCCTGGGTTGGGGAAGACCACCATTGCCCACATCATTGCTCGTGAGATGGGGGCTGCGCTCCGCTCGACCTCCGGTCTCGTGTTGGCCCATGCGGGCGATTTAGCCGCCATCCTGACGAATCTCCAAGAACACGACGTCCTGTTTATCGACGAGATTCACCGACTCCCTGCCTCTGTCGAAGAGGCGCTCTATCCAGCGATGGAGGACTACCAGCTTGATCTCGTGATCGGCCAGGGGCCTGCAGCCAGAACGGTGAAATTGGATCTCCCTCGGTTTACGCTAGTCGGGGCCACGACCAGGGCCGGAGCCCTGACCTCCCCACTCCGGGACCGATTTGGCCTCGTCCACCGTCTGGAGTTCTACTCTCCGTCGGAATTGCAGACCATCGTGACACGCTCGGCGGGGTGCTCGGGATCCCAATCGATTCCGAGGGAGCGCAAGAGATTGCCGGTCGTGCTCGAGGAACCCCTCGCATCGTCAACCGGCTTATCAAACGGGTGCGCGACTATGCCCAAGTCAAGGCGGAGGGACGAGTTACCCAGACTGTAGCCCAGGACGCGCTCGCGTGGCTGGGTGTCGATACGGCGGGGTTTGATGAGATGGATCGTCAGATTCTTCTGACCATCATCGACAAGTTTGCCGGAGGACCAGTCGGGGTGGAATCCCTGGCGGCCGCAGTCCAGGAAGACAAGGGCACCCTCGAAGATGTCCATGAGCCCTATCTGATTCAGGCCGGCTTCCTCGAACGAACCGGCCGTGGCCGCCAAGCCACGAAGCTGGCCTTCGATCATTTCAAAGGCCGACCTCCCTCCTCTTCTCGTGATGCGTCTGGCCCCTGTCAAGTCCTTCTGATAGCAGATTTGAACGGACGGGGATCGTCACGCAAGCTCGTGAAACGTCGAGGGTCTCCTTGCATTGCCAGGAATGGTTCCTGTATCATTTCCCACTTAGCTTGTGCCATTCCAGCCGACGGACGGGTGACCGCCTCACTGGGCTGGAAAGAGAGGGTTAGCTATGTCCGGAGACTTTTCCGAGTACCGGAACGAGATCGATCGCATCGATGACGAGATTTTGCGCCTGCTGAATGAGCGGTCCAAAAGCGTCGTCGAGATCGGCAAGCTCAAGAAACAGCGGGATGCGGATGCCAATCTCCATACCCCGGCGCGGGAGGCGGCGATAATCGAGCGCCTCATACAGCAGAACTCCGGGCCATTTCCATCCGAGGCGATTCGGCCGGTCTATCGAGAAATCATGTCCGCCTCCCTCTCTCTCGAGGGCCCTCAGAAGGTGGCCTATCTCGGTCCCAGAGCCACGTTTACGCACATGGCCTGCATGCAGAAATTCGGGTCGTCCGCCCAATATATTCCGGTCAATAGCATCAAGGACGTGTTCAGTGAAGTCGAGCGGGGGCGAGCCAATTTTGGCGTGGTCCCGATCGAGAACACGACAGAAGGTGTGGTCAACCACACGCTCGATATGTTCATTGATTCCAATCTCCTGATCTATGGCGAAATTCTCCAGGAAGTGTCCCATCATTTGATGTCGAAGTCTGGCGTGATGGAAGAGGTGAAAAACATCCACTCTCATCCCCATGCCATTGCCCAATGCCGAAATTGGCTGGAAACCAACTTACCCAATGTGCCCTTATCGGAGGTGGCGAGCACGGCGCGGGCAGCGGAACTGTGCATGGAAACTCCCTCTGTCGCCGCGATTGCATCGGAGTTGGCGGCCCAGTTGTACGGCTTGAAGGTCATCAAGGCCCGCATCGAAGATAATATGAACAACATGACCCGCTTTCTCATCTTGTCTCAGAAGCCGCCCGAGCGTACGGGAAAAGATAAGACCTCATTAATGCTCTCGGTGAAAGACAAAGTCGGCGCCCTGTACGATCTCCTCCGGCCTTTTGCCTCTCATGGCCTGAGCATGACCAAGATTGAATCGCGTCCTTCCAGGCGAAAAGCCTGGGAGTACATTTTCTTCGTCGATATCGAAGGGCATATTGAGGAAGAGCGCGCGTCAAGAAAGCCGTCGAAGAAATCACTGGCCGCTGCCTGTTCATGAAAGTCCTCGGATCCTATCCGGCCCACAGTTGATGTCATGCCACTGAAGGTCCATCCAGATATCGCCTCGCTGAGTCCCTATGTTCCCGGGAAGCCGATTGAGGAACTCCAACGGGAACTGGGTCTTGCACGCGTCATTAAACTGGCGTCCAACGAGAATCCGTTGGGCTCCTCCCCGAAGGCGCTCGCCGCGTTGAGCGAGGGAACCGCGACCCTGCATCGCTATCCTGATGGCGGCGCGTTTCGCTTGCGCGAAGCCCTGGCGGATCGCTGGAAGGTGACCCCGGATCAGGTCATTCTCGGGAATGGATCGGATGAAATCTTGGGCCTGCTCGCCCGTACGTTGTTGGCTCCAGGCGATGAAGCGGTCATGGCCGATCAGACCTTCGTCATTTACAAAATGGAGGTCACGGCAGCCCACGGAAAGCCTATCATCGTCCCGTTGAAGCAGTGGCGGCACGATCTTCAGGCGATGGCGGACGCCATCACCGACCGGACACGGCTCCTGTTCCTCTGCAACCCCAATAATCCAACCGGAACGATGGTGTCAGCCGATGAGGTCGAACTTCTGCTCTCGCGCGTGCCGGCGCATGTCGTCGTGGTGTTTGACGAAGCCTATTTCGAGTACGTCCGGGATCCGCAGTTTCCGGATTCCATGGCCTATGTGAAGCAGGGGCGGAACGTGATTGTGCTCCGGACGTTTTCGAAAATCTATGGCCTCGCTGGATTGCGAATCGGGTATGGCGTGGCGACAGCGGAGATCACCAATATCTTGAACCGAGTCCGCCCGCCCTTCAACGCCAACAGCCTGGCGCAGCGCGCCGCGCTCGCCGCCCTCGGTGACGATGAACATGTGGCGCGGAGTCGAGCGGTGAATGAAGCTGGGATGGAGCAGATGGTCAAGGGATTGACCGCGCTCGGGTTTGCGCCGATCCCGAGCGAAGCGAATTTTGTCTATGTCGATATCGGACGAGACGGCCGCGCGGTGTTTGAGGCCCTGCTGAGGGAGGGCATCATCGTTCGTCACATCGAAGGGCGTATGGTTCGAGTGACCATCGGCCTGGAAGAAGAAAACAGGGAATTCTTGGCTGCGCTCAAGCGGGTGATCCATCCGCATTGAGTGCATGGTGAGGGCAACATGATCATTGTATTAAAACCAGAGGCAAGCGAACGGGAAGTCGACCACATTATCGATCGGCTTCGCGAGTTGGGACTAAAGTCGCAACTCATCGACCGGTCAGGAACGGACGATTATTGGAGTCATCGGCGACGATCGGATCCTGCATAACCAGCCGCTCACGGCCTTGCCAGGCGTTGAAAGTGTGTTGCCGATTCTCGCACCCTGGAAACTTGTCAGCCGGGAGTTTAAGCGTGAAGGCACGGTTATCGATGTGAGCGGCGTGAAGATCGGCGGCAACAAGCTGGTCATCATGGCGGGACCCTGCGCGGTGGAGCGGCTCGAAATAACGGTCGGCATTGCCCACGAGGTCAAGGCGGCCGGAGCGAGTATTTTGCGCGGCGGCGCCTACAAGCCACGCACCTCGCCCTATTCCTTTCAGGGGTTAGGGCGTGAAGGATTAGACTATCTGGTTGAGGCGAAGAAACAAACCGGGTTGCCGGTCGTCAGCGAGATTCTGGATACCCGCGACATCGAATTGTTTCTCGAAAAAGCCGACATCATCCAGATTGGCGCCCGCAACATGCAGAATTTTGAACTCCTCAAGGAGGTTGGGGCCTACGACAAGCCGGTGCTGTTGAAGCGGGGACTTTCGGCAACGATCAAGGAATTCCTCCTGTCGGCAGAATACATCATGTCCCGCGGGAATCAGAACGTCATGTTGTGCGAGCGGGGGATCAGGACCTTCGAGACGCAATATCGCAATACGCTCGATCTCGCTGCGGTTCCGACGTTAAAAGAACTGTCGCATTTGCCCGTCATCGTCGATCCCAGCCATGCCACCGGCAAGTGGAATCTGGTGGCGCCGATGTCGAAAGCTGCAGTGGCTGCGGGGGCGGATGGCATTCTGATCGAAGTCCATTCGAACCCGGAATGTGCGTTGTGCGACGGTGAAGAATCCATTAAGCCGAGCAAGTTCAAGGAACTGATGCAGGACATGCGAAAGATCGCGGTGGCGGTCGGTCGGGAACTGTAATCAGAGAGAGACTGTGCTTGAAGGACTCAGGATTGAGGCTCGGCCTCGGTCCAGTTTGAAGAATGGCGCTGCATTTCACCCAGGTCACGATTATCGGAGTCGGGCTGATCGGCGGATCGCTCGGCATGATTCTCCGCCGAAAGGGTTGGCGGCAAGGGTCATCGGGGTTGGGAGGCGTGTCGAAAACTTGAAAACTGCGGTCGAGCTGGGCGCGATCGATCGCTACGTCGTCGACCCCAAAGACGGAGTGAGGGATGCCGACCTGGTCGTGTTGGCCACGCCGGTCGGCACGTATGACCGGCATCTGACGGAGTGGGCGTCCTGCTTGAAAAAAGGCGCGATTGTGACCGATGTCGGAAGCGTGAAGGGTCTGCTGGTGGAACAGGCTGAACGAGCCATGCCGGCCGGTGTCCATTTTGTCGGGGCCCATCCCATTGCCGGCAAGGAAAAGACAGGCGTGGCTGCCGGATCGGATCAGCTCTTTATGGGGGCGCGCTGCATCATCACGCCGACGAAAACGACGGATCCGCAGGCGCTTGAGCAGGTCCGAACGATGTGGCAGGAAACCGGCTCGGTGGTGCTCACGATGGATGCCCATCTGCATGACAAGATTCTTGGGGCGGTGAGCCATTTGCCTCATGTGGCGGCCTTTGCCTTGATTAATGCCCTGGCCGAGATTCGCGATCAACAAATTCCTTCCCTCGATCTGGCAAGCCACTCGGGTGGCGGGTTGCGGGATACGACCAGGATTGCCGCGAGTTCCCTGAAATGTGGCGCGATATTTTCCTCTGGAACCGCGACAATGTGGTCACGTTCATTGAGGCCTATGAGCGCTCGCTGAGCCAATTGAAGCAGCTCATTCGAGTGGGCGATGCCACAGGCATCGAGAAGGAACTCGAACGGGCAAGGCAGGAACGAGAGAAACTCTCCACGCGACTCGAGCGTCTCCGCATAGCACACCATATGGCGTCGTTGACCATCACACCAGGCCGACCTTTACAGGGAACGATTTCCGTCCCGGGCGATAAGTCGATCACCCATCGCGCCATCATCCTGACAGCGTTGGCAAACGGGGTCAGCACGGTTGCGCGCTATTGCCGAGGCGAAGATTGTCTCAATACGATGCGCGCGTTCCAGGCTCTCGGCATACGCATCGATGAATCGGTCGAGGAACTACGTGTGTATGGCAAGGGACTCTGGGGGCTGACCGAGCCGAGCGGGCCGATTGATTGCGGAAATTCTGGAACGGGCATTCGTCTCCTGACCGGCCTGCTGGCGGGACAGGACTTTTTACGGTACTGACCGGCGACGAATCGATTCGTCGCCGTCCAATGGGGCGGATCGTCAAGCCGTTGCGGGAAATGGGGGCGACCATCGCCGGACGCAAGGGCGGTGAACTTGCGCCCTTAGCCGTGATGGGTAGTCGTCTCCGCGCGATCACCTACGCCTCGCCGGTGGCGAGCGCGCAGATCAAGTCGGCGTTGTTGCTCGCAGCCTTGTTTGCCGAAGGGACGACCCGCATCACAGAGCCGCGTCTTTCGCGGGACCATACGGAACGGTTATTCCAGTTTCTGGGTATTGCGCTTCGACGGGAAGGGAGCGACCTTGCTGATCGACGGACGACCGTCGGTTGGGTGGAATGCGGCGCCACGATTGGTCGTGCCGGGTGACTTCTCTGCCGCCGCGTTCTTCATCGTGGGCGCGACGATTGTTCCTGGCTCGGATGTGACGATTCGACAGGTGGGGATCAACCCTACCAGGACAGGCTTGTTGGACGTGATGACGAGAATGGGCGCGGATATTCAATTGCTCAATCGGCGTGAGGAGGCAGGAGAGCCGGTTGCGGATATCCGGGTGAAGTCGGCACGGCTGCGTGGGGTGGCGATCGGGCCTGATTTGATCCCACAGACGATCGATGAATTTCCCATCCTGTGTGTCGCGGCTGCAGTCGCAGAGGGCGAGACGATCATCTCCGGGGCCGAAGAATTGCGGGTCAAAGAGAGCGATCGGATTGCGACGGTGTCGGCAGAGTTGCGCGCGATGGGGGCGCAGATCACAGAAAAGCCCGACGGGATGGTTGTGCGAGGACTTGGCACAACAGAAGATAACGGTCGATTGCAGGCTGCACGTGGCCGCAGCCATGGAGATCACCGGGTGGCGATGTCATTGGCCATCGCAGGCTTGACCGCTTCGGCGCCAACCCTGATTGACGAGACGGCTTGCATCGAGACATCATTTCCAGCGTTTCATCACACACTATTGGAATTATTGACTGAACGCCGGTGACGGCTATAATACGGGGCCACGACGTGGGATGTGTTGCGGAGGAAAAGCAAGCGAGACGGCTGATCGTTGCGATCGATGGTCCAGCTGGTGTCGGCAAGAGTACAGTGGCCCAGTTGTTGGCCTCTCGATTGGGCTATCTGTATCTCGACACGGGAGCCCTCTATCGCGCGATGGCCTGGGCCGTCATTGAGTCTGGCCGGGATCCGGCTGATGTCGAGGCGGTCGCCGCTCTGTTGCCCACCCTCTCGCTCAAGATGCAGTTTCATCACGGGGCCGCGACGGTGTTGGTCAATGGCAGAGACGTGAGCGGCGACCTCCGAACGCCTGCGGTGTCGGCTGCGGCATCGGTGGTCTCGGCAATTCCCGCGGTTCGGGCCTGGTTGCTGCCCATCCAGCGACAAATCGGACAAGGCGGAGCGGTGGTGGCTGAGGGGCGGGATATGGGGACGAGCGTGTTCCCTTCGGCAGACGTGAAATTTTTCTCGAAGCGGATCCGACTGTCAGGGCGCAACGCCGACATCGGGAACTCGTTGCGGCGGGACATTCCAGGGCACTTGAAGAGACGACAGCCGACCTGGCGGGACGCGATACACGAGATCGTTCCCGTTCGATCGCCCCGCTGGTTCCTGCTGAGGATGCCCGGTTCATTGACACCTCAACGTTGTCCGTCGCGGAGGTGGTGGACCAGATGATGGTTGTGATTGCGGCCAGGTTGTGAGTTCGGTCCTCTACGGGATCCTGTGGGTTCTTTGCCCGGACCATCGGCCGGCTCTGTTTTCAGTATCGAGTCGTCGGCGCAGTTCCTCGGACCGGTGGGTTCATCGTTGCGGCGAACCATGCCAGTTACCTGGATATTCCCCTCCTGGGTTGTGGGATGCGGCGGCGGGCCTGGTATTTGGGGCGTAGCGATCTCTTTCCGGTTCCGGGCCTTAACGAGCGATCTGCCAATGGTTGGGATGGATTCCCCTGCGGACCAGGCCGGTTGGACCGTGACGCATTTGGTAAGGCGGTCACTCTGATCAAGGAAGGAAGGTCGTGGTGATCTTTCCGGAGGGCAGTCGCAGCCTGGATGGCCGGTTACAATCCCCCAAACCCGGGATTGGTGTGATTGTGGCGCAAACCGGATGTCCCGTGGTTCCGGCCTATCTCAAGGGCACGTACGACGTGCTGCCAGTCGGGAACCATGTGGCCGCGTTTCCGTCCCGTGACCGTTCTCTATGGGGATTCGCTCACGTTTCCCGGAGTCGGAGAGAACGAAGAGACCAAGCAGTTTTATCAGGAGGTGAGTCGCACCGTGATGGATCGCATCGCCTCCTTAGGTGGCGTGGAGTCTCCGACCCAGCAGTCCAGTGCCGGCATTCGCAAGGCTGAGTGAATGTCGGTGTATAATCATCAGCACCCGACTCCTGTCGGAAGAGTAGGATTCACACCATGAGTACGGTTTCGCCATCGAGTGACCAGCAACTAGACCGAGCGGCCTTAGCAGCCCTGTACGAGGAGACATTCAAAAACCTCGAAGAGGGCACCATTACGGAGAGGCCGCGTCGTCGCCGTGACCAAAGACAAGGTGGTCGTGGACATCGGCTACAAGTCCGAAGGCATGATCCCGAACGATCAGTTCTCCACCGAGGAACTTCAGAACATCAAGGTGGGTGATCGGCTTCAAGTCTATATCGAGGAGTGTGAAGACGCCGACGGCAATCTGGTTCTCTCCAAAGAAAAAGCCGACAAGATGAAGATTTGGGAAGAGCTGGAAAAGCTCTTCAATGACGGCAAAAGCATCGACGGCAAGATCGTGGCGCGGATCAAAGGCGGCATGATGGTGGATATCGGTGTGAAGGCGTTTCTACCGGGCTCGCAGATCGACCTTCATCCAGTGCGGGATCTTGACGGGTTGGTCGGGCGCACGTTCCCGCTCAAGATCATCAAGATCAATCATCGGCGCGGCAACGTCGTCGTGTCCAGGCGCGTGCTCTTGGAAGAGACGAGGGATTCGAAACGGAAGACGACCCTCTCCACGTTGAAGGAAGGGCAATTGATTCACGGTGTGGTGAAGAACATCACGGATTACGGGGCGTTCATCGACCTCGGCGGCATCGACGGGCTTGCTCCACATCACGGACATGTCCTGGGGCCGTGTCGGCCATCCGTCGGAAATGTTCAACATCGGCGACAAGGCGGAAGTCAGTGTCCTCAAGTACGATCGAGAGACCGGGCGCATTTCACTCGGCTTGAAACAGAAGAGCGCCGATCCCTGGACCGGCGTGGCCAGTAAGTACGCGATCGGTACCCGCGTCCGAGGTCGTGTCGTGAGTCTGACCGACTACGGGGCGTTCATCGAGCTCGAGCCCGGCGTCGAGGGACTGGTGCATGTCTCTGTGATGTCATGGACGCACGAGGTGCGCCATCCGTCACGCGTCGTGTCCATCGGGGATCAGGTTGAAGCGGCGGTGCTGAACGTGGATCCGGCCAGCAGGAAGATTTCGCTGGGCATGAAGCAGACCGCGCCGAACCCCTGGGATATGGTGGAAGGGACGTACGCCATCGGCACGCGCATTGAAGGGAAGGTGAAGAGTCTCACTGACTTCGGCGCATTCGTCGGACTCGAAGAGGGCATCGATGGATTGATCCACATTTCCGACATGTCTTGGACGAAACATATCAAGCATCCATCTGAACTCTTCAAGAAGGGACAGAAGGTAGAGGCCGTGGTCTTGCGGATCGACAAGGAAAAGGAGCGGCTGTCGCTTGGGTATAAGCAGCTCAAGAACGATCCATGGGACGACGAGATTCCGAACCGGTATGCTGTCGGGGATGTGGCGGTTGGGAAGGTCAGCAAGGTCGCCGACTTCGGCATCTTCGTCGAATTGGACGGAGGAGTCGAAGGGTTGATTCACATCAGTGAGGCTGGTCTCGACCCGCAGGCCAAGCTCGAAGAGAAATTCAAGCTGCAGGATGAAGTGACGGCCAAGATCATCAAGGTCGATCGTGAAGAACGGAAGATTGCGCTCAGCCTGCGCGATCATCAGATGGATTCCGATCGCCGAACGGTCGATGAATATCATGCCACGCAAGGCGCGTTGGACCAAAGCTTGGGTCGTGCGGCGAAGCAGAACCGGAAGCGAGGCCAAGCCGAGGACGATATAGTAGGTCCGATGCACCGGACTTCAGTGTAAGCTAGGGGCGCGTTCGTGCCCCGGCGTTGTGACGCGAGCAGAACCATGAGTGACGACACAGCAGAAAGACCGGCCAAGCGAAGGATATTGCGCAGAGTGCTCTGGGTGCTCGGCGTCGGGCTTGGGTCTGCTCTTTCTGATGAACCTGTTCTTTCCAGATCTCGACATTTCGATGGAGGACCGGGTTGGATTGATTCGTATCGAAGGCGTCATTCTGGATGCGCAATCCACAATCGGCGAGTTGAAGCGTTTTGCCGACAACCCTCCATTAAAGCGATCGTATTGCGAATCGACAGCCCCGGCGGCGGGGTTGTGCCGTCGCAAGAAATCCATGATGCGGTCAAGCGGGTTCGTAACAAGAGCAACAAGGCGGTGATTGCCTCAATGGGCACGGTGGCGGCGTCAGGAGGATACTATATTGCGGTTGCGACCGATCGGATCATGGCCAATTCAGGGACGTTGACGGGGAGCATCGGGGTCATCATGGAGATGGCGAACGTCGAAGGGCTGCTCAAGAAGATCGGGGTCGAAGGTGTCGTGATCAAAAGTGGACGGTTCAAGGATGTGGGATCGCCGCTCCGGAAGATGAGCGATGAAGAACAGGCGTTGCTCCAATCCGTCATGGACGATGTCCATAAGCAGTTCATTGAGGCGGTGGCGGAAGGGCGCGGACTCGACGTGGCGGCGGTGCAGGCATTGGCGGACGGTCGAATCTTCACGGGCCGTCAGGCCAAAGCGTCAAAGCTTGTGGACGAACTCGGTGATCTCGAAGCTGCCATCCAGCTTGCGGCGGACGTGGCCGGCATCGAGGGCGAGCCGAAAGTCATTGAGCCGCGCCGGCGGTTTTCGATCAGAGAGTTGATCGAATCGCGATTGTCGGTGCTCTTCCCCAAGTTGGACTTGTACTCCGGGGTCAGTCTCAAGTATCTCATGGCGTTCTAGCGCGGTCGGATCAACGCGCAGTTCGATTCATCACCACGAAAGGGAGTCCAATATGACGAAGGCCCAAATCATCGAGCGCGTATCTGAACAGATCACGACCTTGACGAAGCGGCAGGCGGAAGTCGTCGTCAATACGATTTTCGACTGTGTGCGTGATTCGTTGAAGAACGGCGATAAGACGGAGATTCGAGGGTTCGGCAGTTTTCGCCTGCGGGCGCGTCGGATGAAAGAAGGGCGGAACCCCAAGACCGGCGCGACCGTGGCGGTCCCTGCCAGGAAGGTCCCATTTTTCAAAGCCGGCAAGGAATTGAAGGAACTCCTGAACCAGTCATAACAGAACGGTCATCATGAACGTATCAGACTCCCACGATGCGGTCGGGATAGATATCCGTTGGACGGACGAGGCCTCCAAGCGTCTAGAGCGGGCACCGCTCTTCTTGCGCGGAATGGTTCGTCGTCTGGCCGAAAAAAGGCCCGAGAGCTTGGCTACGCGGAGATTACGGAGGAGATGCTCGATCAGTTCAAGAACCAAATGATGGGCCGTATGGGCGGCGAGTCCGGCCATGGCGGACGCGGCGGAACAAATGGAGCAAGGCCATCTCCCTGGACTGCCGCCGCCAAGGAACGGCTGAATACAGTTCCGGAATTCATGCGCGAACATGACCAGGCAAATTGCCGAAGAGATCGCCAGGGAGCGGGGCCATCTCGAGGTGAATGTCGAACTCTTCGAGAAGGTGGAAGCGCTGGGCGATCTCCGTGAGGCCTCGAGTTCCTCCGTTGGAGTGGAGCGAGGGGGCGTTGGCCCAACTTCACGAGAAATTGAAACAGTCGCCGCCGATCGCCGTCGAATTCGTCACCGACATGTTGAGGCGGGACACCGAAGACTTGGCGAGAGAGAAGGCGTGACGCGGATCGACGAGCCGATGTTGCTTCAATTGTGGGACGCACCACAGGAGCGAGTCGCTTGGACCGATGAGGCATGGAAGCGGTTGCAAACGTCTCCGGATTTCGTGCGTAGCGGAATCCGTAAAGCCGCTGAGCGCAGGGCGCGGAAACTTGGGCTCAAGGAGATCGATTCGGAACACCTGACGACGTTCCGGAATCAGGCCATGATGAAGGCCGTCAAACGGATTCGCTCGTTCGGGTACGACAATCTGACCTTTGAGGCGTTTGATACGGCGCTGGAGAAGACCAAGCGGCTGCAAGGGAATGAGCAGGCGGAGAAACGCCTTCGGGAAATTCGTGAACATTTTGCCGATCCAGACGTGAAGAAACCGGAGGGTGGAACACTCGGCGCCGACTTGATGGACCGTTTTCGCAAGTATCTGAAGGGAGAAGGGACGCTTTAGGAGCCAATCCCACATTGACCGTTCTACTGCGGCGAACGATGACCAGGTATCGACTCTGGCCTCAGCCCCGGAAAATCCCCAACCTGTCCCCTTGAATACGTCTTTGGCTGTTCGTGGTCTGGCAGGTTACGCACTGACCTGCCTTCCTTTGCCTCGTGACGAATGGCAACGTTGAACATGATTCTGGTGGGATATCGCAAAGACTTTCGAGGTCGTACTCCTGTTGCTGAAATCTCCGACAGAGCTATGAGCAGGCTCGTCGATTCTCGTGGCGTAATCGGGCCTGATTTTTCATGACGGCGCTGATTCCGGTGATCGCGCGTGAATCATTCAGCGACCTTCGAGGGTTGCTTCTCCCACAGGTCTTTAGATCCACGCGCTCATACGAACAGAGCGAGCCTTCACGCCGCTCTCGCCGTGTCTCGGCCGATCAGGCCTGGTCAATCAGTGGGCGGCGGCCTGTTGCGGCCAAAATTTATGTCGGATTTGCGGGAGAGGCTCGCTGTCGAAATTGGGGATATCGTAGAGACAGCGATCGATCGTTGCCACTTCATCTTCGGTCAGGTCCAAAGTAACCCGCTTCTTCCAAAACTGATCGAGGGTAAAATAATCACCTGACTGTGGTTTCTCAGCCAAGAGCACTTTCATCGTATCGAAACCTGCAGTGTCCACCCGGGGACGCGGCCCTTATTGCGGTCGTGGCACCAATGCAGTACTTCAGCGATTCCGTACATCGACAACTCAATCTTCGATCATCTTGCTCATAGGGTCCTCCTTACACAAGACGGCATTGTACCTCAAACTCCGGCCCGTTTTCAAAGCCGTCGCTGAGCGGGCTTGGATTGGAGAAACCGAGTTGCGACGGGGATCGTTGCGCTAGAGGGATTGATTGCCAGGAGAAAGCGGTGGTCGTATACTGGCCACGCTCATTTCCGGCGGGAAGGCCTGGTTGAGGGGCGTGTGCTCAGCCAGATGAATCACCACGTCGCCGGTTCCTCGCGCGAGGAGGTGGTGCGTGATCAGAGGCGCGGACGGTCTACAACAGGTGGAGAGCCTGGGACCTTGTGGTCGTGGCGACAAGTGCTCTCCTGCTTATGGCAAGCGGCTGTACCAAGCAAGACCCTACGCCCCGCCAGATCTCTTCTACTACTTTGCCAGTTACAAAGTAGGGAAGAACCCGACGACCGTCACTCCGGTTGACGTCAATCAGGACGGTTTTACAGATCTGGTCACGACCAACATCGGCAGCAATACACTTTCGATTCTCTTGGGCAACGGTGACGGCACCTTTCGCGATCAAATCCAACTGAATGTCTGTAAAGAGCCCCGTTCTGCTCGCCTTAGGGATGTTCAACCGCGATCCTGTATCCCGATGTGGTCTTGGCCTGCTCGCGGAGGCGACGAAGTGGCCGTACTCTTCAGGCCGGGAAGACGGGAAATTTGAAGAAGGGCCGCGGTATCCCGTGCATCGGACTCCCATTGCCATCGCTAGCGACGATCTGAACGGCGATCAAGCGCCCGACCTTGTGGTGGCATTGCGGAACGACAAGATCAAAGTCTTCCTGGGAACCGGTACCGGTGAGTTCACCCATGGGGCGCAGTACGAGTATGGCGATACGCCCACCGTCGGTGGCAATGGCCGGACTTGGATGGCGATGGGAAGATCGACTTGGCCGTGACGAACGGGGGCCGATGTCGAACGCGGTCTCCATCTGGATGGGGAATGGCGACGGCACGTTTCGCCCTCCCACCGACTATCGGACGGGGAAGCGCCCGCTCGGGGTGAAGTTTCGACCGACTTCAATCGCGACCGGATCCGCGACCTACTTGTGATCAACGGCGCACAGGATAGCTTCACAATCTTTCTCGGAAAAGGTAATGGGACTTTCGAGCCAGGGCGCGATTCCGGTGCCGACGCAGGACCGAATTTCGGGCTCGCTCGCGACTTCAACGGCGACCATCGCACCGACGTGGCCATCGTCAATCTTCAGTCGAGCGATCTCTCCATTCTCCTACGGCCGTGGACGATGGGACATTCAGTATCCGCCGAGAAACTATCGGACAAAATCAGGCCCCTTCGCCCTTCGCGACGTTTCGCGTTACCACGAAGGAAGATGAAGAGCCTGGACTCGTAACGGCGGACAACGGCAATGGAAGCGTCTCCGTCTTTCTCCATCGAGGATTGAAAGCGGCGCCCGCTTCCGTCGCGTCCCCCGTGAGCGCATGCCGACGTCTGTCGAGAGATGGAGTGAATCAAAGGCACTCTTCTTGACAGTCCCTGCCGACCCTCGGCTACAGTGGCCGATGAGCGCCGCCTCCAGTACCGCTTGGCGCCTCTGTTTCGGGGACACCAGTTGAGATCCTTTAGATGGTGGTTTGCTATTGGCGCGTTGCTCACCCTCTCCGTGCTGATGGTACAGGGGGGTGCGAGACCTGCTCGACGGAGCCTCTCCCGGCAGTGGAGCCAGCGCGTACCTCTCGTTTGGCACCACGATTTTCGGCAGGAGGATTGTTGGCAGGTTGCTTGGCATTGGTGATGAATCGACTTCGATAGACGACAGAATCTGAACATAGGCGCGTCGATGCACTGTTTGAGATGCAACGGCTTCATGATGGTCGAGCGTCACTATACGCTGGTGAATCGACGACTCTATGCCCGCTGTTTGAATTGCGGGTTTTGGATCGACCTTGCCGACCTGCTCCGCTTTTTCACAAAGTGATCGACAGCGGGTTTCAGCGGAGGAAAGGTGCGGGAATCGTATACGCTATGAGTAGGAGCGTCCGTTCATGATGACAAGAGACTGCGGGAGATCTCATCGATCAGCCATTTCTCGCTCAGCACTGCTGGCGGTGTTCATCGGTCTCCTGTTGATCAGTGCCGAGACCTTCACCCCATCCATCGCTCTCGCAAAGAACGTAGCAGCTCAATCCGTTGCCATGTTCGAACCGCAATTACGTCCGCACCAATTTCCTCCGTGGCGAGTCGCTCCAGCCCATGGCATCCTTCTCAAGGAACTCAACTAGTGGGCGCGTGTTGTATGAACACGATGCGGGGAAGCAGACTGTCCCCGCCAGCCTCACGAAAATCATGTCGGCCTTGGTCATTCTGGAAAAGGGTCAGTTGGATGATTTCGTCACGATTAGTCCCAATGCCGCACGGGCGCATAAGACGCATTGCGCGTGAAGGCAGGGCAGGTCTTTAGGCTGGAAGATCTGCTGAAAGCCATGCTGATCGTATCCGCGAACGATGCCTGTCTTGCAGCGGTGGAGCATGTGGGTGGCGACGAAGCACAGTTTGTGACGCTCATGAATGCCAAGGCTGAGGCCCTCGGCTTGTCTGATACGCATTTCAGCAATGGCTGCGGGTTCGATAACCCGGACCATTACTCGACGGCCGAAGACCTCGCCGCGTTGAGTGTCATGGCCCTCGATCAGCCGATCTTCCGGCAGTTGGTTCGTGAGGAACGCGCGATCATCAACCACCTGTCAACGGTCACCGTGCATATGTGCTTGCATAATACGAATAGATTGCTGGGACGTATTCCCGGCGTCGAAGGAATCAAGACCGGATTTACCTCCAAAGCCGGGCGGTGCCTCATCGCCAAAGTCTCTCAGAACGGGAGCGATCTTCTCCTCGTGATCCTCAATTCCAAGCGTCGATGGAACACCGCGACGAACCTCATTACCTACGGGTTACAGGCAGCCGAACCTCTGCACTGAATTCAATTCCCCTGTTTGATCAAGTCGGCAAGCACGAGGCAGAGGCGGGAAGACCGTCGCAGCCTGAGGTTACCTCTCAATCTGCCCGTTCGAGTCTTCGCTGCGTCCTATGGCGAAGGTCTATAGACTTTGTGATCGCGCGTGGAAATAAGGGAGAGAAACGGAGCAGGAACGAATTCAGGCTGGCGGCCGAAAGGAAGGACAGGAAGTGATCTAGGTCGGCAAGCACGTGTTGAGGTCGAACATCAGGCGCGCATCGCTACCGAGGTGCCGAAAACTCCACATTGACATCCTTCCCCAGATAATTGATGACGAATCCCTGTTTATCGTAAGCGAGTATGGCGCCCATCACGTTTTCGTCCCCATAGTCTTCTTGTCCCAATAGCTTTCGCACGTCATCGGGGCTTTCGCTGTTCAAGCACGTTGCGAAAGATCCCTCGAGTCTTATAGGAAAATCGATTATTGATAAAGATCAGGTCGACCTTGCCGTCCTGGATGCGCACGCCAGCCATTGGACCGGTCGGCTTGCGTTGGTCGAGCAAGAAGATGAACAAGGCTTCTTGTTCCACTTTTACTCCAGGAATTTTTCATTCACGAGAGAGTCCAAGGCCTTGGCTTCGGAGTCTCCCAATTTGACCCCAAACAGTGAAATCTCTCCACTCTTCAAGGCCTTGGGGTCCATCACGTCGTTCTTGCTCAATTCATAGGGCTCACCATACCCAGGGATACCCATGTCGCCGACTCCGGCCGTCACCATACAGGCTAGCGTGACGACTCGCAGTACATACTTCATCGACTCTTCCTTATCCATGGGTTTCGAAAGATGTATAGTACCTGAAATTTATTGGTGAAATTTGGTGGGACCAATGCAGCGTGTGCGCATTTTATCGAACGGCCTGAGAACTTGCAAGAACGGCTGAATACGTGATGGAGGCGAACCAATCCGTTATCAGCCGTTTCTACATGGAACAGGTTAGGTGGTGTGATGGGTGGTGATGAGGAGAGTTCCGAGGTGTCGGAGCCGTTGAAAGTAGGGCAGGCAGTCTTCGTCAAGCTCGTCGGTCAGGTTATCCAGGTCTGCAACACAATCTTCGACGATTCTGATCCTCTGGGCATCAAGCCCCTCAGGGCTATCGAGGAAATACACGACGCATCCGCTGATCACGGTATCGAGTGTCATCAACGGTCCCTCTTGTTGGCTTCCCACTTGAGGCCACCGCTCCTCCTTGTGGGTTTCCCAGAGAGACAGCACAGCATCCCGATCCATACTGCAGATCTCCAACGATCCAGGCTGACTCAGTTCCGATCCATTCCACCTTAGCGCATGGACTAACGGGACCGCAAGCGCGCTGAGAGTACTCCACCAGAATCAGTAGACGATGTCTCCTCGTCCGGTACACCAATCGATGCCCCGTCCACGCCATGAGTGCAATCCAATCAACAGGAAGGGTCTCGTTGCGGTCATGCTATCCACGGATGCTTCCATTACGCTATTGGCCGGTCGCGGCTCTTGCGAGGTGAAGAGCATGAAGACGCCTCCGATGGTCGCGAGAAGTTCTCGCTGCAAAATCGCGGAGGACTACTGCTGAGCAACTCACGGACCTGCACGATGAAGTCGTGGCGGAGCCATGATGCGGGGCTGTCCGATCGCCCAGCCAGTTCCGGTGAACACGGTCAGACGATAGTCCGTCGAACGAGATACCCTGACTGTACGCGACCTCCACGCCCATCATGTGGGAACTCACGGGTAGAGTCCACGATGGAGATGTGCTTGGGCCACTTTATCGATCCCACTCATCAGGGCGGCCATCCGCATGGACGTGTTTTGGAAACGGAAAACTGTAATGTCCGATGGAAGGCGGAGATCAGAATATCTTGCAATCGCTCTTGAATATCCGTGGCTCTTCCAGAAAAAACGCTGCACATCCTGCACCCACTCGAAGTAGGACAACGATCACGCCACCGGAGTTGGCCAGGATGTCTGGAATGATAAAGACTCCCTGGTCCTGCAGGATGCGATCGGCCTCAGCGTTGTCGGGCCGTTCGCCCCTTCGGCGAGAATCCGGCAGCGCAGTTTCGCAGCATTGTGCTCGGTGATCTGCTCGGAGAGCGCGGCGGGGACCAACACGCTGCAGTCGAGTTGCAGCAATTCGTCGTTGGAGAGCCAGTCTCCAGCTTGGTGTCACGGAAGGGATTGACCCCTGGTCTTGTAGCGAGTGAAGAGCTCAGGAATGTCCAACCCGCTCGGATTGAAGATGCCTCCCTGCACGTCGCTCACTGCGATAACGCGTGCGCCACACTCCTGCATGATGCGAGCGGTATGGGCCCCGACGTTACCAAACCCCTGTATGGCCACGGTTGTGTTCCGAATGTCGAGCTTGAGGTGACGAAGGGCTTCCAATGGTGACATAGACCACTCCGCGGCCGGTGGCTTCCTCACGTCCGAGGCTTCCTCCAATCGATAAGGGCTTGCCTGTGACGACGCCTGGCACCGAATACCCCACCTGCTGACTGTATGTGTCCATGATCCAGGCCATCACCTGGGCGTCTGTGCCGACGTCTGGGGCTGGCACGTCCTTGTCTGGCCCGATCAATGGGAAGATTTCCGCTGCATAGCGCCTGGTCAATCGTTGTAATTCTGGCCGCGAGAACTGTTTGGGGGCGATCGCTACGCCACCCTTGGCTCCGCCATAGGGCAGATCGGCTAACGCGCATTTCCAGGTCATCCACATGGCGAGTGCTGCGACCTCTCCAAGATTCACATCCGGATGATAGCGAATGCCGCCCTTCGTGGGGCCACGAGAAGAATCGTGTTGCACACGATAGCCGGTATAGACCTCGACCCGGCCGTCATCCATCTTGACAGGCAGGCTGACAATCAGCGACCGCTGTGGAAGTTTCAGCCGCTCGCGTAAATTCTGATCAAGCTCCATGGCCTCGGCCGCTTGATCAAACTGCGCAACCGCCAGCCGGAAAGTCGGTGTGTCGAGTTCGTGCATTGTGGTGTTCCTTTGGTCAGGTGAGAAGCGGGGATATCGGTGTGAGGTGGTGATCATGGTGCCCTGCCTCATGACGTCGAGAGGGAGACTCATCCATCGAATGTTGAATATTCGCGCGAATTCCTGCGCCATCTGTTGCGCGACGACTCGAGGGCGACACGGTGGACTGCCGCACCTCGGCCATGGATGTGACGTGGCACTGTGTTAGGCCACAGGGCATGATATGGGAAAAAGGGGAGAGGTCAAGATCGACGTTGAGCGCAAATCCATGAATCGTGACCCCATGATCGATTCGGACTCCGATCGCAGCAATCTTCGCATCAGCATGATTCCAGCGCACCCAGACACCTGGTTTCTTTTCAAGGTGATAGCCTTCAATCCCCCATAGCAAGAGTGTATGGATCAAGACCTCTTCCAACTTCCGTACATATTGCTTCGGTCCCGAGCAATACTGTGACAGCTTGAGGATGGGATAGCCCACGACTTGTCCCGGTCCATGATAGGTAATCGAGCCGCCACGGTCTACGGACAGCGAGGTCGGCTCCTGTCCGGCGGAGAACTTCTCCCCGCAGTCCCAATGTGCTGGTTGGGTGGTACGGCCCAGTAGTATAGACTGGCGAATGCTCAAGGAGTAGCAATACATCCCCTTGTCTCATCGCAATCCGTTCCTCCTGTAGCTGCTTCTGAAGTGTCCATGCTTCGGCATAGGGGATCGGCTGCAAGAACCGAACGAGCGTACCCGATTGTGGAGTAGGTGTCCGGAGAGGGTTCACTCCTTGTCCTGGGAGAACATGACTCGAGTGTGATTCATCGACGATGAGACTCATGGGACGGCCTTCGGCAGCGATGGATTCTGGAGCGAGATTGTGGTCTGGACGTTTTTTCTCTGAATGGTCAACTGAAGGGTCGGCTGTTCCCGGAAGGTCGGAGGGAGTGCCAAAAGTCTCCGAGATTGTAAATCTGATGCTGGCCGACGGTGGTAATGATGTCGCAATTCTGGAAGCCTCCGACGGCGGCCAGACCTCCCGGCTCGACATTGAGAGCCAGGACACCGTGGTCGCCTTCAAGCCCGAAGCTGGCCATGATGCTCGGGGTGATGGTGACAGGCGTGAATCCGAGGTCGGGTCGGAGGACCGATCCGCGGACGATCATCGACCGGATATGGGGGTATATGGCATCCATCGAAATGGCATAGCTAATGGCTTGAGCGGATGGGGCGATGGCCACGTTGATGCCGATTACATGACCCGACAGATCGACGAGCGGACCGCCACTATTGCCCGGGTTAATGGCGGCATCGGTCTGGATCAAGCCATACAGTGTTTCGCCGTCCGGGTGAGCACCGAGCGGTCTACCGCGCTGACAACACCAACCGTGACGGTCGATCCTCCTTTGAGGGCGAGGGGATTGCCGATTGCGACGACCGATTCGCCAATCTCAAGCACCGGAGAAGGGTTTAGTGTGGCGGGAACCAACTCCGTTGCCGCGATCTTGACGAGGGCCAAATCGAGCAGGAAGTCGCGGGCGACGACACGGCCAGGGGTGAGTCGTCCGGTTGAGAGCCCCACCACCAGGCTCTTGATTCCTGCCACCAGGTGATTGTTCGTCAGGATGTATCCGCTCTCGTCGATAATGACACCGGACCCCGACCCCGATTGGGCTTGCGTGGGAGTGGTTGGCATGCCGCGCGTGAGAATGGTGACGACCGAGGGTCGTACTTTCGCCACGACTGCAGGGACCGACAGCGATTTTTCAGAGAAAGGGATCGATCCAATCAGTGGTTCAGCGTGAGCGATCGGTCCCTCACGTGCCAAGGCGATGAAAAGTAGGAGCAGGAATGGGATGGCGAAGAAGCGGAAGAAGGAAGGAACATCTCTGTGTTGTGCGCACACTCGTCATGGGGCCTCGTCTACTCGAGTCCGCCCATTGTCGCACAACTGCTCTCAGGGTGAAAGTCGTGGAACAGAGAAGGGGCGAAGATGGTCTTCGCCCCTTTCTGCTTCATGAGTCTGTGGTTTACTGGATGGCGACTAAACATTTCCTTAATCTCAGGGGTCTTCAGTTTCTTGAGCGCTTTTGCTTCGATCTGACGAATCCGCTCTCTCGTCACCGAGAGGCTTTGTCCCACCTGCTCCAGCGTGCAGGCCTGATCGTGGCCGATACCGAAGCGCAGCCGGATGACTGTTTGCTCTCGGGGCGTGAGCGTGCCGAGAATGCGTTCCAGCTGGTGCGACATTTCCGTCCGGTGCACATGGGCATCGGGTGGGACGGCTTGCAGGTCGGGGAGCAGTTCCTCGAACTCCGTACTTCCGTCGCCCACCGGCTTCTCCAGGGCGACCGGCTCTTGAAAAGCCTGTACGGTTTCGTGGAGTCGATCTGGTCTCATTCGCAGCGCCTGCGCCACTTCTTCGAGTCGAGCCGGACGGCCTAGCTGTTGCCCAAGTCGTCTAGTCACGCGGAGGATACGGTGCGAGGCTTCAGTCTGGTGAACCGGAATGCGAATGGTCCGCGATTGATCTGCCAGCGCACGTGTGATGCCTTGGCGGATCCACCAGGTTGCATAGGTGCTGAACTTGAACCCTTTGCGGTATTGATAGCGCTCGGCCGCTTTCATCAATCCGATATTTCCTTCTTGCACAAGATCCAACAACGTCAGGCCGCGGCCGGTGTAATGTTTTGCCACGTCCACGACAAGCCGTAGGTTGCAGCGCACCAATTCATCCTTTGCCTGCTCGAGCACAATCCGAGCGGAGCGGAGAGTGGCCAGCTCTTCCTTGAGCCGCTTGCCGACGGCAACCGGGAGCTTCTGTTGCCCCGTTCCATGTTTGATCAGCTCGGTGAGGCTCTGCTGGGCCCTATCGATCGCAGTGGCTGAGAGTCCGCTCAAACCTCTGACCGTTTGAGTGTGCGCTGCGCCTCGAGCACAGAATCCGAACGCTTGAGACGGGGGAAGACTCGAATGGCGTGGCGTGAGAGCCCTCCGAATGATGCTGGTCCCATTATCGATCTTCTTCGCCAGCGCGACTTCTTCCTCTCTGGTCAATAAGGCGCGCTCGCCGAAGGAGCGAAAGTAGAGCGACTCCAACATGAATGGACCGCCACCAACGGCGGCAGGAGTTGCCACCTTCGTTGGTTCCTCATGTTGTTCCTCTTCGGATGTATCTCGGCCGATCACATCTAAGAGGTCGCTTGCCTCGGGATCGTCTGCATCAACATCCTTTGCAATCGTGACAAGCTCTTCCGATTCAGGGGTTGGGAATATGTCCTCTTTCATGTCGTCGCCCCTCCTCTAGCTGTCTGATGTCTCGCTCTATACAGTCGTGACGTCGACAGACATTCGCTCTTCCGTTCTAGTTTATGAGAGACAGCGATACGTCAAACGATTCATTCTGGGCTCTGTGCTGCTGAACTGTTCTGGTATTCTCTATACGCAGCAAATCCCGTGCTGGATCGGTCATGAGAACAGCAGATCGCAATCGTGAGGAAAAGATAGCACTATTAGAGCGAGCTAATGAGAAGGTTTGAGAGAGGGTGAGGCAACCTTGCTACAGGTGTGTGTGGATAGCTATAGGGCAATAGGCCCAATTGCCACATAGACTTCTGGCTCAGCCTATTTCAGAAACAAACGATCGTATCGAAGGGAAAGGAGAAAGTCGTGGTGGAACTCTCCTCCACCGCGATTGCGACGGAGCGTCTGGAGATAGCGGAGTTTGGACGGTGCGTTGGTATCGGACATTCACTCTAACAGGTTTGGTTTAGTCGATGCGCGTATCGAAATACAATTCGATCGGCTTCCCAAGAAAATACATGGGAGAGTCCAAGCAAGCCGTCTCGTGGTCGTTTGCCTTGTTGAAAACCCGGCGCGGCACTTCTAGAATGGGCTCCGATGTCATATTTTCAATCAGGCGAGCGTATTCATCTCGTCGACAAGAAAGGGCGGCAGTATGCCCTGACCCTGAAGGCGGGAGATCTCTACCAACTGAGCGGTCACAAAATTGCCCACGACGACCTCATCGGAAAGCCTGATGGTTCCTTAGCCACGCTCTCCGGAAATAAAACGATGTTGGCGCTTAGGCCTACGTTTGGCGACTATGTGTTGAAGATGCCGCGTGGCGCGCAGGTGTTGTATCCGAAAGATCTTGCGCTCATTCCTATGTGGGCAGATGTCTATCCTGGCGCACGTGTGTTCGAAGCGGGGACCGGTTCCGGGGCGTTGACGATGGCCCTCTTGCGCGCCGTGGGCTCGCGTGGGTTGGTGGTGATCCTACGAAGCCCGTGAGGATTTCGCGCGAACGGCGATGACTGAACATTGAGCGGTACATGGGCCCGGTGCCGAATCTCATCCCGCTTCGTCGGAACGCGTACGAGGGTATCAGCCTGCTCGACGATGGTCTGCCTTTCGATCGTCTCGTCCTCGATCTTCCTGAGCCCTGGCAGGTGGTGCCACATGCCGCACAGGTGCTTCGTTCTGGCGGCATGTATGTGAGCTTTGTTCCCACCGTCCCTCAAGTGGTGCAGACGGTTGAGGCTCTTGAGCGAGCGACGGTCTTTGGCATGGTCGAAACATTTGAAACGCTGTTGAGGACCTGGTCGATTCAGGGCCGGAGCGTACGGCCGGATCATCGAATGGTCGCCCATTCTGGCTTCATTACGGTGGCCAGGAAAATCGAGTCTGGATTGTGGCCCGCAGCTCAGGCTGTTGAGTCTGTAGGTGAGGCTGCCGATATTCACGAAGAACGAGAGGATCACGCGCGATGAATCGATTGCGTGGAAAGGTTGCGGTCGTGACGGGAGGCAACGCGGGTATCGGTGAAGCGATCGCGAAAGCCTTTGCGCGCGAAGGGGCATCGGTTGTGATTACGGGAAGACGACAAGGGAGCTGGACCGGGTCGTCAATGATATCGTGAAGGAGGAGGGCAAGGCCTTCGCGGTTGCCGGATCGGTTACAGACGAATCCCACGTTCAGGAAACGGTGCGTCGGACTGTGCAGCAGTTCGGACGGCTCGATATCCTCGTTAATAATGCCGGAGTAGGGGACTTTGGGAAACGCCTGCATGAGATCGATGATGCAACCTGGGCGCAGGTCCTCGACGTCAACCTGACCGGAGTGTTCCGCATGACGCGAGCCGTCTCTGCCGCAGATGTTGAACGCAGGGGAAGGGAGCGATCGTCAATATCTCCTCCGTCGCGAGCTTGGTCGGACTTCCCACATTGCCGGCCTATGCTGCCTCCAAGGGGGCGATTGATGCCCTGACCAGAGCCCTCGCGGTCGACTACGCCAAGGAGGGCATTCGCTGCAACGTGGTGAATCCCGGACTCATCGATACGCCAATGGCCGCTCCGCTGATGAGCAACCCAGAACAACTGGACGCCCATTCTGTCGCACTATCCAATCCGTCGAGCCGGGAAACCAGAAGAGGTGGCCAATATGGTCCTATATCTGGCCTCCGATGAGGCAGCCTGGGTCACAGGTGGAGCTTTTCCTATCGATGGAGGGATGACCAGTTTCGTGAGGAGGTGTCCCATGCGAATGGTGAACGTTACACGCCGCGGCGATGAGGTGCCTGTCAGTTGGCCCAGAAGACGAAACAGCAGTCGCGACTGCTCGAACCTATGGACATCAACGCACATACTCAGTTCTGCGGCGTAATCGGCAATCCAGTCGAGCACTCGCTCTCACCGGCGATTCACAATGCCGCGTTTCAGAAACTCGGGCTGAACTTCGTGTATCTGGCGTTCCGCGTGGAAGCGATTGGCGATGCGATCAAGGGTCTTCGCGCCCTGGGAAATTTTCGCGGCGCCAGCGTGACCATCCCCACAAAGGTGGCGGCCGTTCCGTTTCTCGACTCTGTCGAGCCGACCGCACGTCATATCGGCGCGATCAATACCATCGTGGCTGCGGGCGGGATCCTCACAGGGTTATAACACCGATGCGACCGGCGCCTTGCGCGCGCTTCGTGAGGGCTCGGTTGCCTTGAAAGGGCGTCAAGTAGTCATGCTCGGGTCCGGAGGCGCTGCTCGCGCAATTGCATTCGCGCTCGGGACAGAGGCTGGGATCGATCGTTTGACCGTACTAGGAATCGATGATCAGGAACGCACAGCCTTGGCCCGAGATCTCCAGTCAAAGACCGGGATGACCGTGCAGGAATCGCCTCTTGATGAGGGTACGTTGCGAAAGTTGCTCCCGGATACTCATGTGCTGATCCATTGTACACCGATGGGCATGTCGCCAAAAGTGAACGAGACCTCTGTGCCGGCCGACGCTTACTCCATGCGGGACTGACGGTCATGGATATCGTCTACAACCCACGGGACACCCGGTTGCTGAAGGATGCCAAGGCGGCAGGCTGTCGCGTGATTCCAGGGCTCGAGATGTTTCTTGCATCAAGCCGCGGCGCAGTTCGAGCTCTGGACCAATCAGGCTGCTCCAACTGACGTCATGCGCGCCGTCCTGGAGTCCCGCTTCTCATGAATATCGTGCTGATTGGCTATCGGGGGACCGGCAAGAGTACGGTGGGCAGGCTGCTTGCGGCGCGATTGGGACGAGAGCTCGTGTCAACCGATGCGGAGATCGTCAAGCGTGCGCAACGTACGATTCCGGAGATCGTCGCCCAACAGGGATGGGACTACTTTCGCGATCTGGAGTCCGATATCTGCAGGGAACTCGCCAGCCGTGACCAGCTCGTAATCGATACCGGCGGTGGGGCCATACTTCGCGCGCAGAATGTCGAGGCGTTGAAGAAGAATGGCACCGTGTTTTGGCTGACGGCTTCTGTCGAGACGATCGTGAAACGAATCGGCGGTGATAATCAGCGCCCCTCGTTGACGGGGACCAAGTCGTTCGTCGATGAAATTCAGGACGTGTTGCGGGAGCGAACGCCGAAATATCAAGCTGCCGCCGATCACGTCATCACGACCGATGATCGATCAATCAATCAACTGGTTGAGACGGTGCTCACGCTTGATGTGAGCATGCTCGATCATTTCTACTGTCCTGTCGAGGACGAGATCTGGGCCGTCGTCCCGTCCTTGACAAGGTCTTCTTCGAAGTGTTTGAAGTAGCCGAATGCGCCCGTAGCTCAATTGGATAGAGCATCGGACTTCGGATCCGAGGGTTGGGGGTTCAAGTCCCTCCGGGCGCACCACTCCATCCGCTAGAAGCCTAAGGATGGAATCATTGAAGTATCAGTAGCTTATAACTGATCTGCCTGGCCCTTTCGAGAGGGGCATCCCCCACCAAAGCTGCATAGATTCCTCGTGTCTCCAGCAGTACTCTTACAACAAGAAGTAGGGTCCACGGGGTGTCTGAATGGTGCTATGCTATAGGCAAGATCGTGTGAGACTTTCTAGCGGGAAGCTTCCGCAGGTCGCAGGCAGCGGCAGGCCTGGACAAGGCACTGCCCCTGTCTGTGGCCGTTGGTTGACAAAGCAGGATCCCACAGCACCCTGGGTCTGTTCTTGCGGATGGCTGAGTGGATAAGAGCACAGTCACCAAGAGGAGGGGCTTATCATGAATCATGTAGTCCTCCATGACGTCCGGGCTGGTTTTCTCCTGATGGTGGGCTTGGCCATGTTGGCATTTCATTTGTGCTGTGGCCGCATTGAGTACCGTGATGCGTCCGGCTCGGTGGGCCGATCGCAAGCCAGCCCAATTCTAAACTGTTTCCTCTCTGGTCCACTCTTTCGCGGTTGGTAACAGAGGGATACCTGCTCCTTCACCTACCGCGTCTATCCTCAAGAGCCATCTCCAACAGCCTGACAATTCAAGCGAAATGGCTATGGACCGCGAGGTGAGCCTCGCCTTTTTATTTAGGTGCTATATTTGATCTACACAGGCGAAATGTTATTCCAAGTATGGGGGAACAATCATGATCGGAAGTCCAGTGAAAACAGGTGTCGTGGCAGCGATGGGGCTCGTCCTGTTGGTTGGTCAGGGCTGTAGCATGAAATGGCTGCAGTCCGATGGAGAGACGGGAGCAGGGTCTGCACAAAAGGGTGGTCAAGAGAGAGGGCTCAGTGGTTTCTCTCAGAATCCTTCAGAAGAGCGTCTGGGGAAGGGTGGCGATATCGTCTCCCTTTCACCCTCTGGGATGAGCGCCCGTCAGCGTGCGGAAATAACCAAAGAGGAAAAAGCGGCCATCGAAGCCGGCTTACAGGACGTGTTCTTTGGATATGATCAGTGGAGCCTTTCAGATGCCGGAATGGAGGCATTGAACGGCGACGCACAGTGGCTGAAGGACCATCCTGGAGCAGTGATGAAAGTCGAGGGTCACTGTGACGAACGGGGACACGCCGACTACAACATCGTGTTGGGGGATAAGCGAGCCAAGGCTGCGCGCAGCTATCTGGTTGAGTCGGGTGTAGCCCCCAAGCAGGTGGCGATCGTGTCGTACGGCAAGGCGCGCCCTTTCTGCACGGACCCTGCTGAATCCTGCTATCAGCAGAATCGCCGTGGGCACGTACTGTTGAATGTGAAGAAGTAACCTAGCGACTCACGGCTCCAAGGAACCCCGGTCCCTCTCAATACGAGCCTGGGGTTCATTGTTTCATTGGGATGAAGCAGGCATGGTCTCGTAAAGAATCAGCGGGATTCAAGTATGAGGCCTCCTCAGCCTCGCATGATCAAAGAGGAGCCTCCTATGGAGAAGCGCCAACAGCCACGTTTTACATCACACTTCAGAAGCACCATTTCGGGTGGGCAACGAGAAGGCCAAGGTCGGACGCTGGATCTCTCTACCGGCGGCTGTAAGATCGAAACGGATTTGCCGGTTGTCGTGGGGATGCGTTTGAGTGCCGCATCTATGTCCCTGGGCTTGACTGGCCTTTGCGGATCGACGAAGCCCAAGTGCGGTGGGTCAAGGCCAGGACATTTGGGATCCAGTTCACAAAGATTCAGCCCGATGAGGAGGCAAAACTCAAGCGGGTCATTGCCAGTCTCAACGAAGAACTTAAGGCGTAGCCTTTCTCATCCCCTTTCTTCCTCTTGATTCAGACGGTTTGGATCGCTCCGCCTAAATCTTAGGTGTGAGGAGTCCTGCGCTTGCTCACGGAATCTGTTCGCAGCCTCATGGCGCCCTATGGTATAAGGCAGTGGTAGGATCTGAAAGAAAGTGGAACCTTCCACGACTCATTCTCCGATCACGTAATCAGAGATCTGCACCATGCAACAAACCGTATCTCCAGCGCAGACTGGATTCAGTATTGCAACCGTAGCCGGCGGTTGCTTTTGGTGCCTCGAAGCGGTCTATGACCAGATGAAGGGTGTGGTAGCGGTCGAGTCGGGCTACATGGGTGGTCAGGTAGATCATCCGACGTATGAAGCTGTGTGTAGCGGCAGGACTGGTCACGCAGAAGCGGTCCGTATCACGTTCGATCCCACCGTCGTCAGCTATCGCGAGTTGCTTGAAGTGTTTTTCGTCATCCACGATCCTACGACACTCAACCGGCAAGGGTCACGATGCCGGCACGCAATACCGCTCGGCCATTTTCTACCATACTCCGGAACAGAAGCAGGTCGCTGACGACGTCATCGCGGCAATCACGAAAGAGGAGATTTATCCAAGGCCTGTCGTGACGCAAATCGAGCCGGCCGGGACCTGGTACGAAGCCGAAGCCTATCACCAGGAATATTTTGCGCGGAATCCCTTCCAGGGCTACTGTACAGCCGTCGTCGGGCCGAAAGTGGTCAAGTTCCGCAAGCAATTTGCGTCGAAGTTGAAGACGTAACCTCGCCCTGTGGTTTTCGATGCATCCCGAACAATACGTCAGTAGGAAGGTTTATCCTTCGAGGAGAAGGTGCGTGAGAGTCGGGATGTGTGGGATGGAGGGTGCTCGCAACGGTTCCAGGTCGTACGATGTGGGCGGTCATGAATCCAGCCAACGCTGCAGCATCTAATTCGCGTTCCGCGTCCGACAGAAAGAGAATGTGATGGGGCGACAGACCGATCTGTTCGCTGATCGTGCGGTAGCTGGATGCTGTCTGCTTCTCGCCGACGCTGGTATCGAAAAAGTGCTCAAACAACGATGTCACATCTCCGGCGTTGGTGTGCGCGAAGAGGAGCCGCTGTGCCTGTTCCGAACCAGACGAGTAAATTCCCAGGCGGATGCCGCGCGCCCGCCATTGTGTTAATGCCGGCAGGACGTCGACATACAGTTCCGGCACAAACGCCCGCTGTCGATAGCCCTCATCCCAGATCATTCCTTGCAACGCCTTAAGGCCGGCCAATTTTCGGTCCTGATCGATCCAGCCAGTGAGCATGACGGGCAGCTTCTCGTACGCAGGGCGCGTACCTGATTCGTGCTCAATGGCATCCTGACATACTGCGGTCCATCGGAGCACATCTGGGTCGTATCGACGCTCATGGAGGAAGGACGCGAGACGGTGTTTTGCGAACGGGAAGAGGATCTCGCGGACAAAGGCCACCGAAATGACAGTGCCTTCGATGTCCATGAGGACATATCGGACCATGCGGCGGTTACCAGCGATACCGTTGATCGATTCCGGAATTCGTATAGTGAGGGACCCAGCCGGCTTGGTCGGTGAAGATACGAATCGCGCGCACCTTTGGGGAGGCGCCCAAGTCGAACCAGTGCTTTGTGTTGGCCGGGACAGAAATGAGATCGCCTTGCTCGCACAGCAGAGCGAAGACTTCATCCTCGCGCCCTTCCTTGTGAAACCAAAAAGGCCTTGGCCTTCAACAAAGACACGCACTTCATCCTCGCGGTGAGTGTGCTCCCGGATGAATTTTCACGAATCCCTTCCAGATTCGGCGTGTGTCCATCCACACGGATCACATCCGCCGTCTGGTAGCCGCTCTTTTCCATGAGGGGCTTGAGCAGGTAGTCGTAGGCGGCGAGGACGTGTTCGTTCGTGGCTCCGGAAGGTAGGTCTCTGTCCGCAGACCATCGTTCATGGACGATGCCTCGCACGTCGAGGAATTCCCGCACGGCCGATGGATCGCGTAGGGTCACATTCTTATCTGGTATTCGCAGGGTGGCCATGCAGTGTCACCTCTCGTTGGCATTGGAGAAGATATTCGAAGACCTCGAGATGTCGTTTGGCCTCGGGGATATCCTTGCCCCACGCATAGAGGCCATGTCCTGCCAGCAAAAATCCATAACAGGACCGCTCCCTCGAAGGGACCGTTCCACGCGCGTCGACAATGCCTGCATATCCTGTGAGTTCGGAAAGACCGGCAAGGAGATTTCTACTTCGTGGGTATCGATGCCGCTCAACCCTTTCAGCAGTTCCCACCCAGAGAGCAGTATGCGTCCTTCATCGCGAGCCAGCTGCGAGAGCAACGCTGCTGGAAGTGAGTGCGTGTGAATGCACGGCTCCGGCTCCCATCGTGCGATAGAGCAGCAGATGGAGGGGGTTTCGGCTGAAGGTTTCAGTCTGTCTGCATCAATAGGCCTGCCATGTTGGTCGACTGCGAGGATGTGCTCGACCTCAATCGTGCCTTTGTCCACTCCTGAACTCGTAATCGCGCAATATGCGGGGGCGGCGTCGTCCGGTAACCGCACACTATAGTTCGTGCTTGTAGCAGGAGCCCAGCCCATACGAGACGCCCACCGGGCTGTTTGGACCAGTTGCTCAGCGACCATCTTGAAATCAGGATAGTGTGTCACGGACCACAACCTGTCGGCCAAAGTAGGAGGTCTTGTATAGCGAATTACGGAGCTCAACGCAATGGCGAACTCGCCAGGGGTTGCACGAGTATGGGGCCGATATCCGGATGCTCGCTAGATGCCGCTGATCTCATTCTATTCGGTAGAGCTGTAAGGCTCATGAGAGTGGGGCAGGGTCTTGATCCAACCAGGCGTCTTCCTGCTCCTCCCCTGATCGGATGCGCGCAGACCCACGAAGTCGAACAGCTGTCGATCCAGGAGAAGCGGCGGCGCCACGTTTGACGGGCGGCGAACATACTGTCTGTACAGCCAGGCGACCGTTGTTCCGATTCGCGCAAGAACTTCTTCACCTCTTTCCACTTGAGATCCTCTTGTGAGCCACAGAGATCGCAGGGAATAATGGGAAACGCGCGCAGTTCCGCATACCGAGCGAGATCGTTCTCCCGCACGGCGGCCAGCGGGGCGAATGATCAAATGCCGGCCGTCTTTTGAGCGTAATTTCGGCGGCATCGTCTTGAGCTTACCGGTATAGAACAAGTTCAGAGAACAGGGTTTCAACAATGTCATCGCGGTGGTGACCCAATGCGATTTTGGTCGCGCCCAACTCCTGTGGCGACGCGATATAGGATGGCCACGACGGAGTCGGGAGCAGAGCGAACAGGTGGTCTGCCCTTCAGGGATGAGTCGCTTGACGATTGAGTAGGTGTCTCGTTCCTCGATAGGGAATGGCACTCCGATATGTGAGAGATTGTCGGGAAGTACATGGTCAGGAAACCCGGGCTGCTTTTGATCCAAGTTCACCGCAACAAGGTCGAAGTGAATCGGAGCACGCCGTTGCCAGACCAGCAATAAGTCTAGTAGAGCATGACTGTCTTTCCCGCCTGATAGGCAGACCATGATCTTGTCGCCATCTTTGATGAGACCGTACTCGCCAATGGTCTCCCCAGCAAGGCGAAGCAGCTTGGTTTGAAGCTGTTCCGTGGCTTCATCCAGTTTTATGGATTGACGTGATGGGCTTGCCGAATGTGACATAGGGTGGCATTCTACGTGGTCAGCAACGCGGCTGTCGATCTTCAACCGGGGGATCATGGGGAGGGATGAGAACCGATCGAGCGGGAAACTTCAGTCAGTCCTGTTCGTGTGCACGGGGAACATTTTCCGGAGCGTGACTGCCGAGTATGCGCTCAAGGCCAGACTCGGCGCCGGCAGATCCTGCGTCGTTAGCTCGGCCGGGATCGACGTCAAGCCTCAGTCGGTGCATGACTGGGTCCAGGCCCGATTACGCGAGAAGGGCGCTGATCCAACCACACACGTCCAACGACAGCTCACCAGAGGAACTGGTCGAGGCTGCCGACCTTGTCATTGCAATGGGGCGAAACCACCAAGTCTTCGTTCGGGAACACTTCGGACGCGACGTTCCCCTGTTTAATCAGGTCTGTCTCGGCCACGACCATCCGATTTTTGATTTGCATGAAGCGATACCGGATTGGGAAACTGACCCTGAGCGGGCCCGCGCCTATGTATGTTCGGTAATTGATAGCATCTGGGCCACAGCACCAGCCCTTCTTCCTCGCCTCCGGTAGCCAGGCTTTCCGGCATCTATTGTCTCTGCCGGTTCATTCTTGGACTCGATCGGACATTTTTCTCCACTTTATAGGTGACAGTCAACGGAATGGCCTTCTAAATCGAGGCAACGTCGACCTACATGCTATATTTCCCCAGCACCTTTTGCAGGTTGACTGCGTGGAACATGACATCGATGCAACAATCAGGGACACAGGAAGTGACAGCGTCTGACAGCCATCATCACGAACCGGAATGGGTCTTGTGGTCGAACGAGAAGCTCCTGGACCTTCCCATGAGCCAACTCGGCGTCACCCTCGACGGGGCCTTCCTGTCCGACACAGATTCAGCAACTCAACGCCGAACTCGAGGCCAGACAGCTCATATTCCGCCCCCACTTTTGGTTGTCAAACGAATGGTTTACGCCGGATGGGGTGCCGGGGATTGCCGTGCCGTTTTATCTGGCCCATTCACGACTCGCGAAGCTTGAAATGGAACAGATGCTCGAGGTCGAGGGCGGGACCCCGGACTGGTGCATGCGAATTTTGAGGCATGAGGCCGGCCACGCCATTGAAAATGCCTATCGCCTCCGTCGTCTTCCGCAGTCGGCAACAAGTATTTGGTCGCTCATCCGATCCCTATCCAAAATATTACAGCCCCCGGCCCTATAGCCGGAGCTTCGTGCGTCATCTCGACGTGTGGTATGCGCAAAGCCATCCGGATGAAGACTTTGCGGAGACTCTCGCAGTCTGGCTCACGCCCGACTCGACATGGGCCGACCGCTACAAGGGATGGCCGGTGCTCAAGAAGCTTCAGTATGTAAATGGGCTGATGCAGGGGCTGGCTGATATTCCGCCCAAGGTGGTCACGAGTGAGGAGATCGATCCGCTGTCCGAGCTGAAGAAGACCCTGCGCGAGCACTATGAGCGAAAGCGCAAACACTATGGGACTGAACGACCGTCGTTGTACGATCCGGACTTGAAGCGACTGTTTTCCGACGCCTCTGCCCACGCCGATAAAACTGAGCGCCGCCACCTTCTTGAACCGCTTCCGAAAAGAGGTGCGCCGCAAAGTCGCCGCCTGGACCGGCGAATATCAATATACGATCGATCAGGTCCTCGAGGACATGATTCAGCGCTGCCGACAGCTCCACTTGCGACTTGCCGCTCGCGGAAGAGCAGGCGAAGTTGGATTTCACGATTTTGCTGACCGTCCACACGATGAACTACTTGCGCAGTGGGCGGCATAAGGTGGCGGTATGAAACGGTTCCGAATCCTTGTCTTGATGCACGAAGATCTGGTTCCTCCGGATCCCCTCACCGGGCAGGACGTGATAGGAGCCGAGTGGAAGACGGAATACGATGTGGTCTCCACGCTCCGCAAGCTCGGGCATGACGTCAAGCCGCTGGGGGTCAAGAGCGATCTTGGGGTGCTTCGATCGGCCATCGAAGACTGGAAGCCGCACATCGCCTTCAATCTGCTCGAAGAGTTCGATGGGGTGGCGGTGTACGATCAGAACGTTGTGTCGTATCTTGAACTGCTGCACGTGCCCTATACCGGCTGTAACCCGCGTGGGTTGATGCTGGCGCGCGACAAAGTCCTCTCCAAGAAGCTGTTCTCCTTCCACCGCATCCCGTTCCCGGATTTCATGGTGGTGCCGCAGGGGCGGACGGTCAAGCGGCCCAAGTGGCTGCCATTTCCGTTAATTGTCAAATCGGTGACCGAAGAGGCATCGCTCGGGATCTCGCAGGCGTCCATTGTCCAGGATGACGACAAGCTCAAGGAGCGAGTCGCCTTCATCCACGCGAGCGTCGGGACCGGCGCCCTCATCGAGCAGTACATCGAAGGGCGCGAACTGTATGTCGGGGTGATGGGCAATGGGCATGTCCAGGTCTTGCCGGTGTGGGAGTTGATCATGGACCAGCTGCCGGAGGACGCCCGCCGGATTGCGACCGAACGCGTCAAATGGAGTCGCACGTATCAAGACAAGTATGGGATTCGGTCAGGCGAAGCCAGGAATCTTCCTGAAGGGAAAGCCGAGGAGATTCAACATCTCGCGAAGCGTGTCTATCGCGCACTTGGCCTGAGCGGCTATGCACGCATCGACGTGAGAATGGACGCGGAGGGGAACGTGTACGTGCTGGAAGCCAATCCGAATCCACAAATCGCGCACGACGAAGATTTTTCGGATTCGGCAGAGAAAGCCGGCTATACCTATAAAGATCTGTTGCAAGAGCTGCTGAACATCGGGCTTCGCTGGCGGCCGGCCAAAGCCGCCTAGCCATTACCTCTCCCTTACCCAATATCCCCGATACTTCCGTACCTTGCCAGAGCATTGCCTCTTCGCCGTGTTCGGCCAAAGTTCCTGTGCCTAAATAGCCTGAGGATGCTCAAAGGGCCGTCCAGCAAGGCCGCAGCGCACGAGGTAGGCTGAGGTCGAGGTTGAGCGAAGATCAGGCTCTCTTTATCTCAACCTTAGCCTGAACCTCAACCTTCTTCGCGCTGGCGGACTTTTTCAGCATCCTTAGAGCAGTTGGGAGCTGGAATGGGAGAGTTTTATCGTGTACTGGGGATGTGTGAAACCGAACAGCGCGGCTCAGCGCTTGTTGTATCATTCTCCGATAGCGACGGAGAAAGATCGATGTCGTGGAGATTGACGATCAACGTCGACAGTCAAGGCGACATTGTGGGTAGCCTGGTACTCTAGTGAGACACCAATAGGGATGTACCAGCTCGTGTCGTTGCGGTCGATGCGCCCAGGGCCGGTCCCTCGGTCTAGGGTCTGCGTGGATCAATCCGATTCCCGTGAAGGGCACCAGGTTGATGCCGTTATTGAGGCGAAAGTAATAGCGGCCGACCCCAGCGAAGGAGATCTGGAAGAGATCGCCTGTCGGACTGATCTGCATCAACGGTCCGACAGAGAAGTTTCGATCGAGAAAGTAGTCACCACTGAATGCCAAGGTTGAATACCGTGCCATTGACCGTTCCGGATGTGAATCCCAGGCCGCTTCCGAATCCCCAACGGTTGTTCGTCGGCGTGGGCCCGAGGTGCGACACACGACGGTGCCAGCGACCAAGATAGCTAACAGACTGGCGGCGCAGGTCAATCGTGAGAATGTGGTGGCAATCTGCCGAATCATGGCGGCGGACTCTAGCACAGAGGGCCGGGCTCGGACAAGTCGTTTGAGTGCACTGGCGACAGTAGGGTATTCTCTGCCACCGTAGACGAGGGAGGGTGAAGCATGTCAGCCAACTCGATGACCCCGAGGCAAGCAGCGGTCGCTCTGGTCGCAGCAATGCCGATCGGCGTGTCCGTTCAGCAGCTGGAGGAATATGGGATCGAGGCGACGACGGAGCAGGCTCAGGCGATCAGCGCAAGAGGTGCTCTCGCTGAACCTATTTTGGATGTTCGCAGCCATCGAGGCGCACATCCCTCAGAAGTATCAGTCCGCGCTGTCGGAACTCATCTTGGATACGATGGAAGCAGGATGGGGTACGACCGTTCCCGTCGGTCCAGCCGCCTGGACCGTCTACCTCAACGAATGGCAGGAACGTCGTCGTCGGTATAGTCGCTTGGTTGAAGAAGGGGTGAGTCCGCTTGCGGTGAGTGCGGAAGCCGCTGCGTTGATGGAGGAGAACCAATTGGTCAAAGAAGCAGAGCGGCGAAATCTGCTGACCCTGCTGATCGATTTCGTGCCAGTCGACACCTACGGGCGGTTACTGGAAGATGTCGGATAATCTCCTGACCCGCCGCGACCTGTCAGAGGTAGCGGTGATCGACGACCTTCCCCGTCTTGTCCAATTCATAGAGCAGCGGCGCACCAGTTGGGATATTCAGCTCCAGCACTTGCTCTCGAGAGAGCTGCTCCAACTCCATGATCAGCGCTCGTAAGACTGTTTCCGTGCGCCGCGACGAGGATCGTTTCCCTTTCAAGAGATAGGGCTTGATGGTCTGTTCATAGTAGGGCAACACACGCTCCGCGGTGTCTCTTCAGGCTTTCTCCTCCCGGCGGGACGCACGTCGTAACTTCGTCGCCAAATTTTGACCTGTTGCTCGCCGTACTTTTTGACCGTTTCCGCCTTGTTCAACCCTTGCAGTTCGCCGTACATCCGTTCGTTCAAGGCCTTGTCCTTCTCGATCGGGATACCGGTCTGGCCGATGGTTTCGAGCACGAGTCGCAACGTCTCAGTCGCGCGGGCCAACACAGAAGTAAAGGCGCGGTCGAACTTGAAGCTGCGCAGTTTCTCGCCCGCATCCTTCGCTTCCTGAATGCCGCGCGGGAGACAGGGGCACATCCACCCATCCCGTGAAACGATTTTCCAAGTTCCATTGCGATTCGCCATGACGCAGCAGGACTAATCGAGCCATTGTGCGTTCCTCTCGAGCCTGAAGGGGATATGTTCACAGGCCAAAGCATACTGGAACAGGTGCCCAAGTCAAGCGGTTGGTTGCTGACAGACACCGGAAGTACCATTCCACCCAATCCTCTCCACACAGAGATACGCCGTCTGGTATCACCACCTCGCCGCCTCCCGATATGAGATGGCCTGCATTTGAGAGTTTAACCCGCATTATTCATGAGCGCTTCTGCTGCAATCGCCGGCCCGCTGCTACGACGCAGCCTTCGGCCAGCGGGCTCGCCCCTCGGCCCCTTAACGTACCGCACGAGTACGTTGGGTGTCCATGGCTCCGCGCGCCGGTCTCGCGACGCGGCCCAGCGATTTCGCCACGAACCGTCTTGAACATGCGGGTTATACTGGAGCTGGATCGGCAAACGTCGGCACGTAGCCGGTGCTGCGCTGCCACAGCCAGGCCGCGAGCGGTTCACGAAGAACGATCCCGACATTTGGCTGAAGTCAGAGCAGATCCTCAAGGCTGCGGTGCTTCGGCTCCGTGAACTCAAGTCCCTCATCGAATTACTGACCACGTAGAATCCTCTTGCCAAGTCGGCCATAGGTGGGGGCCGGCTTCTTCACCGGTCGTGGAAGTTGAACTGGGAAAGATGCTGGAAGGCAGTGCCGAGGTGGCGAGAAGCTACGGCGGCCCGGACTATACCTCGGTCATCACGCAATTCGATCCGGTTCCGCTCTGGCAGACTCAACCCTTCAAACATAACAAGAAACACAGCGCGCCGAACTCTGGGTCGTGTTCCTGCTGTCGAACACCTTCCCAGCCTGGGCCTCGGCAAGGATCGCTATTGGTCATTTCGTCGCGCCCATTTGTTCGGCGGCCGGTCTCTTCCATCAGAGCGGCCAGTCCTATCCTCCCGGCGAGCTGAAATTCTGGTGGCAAAAAATTGGCCGCGGACCTATACCTAGCTGAGT